>Ga0307470_10000988_pt1 | contig 11796 bp, 10 predicted proteins | sample atmos_gasesAM3C__FD_204565 | JGI IMG/M metagenome (GOLD analysis project Ga0307470, IMG submission 204565) | Hardwood forest soil microbial communities from Morgan-Monroe State Forest, Indiana, United States - atmos_gasesAM3C_05 | ecosystem: Environmental > Terrestrial > Soil > Temperate forest... | reverse complement strand
AGTACATCGATGCCGACGGCCCGGATGAAATTCGCAAGGCCGTACGCACCGATATTTATTACGGCGCGGGAGTCATCAAGCTGGTCGCGGACAACAACCCCTATCACTATTCCGTCGATGAATTTCGCGCCGCCGTCAACGAAGCGCACCGCGCCGGCATTCCGGTCGCCGTCCATGTGTACGCCGGCGATGCGCTCGAGAATGCCATCGAGGCCGGGGTCGACTCCATCGAACACGGCTTCGATCTCACCGACGCGCAGCTCAAGCGCATGAAGGATAAGGGCATCTTTCTGGTCGGCACCGACTTCCCGCGTGCGCACCTCGACATCGTGGGCACCTCGGGCGGAATCCTGCCCGAGCCGGAGATACTCGCTCCTAAAATCATCGATCGGCTCAGGCGCGCGCATCGGATCGGCGTGCGCATGGCTTTCGGCAGCGACACGGTGATCGACATGCCCGGGCGCACGCGGGCCGACCTCATGTTCGACTACCTTGCCGTGTGGCGTGCGGCCGGCGTGCCGCCCGCCGATATTCTGCGCGCCATGACCACCGAGGCGGCGGAGCTGCTGCGGGTGAACAAAGTGCGCGGCGCCATCGCCGAACATCTGAGCGCCGACTTGGCGGCAATGCCGGCCAACCCGTTCGACGACATCGAAAACTTGCGCAAGATCGACTTCGTCATGAAGGACGGCAAGATCGTTCGCCGGCCCTCGCCGCCGCAGCGATAGCGGCGCCGGCGTCACAGCGACAGCGGCGTCACCTCGTGCGTCCAGCCGAACGGATCGGGTGCGCGCCGCTCTTGAATGGCCAGCAGGGCCTCGCGCAGCTGCGCCGCCACCGCATCGATTCGAACCGGAACGTACTCGCGCCGGTCACCGTCGGTGAGCAGGCCGATGGGACTCACGATGGCGGCGGTGCCGCAGGCAAATACTTCGGTGCACTCGCCGCTCACGATCTGCGCCAGCAGTTCATCGAGCGCCATGCTCCGTTCGTGCGCGGCAAATCCAAGATGCCGGCCGAGCGTGATCAGTGAATCCCGGGTAATGCCGGGAAGAATTGCGCCGTCCAGTGCCGGCGTATGCAATTCGCCGCCGATCACGGCAAACAGATTCATGCCGGAGAGCTCCTGGATGAAGCGCCGCTCCCGGGCATCGAGCCATAGGGCCACCGTGAGGCCGCGCGCCACCGCGGCGTTCGACGCGCGCAGCGACGCCGCATAGTTTGCGGCGGTCTTCGCGGCGCCCACGCCGCCGACAGCGGCGCGCACGTCGTCGCGCTCGATCGCCACCCGCATCGGCCCCGATGAATAGATCTCCACCGGATTGGCGATGACCATGAAGCGAAAGGTGGTGGAATTGCGCAGCAGATATCCGGACTCGGTGCCGAACAGAAACGGACGCAGGTACAAGGATCGCCCCGGCTCGCGCGGAATGATCCGGTGGCAGGCGCCCACCATCGCTTCGATGGCCTCGAAGAACAGCGATTCAGGAACGGGCGGCATCGAGAGACGCTCGGCCGAATTCGCCAGGCGCCGCCAATTTTCGCGCGGCCGGAACAAACTCGGGTGAGCCTCGCCGGTCTTGTATGCCTTGAGACCCTCGAACACGAGTTCGCCGTACTGCAGGGCGCGCGCGCCGGGCAGGATCTGAATCGCTCCGTACGGGACTAGTTCGCCGCGGCCCCAGGCGCCGTTGGTCCACTCGGCCGAAAACATGATCGGCGCGGCCACGGAACCGAAACCGAGCTTGTCCGGAAGCTTGAAATTCCGCAGCGCCGCGCTCAACTCCGGCGCCAGGCCGTGATTCGGTCTGTCAGCCGCGCAAATAAGCATCGGTGCCCGCCAGCCAATCCTGCCGCGGCGGATTGAATACATCGACGTCGAGCGAGTCTTCGAGCGCCACCGCGCTGTGCGGCAGCCACGACGGGATCACCAATACTTCACCGGCGCGGACGATCAGCTCGCGCTCGCCCTTCTCCCCGAGGTGAAACTGCAGCGCGCCTTCCAGGATGTAGGTGATCTGCTCGTTCTCATGGGAGTGCCGCGGCACTTCGATGCCCTTCTTGAAATACACATGGGCAATCATCATACGGTCGCTGGCGATCAGGCGCCGCGTAAGACCGTCCTTCAGTTGTTCGGGCGGCAGTTCCTCCCAGCGATAATGCTTGGCGCTCGTCGCCCCTACTTTGCTGTTTGCTGCTGCAGTGTTCATTTCGTGATCCTCGTTAGCGGAATTTGTCGTCGATTTGCAGATCGAGCGCGGCCGCCTGGGCGTTCGTCTCGTTCGCGAGTCCGATGATGGCCACGAGCTCCGCATGCTGTTCGGGCGTCATCCCCTTGTTGCGGGCGGCCGCGCCGTGCGAGGCAATGCAGTACCCGCAGGCATTCGTCACACTGACCGCCAGATAAATCAATTCCTTGGTGAGCGGATCGAGAGCGCCCGGACCCATGACCTCTTTGGCGTTCGCCCACATCCGCCGCAAGGCGGGCGGATGGTGCGCCAGTACTTTCCAGTAATTGTTGACCCAGTCCGACTTGCGCGTCGCCATGATGTCGTCATACACCGCCCGCACTTCGGGCGAGGCATCCGCATACTCGATCGGCGCCTGCGTCGCGGAGCCGCGGGCCGCATCGGCGGCCGCGCTCACGGCACCACCGCAATCACGCGCGCCGGGAACCCGGAGCCGTTCTCGACCTTGGGAAACGTGACCCAGACCAGCGCCCCCGCCTCGGGCACCTGGTCGAGGTTCGCCAGCATTTCGATCTGGTAGTGATTGGTTCCCAGAATGTAGGACTCCAATGAGTAATCGTCTTTGGTCGTCGCGGCGCCCGGATCCGTGTCCGTGGTCTCGTGGCCGGAGGCGGTGATCCCGCGCTCCTCGTACAGCAGCTTCAACACCGGCATGCTCCAGCCCGGATAATGAAACACGCCGGCGGCATCCTTATTGGCCAGCGCTTGGTCGTCCGGCCAACGCTTCGCCCAATCGGTACGCATGGCGACGAATGCGCCGCGCGGTATCCGCCCGTGGCGTCGTTCCCAGGAATGAATGTCGTCCACCGACAGTACATAGTCGGGATTCTTGGCCGCCTTCTCGTGGACGTCGATGACCACCAAGGGCATCAACATATCCTTCGGGTCGATTTGATCGACGGTGTGCAACCCGTCATGAAAATGCGCCGGCGGATCGACATGCGTGCCCCATTGGCCGATGTGGCAATACTCGTTGATTCGAAAGCCGTCTTTCTCGACCGTGTACAAGGTTTTGACGGTTTCATCCGGAGCGCCTTTCCAATGCGGAATGCCGGGGGCGAACGCGTGAGTCAGATCGACGAAGCGATGCGACTGAATGATCGCCAACGCTTCGGTGAGCGATGCCGGCGCGGGCTTATCCGCGGCGCCCGCACACGTCGACACGGCCAACGCCGCGGCACCACAGGCTGTCAACACCCATGCTCGCATGAACTCCCCCTTGTCGGTACGAGAAATATTCACGCAAGATTAGCATGCTCGGCACGCGGTGCGATGCGGCGCCGCGCTTGCCATCCGCCATCCATCATGCGCTTGCCGCACGTTGGCTACCTCAACGCAACGCCTTCAGCAGATTCGCCACGTCGGGGATACCCAGGCCGGTGGCCTGGTCATATCCGCCATGCGCGTGATAGTGCCAATTGTCCCCGGCGGCGATGTCCCGAAGGGGCGCTTCGCGGCCTTGGTACGCGGTGCCGTCGCGAACCAAATCGTACAGCGCGAAATTGAGCAAGCCGACGCGATGTCCCACCGCCTGGTCAAACAGCGCCGTCACGCCGTTGAATTGCGGGGCGGCAAAGCTCGTCCCGCCCCAACCCGTTTGAACACTGAACACCATTTGATCGTCGGTGTAGTAAACCTGGTAACCGGTTTCCGGATCCGAATTCAGAGAAATATCCGGTACGTTGCGGCCGTGGAATCCGCTCGGCAGTGTGACGACGAATGCAGGGGGTGTTTGCGAGTAGTCGAGCTGTGTCTGGCCGGACGCCGTGCTGCGGATTCCCGGTATGCCGAATTGATAAAACGGCAGCGGCACGTAGGAACTGACGCCGCCCCCGCCCCCGGCAGGGTAGATACCGCAGCTCAGCGGATCGAATCCGAGCGCGCGGCACAGCGGGATCAAGTAATCCCAGCCCCAGGTCTGCTCCGTCGGAATGTTGATGGTGAGGTTCTTCTTGCTGGTGATCGCAAAGGTTTGCGGTCCCGCCAAGGTGGTGCCGCCCATGCTGGTGACCCATTGTTGGGCGGCCGGATCGTCCACGGATAGGACCACCGAATCCTTCGGCAGCGGCCAAGAGGGCGGCGGAAAGAACTCGGTTGAGTCATAGGCGCCGGAATCACCGGCGGCCACGTACATGCTCTGCCCCTGCAAGGCCGCTTGCAGGAACAGGTCGTTCACGGCCTGCAGGGTGCTGGTGGTCCGTCCGGTGACGGGGTCCGTCACGATATTGCCCTGCGCGGCCAGATCGAAGAACTCCCACTCGCCCCAACTGCAGGAAATCGTATCCGCGGTATTGCCGTCGATCGCCTTCGCGAACGCGTCGATGAATCCCTGGTTGGTGTTCGGCGCCTCGTAGACGATGACTTTCGAACCCGGCGACAGTCCGCCCGACTGCTCCACGTCGAGCGTGGTCTCGAGCGAGCCGCCGGCGTCGCTGACGGGGCCGGAGCCGCCGTCGACTTTGACTTCGTGGATTCGATTGGACGCAACGTTGAGGCCGAGCGCATGCCAATAGGCAAACGCGTCGCTCGGAGTGAACGAGGCGAGCGTCACGATGCCGATGGTGGTTCCCTTGCCGGTGAGGCCGCCGTGATACAGCGGATTCACGTCGTAGTGTGCGGCGAAATCGGCCACCGTCAGCGCGCCAGGCGCGTTGGCGGCGTCGGGCGTGACTGCGGCCGGGGCCCGGACCAATTTGCCGTTCATCGAGCGCATCAGATGCGGCCGGTAGTGCGGCCGGGTATCGAGGCCGTGGATGCTTTGCACTGCATCGGCAATGCCCGGCGCGACCTGCGGGTTGCCGGCCGGCGACCGAAAGGTGAACGCCGGCGTCGCGCCTGTCGCAGCGGCCTCGAATGCGTGCAGCTGCACGCCGAACTCGGCCTGAATCGCTGCCGTGCTCCCTGAGACGCTCAAGTGCGTGCCGGTGAGCTGCGTGACGTGCAGCCCAGCCTTCTGAAAATGCTGCGTGACGCGGGCGATGGTCTCCGGCGCGGGACCGAACTTGGCGCTGAATTCCTGGGAGGTGAGGAATTTTCGGAAGTTGGGCGCGCCGGCCGTGTAAATCCCCTGCAGCTGAGACTCGATTTGATCGGTATTGCGCAATTTCAGCACGACGGTTACCGATATCTGCGACTGGCCGGCGACGTACTCGGCGGCGCCGAGATCGACGGGCGTTGGTTTGCCATTGGTAAGCACGGGTGCCGCAGACGCACTACCCATGACTGTCGCCGCGACAGCGGCAAGTACCCAGATGTGAGTTCGCATTGTGATCCCCTCGAAGTTCTTGAGCGTTACTTCTGCTTCCCGCCGATGGCGGGACCCCTTCAGAGTTAGCTTAGTACGCGGGCCGCTGTCTGCACCAGCGCGGCACTTCGGCAATCCATGCAGCAAACACAGCAGGTTACAAGCAGATTACATAACGCCGGCAGGCAGCTTGCCCGACTCGCCCGTGGCCTCGATCTCCACCAGCAAATCTTCGCGGCAAACGTCCGCCTGCAGGTACACGATGGGGGTCGAGGGCCGCAGCGACCCCGCCAGCGCCCCTTCGATGGCGCGAAGGTCCGACGGCTGCCGGACGTAGACTTTGAACTTGAGTCTCTCGAGAGAATAGCGCGCCGGCCCCGCCACGCGATTCGCTTCGTCCAGCAGCGCGTTGATGTTGGCCATCGTCTCGCGGGTCTGCGCGCCGACGTCGCCCTGATGGATGGTCTCGTGACCGACGATGCTCGCGGTACCGGAGACGAACAGGCTGGTCCCCGCGGATTCGTTCAACACGCAGGCTCGCGAAAAGATCGGGCTATGCCGGCCAAACTTCGGCGGGTAGTGATAGGCGCTGGTCTGCCGCGGATTTTCGATCATTTTCGGCTGCTGCCGGGCGGCCAGGAAATAAATGGATATCGGGCTCCCCGCCGGCGAGCCCAAGGCACTGGCCGCGGGCACGGTGCCGACCGTGGCCTGGCCCGATTTGCGGAAGGCCAGTTGGCGCGCCGAATTGAACAACCGATAGCGCTCGTCGCCGCCGGCATCACGATTGATCTCCGGGAGATAATTCCAGATGCGAATCAAGTGGCGGTGCTCGGTTTTCTCGAGCACCCTGAAAATCTCCTCATAGGCGAGTTCGGTTGCCTTGATGAGCGCGCCCGAATCGCCGCCGCCCGCCGCACCGTCGGCGTCGATGGCCCGTTCCTCGATGGTAATGGAGCCGAACAGGAGCTCCTGGCAGAACCGATAATGCACGCGGCTGCGCTTGGAGGCGCCATTCGACAGTCGAGCCTCCGCTCCCGCGACGCGCCAAACCTCGCAAAGATTGCCGTTCATGCCCAAGGAAGGCGTCATGCTGGCGGTAATCGGAACCTGCGCCCCGTCGATGATCGGCGGTTTCTCGAAACCCACGACCCCCAAGACGTTTTGCCACCAGGAAGGGGACTGGGAGGAGATCTCCTCGGAAGACAGATAATCGAGCTGCAGCGCCACCCTGCTGGCCGCCCTGGGGGTCGCCGTGGAAGTCCGCGTGGTAGTCATTGCGGGCAGTCTAGCGTGCCTGTTGCGCACGGGGTAGACCGTTCAGAAGGCGACGTAGGGCCCTGTGCCGACGGCGGTCATGGTGTTCTCGATGGCCGTGTAAACCGTCCGTCCGTAGTAAAACGGCAGGCCCCAATCGAAGGTATTGGCCGTCGGGTAAGTGCCCGCCAGCGTCGGAAATGCGACGAAACTCGGGTCGCTCGCCCCCAGAGTTTCAGCATTGTCGACGGTGAAATTCACGGTCGCCGACATGGCGTTCTGTCCCTGCAGCACCGCGCTCAAGGTCTGCGGGCTGGACGGGCAGTAAAACATCGTTAAATTGGACTGGGTGCATTGGGCCAGACCGGTGTCGTTGAAATAAAGGCCGTTCGAACCGGTGTCCAAGAAACTCTGGGTCAAGGCCGGTTGGCCGTTGAAAACGGTGGTGAAATCCCCGTCGCCGGGGTTGACCGTCAAAACCGTCTGGTTGCCGGACTTGTTGTTGGTCTGCGTATCGATCCCAAAAATCAGGAACCCCTGCACCGTCGCCGCTCCCTGCGCGGCGACGCTGGGCAGTTGGATCACCACCCCATTGTTGTCGGTGCCGAACAGCGTGACTGGGTTCTGCACCTGGCTCGCCAACAGCACCGTCGTGGCCTGGCATAGCGCCGACGTGCACTCATAGTAAGACCCGTTGTCCACGGTGGTCGCGCAACCCGACCCGCAGTCTTGCGCAAAAACACCAACTCCCAAGATGCCGTTGGCACCGAATGCAGCGACGGTGTCTTCCGCCGGACCTATGCTGGAGCAGTTCGTGGGAACAGTCGTGAACTTGGGGTCGCCGATGACCTGCACCGCGACGGCACTCGCGGACTCGCCTGAGATGCGCACATCCGCCAAGGCGATCGGACCCCAGCTGTAGCCGTCCACGAACTGCGTGCACTCGAGCAGCGAGCTGCCGCTCGCCGTCGCTTGCACCGGCAGGCTCAACGTCAGGACCGGGGCCAGTATGCGCAGCCCATAGGACGCCGTGTCCACTTGGATGTGATCGATGGTTTGGCAGGTCGTGGTGCCGGGGACGCATACTGTGACCGTGGTGAACAGCGTGTTGACGTCAGGACTCGTGCTCGTCGGACCCGCATCGACGACGATGTCGACCACGTTGGCGCCGGCCGGCGTCGAGCCCCCGGAACCTGTTGAACTGACGCCGGCGCCGCCGCTGTCGCCGCCGCAGGACAGCAGGGGCAGACACAGAGCCGCATACACACCGAAGCGCCATGCGCGGGCCTGCACGCCCAAGACCGCCATTCCGACCATCAGTGCAAATCTCCCACGCTCACGCCGCTGGGCAGGGCCTGCGGCAGGTATGCGACGCCCGCGAAGGAGCGCATATGTCCGCCCGCCTGCACCACCAGATCGCCTTGCCGTATCTGCAGGTGATGGTGTCCCGAGTGCGGCGCCTTCGCCGCCGTCACGTAGCTATCGAAGTATTGTCCGAGGATCTCGCGCAGATTAGGCACGGCGGGGCCGCTCCACGCGACTGCAAACACCTTTCCATCGGACCCGGCAAACTCACGCACCACGGTTCCGGAGGTCAAGTGGAGTTCGTGCAGCCGATAATTGGCATGCTCGCTGACCGCGATCGAGGCATGGAGCCGCGCCATCTCGGTTTGCACCGAGGTCTCCGGCTCACCCAACGCCGCCGCTGCGATGCGCGGACTCAATGCCGCGATGAGCAGCACTGGAAATACACATTTCTTGACATTGATGGCCGAGGGCACGGTACGCATGATGTTATCCTTTGGCTGTTTGGAGCAAGTTCACGCCATTTGGTTCACAGAGACCCGGGCGGCGCGTATTCATGTCGGGATTCGCCGACAGAAACGTGCGTGCAAGCGTTTGCAGTGCGATACTTGCTGCATCAAAAACCTGCGCGGATCGGAATGATTTCGAGAGAATGCTGTCCTATCCCCAGCGAATTCAACTCTTGGGAGCCTCTCACGTGAAGAGCCTTGCATGGACAACCGTCGCCGTAGCCGCGCTCGCGATCATGGGTTGCAATCTCACCGGTAAGTATTCCGTCGGGGGCAACCTGACCGGGCTTCGGGGTCAAGGTCTGGTGCTCGAGGACAACTCCGGCAATGACTTGAGCCTCTCTTCGAACGGCGCGTTTGTGTTCTCGAGCGGCATCAAGAACGGCGGCGCTTACTCGGTCACCGTCAGAACTCAGCCATCCAATCCTTCCCAAACCTGCACCGTGAGCAACGGTTCCGGCACCATCGATAAAGCCAATGTCACCAACGTCGTGGTCTCCTGCACGCAGGCGGGACGCTTTGCCTACGTGGCCAATCAGCTCTCCAATAACCTGTCGGCGTATTCGATAGATTCCGCCACCGGCAACCTCACGCCCGTCAACGGCTCACCGTTTGCGATAGCCGGCACGACCCCGGTATCGCTGGCCGTGGATCCCAACGGTCTGTTTCTCTATGTCGTCGACAACGGCTCAAACGATGTCTCGGTCTATGCCATCGATAACACCACCGGAGCGCTCGCCGCCACCGGGATACCCCTGCCTACCGGCAGCTCGCCCGAGTCGGTGACAGTGGATCCCACGGACAGCTATCTCTATGTGGCGAATCTCGCCTCAAACAGCGTGTCGGGCTATTCCATCGATAGTTCCACCGGCCTGTTGACCGAACTCGTCAATTCACCGTTTGCGGTGGGTACTGAACCGAGTTCCGTGAAGATCGATCCGAGCGGCAGTTTTCTCTATGTCACGGAATTCAGCGTCGGTAAAGTCGCCGTGTTCTCGATCGACCCCGGCACCGGCTCCCTGAGCGAAGTTTCCGGATCCCCGTTCGGCGCCGGTGCCGGCGCCCTGTCGATTGCCTTCGATCCTGCGGGAACCTCCGTCTACGTCGCCAATGAAACGGCCGCCACCATTTCCGAATACTCGATCAATGCATCGACCGGCGCCTTGACGGCAGTGTCCGGTTCTCCGCTGTCGACGGGAAGCAGCCCCGAATCGCTGGCCGTCGACCCGGCGGGCCGCTACCTCTATGCCGCGAACGTCACTGCCAAGAATCAGGTGGCGGCGTATTCCCTCAGCGGCAGCGGCGCCTTGACGCTGTCGGGTTCGCCCGTCGCCGCGGGAACGTTCCCGGTCAGTATCGTGCTCGACCCGTCCGGCCAATATGCCTATGTCGCCAACGATAATTCCAACGATATATCCGTGTATGCCGTCAATGCCGGTGTGCTGACCCCGGTCGCCCATTCACCGTTCGCCGCCGGCAATCAGCCGCACTCGATCGCCATCGACTGACGCCCCGCGCGTTCCGCGAAGATCCGGCGCGCTCCCTGGGGCGAGCGCGCCGCTTGGGGTTATCATGGGCTTCGGCGCGATTCGCCCGCAAACCCTTGGGATCGACTTTAGATGAGCATCAATGAGGTAACGGCAGGCAGCCACATTCCGCACGAATTCAATGTGATCATTGAAATTCCCATGAACGGGGAGCCGATTAAATACGAGGTAGACAAGCAGTCCGGCGCGCTGTTCGTGGACCGCTTCATGATGACTGCGATGCACTATCCCGCCAATTACGGCTATGTGCCGCACACGGTCGCCGAGGATGACGATCCGGTCGATGTGATGGTGCACACGCCGTTTCCCTTGCTGCCGGGAGTGGTCGTGCGATGCCGCGCGGTCGGGGTCTTGCGCATGGATGACGAATCCGGCGGCGACGCGAAACTCTTGGCGGTTCCCGTGAACGAAATCTGCCCGTTGTTCGAACACTGGAAATCGATTGAGGATGTGCCGGAAATCCGCCTGCGGCAGATTCAGCATTTCTTCGAACACTACAAGGATCTCGAGGCGGGCAAGTGGGTCAAGATCATCGGTTGGGCCGGTGTCGACGTCGCGCATGCGGAGATCCTGAACGGCATCAAACGATACGAAGCCGAAAGATCGAGTTCTCCCGGCCGGTAAGCCTCGATGGTTCCCGCAGGCAATCGCGGACTCCTGTTCGCCCTGACGGGGATTGCGCTGCTGCTGATCGCAACCCTGGCCGCCTACCGCCCGCCCGCGCCCCTTGGAGCAAACGCCTCGCCGGACGCCTTCTCCGCCCATCGGGCCAAAGCGATCCTCGAGGACCTGGTCGGCGACGGCATCCCGCATCCCATCGGAAGTCCGGCCGGCGCGCGCATGCGCGAAGCCATCGTCCGGCGATTATCCGCGTTGGGATACGCCCCCGAATTGCAATCCGGATTCGTGTGCCGTGACGGCGTGTGCGGCGATCCCGTCAATATCATCGCGACGCTCAGCGGCAGCACCGACGACCGGGACGCGGTCATGTTGGCGGCTCACTACGACTCCGTACCGGCGGGTCCCGGAGCGTCGGATGATGGCGCCGGCGTGGCGACCCTGCTCGAGATCGCGCGGATTCTGAAGGCGCGGCCGCCGCCGCGGCATCAAATCGTTCTGCTGCTCACCGACGGCGAAGAGGCGGGACTGCTCGGCGCATCATTGTTCGTACGCCAGCACCCCATATCCCAGCAAGTGAAAGCCGCGGTCAATCTCGAGGCCCGCGGCACCTCGGGTGTGAGCTTGATGTTCGAAACGGGCACGGCAAATACCTGGCTCATGCGTTTGTACGGGCCGGCGGTCGCGCGGCCGATCACCAATTCACTCTATTATGTCGTGTACAAGCAGCTGCCCAACGACACCGATTTCACCGTCTTCAAGGCGGCCGGGTACCAGGGTTTCAATTTCGCCTTCATCGGCGATGTCGGCCGCTACCATACGCCGCTCGACAGCGCGGCGAATGCCAGCCCGCGCAGCATTCAACATCAGGGCGACAACGCGCTCGCGGCCCTGTCGGCGCTGGCGAATTCCCCGACGTTGAACCCGCCCATCGCGGAGTCGATCTTCTTCGACGGCTTTGGACGCGGCCTCATTGCGTGGCCCGCGCCATTCACTCTGCCGGCGGCGCTGCTGTCGTTGGTCCTGCTGCTGGCCGAAACCGCCCTTCTGCTGCGCCGGGGAGCCGT
>Ga0307470_10000987_pt1 | contig 11804 bp, 7 predicted proteins | sample atmos_gasesAM3C__FD_204565 | JGI IMG/M metagenome (GOLD analysis project Ga0307470, IMG submission 204565) | Hardwood forest soil microbial communities from Morgan-Monroe State Forest, Indiana, United States - atmos_gasesAM3C_05 | ecosystem: Environmental > Terrestrial > Soil > Temperate forest... | reverse complement strand
CACTCGCGCGCGGTGCCCTCATCCGGCTGTTGCCGATGGGGGCTTCCCCGCTAATCCCCGTTTTCGCGGTGTACTCGAATCGGAAATTCCTGCCTTTGAGGTTGAACGTCTTCCTGAATGCGCTGGCAGCCTGGAAAAGTCCGCTGTGGATCAGGGAATGACGAGCCGGCGAGTGAGGGCAACTCTCATCCTTCAATAAAGCCCGAGGCGGCGGCACGTGCGACCGCGACGTTTTGCTATCGAGACGGACGAGCAGGTCAAGTTTTCGAGGCTCTCGAGACTGCGATCGAAATGCAACGTCACACAACTCGCCGGCGGATCTGTCCGGCCCGGGACGCCCAGACGTGAGCCCGCGGTGAGCCCCACTGCGTTAAGTTTCCCACTGCGTTAAGTTTTCCTCGAGACAGCTGACTGTTGGCTGTCGCACAACCCAAGGAGTCAGATTTCATGCGTAAGTTGATTTTCAGTCTCGCTGCCCCCCTTTTATTGTCGGCCGTCGCTGCGGCGGCGGATGACGCCGCGCCGCCGGTTGCGCCCGGAGCGATACCCTCGGGCTACGTGTGGTATAGCGGCGGCTCGGTCGCCGTGGGTATAGGATACACTTGGGGACACGGCACTCTTTACAACAGCAAAGACCAAAAGCAGTACCCTTTCAAACTGTCGGGCGTATCGATCGCGGACGTTGGCGCAGCTGGAATCAACGCCGAGGGTGAAGTCTATAATCTGACCAGTCCGGCGGATCTCGCCGGCGACTATTCGGCGGTCACCGCCGGCATGACGATCATCGAGGGCGGCTCCGTCGCCTATCTCAAGAACGAGAAGGGCGTTGTAATCAAGCTGCATTCACAGACGGGCGGGTTGCGATTCAACCTGTCCGCCAACGGTATGCACATCACGCTCTAGTAGGCGATCAAAGATCAATTGCGTACCAATCGTCTGAACTTCGATCTAGAGCGCATACGGTCGACCGCGCAGGCTTCCCTGCACACGGCTCCCAAGCGTGCCGTCAAGCTAGCAGGAGATCTCACGTGGCCACGGCAACTCAAGAGGGCAAGCAGGCGAGGGCACTGCTGAAGCAGCTGCGCGAGTTCCTCGACGGTAAAGTCGCGCCGATCATCAACAAGTATTGGGCTGAGGACTCATTTTCGTTCGAGCTGTTGCCCGCCTTCAATGTGCACAATGGCCTTGCGATGGGTTCCATCTACGAAACCGGATCTGAAGAGCAGAAGCAGAAGTGGCTGCCGCCGATGGCGTGCTTCGCGAAGGCGTGAGGGCGCGCGTGATGGGAACGACGCAGCGTGGGTCTGTGCATTCTTCGAGCGGACGCCTGTTGGTGCTCGACCTGAGCGGCGGCCGCATCTTCTCGCTCAATCCCGATGGCTCGGATCCAAATACCCTCGTCACCGGATGCAGGCTTCCCGATGGCCTCGCGGTCGATTCGGCAGCGGGCTACATCTACTGGACGAACATGGGCGTTCCGCACAAGAACGATGGCTCGATCGAACGCGCGGATCTCGACGGCGGCAATCGTCGATTCGTCATTCCCGAAGGGGGCACGTTCACGCCGAAGCAACTTCATCTGGAGAAGAAGAGCGGCAAGATCTATTGGTCGGACCGCGAGGGCATGCGCGTGATGCGTGCCAATCTCGATGGCTCCAAGGTCGAGACACTCATCCAGTCGGGCGAGGGCGAAGGCGATCGCCGCAATCCATCGAACTGGTGCGTAGGGATCACCGTCGATCCGATTCGCGGCCAGATGTACTGGACCCAGAAGGGTGCAGATGACTCCGGGCACGGGCGCATTTTTCGCGCGAGCATCGACATGCCCCGCGGTCAGACACCGACGAAGCGGCTCGACGTCGAGGTGCTGTTCGAGGGCTTGCCGGAGCCGATCGATCTGGAGCTCGATCTCGAGCACCGCGTCCTCTACTGGACGGATCGCGGCGATCCTCCGCGCGGAAACACCGTGAGCCGCACGCCGATCGACGGCCATCTCAACCAGGAAATCGTGCTCGGCCACTTGATGGAAGGCATCGGCATCGCACTGGATGTGCGAGGCGATCGGATGTTCGTCACGGACCTCGCCGGCTCGATCTACTCCGCACACCTGAACGGATCGGAAAAGCGCCCCATCGCAATGGCTCAGGGAAATCTCACCGGCATTGCCTACGCCGAGAACCTTTGAGAGTACTTTCGTCATGATACATGCGCATACCCTGGGCCGCGCCGCCCGATACTTTCCCGAGCGCCCGGGGATCTCTTCGGGTGCCACGCGACTCACGTTCGGCGAGCTTCACGGGCGCGTGGTGCGCGTCGCTGCGGCGCTGATTCGGCACGGCTTTGCTGCCGGCGACCGGTTGGCGCTGCTCCTGCCGAACGAAGCAGAATATCTCGAGCTCGTGTATGCGTGCGCGTGGCTCGGTGTGATCGTGGTACCGCTGAACACGCGCTTTTCAGCCGTCGAGATCGATCGTGTGCTCGCCGATGCGGGCCCGCGCGGCCTGATCCGGCATTCTGCGCTGGCGGCTCCCACTGTGCAGGTCCCATGGCAGCGCGTGCTCGACACGGAGCCGCTCGAGATGCAGAGCGACTCCTGTCCGGAGGCGATATACGGCCCGGATGCCGTTCTGGCTCTCATTTACACCAGCGGGACCACCGGCCATCCCAAGGGCGTGATGCTGACGCACGCTGCGGCGCTCGCAAACGTGGATCACCTCAACTACTGGATGCCGTACCAGGAAGGCGGCGTGTACTTGCACGCGGCACCCTTGTTTCATATCGCCGACTTCCCGTTCATGTTTGCCGCGCCCGCCCGCGGCGCATGTCAGGTCACGATCCCGAAGTTCAGCCCCGAGGCATTCTGCGGGACGGTGCAGCGCGAACGCGTGAGCTATACCGTGCTCGTCCCGACGATGATCAACCTGTTGACGCAGTTCCCCGAGCTGACGCGCTTTGACCTCGGGAGCCTGAAGCACCTTGGATACGGGGGCTCTCCCATCGCGCCCGAAGTTATACATCGAACGCGGGCCGCGTTCCCCAATATCAGACTGATCCAGGTCTACGGGCTGAGCGAGACGGGCTTTCTCACGGCTCTCACGGACGATGAGCATACGCCGACGCGACTGCTGTCCTGCGGACGTCCGTGCCCGGGCGTCGACGTGCGCGTCATGGACGAATCCGGAGGGGAGGTGGCCGTCGGGCAGCCCGGCGAAGTGGTTGCCCGCGGCGCCAACGTCATGCGTGGTTACTGGAACAATCGTGAAGAGACGCTGAGCGCGTTCCGCCATGGACTGTTTCGAACGGGCGACGTCGGCTATCAAGATGCCGACGGGTATCTGTACATCCTGGACCGCGTGAAGGATATGATCGTCACGGGCGGCGAGAACGTCTATTCCGGCGAGGTCGAGGCGGTCCTCTACGAACACCCGGCCATTCGTGAGGCCGCGGTGTTCGGCATACCCGATGCCAAGTGGGGCGAGCTGGTCATGGCGTGTGTCGTGCTGAGGCCCGGCGTCTCGCTCAGTGTGGATGAGCTCATCGCGCACTGCCGTCGATCGCTGGCCAGCTACAAGGTTCCACGTCGCGTCGAGTTCTCCGATCTCGAGCTGCCGAAGACCGGCTCCGGCAAAATCCTCAAGCGTGCATTGCGCGAACGGTTCTGGGCGCATCAGGCGAGAGCCGTGAGTTGATTGCCCCCATGCATCGAATTCTCATCGTTGGCGGCGGAGCTGCGCCGCAAGTCAAAGAATACCGAGCGCCCGCGCCCGAGTCATTGCGCCGGTACGGTTCTTGACGTTGAGCTTGCCGTAGACATTGTGTAGGTGCCACTTGAGCGTGCCTTCAGAGACGAAAATCGCTTCGGCGATCTCCTTGTTGCTCAGACCCGACTCCAGGCGCTTCAGGATCGACAGCTCTCTCTTCGTCAGCTCTTCGCCCTTGCCGATCGGGGCGCCGCCCAGAACGTCAGGCGCGTACATCGCGCGCTGCAGGCGGCGCGCCAGGGGCGCAGCCTCGGAGCCGCGGAGTTGCTCCATGTCGAGTCGATCGATCAGCGCTGCCAGTTCGCGGCTTTCATCAAGAAACACGCGGACATAGTTCCTCGGAGCGGCGATGGCGAGTGCGCGACGCACGTCCGCCACGGCGCCCGCCCAGTCCTCGTCCTCCTTTTTGGCCAGGGCGCGCAGGACCAGCAATTCCACCGAGCGGTGAGCGAGTCCGCGCTGCCGGTTATTGTCGATCGCGGCATCCAGTGCCTCGACGACGACTCCCGGCGATTGCTTCAGCAGGTAACGCGAGGCTGCGCGCAATGCCTTGTCGGAACTCAGCGGCGGCGCGCCGCTGCGGGCCGGCAGCTCGTCGAAGCCGAAGCGCGTTGCCACGAGCCTGGCCTCCTCGTGATGTCCCCCGCGCGCGAGACTACGGCACTCTTCGGCCGCCAATGACAGGGTCACGCGCCGCCAGCCGCGCTGTTCACCGAGTTCCTGTCCCTCTCTCAGCATCGCCAGTGCGCCGCCCTCATCGTGTCGCAGGTGCTGGATTCGGGCCTGCGTCAAGTGGGCAACGATCACCGCGTCGGCAGGGCCGTATTCGTTCACGCTGCTCAACGCGAGTTCGAGATGCGCGAGAGCCTGCTCGATCTCGTCGAACTCGTAAGAGATGCCCGCAAGGAGCGTGTGAAGCAGGCCGGTCTGCCCGGGATGTCCATGCAGTTTTCGCTCAACGAACTCGAGTCCGCGGGTGCACGCAAGCCTCGCGTCGAAGTAGCTCCCACGTTTGAGGTGCAGCACGGCCTCGACGTAGGCGGTCCAGGCCAGCGCATAGTGGCCTTCGCTTTGCTCGAGCCACCGGCGCGTCTCGGCAACCACCTCCAGTCCGCTGTCGATCTGGCCCCGCGTCTTGTGTCCAAAACTCAGGACGTTTCCCATCACGCCCTTGCGCCTCAGCGACGCCTCGGGCCAGCGTGCGAGCCACGCCGCCGCCAATTCTCCGCCTCGCATTCCGTCATCGCGCAGCGCGCTCGACATCGCGACCTGCATCTCGACCGCACAACGCAACTCGCCGATCCCGCGGGCGTCGTGATGGGCTTGCGCCTCGAGGTTCTGCAGCAGTTGCTGCAGGCGGTAGATCTGCGCTTCGTAATCCTGATACCGGGGGTAGAACGAGAGCGCAAAGGCGTACTGGATACGGATGACCGGGTAGCGATCGACGCAGGCCTCAGGAAGCGCGTTCATCCAGCGCAGGATCGTCTGGTGGTACCCGCAGCGAAAGACGAGTTCCTCCACACTGTCGGCGACCCAATGTGTCGCCCGTTCCCACTCCTGAGCCCGGATCATGTAGTTCACAGCTTCTTCAACATGTCCGTTGGCGTGCAGCCATTGCGCTCCCCGCACGAGACACTCTCTGGCTTGTGCCGGCGCTGTTCGGCGATATGTCTCGCGGAAGAATTCGCCGACCAGATGATGAAAGCGTACCCACTCCCAAGATCGATCCAACGGAATCAGAAAGAGATTGCGCGTCCGCATGCCCAGCAACGCCTCTTCGGCGTCATTGGCATCTGTGACCGCCCGAGCGAGCGGTGCGCAGATGCGATCGAACATCGAGATCCGGAACACGATGTCGCGAGTTGGTTCGTCCATCTGTGACAGGACCATGTCGCCCAGATAGTCAACCACGCTGGTGTCCGTGCCGGCGAAGTGCTGGATGAACGCTGTCGGTTCGCTCGACCCGGCGAGCACCAGCGCCGCGAGCTCGAGCGCCGCGGGCCAGCCTTCGGTTTTGGTCAGCAAGGTCTGCAAATCCGCCGCCGGCAGGTCTCGCCCGAGGCGGCTTCTGTACAACTGAGCGGCTTCCGCAGCGTCAAATTGCAGTTGCTCGGCTCCCAGCTCGAGCAGCTGGCTCCGTACCCGAAGACCGCTCAAGCGAAGGCCGGGATCCTGCCGAGTGCCAATGACATACTGCAGGTGTCGGGGCGCGTAGTTGATCAACCAATCGAGAATTCCGCGAACCTCAGACCCCTCGACAAGTTGCAGGTCATCCAGGAATAGCACGATGCGGTGTTGGACCCGTGCGAGGTCGCCCGCAATAGCCTCCAGCACGGACCTTGAACCACCCGCGAAGTCGGCGAGGTCTTCCGCGACGTCCTTGCCGATGTGCGCACTGGCCTTCTGTAGTGCTGCGATCAAATGGCGTAGGAAGCGCGCCGCGTCGTTGTCGTCTGCATCCAGGGACAGCCAGGCGCAAGAAACTCCGCGCTCGAGGAGCCGTGCGTGCCACCGAGCCATGAGAGTGGACTTGCCGTATCCGGCGGGTGCGGCAATGACAACGACCGGAAAGATGCCGTCCAGCACGTCGCTGGACGAATCAAGCCTCGGCCGGGGCAGCGGTTTCCTCGTCCCGGTGGCGGGAAACAGCTTGCCCTGGATTATCGGGTGCACGTGTTGATTGCCGGTCATGCGCTGGAGTCTGTCGCGTCGCAGTGATTCGCGCCTATCTAACCCCTAACTTTGGTTAGGTGCAACACGAGCCGCTGCAGGGCAAGGTGGATCCGCCGCGTCGACTCGCCTCGGGAAGTCAAAAGATGGCCGATAGCAACGAAACTACCTCAATTCCGCTGGCGCAGACGGCAAATCCTCAGCGCGTGTTGCCGGACGGGGCCGGACGGCCTATACCCTTGGGTGACCGCGAGTTCGCCGGTGGCGGCGAAGGCAACTGCCCACTCTGGGACGGTCACATCATCGATGCGACCTTCCCGCCGGTGTGAACATGCCCGCAGAGCCCTCCCTTCGTCCATCCCGTGAGCTTGCGGTGAGCCGCCGTGTCCTACTCTCGTTCCGAACCAACCACGCGGCAATGTTTTTCGGCTGCCTGCTTGACGAATGATCCATGTCTCCGGGAGGCTCAATTCAAGCTGTGCGTCAATCATCTCTTGCAGTTGTCCGGCAGCACGATTCCGCTGCCCTGAACCGGGACTCTCGCCCGCGGCGTACCGCGCTTCATGGCCCAAACGGCAGCGGTCCGACCGGGAGCCCGAATTCCGGGCTACGCTCGGAGCTCAGCGTGCTGGAAGCACGAAGCGCGCGGTTTTGCCCAAACATCCTGCTGGTGCGCGCTTGGCGGAGCCTCATCGAGCTGCGTATCGATGATGCCCTGGCGACGGTCGCGCAGTTCGACGATGAGATCGCTCGTGCCGATGCCCCGGTTGCACCGCGATCGCGGGAGTTTGCCGAGGTTCTGAGAGCCGTGCTGCTCGTGCTGAAGAGCCAGGACGAGCCCAAAGTGCGCGCGGCGCTTGCCGTACTCGAAAGCCGTCACCGGTCAGGCGGGAAGAGTCCCGCGCTGGCGGCAGCGCTGCGCGTCGGCTACTGGAAGGTGCGAGACTTTGATCGATACTACGCGGTGCCTCGTCTCCAACACGCGGTGCCGACTCATCGCGGCACGCACGGGCTTGCGACCATCGTCGGACAGACGTTCGAAGCGGTCGTGGAGGCTGAACAGCTCCGGCTGGCGGTTGCGACGAGACTCGCAAGGAGCGCGCACGAACGCGCCGTGAGTCGTTTCGGGAAGCGGTCACCGGTGACAGCCCGAGCGGCCGTCGTGCTCGCAGAGCTGCTCTACGAGGAAGGGCGCCGCGACGGCCTGGACGCTCTGGTCATGGAGAGCCTCGCGGCGGTCCGAACGTCGGGGGACGAGGAGAGCGCCTTGCGAGGATACAGGGTTCTGGCTCGTCTCGCCGCCCGTCGGGGAGACACGGAGTTCGCCTTCCTCATCCTGAAGGAGGCGGAAGTCCTGGCGGCGGCGCGCGACTGGACGGGGGTGATGGCGGAGAGCTTGATGCTGCGTGCTCAGCTTCTCCTCCAGGAGGGTCGCACGCGCGACGCCGCGATCTGTACTGAGCGCATCGAAACACTCGCGCGCGACTTTGCCTCGAACGACACGTTGCAGGCCAGCCTTGCCTTGGCACGTGCACAGGTACTGGTCGCCACCGGGGACGCCCGCCGAGGAGCGACGATTCTGCGGGAGCTTCAGGCGGTGAGCTGCTGCAAGCGAAACAACTACCGGGCACTGCAATTGTCGGTTCAGCTGGCCGACGCTCTGCTCGGGTGCGGAGACCAAGCCGAAGGCCGTGCCATGCTCATTCAAGCGCTTCAGGTCGGCGCGCGCGCGGGGGTGTATCAGACATTCGTCGATGCCGGAGCGCACGTGGCCGAGTTCCTGTTGTTCCTTCACCACGCCATTCCGCAGGATAGCCGCCTGCCCCCGGAGCTCAGACCCTACATCGGAAGCATTCTCGCGGACCGCGCTCAGCCGTGTACACGCACATTGCCGACTCGTGCCTCGCGCGTCGCGGAGTCGCTGAGTCCTCGCGAACACAGCATCCTGCGCTCGATGAGTTGTGGACTTTCCAACAAACGCATCGCTCAAGAGCTGCAGATTGCTCCCGAGACTGTGAAGTCCCACGTCAAAGGCATCTTCATCAAGCTCGCCGTACAGACGCGCGCTCACGCCGTATCGACGGCCGGGGCTCTGGGACTGCTCTGAGCCACCGCGCTGCGCGCATGGTAAAATACCATTGCGACCGTCGCACCTCTGGCTGTGCGGCTTGCCAAAGCGCCTGGCTTGCCGTTCGCCCGCAGAAGGCGCAGCTTTGGTGACAGGAACAGGCAGCACATGAGTACGTCAGCTCTCGACGTCGACTCTCGTGAACGCGCTCCATCCTCGGAGCAGGGCGTGCTCGACGCCCTGCGGTCCGAACTCGATCCGGCCTATGTGGTCCGGCCCCCCTCGATCGTGCGCGACCACGGCCGCCCGATTGTGATTCTCGAGGATCCGCTCGGGACGCCGCTCGATCTGCTCCTGAACGGCGCGATGGACATCGCGCAATTTCTGCGACTCGCCACCCGAGTCGCCGCCGCCCTTGGCCACGTACACAGCCGTGGTCTCATACACAAAGACATCAAGCCGGCCAACATTCTGGTGAATGCTACCCGCGACCACGCGTGGTTGATGGGGCTCGGTATGGCGTCCCGCCTTCCGAGCGAGCGCCAATCGGCCCAGCCTCCCGAGTTCGTAGCCGGGACGCCGGCCTACATGGCCCCCGAACAGACCGGGCGCATGAACCGCTCGATTGATTCGCGCAGCGATCTATACGCTTTGGGGGTCACATTCTACGAAATGCTCACGGGAACTCTACCTTTCGCCGCCTCCGATCCGATGGAGTTGGTGCACTGTCACATCGCAAAGCAACCGACACCACCGAGCGAGAGGCTGAAGGGTGGTATCCCGGCCGCGGTTTCGGCAATCATCATGAAGTTGCTTGCCAAGCCGGCTGAGGAGCGCTATCAGACAGCGGCCGGCCTCGAGAGCGATCTTCGGCGCTGCCTTGCTGAATGGGAAACGCAGCATCGCATCGACGAATTCCCGCTGGGCGAACGTGACACACCGGACCGGCTGCTGATTCCAGAGAAACTGTACGGGCGAGAATTCGAAATCGATGCTTTGCTCGCTGCCCTCGACCGCGTTGTGGCAGGGGGCAAGCCGGAGCTGGTGCTTGTTTCCGGATACTCCGGGATCGGCAAGTCCTCGGTCGTCCTCGAGCTGCATAAATCACTCGTTCCGCCGCGCGGCCTGTTTGCATCGGGCAAATTCGATCAGTACAAGCGCAACATCCCGTATTCGACGCTCGCGCAGGCCTTTCAGAGCCTTATCCGCCCCGTCCTGAGCAGGAGCGAAAGGGAGCTGAGCACCTGGCGCGATGCGCTTCGTGATGCGCTGGGTCCGAACGGCAGGCTCATCGTGAACCTGGTTCCCGAACTGCAACTCATCATCGGAGAGCCGCCGCCCGTTCCCGACCTTCCACTGCGGGACGCCCAACGCCGGTTCCAGCTCGTCCTGCGGCGATTCCTTGGAGTGTTCGCGAGCCCGGAGCATCCGCTTGTTCTGTTCCTCGACGACCTGCAATGGCTCGACTTGGCAACTCTCGATTGGATCGAGGATCTTCTATCCCAATCCGATGTGCGGCACTTGATGTTGGTCGGCGCGTACCGGGACAGTGAAGTGGATTCCTTACACCCGCTGAGAGCCAAGCTGGATGCGATCCGCAGAGCCGGGGCGCCCGTGCAGGAGATCGTTCTTGCGCCGCTGACCCGTGACGACCTTGCAGGATTGATCACCGGCTCCCTGCACTGCGAACCCAAACGTGCCACCGGACTGGCAGCACTCGTTCATGAGAAGACTGCAGGCAATCCCTTTTTTGCCATTCAGTTCATTTCTGCGCTGGTCGAGGAGGGTTTAGTCGCATTCGATTACGCCGCGGCGCGATGGTCCTGGGACCTGAATCGCATTCGCGCCAAGGGCTATACCGACAATGTGGTGAACCTCATGGTCGGCAAGTTGAACCGCCTGCCGATCGAAACGCAGCATGCATTGCAGCTACTCGGGTGTATGGGCAACAGTGCGGAGTTCGCCCTGCTGGAGATGGTCTCCCAGCAGCCGAGCGAGGAATTGCATGGCCAGCTTTGGGAAGCGATTCGCGCGGGCCTCGTCTTCCGCACGGAGCAGTCCTATAAGTTCCTCCACGACCGGGTCCAGGAGGCAGCGTACTCGTTGCTTCCAGAAGACGCGCGCGCCGAGACCCATTTGCGAATAGGAAGGTTGCTCGCAGCACGCATTTCGCCGGAAAAAAGGCAGGAGGCGATCTTCGAGATCGTCAATCAGCTGAACCGGGGATCCCACCTGATCAATTCAGCCGAAGAGCGCAAGCGTTTCGCCGAATTGAATCTCATTGCGGGCAGACGGGCCAAGAGCACTACGGCATACATCTCGGCGCTCGCGTACCTCCGCGCAGGCCGGGCGTTGTTGGCCGAAGAGAGCTGGGAAGAAGAGTACGAGCTCATCTTCGCCATCGAATCTCATATGGCTGAGTGTGAATTGCTGAGCGCTGACATGGTTGCGGCGGAGAACCGGCTTTCGATGCTGGCGCAACGTGCCAAACGCGCTCGCGATATCGCGCTCGTCACAGGTTTGCGTGTGACGCTTTACACCACTTTGGATCAGAGCGACCGCGGTGTCGAGGTAGCTCTCGAATACCTCCGGAACGGCGGCACCGATTGGTCGATGCACCCGACCCGCGAGGAAGTAGTGAGGGAGTACGATCGGATCTGGTCTCAGCTCGGAAGCCGAATAGTCGAAGAACTCCTTGATTTGCCGTTGATGACCGACCCGAATGTTCTCGACACCATGGACGTCCTGAACGAAATTATCGTACCTGCACACTACTGCGACGACAATCTTCCTCCCCTCATCATTTGCCGGATGGTGAATCTCAGCCTCGGGCACGGCAACAGCGACGCCTCCTGCGTTGCCTACCTGGGGCTCGCCATGATTGCGGGTCCGATTTTAGGCAACTACAGCAGCACAGTATTGCGATTCGGTCAGCTCGGCTATGACCTGGTCGAGCAGCGTGGATTGGTGCGCTTCCGCGCGCGCGTGTACGCGGTTTTCGGAAATATCATCATGCCCTGGACGAGACATGTCCGGGCCGGTCGTGATCTCATACGCCGCGCCTTTGATGTCGCGATCGAAATGGGCGACCTGACCTGGGCGGCAAGCCGTAGCCTCCTCGTCGGTAATCTTCTCGCGTCGGGAGAACCGCTTGCGGAGGTGCAGCGTGAAGCCGAGGATTCTCTCGCGTTTCCGAGAAAAGCGCGCTTCGGCCTCGTTGTTGACATCGTCACGACGCAGCTTGCGCTCATTCGGTCGCTCCGCGGCCTGACCCCGAAATTCGGCTGCCTCGACGACGGAGATAT
>Ga0307470_10000986_pt1 | contig 11805 bp, 11 predicted proteins | sample atmos_gasesAM3C__FD_204565 | JGI IMG/M metagenome (GOLD analysis project Ga0307470, IMG submission 204565) | Hardwood forest soil microbial communities from Morgan-Monroe State Forest, Indiana, United States - atmos_gasesAM3C_05 | ecosystem: Environmental > Terrestrial > Soil > Temperate forest... | reverse complement strand
ACCCCCGACTGGATGCGGGAGTTCGCGACGGCGGCGGCCGGCCGCGGCGTCGAGGTGGTGATCGCCGGCGCCGGCGGCGCCGCCCACCTGCCGGGCATGGTCGCCGCCCAGACCCGGCTCCCGGTGCTCGGCGTGCCGGTCGAGAGCCACGCCCTGAAGGGCATGGACTCGCTCCTCTCGATCGTCCAGATGCCGACCGGCGTCCCGGTCGGCACCCTGGCGATCGGCCGCGCCGGGGCCGCCAACGCCGCCCTCCTCGCCGTGCGCATCCTCGCCGTGCGGCGGCCCGAGCTGGCGAGCCGTCTCGAGGAGTTCGCGGCCGAGCAGTCGCGCATCGTACGCGCCGAGACCCTGCCGTGAGCGCCCGCCGCGCCGCGCCGGTCCTCCCCGGCGCGACCCTCGGCGTGCTGGGGAGCGGCCAGCTCGGGCGGATGTTCACCATCGCCGCCCGCCGCATGGGCTACCGCGTCCACACCTTTTCGCCCGAGGACGACACCCCGACCGGCCAGGTGGCCGACCGTGAGGTCTGCGCCGGCTACGACGACCTCGACGCCGTGCGCGACTTCGCGCGCGGCGTCGATCTGGTGACCTTCGAGTTCGAGAACGTCCCCGCGGGGACGGCCGAGGCCGCGGCCGAGCACGCCCCCGTGCGGCCCGCCGGGGCGGTGCTCCATACCACCCAGAACCGGCTGCGCGAGAAGAGCTTCCTCGCCGGCGCCGGCTTCCCGGTGACGCCCTTCGCCGCCATCCGCGACGCCGCCGACCTGCCGGCGGCGATCGCCGCGGTCGGCCTCCCCGCGGTGCTGAAGACCGCCGGCTGGGGCTACGACGGCAAGGGACAGGCGGTGATCCGCGCCCCCGCCGAGGCGGAGCCAGCGTTCCGCGGCCTCGGCCTCCCGAGCGGAGCAGAGGCGATCCTCGAGGCCTTCGTCGATTTCGCGCTCGAGGTCTCGGTGGTGGCGGCGCGCGGCTCCGGCGGCTTCGGCGGCCTCTCTGCCGCCGAGTTCCCGCCCATCGAGAACCGCCACCACCGCCACATCCTCGACCTCTCGCTCGCCCCGGCCGACCTGTCGCCCCGCCTCGCCCGCGAGGCGGCCGAGATCGCGCGCGGCATCCTCGCGGCGCTCGACGTCGTGGGCGTCCTCTGCGTCGAGCTCTTCGTCACCCGGGACGGCCGCCTCCTCGTCAACGAGCTCGCGCCGCGCCCCCACAACTCGGGCCATCTGACCGTCGACGCCGCCGCGACCAGCCAGTTCGAGCAGCAGCTCCGCGCCATCTGCGGTCTGCCGCTGGGGGCGACCGACCTCCTCCGTCCGGCCGCGATGGCGAACCTCCTGGGCGACCTCTGGGACGAGGGCGAGCCCGACTGGGCGGCGGCCCTCGCCTTCCCCGAGGTCAAGCTCCACCTCTACGGCAAGGCGACGCCGCGCCGCGGGCGGAAGATGGGCCACCTGACCGCCCTCGCGGGCAGCCGCGACGAGGCGCTCTCGCGGGTGGTCGCGGCGCGCGCGGCGCTCGTCGGGCGACGCGTCCAGGCGGCGCGATAGGGAACCCGGCCAGGCGGATGAAGCCATGTGGATGATCTACGGCGCCACCGGCTATACCGGCGAGCTCGCGTCCCGGGAGGCCGCGCGGCGCGGCTTCGAGCCGGTACTCGCCGGGCGAAGCCCCGCGGTCGTGGCCGCGCTCGCGAGCGAGCTGGGCCTTCCCAGCCGTGCCTTCGACCTCGACGACCCGCGAGCGCTCCGCGAGGGGCTCGCGGGCGTCGCCGCCGTGCTCCACTGCGCCGGTCCGTTCGTCCGCACCAGCGCGCCCCTGGTCACCGCCTGCCTCGCCGCGGGAGTCCACTACCTCGACATCACGGGCGAGATCGCCGTCTTCGAGACGACCCTCGCTCGCTCTGAAGAGGCGCGGCAGGCGGGCATCGCCCTCCTACCCGGCGTAGGCTTCGACGTCGTCCCCACGGACTGCCTCGCGGCGCGCCTGGCCGCGGCCCTTCCCAACGCGACCGAGCTCGCCCTCGCCTTCGCCTCCGACCGCGGAGGCTATAGCCGCGGGACGCTCAAGACGATGATCGAGGCCCTCCCCAACCTCGGGGCCATCCGCCGCGGCGGCCGGATCATCCCCGTCCCCGCCGGCTATGCGATGCGCCGGATCGACTTCGGCGGCGCCCTGGGCGAGCGCTGGGCGATGACCATCCCGTGGGGCGACGTGGCGACCGCCTACCACTCGACCGGGATCCCCGACATCCGCGTCTACACGGCGGCGCCACCCAAGGCCATCCGGCGCCTGCGCCGCCTGTCGCTTCTCGCGCCGCTCGCCATCGGCCCCGTCAAGCGTTGGCTCCAGCGCCGGGTCGACCGCCGGGAGCCCGGCCCCTCGGCCGAGGTCCGCGCCACCGCCCGCACCTATCTCTGGGGAGAGGCGAAGGATGCCGCCGGCCACATCGTGACCGCCCGCATCGAGACCCCCGAGGCCTACGCCTTCACCGCCGTCTCGGCCGTCGAGGCCGCCAACCGGACCGCCGCCGGAGCCGTCCAGCCCGGAGCCTGGACCCCTTCCAAAGCCTTCGGCGCGGACTTCGTCGACGGCCTGCCGGGGGTGAAATCGGAGCCCGTCGTCCGGGTCGCCTGAGCTAGATCGCCGCGACGACGTGGGCGCCGACCCAGACGAGGCCACCGAGCAGGAGGAGCGGCACGGCGGCCACCAGGAGCAGGGGGCCGAGGACGAAGAGGGCGACGAGGGCCGCGACCGGCAGCAGGACCAGCTTGACGACGAAGCCGATCAGCGAGAGGGGCAACAGCACGGCGCGGAAGGCGAGCTTGACGATCCCGCCGACGAGCGCCAGCAAGAGGAAGAGGCCACCCACCGCGACGGCGACGACGAAGAGACCGGAGAGGGCGATCATGGTCGGTTTGCACCTCCTGTCCCCCTCTACGCACCGGCTCGCCGCCGGTTTCGCGTGGCTGCCCTAGAAGGTTGGCCTCAGAGGTTGGCGAAGGCGAGCATGAGAAGGGCCTTCTGCTCCATGGCGTGCGCCTTGGCCGAGCCGGTCGCCGGGCTCCCCGAGGGGGAGCGTTTGATCGTCCTTACCGGCCGGCGCCCGGCCACCCGCTGGATGGTCGGCAGAACGAAGAAGAGCGCCCCCATGTTGGCCGGCTCCTCCTGCACCCAGACGATGTCGCGCGCCGCGGGGTGGGCGTCGAGCGCCGCGGCGAGCTCGGCCTCCGGGAAGGGGTAGAGCTGGTCGAGGAAGACGATCGCCGTCGAGGCGTTCGCGAGGCGCTCGCGCTCGCGACGGAGCTCGTGGCCGATCTTGCCCGTGCAGAGGAGGACGCGCGCGGCGTTCGTCACCCGGGGATCGGGGACGACGTTCAGGAACCGCTCGCGCGCGAGGTCGGCGACGGGCGACGACGAGTCCTTGTGGCGCAGCATGCTCTTGGGGGTGAAGACGACCAGGGGCTTGCGCCACGCGCGGAGCGCCTGCCGGCGCAGCAGGTGGAAGTACTGCGCCGCGGTCGAGGGCTGGCAGACCTGGATGTTGTCCTCGGCGGCGAGCTGGAGGTAGCGCTCCATGCGCGCGCTCGAGTGCTCGGCGCCCTGCCCCTCGTAGCCGTGGGGGAGCAGCATGACGAGCCCGGAGAGCAGCCCCCACTTGTCCTCGCCGGCGGTGATGAACTGGTCGATGATCACCTGGGCGCCGTTGGCGAAATCGCCGAACTGCGCCTCCCAGAGGACCAGGGCCTCCGGATAGTCGCGGCTGTAGCCGTACTCGAAGCCCAGGACCGCGGCCTCGGAGAGCATCGAGTCGTAGATCTCGAAGCGCGGCTGGTCCGGGGCGACGTGCTGGAGCGGCAGGTACTCGGCGCCGTTCTCGACGTCGATCAGCACCGAGTGGCGCTGGTTGAAGGTGCCGCGGCGGCTGTCCTGCCCGCTCATGCGGATCGGCACGCCCTGGGTGAGGAGGGTCCCGAAGGTGAGCGCCTCGGCCATGCCGTAGTCGACCGGGAGCTCGCCGTGCCCTATCTTGGCGCGCTGCTCGAGCAGGCGCTTGATCTTCTCGTGGACGTGGAAGCCCGGCGGCGCGGTGGTGAGCCGGTCGGCGAGCGCCGCGATCTCCGGCGGTGCGACGCCGGTTGGCACCTCGTACTCCGGCTTGTGACGCCCGCCCACGTAGCGGTCCCAGTAGGCCGGCAGGGTGCGGAGGGTGGGCTTGCGCTCCATCTCCGTCGCCTGCTTCTGCGCCTGATCGAGCTCGGCGCGGATCGCCGCCGCCCGCGCCTCGCCCTCGGCCTCCGCAACGCCGACCTCGCGGGCGTAGATCTTCCACAGCGGGGGATGCGCTTCGATCTTCTTGTAGAGGAGGGGCTGGGTGATGGTCGGGTCGTCGACCTCGCTGTGGCCGTGCCGGCGGAAGCCGATCAGGTCGACGACGACGTCGTCGCCGAAGGCGTAGCGGTACTCGATGGCGAGGGCCGCCGCCCGGAGGACCGCGTACACGTCCTCGCTGTTGACGTGGACGATGGGGATGGGGAGGCGGCGCGCGACGTCCGAGGCGAAGCGCGACGACTGGAAGCTCCTGGGCTCGGTGGTGAAGCCGATCAGGTTGTTGACGATGACGTGGACGGTGCCGCCGACCTCAAAGCCGGGGAGCGCCGAGAGGTTGAGGGTCTCGGCGAGGATCCCCTGGCCGGCGAAGGCGGCGTCGCCGTGGAGGAGGATCGGCACCACCCGCAAGCCGCGCTCGTCGCCGATCCTCACTTGCTTGGCGCGCGCGCGCCCCTCGGCGATGGCGTCGACCGCCTCGAGATGGCTGGGGTTCGACACCAGGTGGATGAAGATCGTGCGGCCGTTCTCGGCGGTGAAGGTGCCGGTCGCGCCCATGTGGTACTTGACGTCGCCGCCCCCCAGGATGCTCCGCGGGTCGACGTCCTCGAAGCCGGCGAGGAGCTCGGCCGCGGGGCGGCCGACGGTGTGGAGCATGACGTTGAGGCGGCCGCGGTGGCTCATCGCGAGCACCACCTGCTCGCCCTCGCGGCGGGCGATCGCCGCGAGCGATTCGGAGAGCAGGGGAATGAGCGCCGCGACCCCTTCGATCGAGAACCGCTTGGTCCCCAGATAGCGGTTCTGCACCACCTGCTCGAAGGTCTCGGCCTCCAGCACCTGCTGCATCGCCCGGCGCGCCCGCGCCGGGTCCTGCGTCGGCGGCGCCTCCATCCGCTCCGCCACCCAGCGGCGCCGCGCGGGGTCGGCGATGTGCATGAACTCGACGCCGATCGGGCCGCAATAGGTGCGGCGGAGCTCCTGGACGGCGGGGTCGGTGAGGTCGCCCAGGGCCGGATGCTCCTCGGGCTTCAGGCGCTCGAGCGGGTCGAGGTCGGCGGCGAGATAGCCCCAGCGGCGGAAGGAGTCGACCGTCTGGGGATCGGGGCGGGTCGCCGGGGATGCGCCCGGCTGCGCTTCCGCGATGGCCATGACCATCCAAGGATATCGCTTCCGGGTGTCCGGTTATTCCGCCGGCGCAGTACCATCCTGGCCCGGATGGTGTAGCGTCGAGCCGATGCGCACATCCGCTGTTCTCCTCACGGGCGCCCTCCTGCTCGCCGCCTGCCGATCCGACCCGTCCCCCGCGCCGGCCGCTCCCGCGACCTCGACGTCGAAGGCCGCCGTCTGCTACCGCATCGTGGCCATGGCCGACGAGCGGCAGCGGCGCCTCGAGTGCGCGAGCGGCGAGAGCTTCACCCTCCGCCTCGGCGCCGACGGCAAGTGGAGCCAGGAGGCGAAGGCTCGGGCCGGCATGGTCCCCGGCTACGCAACACTGGAGGAAGCGGGTAAAGCCCTCTGCGGCTGCTCCTGAAGGCAAGCGGGTCGAGGTTCACCTAACACCGGCGCCCATTGCCCGCCGCGAAGGGATCGTGCGATACTCCCGCCCCGAAATCTCCAGGAGCTTTAGAAATGATTTCTCAACACCTCTGGGGCAGTTTGTTCCTGACCGCGGGCGTCGGCGTCCTGCTCTACGGCGTCAGCCTGTTCTTCGAAAAGCTGGGGTTCGTCCAGCGGGCCGGGGAGGCGACCGGCCGGGTGGTGCGCCGCGTCCCCGGGCCCGCGGCCGCCCGCTGGCGCCCCCCCTGCTACTACCCGGTGGTCCTCTTCGTCGCCGGCGACCGGCAGGTCGTCTTCCAGTCGCCCGAGACCATGCGCGATCTCGCCTGTCGGGTGGGGACCGAGCTCCCGGTCCTCTACGAGGAAGCCAACCCCGAGCGCGCGCGGATCGCCGTCCACAAGTGGTACGACGTCTTCATGACGTTCTATCTCGGGGTGCTGGTGAGCGCCGCCGGCCTGGTGCTGACGACCGGCCTCGCCCGGATGACGCCCTAGCCCGGGCCCGGGCCGCGGCCGGGGCTCAGAGGCCGTCGACCAGCGAGCCGAGCAGCAGGAGCAGGCCGGCGATCACCAGCAGCCAGATGCCCAGGCGGTTGGGCAGGATGAACGCCCCCAGCGTGTCCAGAACGCCGAGCAGCCAGAACGCCCCGGCCAGCAGGACGGTGCCCTTGCGCGGGGCCTGCGTGCGAAACCCTCGGTTCCTCGCCATGCGCTCTCTCCTCTCGAAGCGGACAACGGATCGGTCGTTGGACGATATCAGACGGTGCCGCCGATCGACGTCCCTCGGGGATCGCCATCGCCTGGCGGCGAGCCTCGCGTGAGCGGCCCGCAGGGCGTTCCCGCCTGGCAGGTTTCCCGGCTGGCTTCATCCCACCCTGCCGGAGCGGCTCTGGCTGACCTTCCCTGGAGCGATCTCGCGGCCCTTTCGGCCCTCCGGCTCTCCGACGGCAGCGGCGACGCCGTGCAGCGGACCGCGGTGCGGCTCGCCTGGGACGATGCCGCCCTCTACGTTCGCTTCGACTGCGAGGACCGCGACGCCTGGGGAACCTTCACCCGCCGCGACGAGCCGCTCTACCAGGAGGAAGTCGTCGAGATCTTTCTCGCCCCGGGGTCGGCGGTGCCGGCGAGCTACGCCGAGCTCGAGGTGAGCCCGCGCGGGACGCTCTTCGACGCCTGGGTGGAGAACCCCGACGGCCGCCGCGAGACGATGCGCGTCGATCCCGCCTGGGAGTGCTCCGGCCTGCGCTGGGAGACCGGTTCGACGGGCGTGCGGGAGGACTGGTGGACGGCGCTCGCCATCCCCTGGGCCGCGCTCGCCGCGAACGGCCTCCGGCCCGCGAGCCTTCGCGCCAACTTCTACCGCATCGAGCGCCCGCGCGACGGCGGGCCGGCGGAGTGGAGCGCCTGGTCGCCCACGCTCGTCGACCCGCCCGACTTCCATCGGCCCGCGCGCTTCGGGCTGCTGACGCTCGATCCCGCGTCCGGCCCGAGCAGGCGATAGACGCGGTCCGCCGCGTCGTTGTACACGAGCGTCACCTCGCCCTCGCCGACTCCGCCCTCCCACGCGGCCACCTCCGCAGCCGGATCGCGCCGGCGCCAGCGCCCGCCGAGCTCGCGAGTGTGGGCCACGAGGTGGCTCACTCCCATCCGCCGCAGCAGGTCGAGGCCGCCGCGGTCCGGCAGGTCCCTCACCCGGGCGGCGAGCGCTTCGTAGCCCGGTGGGATGAAGCTGCTGTAGCCGTTGGCGATCGGCTTCCAATGGAGGGTCGAGTAGTACATGTAGGCGGTCTCGGTCCAGTCTCCGCGGAGCGGGATCTCGACCAGCGCCCGCACGTCGCCCTGGCCCGCCAGCCACCGGTAGACCGGCGGGAACTCGGCCGCGGAGAGGATCCGCACCCAGCGCAGGGGACGGGGCGCCAGGTCGACGGCGAGGAGGAGCGCCAGGCCCATCCAGGCGAGCGCGCGCCATCGCCTCCCCGGCAGCCGGGCGACCGCGGCGTCGGCGGCGCGCGCCGCGAAGTAGATCAGGGTGACGGCGAAGAACGACGCGAAGCGGGCGGGCACCCGCATGCTCGCGAGGCCGGGCACGGTCCCCATGAGCGGCAGGTAGGCGACGGGAAACGACAGCAGGAAGGAGAGGGCGCCCGCGAGGGCGAGACCGCGCTCCCAGGGGTCCATCTCGGCGCCGCGGAGGGGCCAGCCGCCCGCCCACCGGCGGCGCAGGAGGAGCGCCGCGCCGAGCGAGCCGAAGAGGCAGGCGGCGAGGAGCCCCCAGGGAGCGAGGCCGTCGCGCGACAGCCGCGCGAGGGGCGTGCCGGCGTCGAGGCCGAGGGTGTAGAGGTCGCCGGCCGCGAAGGCCAGCAGGGCGAAGAGGCCGAGCAGGACGAGCGCGGCGCGCTCGCTCGGCGCCAGCGGATACCGCGGAGCGCGCCGGTGCCGGCAGAGGAACGCGGCGCCGCCGGCGAGGAAGAGGGCGGTCGGCAGGAGGCCGGCGAAGAGCGCGTTCTCCGAGCGGGCGAAGGGACGGCGCCAGGCCGCGATCGGCGCCGGCGCCCACCGCTCGCGCTGGGGGAAGAGGGTGTCGAGACTGGCCGGGGCGGGCGAGAGATAGCTCGCGAGCGCCGCCGCGTTGCCCATCGCCTCGCGCGGGTCATGGACCAGCGACAGGTGTCGGGCGAGGCGGAGGTAGGGGGCGAAGGCGAGCGCGGCCAGGGCGAGCGCGGCCGCCGCGGTCGGCAGCAGGACGCGCAGGGCGGCGCGGCTGCCGAGCGCCGAGCGCTCCGACCACGCGCGGCTCACGAGAATGGCGGCGAGGGGGAAGTGGATCATGTAGGCGAAGTAGCAGCCGGAGAGGAGGTTCAGGGCGTAAAAGGCGAGGAAGAGCGCTGCCCGCCGCGCCGTCCGCTCGGCGAGCAGCCGGTCCCATGCCCAGAGGGTGAGGGGGATCCAGGCGGCGAGGAGGATTTGGAGGTGGTTGAGCTGGCTCAGCCGGTAGGGCGAGAAGGCGAACATCCCGCCGCCCAGGAAGGCAGCCGGCCACGAGCAGCCGCTCCGGCGCAGCACCCAGAACAGCCCGCAGCCCGCGAGCACGAAGGAGGCGAAGAGCAGGGCGTTGTAGCCGGCGACCGGGTTGGGCGCCAGCGCGAGCCCCAGGGCCGGGCCCAGGAAGTGGTCCGAGAGGGCGAGGGCGCCGTGCAGAGGGTAGAAGTAGTTGGCGTCCCAGAGGGCGGGCAGCCCGGCGCGGAGCTGGTGGACGTCCCACTTGAGGACGTAGAGGGTGAACAGCGGATCGGCGGCGTCCGGCGTCAGGTGGTCGGCATAGGTCGACCAGATGGGGCGGAGGAAGGCGAGCGCCGCGAGCGCGTAGAGCAGCGGGGGAAGAGCGGCGCGGAGGAGTCTCTGAGCCGAGGGCATGGGAGCCGGAGCCGGTTCTCAGCCCGTTTCCCCGTCGGGCTCCTCCGGCGGCTCCTCCCCACCCGGCTCTCGATCGCTCCCGTAGATCCCCTCGCAGATCCGCGACAGCGCGCGCTGGTCGTCGGCGGGGATCCGGTCGGCGAGCTCCCGCTGCATCGCCTCCAGGCGCGGCCCCATGCGCTCGACCAGCTCGAGCCCGGCCGGGGTGATGCGGGTGAGCGACAGGCGGCGGTCGGCGGCCGAGCGGTCGCGCTCGACCAGGCCGCGGCGCTCGAGGCGATCGACCAGCCGCGTGACGTCCGGCGCGCGGTCGATCATGCGGCGGGCGATCTCGCAGCGGGGATGGCCTGAAGGCGCGCCGCGCAGGATGCGAAGGACGTTGTACTGGGACGGCGTGATGGCGAAGTCGGCGCAGATCCGCTCGAACCGCCCGCGCACGTGCTCCGCCGCCACCAGGAGGTTGAGCATCGCCTCCTCGATCGGGCTCTCGAACCGTCGTTGGCGCAGCCGGCGCTGTAGCGCATCCCCCACGACGACACCTTATCGCACGGCGGCGAGCCGGCAGGCGCTCAGCGGACCGCCGGCGGCCTCCCCTGGCGAGAGACGATGCGCCGCAGCACGTCGCCGGACAACACCACGGCCACGCCCAGGAGGGCGGGCAGCGGATCGTGCAGCAGGATCAGCAGGGCGACGCTCGCGCAGCCGGCGATGAAGAGGATCGGGGCCGCCGGAAACCACCAGCGGGCGACGGGCCGCAGGCGGAAGAGGGCCGCGGCCGAGATCGCCAGGAAGAGGACCACGGTGAAGATGATGTAGGCGAGGATGCGGTCGAACGCGCCGAGGGTGAGGAGGAGCAGGGCCAATCCCGTCTGCAGCAGGATCGCGTAGATCGGCGTGCCGAAGCGCGGCGACAGCCGGGCGAAGAGGGGGAAGAAGGCGCCGTCGCGCGCCATCGCGTAGTAGACCCGCGGCGCCGCCATGGTCAGCACCATGAGGCCGCCGAGCACGGAGAGGAGCACGCAGACCGACAGCAGCCTGCCGCCGGCGCCGCCGAAGAGCGCGCTCCCGAGCTGCGCGACGAAGGCCTCGTTCGAGACGATCTCGGCGAGCGGCAGCACGTAGAGGAAGGCGAAGCTGATCAGCAGGTAGACCGCGGTCACCAGCAGCACGCCGCCCAGGAAGGCGCGCGGCAGGTTCTTCTCCGGCTCGCGGATCTCCCCCGCCAGCTTGCCCATCTCCCACCAGCCTCCGAAGCTGAAGAAGGCGCTCAGCGCGGCCCCCGCGAGGGCGGCGAGGAGCGGCGGAGAGCCAGGCCGCCGCCCGGCCAGGGGCAGGAGGTTGGCGAGACTGCCGTGCCCGCCGGCGAAGGCCCAGGCGGCGAGGGTGAGGAGCACGGCGATCTTGAGCAGGTTGACCGCGGTCATCAGCCGTGCGCTCGCGCGGGTGCCGAAAACGTTGATCGCCGCCAGGGCGAGCAGAATGGCGGCGGGGACGAGCGCCGCTGCGCGGGGCGCGAGCGGCGCCAGGGTCGCGACGTACGCCGCCGCCCCCACGGCGAGGGCGGCGGCGAGCCCCGGATCCATGACCGAGGCGCTCATCCAACCGTAGAGGAAAGCCATCCGCTCGCCGTAGCCCTGCCGCAGGTAGACGTACTGGCCGCCCGCCTCCGGAAAGCGCACGGCGAGCTCCGCGTAACAGAGCGCCCCGCACATCGCCATGCCCGCCGTGGCGCACCAGACCGCCGCCAGCAGCAGCGGCGAGCCGAGCGACTTCGCCATCGTCGCCGGGGTGAGGAAGATCCCCAGCGCGATCGATTCGCCGGTGACCAGGGCGATCGCCGCCGAGAGCCCGAGGTGTCTGCGCTCCGCCATGAGGCGGGCATCCTAACCCGCCGCGCCGGCGGCCGAGTTCCCGCTATAGTCGAGTCCATGCCGACGCTGCTCCGCCGCGCCGCCCGCAGCCTGCGGCGCGCCCCCGGCTTCACCGCCCTCTGCGTCCTGACGCTCGCCGTGGGGATCGGCGCCGACACCGCCGTCTTCAGCGTCCTCGACGCCGTTCTCCTGCGGCCGCTCCCCTACCCGCATGCGGACCGGCTGGTCTGGATCGGCCACACCGTCCCCGGCCTGACGCTGCCGGAGGTCGGGGTGTCGGACGGCACCTATCTCGTGTATCGAGATCATGGGCGCGGACACGGGCGCCCCCTCGCGGACGTCGCCCTCTACCGCGCCGGCTTCGTCAACCTGGCGGGCGCCGATGCCCCGCGGCGGATGCCGTCGGCCACCGCGACGGCGTCGCTGTTTCCTCTGCTCGGCGTGGTGCCGCGGCTGGGGCGCTCGTTCGAGCCGGCCGACGAGCGGCCGGGCGGCCCGGCCGTCGCGCTCCTCGGCGACCGCCTCGCCGGCGAGCTGGGCGGCGACCGGCGGGCGCTCGGGCGGGTGCTCCGGATCGACGGCGTGCCCACCCAGGTGATCGGCGTCATGCCGCGGGGCTTTGCCTTCCCTGACCTCG
>Ga0307470_10000985_pt1 | contig 11806 bp, 13 predicted proteins | sample atmos_gasesAM3C__FD_204565 | JGI IMG/M metagenome (GOLD analysis project Ga0307470, IMG submission 204565) | Hardwood forest soil microbial communities from Morgan-Monroe State Forest, Indiana, United States - atmos_gasesAM3C_05 | ecosystem: Environmental > Terrestrial > Soil > Temperate forest... | reverse complement strand
GGCCCCCGCGACCCGCGTGCCTTTCCCGCTCGAGTTAGCGACTCGGGTCTCCGGATCTGATGACCGTGCCTACACGGGTCGCGGGGGCCTGCATCCCTCCCCCAACCCCCGCCCGGCGACGTTGGTGGTTCTTCCCTGGACCTCACCCACGCGACAGCGAGCGTAGAGCCTGGGCGGCCCTAGCGGTTTTTGAGGGTGGCGAGGCGTTCGCGGGCTAGGTTGGTTTCTTCGGAGCGGGGGAAGTTGTCGACGAGATACTGCAGGCGGGCCTGCGCCTGCGCGGGCTGCTTGAGATCGATCAGGGCGAGCGCTTCCTTGTAGAGGGCCGTCGGCACCTTGTCGGCCCGCGGATAGTTCGCGAGGACCTTCTTGAACTCCTGCACGGCCTGCTCAAGCGACTCCGTCGACTTGTCGCCCTGCCCCGAGTCGCTGAATCCGCGGGCGAGTGAGAGGTAGGCCTCGCCGATCCAGTACTGGGCGCTGCCCGCCAGCTCGTGGTCGGGGTAGCGCCGCAGGAACTCGCGGAAGCCCGCGATCGCTAGCGAGTAGCTGCCCTTGCTGAAGTCGATGTAGGCCGCCTGATAGATGTCTTGCGGCTGCAGCGACGCGGCCGAGGGCCGCTGCGGTACCGCGGCGACAGGCCCGGGCCCGGGCGCCGCCGTTCCAGGAGATGCGGGGGCGGCGGTTCCCGACGGAGCCGCCGACGGCAAGCGGGGCGCCGCCGATCCCGAGGTCGCGGGCGCCTGGCCGGTGCGAAGCTGACGGTTCAGCGTGTCGAGCCGCGTCGAGAGCTCGTCCACGCGTCCGGTGAGCGTCGACAGCGTCTCGCTCAGGCTGTCGACCTGACGGCTGAGCGCGGCGACCTGCTTGTCGCTCTCGCCGCCCGGGCGACTCTTGATCTGCGCCGAGACGGCGTCGGCGTCGGCCTTGGCGCGCGTGGCGGTCTGCTGCGCCGTCGCTACGTCCCGGCGAATCTGGAAGAGATCCTGCTGCGTCGCGACACCGGTGGCTTCCTGGACCTCAGCGCAACCGGCGAGCGACAGGACGACGCCGAGGAGGAGCGCGAGGCTCCTCCCCGTGATCTCATGCGAGCTCAGCGCGGCTTGACCAGAAAATGCGCGCGCCGATTCTTGGCCCAGCACGAATCGGTCTTCTCGTTGCAAACTGGCCGCTCCTCGCCATAGCTAATGATGGTGATGCGATTGGCCTGGACGCCCTGCGAGACGAGGTAGTTCATGGTCGCCTTCGCGCGGCGCTCGCCGAGGGCCAGGTTGTATTCGTTGGTCCCGCGCTCGTCGCAGTGTCCCTCGATGAGCACCAGGTTCTCGGCGTTCGACTTCAGCCAGGAGGCATTCGCGTCGAGCGTCTTCACGTCCTCGGGCCGGATGTCGTACTTGTCGAACTCGAAGTGAACGTCCTTCAGCGCGTCGACCGCGGCGAACTCCTTCGGCGACGGCCGCGCCGCCGCGGGTCCGGCGAGCGGCGCGGGCGCGGGAGCAGGCGCCGGTGCGGCGGTGCTCGGCGCGGCGGCCGCGGGCGGTGTCGCGCGTGGCGCCGGCGCGGGGGCAACCGCGGGGGCAGGCGCGGACGTCGACGCGGTGGTTGCGGGCTTCTTCGCGCAACCGCTGATGATCAGACCCGTCAGTAGCAGTGACGACAACGTCGCGTACAGAGCGCGAGTCAGCATGACGCCCCCCTTGGCCTCCTCGAGGTCAACTTTCGGGTCCCAATCCTATCACGGCAGGCGCGGCGACCATGAGGGACTTGTCGCCTCGTTGCCGCCTTGCGTGACTTGTGTCGTCGTCTGTCCCTCGACGGTCATGAAGAACAATTGCCAGCGGCCGGTGCGGTTGGACTGAAACGCGAGATGACGTCCGTCGGGCGCCCACGTCGCGCTCTGATTGTCACCTCCGCCGCTCGTCAGCTGGCGCGGGCTCGAGCCGCCCGGGCTGATCGCCCAGAGATCGTGCGTGCCCGATCGCTGCGTGTAGACGATGGGATCGCCCTTCGGCGACCAGCGCGGCTGCGTGTGAAAGCCGCCCGAGGTGAGCTGGCGCACGTTGCTGCCGTCCTTGTCCATGACGTAGATGCGCGGCTGTCCCGCGCGGTCGGAGACGAAGGCGATCTGCTGGCCGCTCGGCGACCACGTGGGCTCGGTGTCGATCCCGGCGTGGCGCGTGAGCCGCTGCAGCACGCCGGTAGCCAGCGTGAGCACGTAGATCTCCGGGTTTCCGTCCTTCGAGAGCGTGAGCGCCAGGTAGCGTCCGTCGGGACTCCAGCCGGGAGACGAGTTGATGCCCACGAACGACGCGAGCGTCTGCACCGGGCGCTGCCGCTCGAACGGGAACAACCGGAAGAGGTCGGGATAGCCGTTCATGAACGAGGTGAACGCGATCGAGCGCGCGTCGGGGCTCCAGGACGGCGAGAGGTTGATCGACGCGTTGCGGGTCACGTTGCCGGCGCCCGCCCCGTCGTAGTCGGCGACGACGATCTCCTTGGAGCCGGGCGGGCCCACCACGTACGCGAGCTTCGTGTCGGCCACCCCCGGCTCGCCGGTGAACTGCAGCACGATCTCGTCCGAGATCTTGTGCGCGAGCCGGCGCGACTGCGGCGCTGGCGACTCGAACTTCCGCGACGCGATCAGGCGGTGCTCCGGAGTCGTCAGGTCGTAGAGGCGCATCTCGGCCTCGAGGCGGTCGCCGCGAATGGCCAGGAGCCCGTGCACGCCCGCGTGGGCGCCGGCGGCCGCGAACGCGGTCCACGTCTGCGCGAGCGCCGCGGGGTTGTTGGCGGGAATCGAGCCTGTCGCGGCGACGACGCTGAAAAACCCGGAGAGCGTCAGATCGTTGCCGATCACCGAGGCGAGGAGCTTGGGAACCGCTTGGTCGGTGCCGGCGATGAGCGTGAAATCGGGAACTGCGATGTTGATCTTCTTACTCTTGTCGCCTCCCGTGACGTTGATATAGACGTCGACGGCCTGGGCGCGCGCCGCGGGCGGCGGGGCCCAGAGCGCGAGCGACGTGACGGCGGCGAGCGCGAACAGCAGAGCGGCGGCGGCGAGGCGTCGCACCAATCATCCCCCTGTCGGATCGAAGACGAACTGGAGACCGATCCTCAGCACGGGTTTCTTGAAGTCGTCGGGAAGCGGCGGAAACGGGCTGGCGTCGTTGATCGCGCGGAGTGCGACCTGATCGTAGTAGGCGTTGCCCGAGCTACGGTCGATCGTCGCCACGTTGAGCCGGCCGTCGCGGCGAATCTCGAAAACGACGACCGGCTGCTGACCAGGAATGGCGCGTCCCACCCACTTCTCCTGGATCTTCCCCTGGATCTGCCGGATGTACCAGGCGTACGGGAAATCCGAGACGCTGAGCGTGAGCGGACCCGATCCGGTCGCCGTCCCCGACGCGGCGCCGAGCGGCGGGGGCGGCGGCGCGGCCGCGGCCTCGCGCCGGATCGGCGTCTGCGGCGCCGTCGTCGGCGTGGTGCTCGCGGTCTGGGGCAGCTCCTTCTCGGCCGGGCGCGGCAGAGCGGGCGAGCGGCTCGGCAAGCTCCGATCGGGCAACCCGACGGAATCTCGCTGCGGCAGCTCGCGCGAGGGTAGATCGCGGGCCGGCAGGTCGCGCGGCGCCGCGCGGGTGGGCAGCTCGGTCGGCGGCGGCTTGAGCACAGGCGCTTCCTCGACGCGCGGGGCCGTCGGCGCGCCGCCCGGGGAGCCGATGGCCGCGACGCTCGGCGTCAGCACGACGAACACGGGCTTGGTTCGAGTGTCGGTCCACATCGACGCGCCCAGGATGACGATCGCGAAGAACACGACGTGGGCAAACGCCGACACGACTGCTGGAGCCAGCGGCAGCCGCAGCCGCCCCAACGCAGGCCCGATGTGAAAGCTGGCGGGAAGAGCCACGGCCTGGGCCGGGGTCTCAGCGCTCCCGAGCCGGCTCGGTCACCATGCCGAGTCGCTCGATGCCCGCGCGACGGACGCGGTCCATCGTCTCCACGACCACGCCGTACGAGAGTCCGGCGTCGGCCTTGAGGTACAGAGTCTTGTCGGTTCGAGTGGTGAACGCCTGACGCAGCGCTCCCTCCAGACCGTTGGGCGGCACCCGCCGATCGTTCAGGAAGAGCGACTGGTCCTTGGTGACGGTGAGGACCATGCGCTCCTCGACAGCGGTCGGCTTCGACGCGGCCTTCGGCAGGTTCACGTCGATGCCGCGGTACATCATCGGGGCCGTCAGCATGAAGATCAGCAGCAGGACGAGCACGACGTCGACCAGCGGGATGATGTTGATCTCGGACAGGTTGGTGCCGATCCGACGCGTGTCTGACGACTCGGTTCTAAACGCCATCTTTCGCCGTGCGTCCCGCCTTGGCAACGGGCCGGCTCAGGACGTTCAGGAGATCCATCGTGAAGCCTTCCATCTCGACGGCCCAGTGCTTCACGCGGTTGACGAAGTAGTTGTAGCCGATGACCGCCGGGATGGCGGCCCCGAGGCCCGCGGCCGTCGCGACCAGCGCCTCGGAGATTCCGGGCGCGACGACGGCGAGGCTTGCCGAGCCCTGGGCGCCGATCCCATGAAACGCCGCCATGACGCCCCACACCGTACCGAAGAGGCCGATGAACGGAGTGGCGCTTGCGGTGGTCGCGAGGAACGGCAGATAGTGCTCGAGCCGGGCAACCTCGAGCGCCGAGGCGCGACGCAGCGCCCGGTTGACCGCCTCGAGGCGGTCGCCGTTGAGCCCCTCGTCGAAGTCGTCGAGCACTTTGTCGAGGACCTCGGGAATGCCCGAGACCTCCTGGTAGGCCGCGAAGTAGAGCTGGGCGAGCGGGCTCTGCCGGAGCCGCCGCGCCGCTGTGTGCACGATCGAGGTGCGTCGGGCCTCGCGGAAGACCCTCAAGAATTCCAGCGTCTGCCGGCGAACCCGCCTGAACTGGAACGCCTTCTCGACGATGAGCGCCCAGCTGACGATCGAGAAGATCATCAGCACGACGAGAACGCCCTTCGCGATCGGGCCCGAGTTCCAGACGAGGGCCAGGATTCCAGAGCTCAGCGAATCACTCGGCACGGGTGCTCCTTGGAGTTTGCGTTCAGCACAGCTAAGGCATTATAACCACATCCGTGCGGCGCGCCGTCGTCCTCCCGCTCCTCTTGGCCGCGATCGGCGTAAGCGTGCCCGTCGCCTCGGCTCAGGACGGCCGGGCCGCCGTCGAAGCCTTCGTGGCCCGGTTCTCCAACGTCCAGATCGGCGATGTCGTCATCGATCAGAACCTCAGCCTGTACGACCCCGACGGCCAGCGTCCCTACCTGTCCGGCGAGCAGCGCCTGTTCTTCAAGGTCCCGCAGCGCCAGCGCGTCGAGCAGACCCTGGACGGTCAGCGCGAGATCCAGATCACCGTCGGCAACAAGGTGTGGGTCCGGCGAGCCGACGGGCGGGTGGTGGAGCTCCCGGCCGTGGAGCCCTTGCGAGCGCTTCCGAACGTCCTGGTTCCGGTGAAGCGGCGAGCCGAGGAGCTGCTCGACGAGTGGCGGGCGCGGGGCGTGCGGACCGACGTGAGCCACGTGACCCGCGTGGGCGCTAGGACGGTGACCGTGATCGGCTCCCGACCGGGCGACCGCGACGTCCCCGCCGTGTGGCTCGACCCCGATTACGGCGTTGTGCGGCTCATCACGCGCGAGCAGCTTCCGAATGGAGCCAAGCTGGTCGACCTCACGCTGTCCGAGCACCGGCCGCTGGCCGGCCGGCTCTATTTCCCGTATCGCCAGGAGATGTTCGTCGACGGCAAGCTCCTCATGCTGTTCACCGTTCGCTCGATCGCGATCAACACGAATCCGGCCGACGCCCTCTTCGAGCCCGCCAGTCTGAAATCGCGCTGATGCATTTCGCGTTTCTCGGCACCTCCGGCTCGATTCCGTCGGCCGTACGCGACACGACGTCGATCGTCGTCGCCGCGCCGGAGGGGGCCGTGCTGCTCGACTGCGGCGGAAGCCCCGTCCAGAAGCTCCGCCGCGCCGGCGTCGATCCGCTCGCGCTCGTCGCGGTCGTGATCACCCACATCCATCCCGATCACTCCTACGGGCTTCCGGCGCTCGTGAGGAACCTGGCCGTGCTTGGGCGCCGGACGCCCATGACCGTCTACTGCCGGCCGGAGCACGTCGAGCCCCTGCGTGGTCTCTTGACCCTGTTCAACACGCTCGAGCGTCCGGGGATGTTCAAGCTCGATGTCCGCGCGATCGAGCTGGCGGACAACGCGCCCCTTCTCGACCTCGGCCCGCTCGGCTTTCGAACCTCGCCGAACGACCACGGCGCCATGCCCAATTTCGCCGTGCGCGTGAACGTCGCCGGGCGCCCGGGCTTCGTCTACTCGTCCGACACCCGGCCCTGCGACACCGTGGTCGCGCTCGCCCGCGGCGTCGATACGCTCGTTCACGAGGCGACCTATTCCGAGCGCGATCCGGGGCGTGCCGGCGGCCATGCGCACTCGACGGCCGCCGAGGCCGGGGAAGTGGCGGCACGTGCGGGCGTTCGGCGTCTGATCCTCACGCACATCGGCGCGGAGTATCACGACGCGGTCGAAGCCCTCGCCGAGGAGGCGCGCAAGCGGTTCAGCGGTGAGGTCGAGATCGGCCGGGAGCTCGTGCCCTATCCGTTGTGACGCCCGGGGGGCCGCGGGGACACGGCCCGAGCTATCGCGAGACGAAGCGGTTCCGGGCGATCCAGAAGCGCAGACGCGGCTCGCGCGCGCGCGTGATGCCGATGCGCGGTCCCGAGGCGACGCGAAACGCGCGGGGCGCCTCCGGAGGCTCGACGGTGAGCCGCCCGCGCGTCAGGTCGGCGCCGTTGTCTTCGAGGGTGATGCCGAGCGCGCGCGTGAGATTGCCGGGTCCGCTGGCCACCCGCGCCTGGTCGCGAGGGACGCCGCGCCGCCTCGCCATCGCCGTCAGGCCGCGCAGCGGCTCCACCGCGCGAATGAGTACGCACCCCGGATGTCCGGCCGGGCCGGCAATCGCGTTGAGGCAGCGGTGAATCCCGTAGTTCAGGTAGACGTACGCGAAGCCGCCGTCGCCGTAGAAGAGAGCATGGCTGCCGGGCCTGAAGGCGGCGTGAGAGGCCGCGTCCTCCGGCCCGAGGTACGCTTCGGTCTCCACGATCCGTCCCGCCGTGACGACACGCCCGCGCCGGCTGACGAGGACGCAACCGAGTAGCTCGCGCGCGACGCGCCGCGCCGGCCGCCGGTAGAAGTCTCGGGGCAGCGGCACCTAGCCGAGACGCTCGGTGACGAGGCGCTTGAGCGAGTCGTAGTCGAAGGCGACCCCAACCCGGCTCGGCGGCGCCGCCTCGGTCTTCAGGCCGGTCTCGCTGATGATCGCGCAGAAGACCTGCGCCGGATCGAGCCGCTTTTCCGCGAGGAGCCGGGCGAGGACGGCCAGCGTGGCGACGCCGGTTGGCCCGGCCCAGATCCCCTCGACGCGCGCCAGGCGGCCCTGCATCGCGAGGATCGCGTCGTCCTCGGCGTCCGCGGCGAGGCCCTTGTTCTCGCGCAGGAGCCGCAGAGCCCACGCGCCCTTCTTGCCCGGGTCGCCGGCCGCCAGGCCCTCCGCTACCGTGTAGCCGATCTTGAGGGGGGTGATGGCCGTGCCCTCGCGAAACGCGCGCGCGACGGCGTTGGCCCGCGTCGCCTGGGCGGCCACCATCAGCGGAGCGCGCTCGATCCAGCCGGCCTCGCGCATCTCGCGAAAGCCGCGCGCCGCGGCGATGAAGGTCTCGCCCACCGCCAACGGCGCCACCACGACGTCCGGCGGCGTCCAGCCGGTCTGCTCGGCGATCTCGTAGGCGAGGGTCTTCTTGCCTTCCTGCTTGTAGGCGTTGCGCGAGGCACCGCAGTCGAAGAACAGGTGCTCCTCGACGAGCCGGTCCCAGACGGTGATGAGGTCGTCGTAGACGCCCTTGTAGATGATGAGGTTCGCGGTCGTCGCGGCCATGTGCAGGAGCTTCGGCGCCGACGCCCGCTCGTACGCGAAGATCAGGGACGGAAGCCCGGCGCGCGCCGAGTAGGCGGCGATCGACGAGCCTGCGTTACCGGAGCTGACCACCGAGGTCGCGCGGTAGCCGAAGCGCAGCGCGGCGGCCACGGCCGTCGCCGACGACCGATCCTTGACGGTCCCGGTGGGATTCGGGCCGTCGAACTTGAGGAGCAGACGGCGCACTCCCAGCTCCGCGGCCAAACGCGGGCAATCGAGGAGCGGCGTGCCACCCTCGCCGAGAGTCAGCCGGTGAGCCGGATCGGCGATCGGAAGGACCGGCGCGTAGCGCCAGAGCCCCGAGCCGGAGAAGACCTCGGGGCCGAGCGCCCGCAGTCGCCCGATGTCGTAGCGGAGCTCGAGGAGCCCGCGGCAGCGCGCGCACTCCAGGCGATAGGTGAGCGGATAGTCCGCCCCGCACTCGATGCAGGCGAGGCGCTCGGCCAAAGACTCGGCCGTCACGGCTGGGGTTGCGGCGCTTCCGGCCCCGACGCGCGGGCGACGTTGCCGAAGCGGTCGTTCACGGTGGCGATCATCTCGTCGATCCGGTGGCGGAGAGTGTGCTCGGCGAGCGCGCGCCGGCGCGCGTTCTCGCCGATTGCGCGCGCCTCGTCGGGATGCGCCAGGTAGAAGTCGAGCTGGCGCCGCAGCTCGGGGAGGTCGCGGTAGCCCACGATCTCCTCGCCGGGCTTGAACAGGTGCTGGAGGTCTTCCTTGAGATCCACGATCTGACACGCCGCGGCCGCGGCCAGCTCGAAGGCGCGGGTGTTCACGCCGACGATGTCGTTCATCGGATGGTGGTGGTTGAGCGAGAGCGCTGACGCCGAGTACACGAGGAGCTTCTCGCGGCCGAAGACCGCCGGCCCGGCGACCGCGCTGACGGCCGGGTCCTTGGCGGCGGACCAGCCGCTCCCCCAGAGCCGCAGCGGGTAGTCGCGCAGCGCTTTTACGAAGTGCTCGCGGTACGGGTATCGGTTACCGACGAACGAGATGGGCCCGCCGTAGCGGCGCGCCTCCTCCGGCGTCGGCGTCACCGGGTAGTGCTCCGAGGGCACGCAGTACATGGGCAGGTACGCCAGGTTCCGGATCCCCACCTGCTGGAGGCTCCGCATCGCGTAGCGCTCCTTGGTGAAGAAGACGTCGTAGGCCTCGATCGCCGCGAGCGGCATCATCCAGAGCGGGTTGTCAGGGAAGAAGTTGATGAACACGATGTCGCACTTGCGCTTCACGCGGTCGATCAGCTCGGCCGTAATCGGGGTGCCCTTGACGACGAGGACGAGGCTCGGGCGCCACCGGACGCACGTGCGCTCGAGCGAGCGCAGGATGTAGCTCTGATAGGCGGCCTTGGTTCCCCGATTCTTGTAGAGCGGATTGTCCTTGCGGTACTCGAACGTCCGGACCTCGTGACCGAGCCGGCGCAACTCGTCGGCGAAGTCCATTCCCGTGAGCCCAGGCCGCTCGAAGGGAAGTACAACGAGCCAGCGCACGGGCCGTAGGGTAGCACACGCGTCAGACGCCGGGGCGGGGGCCCCGGCTGCGCGCGCGCCCGTCAGGCGACTTCCGTCGCGCGCGTCTGTCGGAAGCGGACTGCGAGCAGCGGATCGAAGAAGGCGGTGGTGGCCACCAGCGCGGCGTCGGCGCCTTCGCGGAGCAAATCGTGTGCGCGCTCGGCAGTGGAGATTCCACCGACGGCCAGGACGGCGCGGTCCCACGCGCCCGCCTTTCGCCAGGCGAGCATCTCCACGACCTGGCGCGAGGCGACTTCGAACGTCTGCGCGCCCACGACTTCGGCGCGCTCGCGGCCGGGCCCCTCGAAGCCGGGGGCGCCCTCCTCGTCCAGCACGCGGCGGCTGATGCTGTTGACCAGGACGAAGCCGTTGGCCCACGACGCGAGCCTGGTCGCGGTCTCGTGGAGCAGGCGGGGCGTCCGGAACGCGCCGAGCTTGGCCAGCACCGGGACGCCGATCGTCGTACGTACGCGATGAAGGATCTGCGCGGACAGCGGCACGTTCTCGTAGACCATCCGGACGTGTTCGGCAAAGGGATCCGGCGTGGCCAGGTGGACCTCGACGGCGTCAGCGCCGCTCTCGGCAGCCCACGCAGCACACCGCGCGTAGTCGGTGACCAGCGCCTCGGCGTCGCAGCCGGGGAACGGCGTGCCCATGACGCTCACGATCAGGATCTGGCCGCGGCCGATGCGCTCCTTGGCGCGCCGAACGTCCTTGCGCCACACCTCCGGCTCCACCGAAGGCTCGCCCAGCGAGACGGCGAGCGTCGTGTCGCCGTTGGCGGCGGGTCGGCGGGCGACGACCGCGGCCACCTCGCGGTTATTCACATGCCGGATGTTGGGGAGACCGAGGGCCGGCCTGAACGACGTCCGGACCGTCGCGTAGGTCAGGACGTCGAAGCCGAGTCGAGCGTAGCCCTCCACCCACTTGGAGTTCATCAGGGGGCCGGCGGCGATGCCCAGGCTCGAGTTCAGGAAGTGACCGAAGAGCCGACCCCCCGGCCCCTGGGGCAGATGGCGAACCCGCGGGAGCACGGGCGCGTGCGCATAGTTCCACTGGTAGGAGCGGTCGAGGCGATAGGCGCTGCTGTGAATCAGATCACACCCCGTTTCCCCTGGCAGGACCAGGTAAGCGCCTAGTATATCAGATACTTACGTAATTTGCCTCAGGAAAAGGCGGGCGCCACCTCCCGCGAGAGAAGCTCGAGCGCTCGCATGATGTGCGCGTGCGGCATGCCCGGGAAGAAGGTGCGGCAGATCAGATGGGTCATCCCGTACTCTTCGACGAAGCGCCGGATCGCCCGGATGCACTGGTCGGGACCACCGATGATGAATCGGTCCTTCATCAGCCCGTCCAGGTCGGTCGCCACCGAGGCGTCGATGAACGGATGGCGCCAGCCCCCGGCGTATTCCCGGCGATACGCGACCATGATGTGCGCCTCGGCGAGCTCCCGGGCCTTCTTGTCCGTGTCGGCGATGATCACATCACGGGTCAGTGGCCACTCGCCGATCGGCTCGGCCCGGCCTGCGCTCCGCCGGTTCTCGAGGAAGCGTCTCTTGCCGTCCAGGAGACGTTTGAGATCGGCCGTGGGACCAGGAATCCAGTTGTCGGCGAGAGTTGCCGCGCGCTTGAGGGTGATGTCCCCCCAGCCGCCGATCCAGATGGGCGGGTGGGGCTTCGCGACCGGCTTGGGCTCGAGGCGCCCGTCGACGGTGTAGTACGTCCCCTTGAAGCTGACCCGCTCCTGCGTCCAGAGCGCCTTGACGATCGCGAGCTGCTCCTCGAACCGCGCCCCGCGCTTCTCGAGTGCCACCCCGTACAGGCTGAACTCGTCGGGCTTGTAGCCGATGGCGATGCCCATGGTGAAGCGCCCGCCCGACATGACGTCGAGCAGCGCCGCGTCCTCGGCGAGCCGCACCGGATTGTGGAACGCCGCCACGAGGATGTCGGTGCCGAGCGTGAGCCGCGACGTTCGGGTGGCGAAGCCGGCCAGCACCACGAGGGGCGAGGGCCAGTAGTGATTCGTCACGGAGTGATGCTCCTCCATCCACACCGAGTCGAAGCCGAGCTCCTCGGCCCGCGTGACTTCCTCGAGCGCCTCCTTGTAGTAGTGACCGCCCTCGATGGGAATGAAGCCGATCTTGAGCCGTGCCATGGGGCGAGAGCCTAGCACGGGCCTCCGGGCGAGTCACTTGACAGGCCGCGCGCGGACGACTACACCGTGACCATCGGACGAGGGAAGGAGGCCGACCCATGCCCAGCATGAAGGGCTTTCACGCG
>Ga0307470_10000984_pt1 | contig 11816 bp, 11 predicted proteins | sample atmos_gasesAM3C__FD_204565 | JGI IMG/M metagenome (GOLD analysis project Ga0307470, IMG submission 204565) | Hardwood forest soil microbial communities from Morgan-Monroe State Forest, Indiana, United States - atmos_gasesAM3C_05 | ecosystem: Environmental > Terrestrial > Soil > Temperate forest... | reverse complement strand
GCGATCACGTCGCCGAGATGTCCAAGGCCATGAACCTTCCGGCTGAGCCCGATCCTCATGAAGTCGGTCTCAAGCCATGGCATTTCATCAAGGCCTCGGCCGGATGCGTGCGCGGAACCGGCGAACGGATAACGCTGCCGCCCTATTCAAAGAGAGTCGACTGGGAGGCTGAAATTGCGGTCATCATCGGACGCGAATGCCGGAATGTCAGCACGGAACAGGCCATGGGATTCGTTGCGGGACTCAGCATCGTGAACGATTTATCCGCGCGCGATCACCTCAAGCGCCCCGGTGTAGCGGTCGATTCGCCGTTTCGCTTCGATTGGGTGAGCCAGAAATGTTTCGACGGCGCGCTTCCATTCGGCCCCTGGATATGCCCGCTCGACGACATCAATGACATCGAGGATCTCCGGATTCGTCTTTGGGTGAACGAGGAACTGATGCAGGACTCCTCGAGTTCGAACATGATTTTCTCGGTCGCGGAACAGATTGCGCACTTGAGCACGCGGCTTACGTTGCGGCCCGGCGACGTGATTGCGACGGGAACTCCCGCCGGCTGCGGCACCGCTCGCGGAATATTCCTGAAGGCCGGTGACCGGGTGAAAATCAGCGTCGACCAATTGGGAACGCTGGTCAACGACTTCAGCAATTGAGAGCGCCGGATTGACCTTACCAGAGAAACATCCCATGACCGAAGATACCCGTCACTGGAGTTGCTACACGACGCCGCCGGCGCGTTCATTGGAGATATTCGAAGACGCGCGGCCGCGCTGTCCGGTGGCGCGCAGCAGCGAGCACGACGGCTTCTACATGCTGTTGAAATACGCCGACGTCAAGAACGCCATGGCGGACAATCAAACATTTTCCTCCGAGCCCCAGGTGTTGCGTCCCATGTTGCCGCGCAAACCGATTCCGGCGCTCGAGATGGATCCGCCCCGTCACGGCACCTGGCGTGCGCTCTTTAGTGCCGCGATAACCGCGAAGACGCCCCGCGAAATGGAACCCTTCGTGCGCTCGGACATCAATGCCCACATCGATTCCTTCATCGAAAAGGGTGCCTGTGACATCGTCGCCGAGCTCGCGGAACCCGTGCCCGCCGAAACGATTTGCCGGCTCGTCGGCGTCGATGACGCGATCGTTCCGGCGGTACGCAAGGCGGCCATCGAAATGTTCGCGGCGCAGGGCGATCCCGAGGAGTTTGGCCGAAAGCAGGCCGCGTTCGCCGCGGTCACCGTCGCTGAAATCCATGCGCGGCGCGCGCGCCCACGCGAGGATTACCTTACCCGTCTGGCCAACACGGAAGTCGAGGGACGCCGCCTCGACGACAATGATTTTGTGGTCCTCTTGGCCGCGTTCCTTGGCGCCGGGCACCACAGCACGACCTCGGCCATGGCCAGCCTGATCAACGAAGTGTTCTCGAGACCGGCCGTGTGCGACTTGCTGCGGAACGAGCCCGGCAAGATTCCGCTTGCAGTCGAGGAGACGCTGAGATTACGGCCGCCGTTTTTTGGCTTTTTTAGAAGAGCCACCAAACCGGTATCGATCTCGGGCACTGAAATACCGCAAGGATGCGACGTATACATGGGCTGGGCCGCCGCCAACCGCGACCCAACGGCATTTGATGCCCCCGCGGATTTCAATTTGCAGCGGCCGCAGAACCGTCATTTGACCTTCGGGTACGGCATTCACTCATGTCCGGGATCAGCGCTTGCGCGGATGGAGCTGCGCGTCCTGCTCGAGGAGCTGTTGCGCCGCACGCCCGATTTGAAAGTCCAAACCGACGCACCGGTTTATCAATTTGGAGGCGGCGACTACTCCTATATCCCGGCGCTTGCGGTCACCTTCGCCGCCGGCGTACGCGAAGCATGAGCCGAGGGGAGTCATAATGTCATCAGCCACTCAATTCCTCAACGTAAGTCCGGTCGATGAGTCTGCGCCGGGACGTTCCTCACCTGTTCCGGGTGCCCCGCCATTGCGGAGCATCGTGTCGGCCGCGAGCGATCTCGTACCGGCATTGCGCCAGCGGGCGCAGGCGACGGAGGCGGCTCGAAGAGTGCCCAGCGAGACCATGCAGGATTTTCGCCGAGCCGGCATTTTTAGGCTCATGCAGCCCGCCCGATATGGCGGTTACGAGTACGGCTTTACAGCCTTCATCGATGTCATCAGCGAATTGGGCCGGGGCTGCACTTCCTCAGCGTGGTGTTGCGCCATCGGCTCGATCCATCAGTGGTTGATCGCCGGCTTCCCCGAGCAGGCGCAGGACGATGTCTGGAAGTCGAACCCCGATGCGTTCGCGTGCGTGTCCTATGCCCCCACGGGCACCACGCAGGCCGTCGACGGCGGCTATCTCATCAATGGCCGCTGGCAGTATGTGTCCAATGCCGACAATTCGGAATGGATCATCGTCGGCGCGCAGTTCCCGTCCGCGGATAAAAGCGCACCCGCCGAGCCCGGTTTTCTCCTCGTGCCACGCTCCGAATGGCTCATTGAGGACAACTGGCATGTCGCGGGGCAAGCAGGTACGGGCTCGAAGACGATTTCGATAGAAACGCCCACCTTCGTCCCCGGGCACAGAAAATTGACCATAGCCCAGGCCGCCTCCGGCGCACCGCCAGGCGCTTTGGTCAACGCGAACCGAATCTATCGAATTCCATTCCTTTCAGCGCTCCCGGTGTGCCTGGTATCGCCCTTGCTGGGCACGGCACTCGGCGCCGTGGAGGAGTTCATACAGTTGTGCGGCGTTCGCGTGACCCGGGGCGCGGTAGGCGGCGGCGGCAATCGCCTGAGCGAATTCTTTCCGGTTCAATCCAAGCTTGCCGAGGCCTCCGGTTTGGCGGATGCTGCTCGGCTGCTGATTTCTCGCGACACGGCTGAAGTGGAGCGAATCACCATGCAAGGGCTGCCGCTCAGCGTCGATCAGCGCATCCGTAACCGCCGCGATCACGCGTTCGCCGCCCGTCTGGCCAGAGACGCCGTCGACATCTTATTCTCTGCCGTCGGCGGCGCCGGCTTGGGGCTCGATCAACCCATTCAACGGATGTGGCGCGACTCCAATGCCATCGTGCGTCACATCACTTTGAACTGGGACGCGGTGTCTTCCATGGTCGGGCAGCACTTGCTGGGCCTCACTCCGAAGGGTCAGTACTGAATGTGAGCGAGGAGGACGCATGTATTCCTGGACGCTAATCACCGGCGACCTACCGCAAACCCCTGACGCGCGATCCTTTCGGCAGTCCCTGGCCTCGTTCCCTACCGGGGTTTGTCTCGTGACTACCGTGTCGCCGGACGGCAAACGTGAGGGCATGACCATTAATTCGTTTGCCTCGGTCTCGTTGGCGCCGCCGCTCATACTCTGGAGCATTCGCGACGATGCGCGCAGTGCGGACGCCTTCATCGGCGGCCCGCATTTCATTTTGAGCGTTTTGGCGTCCTCGCAGCGTGCCATGGCCATGCACTTCGCCCGTCCGGCACCGGATAAATTCGCCGATTGGTCGAATGACTTCGAGGAAGGCATCGGCGGTTGTCCTCGGCTGCGGGGAAGCGCCGCAACCTTTGAATGCACGACGTATTCACGATACCAGGAAGGAGATCACACCATTCTCTTGGGCCGCGTCGAGAGCCATTCGAAGACTTCGGCTCCGCCCTTGTTGCTGCACATGGGCGAAATGGGTTCGCTGTCCGAGCTCGCGAAAACTCTATGAATTCACGGACCATAACGCCCGCCACTTCGCCTCGCTGGCGTTCTATCGGCTCATCTCCGTTCGCAATGCATCGAGACCCTGTACGAAGATGCGTACATCGACATTGCAGGCGACGAACTGATAGCCCCAGTCAAGATAGCGCTTGGCATCGGGAACTGAGGTGGCGAGAATGCCGGCGGCCTTTCCGGCGGCGCGTATGGGTTCAACCGCCGCCTTGATCGCCGCTTGTACGTCGGCATGGCCGGGATTGCCGAGATACCCCATGGAGGCCGACAAGTCCGAGGGTCCGATAAAGACGCCATCGACGCCGGACACATCCGCGATCTCCCCGAGCCGCCCGAGCGCTTCGCCAGTCTCTACCTGGACCAATACGCAGATCTGCTCCGCGGCGGTCTTCAGATAGCTGCTGGTGCGCCCGAAATCGCTGGCGCGCGTCGTTCCCGAAACGCCCCGCCGTCCATCGGGAGGATAGCGGCAACTTTGCACGGCCCGATGCGCCTCTTCGGAGGTTTGCACGAAGGGCAACAACACAGTTTGGGCTCCAATGTCCAGTATTCGCTTTATCAGTACCGGATCGTTCCATGCCGGCCGCACGATGCAAGAGGCCGGGCCGCCATTCGCCGCCTGCAGCAGAGGCAACAGTCCGGCGATTTCCACTGGAGAGTGTTCCGAGTCGAACAGAATCCAATCGAATCCGGATTTTCCCAATATTTCCGCGACGATGGGACTGCAAAAGGTGCTCCAAATGCCGAGTTGCCGGCGGCCTTCGCGCAGTGCGCTCTTAAATGCGTTGTGCGGTAATGCCATGGCGTCACACGAACTGCACGGCCACGCTGCCGAGCGGCCCAAAATCGGCATGCAATGTGTCGCCTTTTTGCGCCCACAAAGGTCGAGTAAACGAGCCTGACAGCATCATGTGCCCCGGCTCCAGCGTGACGTGGAAGGGCGCCAGCTTATTGGCCAGCCAAGCGATTGCCATCGCCGGGTGGCCGAGCACGCCTGCCGCGAGGCCGGTCTCCTCGATTTCCCCATTTCGATAAAACAAGGCCCCCACCCACCGAAGGTCAACATCCTGCGGCCGTACCGGTCGCCCACCGAGCACCAAACCCGCGGCCGCGCCATTATCGGCGACGGTATCGAAAATCTTTCGTGGATTCTGCACGCGTGCATCGATGATTTCGATGGACGGCACAACGTAGTCGGTGGCACGCAGCACATCGATCAAGCCGACATGAGGCCCCTTCAAAGGTTCCTTCAAGATGAAGGTCAACTCCGGTTCCACCCGCGGCACGCAGAAATCTGCATGCCGCACCTTGGCCCCATCCTGTATCAGCATGTCGTCGAACAGATGCCCGTAATCCGGTTCGTCGATTTGCGAGGAGGCCTGCATTGCCTTGGAGGTCAATCCGATCTTGTGGCCGATGAGCCTCGAGCCGCCCGCCACTTTGAGCTCGGCCATGGCGGAGGAGATCGCGTAAGAATCCGCGATCTCGATGGAGGGGAAAGTGGTCGATAGCTGTAGGCAGGGTTTTTTCGTGCGGTGTGCCTGAATCAGGCTGGCGATGGCCTGTTTGCGCTGATCTTCAGTCATCATAAAACTATCCTCGACATTGTACTGTTCGCCCGGCCTCGAAATCATCCTTCCGCTTTTGTTCGGCGCCTGGTCGACGCCGGCCGCTCGAATTTGCGGCTCATATGTCCCAACCCTTCCTGATCGCCGCGCTCGAACATCCAACTATAGCCGCCTGGGGGATTGGCCAGAATTTCCCACGCATTATCGTCGCAGTCCCAGAAGTAGAAACTGTACGTACCGTGCTGCACCGCCGGCTTGCTGATCTTGTGAAGTTTCCATTTTTCCGCGTCCCGCACCACGAGCCGATGGGCCTCGTCCACATCATCCTCCGTCTCGACGTCCACTCCGTTATGGTTGAGGAACGGCATTTCGCCCTTGCGGCCTTCCATCACCTGCACGACGGCGTAGATATTGTTTCCGCCCAGTCGGATCCATAGTGAGATTTTCGCCGGCCGGATCACCTCGAAGCCCATGAATTCCTCATAGAACCTTCGCGTGAAATCCAGATCCTTGCTCTCGAGTGTTCCGTGCGACAGGAATTTGAGATTGAGTGTCGATGTCCTTTTTTTTGCCGGCTTCGGCTGCTCGACCTCACCGGTTTCAGTCACAGTTTCGCTCATAAAAACCCCCGTGAGTTGTTCATAATTCCGGATCGCCCGCGGACATCCAATTCCACATTCGCTTCAGCATCGATCGGACATCGATGGCCCGATCGCGCACTTCCTCCGCGGTGAATACCAGCGGCTCTATTCCGGTGTTGAGCACCGCCAATTCGACCCTGGCCGCATCTTCAAGGTACCAGGCCAGCGCCACGGCATCCTCGAGCGACTCGCCCGCGGTGACGGCGCCATTGCCGCGCATTACTATTGCCCGCGCCCCGCCCATGCGTTCAGCCAGGGCCGCGGCGCTTGCGTCGTCGCGTACGAGACGCGGGTCCGGATGCAGCGGCGGGGACGGCGCAAAGTAGGCGCCGAATCCATGCAATGCTCGAGGCGTTCGTCCAAGTGCAGAAAGCGTCATGACGTGGGGAGATTGAAATCTCACGAGCCCACCCACCTCCGCCCGCAGCCTATAGATGTGCTGATGCGCAATGACTTCGGGCAACGCACCCGCCGGCAGCTTGCCGATGGTCGCCACAATAACCGGAGCATCTTCGGGCGCAACCAACCCGAGCGGCTTGGACGGGCTGACCAGAAACTGGTGCCCCCCGAGACGCGCGCTGCAATGGCCGTACGCGTGCACCAAGCCCGCTTTGGCAAGGGCGCGGGCTGCTACCCGAACGCGGGCCGCGGCGACGGTCGAGTCGATGGCCGCCGCATCAGACATCGACTGTTTCTGCAAAGTTTTTGGCGCCCTCAAATTCTGGAATATCCGGCTTTGAACCCCACGCGCAAAAGGAAGTGCTTGCCGGCGGGAACTGGCGCGGTCGATGACCCGCCTCATCCGTGATGTGGCTGACGCCGCAGGAATATTCGTAGATCATCTCATCCGGCCCATCAAAATACAGAAATATCGCGCCGGAAGTGGGATGGCGCCCGGGTCCGAAGCGGACCTTGACATTTTGATCACGCAGGAAGTAGTACGAACGCATGATATCGTCGATGCTTTCGACCTGATGATTGATGTGCTGAACACCCGTCCGCGCCGACGGAAACAATGCCATTCTGTGATGCACGGGATCGATTCGCAGAAGCGGCGCTTCGCCGATCCAATCGCTGACGCGCGCATTACATAGTGTGGTCCAGAATTCCTCATCCTTGCGCGGCGAAATGGAATGCAATCCGATATGGGAGAAGCCAGTGATGCCGGCATCGCGGGTCGGAAAGTAGCGGCGGCCACTGTGAGCCGGCCGGGCGATTAGTTCGATGGTGTTGCCGCTCGGATCTGTAAACACGATGGCCGCAGCCACCCAGCGTTGCTCACATTCGCCGCGTGTCGCCGCTTTGACGATATAGCCGGAATTGTCCAGTTCCGCACCCGCGGCATCGAGCTCTGCCAGCGACCCGAGCTCAAACGCCACCACATGATCGCGCGCGTTGCCTATGGTATAGACCAGAGTATGGTCGCGGCTGTCGGAGCGCATGTAGGCGCTGCCGCTGTCGCGGCGTACCAATTCCAGGCCCAGCACCTTTGTGGCGTAGCGCACTGCGTCGTCGAGATTCGAAGTGCCCAAGCGCACATAACGAATATCTTTTAGAGAAATCATCGTCCTCGCTCCTTGGCGCCCCGGCCCTCAATTTCCGCAGTGTGCAGAGTCAGATACACGGTTAGGTTCACGACCTTACGGCCCGCAGTCGTGATCGTCGAATGAAAACTCGACATACATTTCATCCACTACCGACATATGGAGCACTACGAGCCGAGCTGATTGCTGCGCCGCCGCATCGTCTGCCGCGAAAACCCAGTCGACAATTTCACGCGTTCACGATGTGTGGAAACATGATTCGGCGGGCTTCCTGGTCCATTTCGGCTTTGAACGTGAATCGATCTTTCAGCGCGTTGGCACGGATAGCTGCCGGCCGCGCGCTAATCGTCTCGAACCAACGCTGCAGATGCGGCATCGTGCTCCACGCCGTATCACCCAGAACGAATGGAACTACTCGGGCCCAGCCCCACGCTGCCATATCCACGATTGTGTACTTCTCTCCCAGCAAGAATCGTCGGGAAACCAACTGGGCATCCAAGATGGAGTAATGCCTGCGAGCCTCGTATTGATACCGATCGTGAGCGTATTGCTGATCCGCCGGCGCGTAATGCCTGAAATGTACCGCCTGGCCGGAGTAGGGTCCGATCCCGCTCGCCACGAACATGAGCCACGAAAGCAACTCACCGCGCGCTTGCGCACCGCTACCGGAAAGATACTGCCCGGTCTTCTCGGACAAATACAGCAAGATGGCCGTGCTATCGAATACCCGAACATCGCCATCGACGATCACCGGCACCTTCGCGTTCGGATTGAGCGCGACGAACTCTGCGCCGAACTGTTCGCCCGTGCGGGTATCGATTGGGATAGCCTCGTAAGGCATTCCAGCCTCCTCCAAGAACAACGCCACTTTGGCGGGATTGGGCGAGGCATTGAAGTAGAATTTCAACATTGAGCACCCCTTGCTTGGCGACTTGCGAGACTAGATCGCCGATAGACAAAAAACCAATTACCTCAGGAAATGAGGGCAATGCTTGCCTGGAATGGCTTCATTGTCCCGCAACCTTCAATCAGTCTCTGTCGTCCGCCTGAGCACCCACCGGCCGAGCCGGGGGCGCGCTATCGGCGGTGCCGCCGTCGGTCTTACGCAGAACTGGCCGCCGTAACCGTCAGTCCATCAATCACACATCAATGGAATAAAACGGCTCTTTAGCATGGTCTACCTTGAAACGGAAGGCGGCCGAAAATCGAGGGTTCCGTACATGACTCAATCGATTCCCTTTGGTGCTCGTTCAACTGCTGATCAGGTGCTAGCCGGCATCGATCTGACGCACAAGCGAATGGTCGTAACCGGATGCGAGTCCGGCATTGGACTCGAAACCATAAAGGCGCTGGCTGCCAATGGCGCGCATGTCATCGGCCTTGCACGAACGATCGATGATGCGCGGGCGGCGTGCAATGCAGCGGATACTTCGTCGACACCGATCGCCTGCGACCTGACGGATTGCGCCTCGATCGACTCAGCGGCGGATTCGATATGCGGCCTCGCTGGGCCGCTGGATGCCATCGTCACGAGTACCGAACTCGCCGATCCCTCCGTTCCAACGAGACGTTACGGTATCGAACTTCAGATGATTGTCGAATACATAGGGCATTTTGCGCTCATCAATCGACTTAGCCATAGAATTCGGTGCAATGGCGGACGGATCGTGCTGGCGAGCAGCGATGTGAGCATGAGTCACGTGCCAACCGAAGCAATAACGCTCCAAAATGCCATCGACCGACACCTCTATGAGCGCTTGTTGTCGTACGGACAAGCGGAATCGGTCAATGCGATTTACGCCAAGGAACTCTCGCGGCGTCTTGCCCCGCGGGGCGTATCAGTCAACTCGTGGGATTCGGGATCCATCAGAGGTGTCAGGCTCGGCAGACACCAGGGTATCGCGCGGCGACTAGTCTATCGAGTCGCCCGACTGTTCATGAAGTCCGCCACTCAGAGCGCGGCGACTGCAGCGCTGCTGGCGGCAAGCCCCCTGGCCGCAGGTATATCGGGCGAGCATTGGTCGAGGTGCCAGATCACCCATGGCAATCCGCTTCTGGCTGACGGGATTCTCAATAAACGGTTCTGGGAGACTTCTGAACAAATAGTCACCGCGATCCGGGCGACCTATCCGAGTGCGCCACAGGCGGTGGCGAGAAATAGCGCACTCCCCGACCGACAATCGTTGATTGGGCTTGCCGAACAGACGTAGAGAGTGCGGCCTGCATTTGAATTGGGTTTCGCGGCTTACCGGCGGTGCCAATGCGCGGGTCGGCGCTGCCTTGCGTTCCGGTCAGCATGACAACCACATCTACATCGCGGGCAGATCGATACGCCCGTAGAGGCCGTTGGCCGCTTTGTTCGGACCCGCCGTGAAGAACAGCGTGTTGTGCGGCTGGTGCAGGTCCACTGCCGGCTGCCCAGGCTGGAGCACCGCCATGCCATCGTTCCCGAAAGCGATGCCCCAGAGGCCGTCTTGCGCGAATCGGCCGGTGGCTGTCTGCAGCGTGCCTATGAAGGTTCCCTTGACAGGATCATAGCCGTTGATCGTGCCATCGGCGTGATTGCTGACGAGCAGCGCGTTGCTCAGCGTGCCGAAGTCCTTCGGCGCCAGCGCCATTCCCCACGGAGCATTCAACAAGCCGCCCACCGGAACGAGCTCCCCTATAACTAACTTGCCGTTCGCGTCGAACACATCGATCATGCCAAAGCCTGCCCCGCGGGTGTCTTCGCAAGTACCCTGATTTGCGCCCGTGCCCGACATCGCGTAGCTCACGTAGATCTGCGTGGTTCCGTTGGGGCCATTGGCAATCGCCTGAATCCCGAACGGCGCGTAGTTCTTCGGCAGCTTGGGGTCCGTGAACGGGAAAGCGGTTGGACTCTGCTTCGTGAACTTCGCATCGAACACGTCGATCTTGCCGCCGACGAAGTCGTTCGCGTACAGGAAGTTGGCCGTGCCGTTGTTGGCGATCGCCAGACCCCGGTAGCAGGCCTTGTCGTTAGCGGAATACGCAGAGACTGCGTGTGTCAAATCCACCGTGGCATTCCAACCGGCGATCTGCCCATCGAGACCTGAATAAATGAATGACGATGGGCCCGACTTGCCTGCCGCTGTGACCAAGAAGTCGTTGGGGAACTTCGTGGGGTCGAACGATACGATTCCGGTCGGCTGAAACGGCGTGCTGCCGATGTTCGCCGGCAGCGCCACGAGCAGCTTCTCGTTCGTGCCGTTTCCGTCGTACAGCGACGAGGTGTTGGTACCGTTGTTGGAAGTCCAGACCGGAGCGTTGGCGCCGAAGACAAGGCCCCACGCATTGACCAGATTCGCGTCCTGAGTCGCTGCAAGTCCGGCCCCATCGGCGACGAGAGCCTTCACCACGAAGGCGGTCGCCGGGTTGACCGTGAGGGTTGTGGTTTGAGTCCCGGTCAGTCCCCCGCCACCCCCATAAGCTCCTCCGCTGGCGCCAGTGCAGGTCAGCGTGTACGTCACGGAACCGGACGTGGTGGGCGTCACCGCCTGGGAGCCCATCGCCGCCTGGCTTCCGCTCCAGGCACCGCTCGCCGTGCAGGAGGCTGCCTGCGTGCTCGACCACATCAGCGTAGCCGATTGGCCAGCGGTGATTGAGGTCGGACTGACCGACATGGTGACGGTCGGCTTCGGCGCCGGCGGGGCGGTAGACCCGCTTCCACCACAGGCCTGCAGCGCCAGAGCGATGAGAGTTGCTGCGGCAGCCTGCCCGGGCATTCGCAAGCTAGTCAGAACTGGAGACATGCTTCCTCGTCCTTCTCGTGTGTTACGGCGCAGGCGCCCGAACCCGATCCAACGCGGGGGCGTTCCCACAAGTATGGAATCGTGCGAAGGGACCCTGGTGCCGAGGATGATTCACAAACAGCTAGATTCGCGCCGCGCGAGTTTTATTCCCTGGCCCGGTCGAATTTTAGTGACGGCTTGCGAAAGATGGGAAGCGGAGGTAGATGACCCGACACTCAGCCTGACAAGCTGGTCTTGAGTCTGCGCACGCCATCGCGAATTTGGCGCAAATTCGCGCCCCCATAGCCAAGAACGAGTCCCCCTCTTTGCGATGAGCCTACGTAGCAAGTGGACAGCGGCAATGCAGCTATTCCCTCGCGGGCGGCGCGGCGGGAGATCGCCACGTCATCCACACCGGCAGGCAGCAGTGCAACGAGGTGCATACCTGCATCGGCGCCCACTACTTCGAGGCTGCTGCCCAATTGCGCGCGGAGCGCGGAGACCAGCGCCTGGCGTCGTTCCATATAGAGCATTCGCATGCGGCGAATGTGGCGGGCAAGATGTCCCTCCCGAATAAAATCGGTGAGAACTGTCTGGTAAAGCGGCGA
>Ga0307470_10000983_pt1 | contig 11830 bp, 10 predicted proteins | sample atmos_gasesAM3C__FD_204565 | JGI IMG/M metagenome (GOLD analysis project Ga0307470, IMG submission 204565) | Hardwood forest soil microbial communities from Morgan-Monroe State Forest, Indiana, United States - atmos_gasesAM3C_05 | ecosystem: Environmental > Terrestrial > Soil > Temperate forest... | reverse complement strand
CGGAGCTTGCCTCCGCCCGCGACCATGGGAGGCCGCGGGCCTGTCCACGTGCCCCGGACCAGGGCGGAGGCAAGCTCCGCCCCTACAGGAATCGCTTGCCGCGTGCCTCTCCATACGGCGCTCTCAGGCGAGGATCTGCCGCAGGCCCTACCGCTCGATCTCGAGGTCCGCGCCATCCACCACCGGCTCCGGCTCGCGGCAGATCAGCACGGTTCCCTGGATGGGGAAGAAGGTGCGGTGGAGACGCTCGCCGAACTGGCAGTTGACCTCGTAATAGCCCTCGCGGTTGACCTGGAGGAGCGTCCCCTTGCCCCCCTTGACCCCCAGGATCTCGTTGTGGATCAGGACCTCGGTCGGTAGCTCCATCCTCTCTCCTCGTCTGCCTCGTCCCGGCCGGTCGGCGCGGGCCGCGACCGGTCACTCGTCGTAGAAGCCCAGATCCTTGTAATCCTTGAGCTTGCGCTGCAGCGTGCGGAGGCCGATCCCCAGGAGGTCGGCGGCCTTGGCGCGGTGGCCGCCGGTGCGATCGAGGGTCTCGAGGATCGCCTGGCGCTCGATCTCCTCCATGGAACGCGGCGAGCCGACCACCGCCTGCACCGGCGAGCCCGCGCTCGACAGCGCCGAGGAGTCGCGCACCTCCGCGGGCAGATCGGCGACGCCGACCTCGTCGCCCTGGTGGAAGACGACGACCGACTCCATGACGTTCCTGAGCTGGCGGACGTTGCCCGGCCACGGGTGGCGCGCCAGCACCTCGAGCGTCTCCGGCGACAGCCGCTTGGGCGGCTTGCCGTGCTCCTGGCAGAAGAGGGCGAGGAAGTGCTCGGCGAGCGCCGGGATGTCGCCCGGCCGCTCGCGCAGCGGGGGGATGCGCAGCGTCACCACCTTGAGGCGGTAGTAGAGGTCCTCGCGGAAGCGCCCGTCGGCGACCTCCTTCTCGAGGTCGCGGTTGGTCGCCGCGAGGAGCCGGAAGTCGACGTCGATGAGCTCGCTGCCGCCCACCCGCATGATCTGGCGCTCCTCGAGGACGCGGAGGAGCTTGACCTGGAGCTCGGGATAGAGCTCGCTGATCTCGTCGAGGAAGAGGGTTCCCTTGTGGGCGACCTCGAACTTGCCGATCTTGCGGTTGACCGCGCCGGTGAAGGCGCCGCGCTCGTGGCCGAAGAGCTCGCTCTCCAGGATGTCCGAGGGAATGGCGCCGCAGTTGATCGCCAGGAAGCGCTCGTTGCGGCGCGGGCTCGCGCGGTGGATGGCGTTGGCCACCAGCTCCTTGCCGGTGCCGCTCTCGCCGATGATCAGCACCGAGGAGCGCGTCGGGCCGACCATCTTCATCTGCTCGAAGAGCCGCTCCATGGGAGCCGAGCGGCCGATGATGCTCTCGAAGCCGTAGCGCTTGTCGAGCATCTCGCGCAGCGTCGACACCTCCTGCTTGAGCTGGTCCTTCTCGATCAGGTTCATCACCCGCTTGCGCAGCTCGTAGAGGTCGACCGGCTTGGTCAGATAGTCGTCCGCCCCCACCCGCATCGCCTCGACCGCGGACTCGATCGAGCCGTAGCCGGTCACCAGGATGATCCCCAGCTCGAGCTTGCGCTCACGCACCTGGTTCAGGAACGCCAGGCCGTCCATCCCCGGCATGCGCAGGTCGCAGATGGCGAGGCGCACGCCGTCGTTCTCGTCCAGGTACTCCAAGGCCTTCTTCGCGTCGTCGAACGTGCGCACGGCGAGCCCCGCCCGCTCGATGGCGATCGCCATCGACTCGCGCGAGCCGGTCTCGTCGTCGATCACCAAAACCAACGGTTTTTCAGTCACGCTGTCATTTTGGCACATCGATCCCTCCGCCGTCGACCCGGAGGGGCGTAAACCGGACGGCGAGAGACCCGCTCGACCGGCATCAGAATCGGCTGGCACCTCGGATAGGTAGGAGGATCCTCTTATCTGCCAGCGACTTGCGAAGTGGGTGGGCACCTTTCAGAGCAGGGCGCTTCCCGTACTCGATCCTTTACATCGCCGAGCCCGAGCGTACGATCGTCACTGCCCGTTTCCACGGCAAGCGCGACCCGCAGCACGGCCGGCGCTGAGCCGCGCACTTCTCAGAACTGGCTGGCACCCTAGAATCGGCCGGCACCTCGCCCGTAACGTAGACTGGGCACGGCCCATGTCCCTCCCCTTCCAACCGCGGCTCGCCTCCGGCCAGGCGACCACCCTCTCCGGCGTCCTCGAGCGCGTCGTCTTCGCCAACGAGGAGAACGCCTGGAGCGTCGTCCGCTTGACCGTCCCTGGCGAGCGCGAGCCGGTGACGGCGGTGGGGAACCTTCTGAACGTCCAGCCCGGCGAGAGCCTGCGGCTCGAGGGGCAGTGGATCCAGGACCTTAAATACGGGCGGCAGTTCAAGGTCGCCTCCTACGCGACGGTAGCCCCCTCGACGCTCGAGGGCATCGAGCGGTACCTCGGCTCGGGGATGGTGCGCGGGGTGGGCAAGGAGATGGCGAAGCGCCTGGTGGCGGCGTTCGGCCTGGCGACACTCACCGTCATCGAGCGCGAGCCCGAGCGCCTGAAGGAGGTCTCGGGGATCGGCCCCAAGCGGCGGGCGGAGATCCAACGAGCCTTCCTGGAGCAGAGCGAGGTCCGCGAGGTGATGGTCTTCCTCCAGTCGCACGGGGTGGGGACCGGCCACGCGATCAAGATCTGCAAGCGCTACGGGCAGGACGCACTGCGCCAGGTGCGCGAGGACCCCTTCCGCCTGGCGATCGACATCCACGGCATCGGCTTCCAGAGCGCCGACCGCATCGCCGCCGCCCTGGGGTTCGCCAAGACCGCCCCGCAGCGGGTCGAGGCCGGCGTCCTCCACCTCCTCGCCGAAGCCGCCGACCGCGGCCACCTGTACCTGCCGGCGACCCGCCTCGCCGAAGAGGCGACGCGCCTGCTCGAGGTGCCGGCCGCCCCGGTCGCCGCTGCCGTCGCCGCCCTGGCCGGCGCCGAGCAGGTGGTCGTCGACCCCCTCCCCACCGCGCTCGCCGCCGCCCCCGAGCCGGGCTCGGCTCCCCCCGGCGCCGCGCGCGAGGCGGTCTACCTCAAGCCGCTCCACGCCGCCGAGGCCGGCCTCGCCGCGCGCCTGCGCGCCCTCCTCGCCCAGCCGGCGCTGCCCCTCCAGATCGACGCCGAGCGCGCCGTCGCCTGGTTCGAGGCGAAGGAGGGCGTCTCCCTGGCTGCCGCCCAGCGCGACGCGGTGCGGCGCGGCCTGGCGAGCAAGATCCTGGTGGTGACCGGGGGACCGGGGACGGGCAAGACCACCCTCGTCCGCGGCATCGTCCACATCCTCGAGAAAAAGGGGCAGACGGTCGTCCTGGCCGCCCCCACCGGGCGCGCCGCCAAGCGCCTTTCCGAGGCGACGGGCAGCCCCGCCGCGACCATCCACCGGCTGCTCGAGTTCGACCCCCGCTCGCGGCGGTTCCTGCGCGACCGCGAGCGGCCGCTCGCCTGCGACCTCGCGATCGTCGACGAGGCGTCGATGCTCGACACCGTCCTCGCCTACCACCTCCTGAAGGCGATCCCCAACGGCGGCCGTCTGATCCTGGTGGGCGACGTCGACCAGCTCCCCTCGGTGGGGCCGGGACGGGTGCTCGGCGACCTCATCCGCTCCGGAGCGGTCGACGTCGTCCGGCTGGCCCTCATCTTCCGCCAGGGCGAGACGAGCCAGATCGTCGCCAACGCCCACCGCATCCAGCGCGGCGAGATGCCGCTCGCCTCCCAGCGGGAGGCGGGCGACTTCTTCGTCGCCGAGCGCGGCCGGCCGGAGGAGGTGCTCGAGACCCTCGTCCAACTCGTCACCCGCCGCATCCCGGCGCGCTTCGGGCTCGATCCCTTCGCGGGGATCCAGGTGCTCTCGCCGATGAACCGCGGCCTCCTGGGGACCGACAACCTGAACCGGGTGCTCCGCGAAGCCCTGAATCCCCAAGGCAAGACGATCTCCTACGGCGCCCACAGCCTGCGGGTGGGCGACAAGGTGATGCAGGTGCGGAACAACTACGAGCTCGAGGTGTGGAACGGCGACCTCGGGCGGGTGACCGGGATCGACGAGGAGGGGGAGAAGGTGGAGGTCGAGGTCGACGGCAGGACGGTCCGCTACGATTTCACGGCGCTCGACGAGCTCGCCCTGGCCTACGCCTGCACCATCCACAAGTCGCAGGGGAGCGAGTACCCGTGCGTGGTCGTCCCCCTCCACACCCAGCACCACGTCATGCTGCAGCGCAATCTCCTCTACACCGCCATCACCCGCGCCCGCCGCCTCGCCGTCCTCGTCGGCGAGCGCCGGGCCCTGGCCGTCGCCGTCGGCAACGGCCGGACCGGCGCCCGCTACACGCTGCTCGCCGAGCGGCTCGCGGCGAGCTGAGAGCTCGCTCCCTGATCTAACGCGTCTCCCAGGGATCCTGGGGAGTCGGCGGCGGCTCGGGCGCCGGCGGAGCCACGGGCGGCGCCGGGGCGGGAAGGACCGGCGAGGGCTCCGCGCCGCGGCGGAAGCGTCGCAGGCCGCCGGTGGCGAGGAAGTCCAGGGTGACCGCGCCGAAGCCGATCGTCCAGGCGACGTACTCGATGACGAAGCCGGCGACGCGGGCGGCGAATCCCAGGGGGTGGAGGAAGGGGACGACGCCGAGGATGCGGCCGACGAAGGGGAGGAACTCGATCAGCGCGACCCCGGTGAGAACCATCACGTAGGGGCTGGCGTAGTGCCAGCCGAAGCGCTCCTCCGCCCAGTGGCCGACGCGGTAGGCGACCGCGGTGTAGCCGAGCAGCCCGGCCAGCAGGAGGGCGATGAAGAGGAACGGGTAGAGCAGCAGCAGGGCGCAGCCGATGATGGTGAGGACCAGGAGGATGGTGATCACCACGAAGAGGGGCAGGAAGGCGAGCTGGCAAAGCAGGCCGGTCAGCCCCGCCCGCCCCGGCTCCGCCGCCACCCGCATCGCGACGCGCTCGACGGTGGGGCGGGCGACGAGGAGCACCAGGCTGGCGAGCAGGGCGAGGAGGAGGATCTTGGTCAGGGTCTCGACCAGCCTGCCGACGCCGGCGAAAGGCGAGTAGGTCACCCCGGGGCTATAGTGCCCGCCGCGGTTGCCGAACATCTCCAGGGCGGAGACCGCCGAGATCGAGCCGTGGACCCGCGCGGTGTCGGCCTTGTCGACCGTCCCCACGACGCTCACCACGTCGCCCCCCACCTCCGCCTGGGGTCCCAGCCTCACCGAGCCGCCGACGGCGGTGACCGAGCCGGCGACCTTGCCGTTGATCGTGCAGGAGCCGCCGACCGCCACCACGTCGCCGGCCACGTCGCCGTCGACCTGGATCGAGCCGCCGATCGCGGTCACTTCCTCCGGGTTCTCCCCCGGCCCCACGGTGACGCTGCCGGCGAAGCGCACGATGCTCCCCGAGGAGCCGTGGCGGCGGTGAGCGCGGGGCGAAGGGGACTCCTCCTCCGCCATCTCGCTCCCCTGCGCCCCGGCGTTGTCATCGCCCTGGTCGCCCGCGGTCCCCTGGACCTCGGTGTCGTCGTCCGGCGAGGCCGCCGCCTGGGGAGCGGGCGGGGCCGGCGGGCTGCCGGGAGCCGGCGCAGCGCTGGGCGCGGAGCCCGGCGCGGGCGTCGCGTCCGTCCTCTTGAGGTCGAAGAGGGCGCGGCGGGAGGCGGGGTCGAGCTCGGCGAGGCGGATCACCGGGTCGGCCTGAGCGGCGCCCAGCCATTCGCGCAGCACCGCGGCGCTCAGGCGGTTGCCGTTGACGGCGATCTCGTCGCCCGAGATCTCGATCGTCCGCACCCCGACCCGCTCGGCGCGCGGCCGCAGCAGCAGGCCGTCGTGGGTGGGGAGCACCTCGTAGAGCCGCTCGATGTCGCGGCGGAGCGCGGAACGGTCGGCGGAGGAGGCCGGCGCCGCGGGCGCCTTGGGAGCATCGCCCTGCGGAGCGGCGGCGAGCGGCGCCGCCAGGAGCAGCAGCAGACACGCGGAGGATGCCGCGCGCCGCGGGGAATCAAAGGGTCGGGTGAGCATGGGTCCAGCTCCTCTCGCGTTCGACGAGGTCATGGAGAAAGCGCAGGGCTAGCGCCGAGATCAGCAGACAGAGGCCGACGCCGCTGGCGACGGCAGGGCTCGCCAGGGCGGCGGCGAGCGCCTGACGCAGGGGCATCAGGCGCTGCCAGACGGAGAGAAGGCCGGCGACCCCGCCGCCGAGCTCGCCGAGCAGCAGGGACATGCCGCGCACGGCGAGCGCGGCGGAGCCGGCCAGGGTGATCCTCCCGAGGGCGAGACGGATGGCCGCGAGCGCCACCGGCAGGAGCGGCAGGCCGAGGCCGGTCGCCGCGAGGCAGAGGGCGAGCGCCACCCCCTCCCAGCGCCGGATCCACATCGCCCTGGCACGCCCCGCCTCCGGCGCGTCGAGGAGCGCCGCCAGGGCGGTGCGCTCGGCGAAGCCGGCGCGCGGCAGCGGGCGCGGCAGCGCCCGCAGCAGCTCGCCGAGAGCGGCCTCGGCGGCCTCGTCACGACCTTCCGCCTCGGCGGCGAAGAAGCGTGCGAGCAGGGGGTCCGGGCGGTTCATGGTCGGTGGCCTTGGCTGGCGGTCGGTCGGCGAAGCGTCCTCGCCCGACCTTACGAGGCCGGAGCGCTCCCGGTTTCGGGCCCCCAGCCGAGGGCGGAGAGGGCGACCGCCATCTGCTTGCGCGCCCGATGGAGGTTGGTCTTGATGGTGCCGAGCGGCTGCTCGAGCGCCTCCGCGATCTCCTCGTACGAGAGGCCCTCGACGTAGCGCAGCACCACGGCCTCGCGGTAGTCCGGGCGCAGGGCGCGGATGGCGCGGTCGAGGGCGCGCGCCATGTCGCGCCGCTCGGTCGCCGCCGCCGGGCTCTCCGTGGCGACGTCGGCCAGGGCGGCCAGGAGATCCCCTCCCTCCCCATCCCCCTCCAGGGGAACGGCCTCGGGGGCCTTGCGGCGCAGGTGGTCGATCGTCGCGTTGTGGGCGATCTTGAACAGCCAGCTCGCGAGCTTGCGGCCGGGATCGTAGCTCGGGAGGGCCTGGTAGGCCTTGACGAAGACCTCCTGGGCGAGGTCCTCGGCGGTTTCCGGATCCCCCACCATCCGCACGATCAGACCGAAGACCGGCCGCTCGAAGCGCGCCACCAGCTCCCGGAAGGCCTCCTGCGACCCGGCGAGGACGTGGCCGACGAGCTCGGCATCGGTCGAACCCTTCATGAGGATGCGTTCATCGCTCTCCAGGTACGGCGCGGCGGGCGCGGTGTTGCCCCGGCGTTTGGGCTATGCTGCGGACCGCGCCTCATTCCAACCGGAGGAACCACCGATGCGAACCTGTCGCGGAACGCTCTTCCTGCTGCTCATCGTCCTGCTCGTCCCGGTCTCCTCGCAACCCGCCACCGCCGGCACCCTGGCCGGCGTCACCCTGCCCGACAAGGCGCAGGTCGGCGCCGACAGCCTGGTGTTGAACGGCATGGCCCTGCGCAAGAAGTTCTTCGTCAAAGTGTACGTCGCCGGGCTCTATCTGCAACACAAGGAGGGCGACGCCGAGAAGATCCTCGCCGCCGACGGCCCGCGGCGGATGGAGATGGACTTCCTCTACGGCGTCAGCCCGTCGCAGATGTGCGACGCCTGGAAGGAAGGGCTGGAGGCGAACACTCCCGGCGCAACGGCCCCGGTCAAGAAGGGCTTCGACACCCTCTGCTCCTGGATGGAGGACATCCCCAAGGGCCAGAAGCTGGTGCTCACCTACGCGCCCGGCGCCGGCACTCAGGTGGAGATCAAAGGGAAGGTCAAAGGAACGCTCGAGGGCAAGCCCACCGCCGACGCCATCCTCGCCACCTGGATCGGCCCCAACCCCGCCCCCGGCGCCGACTTCAAGGCCGGCGTCCTGGGGCACTGAGGGCTCCGCCGCGGGACCGTTGCCATGGACATAAAAAGGAGGAGCGTCGGGTGGCGCTCCTCTTGGGAGGGATGAGAGGGAGGTGTGAACCTCCCCGCGTTCCAGACCCTAACGCAGGCATAGCTCGTTGTCAATTTGCTTCTTTTTGATTACACCCGGCGGGCGAAGACGACGGCGAGGATGGCGAGGCCGAGGAGCACGCGGTAGACGACGAAGAGATCGAGGCTGCGGCGCCGGAGCCAGCCGATCAGCCAGGCGATCACCGCATACCCCACCAACGCCGAGACGACGATGCCGAGGGCGAAGGCGACCTGCTCCGCGTGCGGCAGGCCGGTCCTGAGCAGCTTGTGCCCCTCGAGCAGCGCCGCGCCCCCCGCCACCGGCAGGAAGAGGAGGAACGAGAAGCGCGCCGCGGCCTCGCGGGAGAAGCCCAAGAGGAGAGCCAGGGTGATGGTGACCCCCGACCGCGAGGTGCCGGGCACCAGCGCCAGCGCCTGGGCGCAGCCGATGGCGAGCCCGGCGAGGATGCCGATCTGCCCGAGGTCGCGCTGCTTCCTCCCGGTGTGGTCGGCGAGGGCGAGGAGGAGGCCGAAGGCGATCGAGGTGCCGGCGATGAGCAGCGGATTGCGCGCCGCGCCCTCGATCCAGCTCTTCAAGAGGATCCCCACGATCGCCGCCGGCACGCTGCCGGCGACGAGCCCGGCGGCGAGCTTGCGCGGGTAGAAGCTGTCCTCGCCGCCCGCTCCGCCCTCTCGCCGGCCGGTGAAGACGCCGGTCGCGAGGTCGATCACGTCGCGGCGGAAGTAGACGAGGGCGGCGAGCAGCGTCCCCAGGTGGCAGGCGACGTCGAAGGCGAGCCCCTGGTCCGGCCAGCCGAGCAGGTAGGGGACGAGGATGAGGTGCGCCGACGAGCTCACCGGAATGAACTCGGTCACCCCCTGGACGATGGCGAGGACGACGGCGTGGAGCGGGCTCAAGGTCGCGGGATCATACGACAAGGGGCAGCGGATATACTCCACCGCTGCCCGTGCAGCGCACGCGCCACGAACCCTGATGGACACCTACCTCGTCACCGGCGGCGCCGGCTTCATCGGCTCGAACTTCGTGCGCCTGGCGCTCGCCGAGACGCCGGCGCGGGTCGTCGTGCTCGACGCGCTGACCTACGCCGGGCGCCGCGAGAACCTGGCCGACGTCCTCGCCGATCCGCGGCTCGCCTTCGTCCACGGCGACATCGCCGAGCGCGCCACGGTGCGGCGGGTCTTCGCCGAGCACCGGCCGACAGCGGTCGTCAACTTCGCCGCCGAGAGCCACGTCGACCGCTCGATCGCGGACGCCAGCGCCTTCATCCGCACCAACATCGCCGGCGCCTTCGAGCTGCTCGAGGCGGCCCGCCACGCCTGGGCGGCGCGGTCCGCCGAGGAGCGCGCGGCCTGCCGCTTCCTCCACGTCTCGACCGACGAGGTCTACGGCAGCCTGGGCCCGCGGGGCAAGTTCCACGAGGAGACTCCCTACGCCCCCAACTCGCCCTACGCTGCCTCGAAGGCGGCGGCCGACCACCTGGTGCGGGCGCACCACCATACCTACGGCCTGCCGACGCTGCTGACCAACTGCTCGAACAATTACGGCCCCTACCAGTTCCCGGAGAAGCTCATCCCGCGGGCGATCTTGAGCGCCGTCGAGGGGAGGCCGATCGAGATCTACGGCGACGGTCTCAACGTGCGCGACTGGCTGCACGTCGAGGACCACTGCCGCGGCCTCCTCGCCGTCCTCGCGCGCGGCCGGGTGGGCGAGAAGTACAACCTCGGCGGCCGCTCGGAGCGCACCAACCTCGAGGTCGTCGACGGGCTCTGCGACGCCCTCGAGGCCGAGCTGCCGGCGGCCGCGAACCCGGCGCTCGCGGCGCGCGGCATCGCCGGCTACCGGGAGCTCAAGACTTCCGTTCCCGACCGCGCCGGCCACGACCGGCGCTACGCGATCCAGGACGCCAAGGTCCGCCGCGAGCTCGGCTGGGCGCCGCGCCACCGCTTCCGCTCCGGCCTGCGCGCCACCGTGCGCTGGTACCTCGGGCACCGCGACTGGTGCGCCAGCGTCTCCTCCCAGGACCGCGAACGGATCGGGCTGCTCGCTCCGTCCGCGCCGTCATGAGATTCCTGCCGCTCGAGCTCCCCGGCGTGGTGCTGGTCGAGCCTGCCGTCTTCCACGACCCGCGCGGCCTCTTCCTCGAGACCTACCACCAGCGGAAGTACCACGAGGGGGGGATCCGCGAGACCTTCGTCCAGGACAACCGCTCGCAGAGCGTGCGCGGGACGCTGCGCGGCCTCCACGCCCAGCGCCTGCACCCCCAGGGCAAGCTGGTGCTGGCGGTGTCGGGCGAGATCTTCGACGTCGCCGTCGACGTGCGGCGGGGCTCGCCCACCTTCGGGCGCTGGGTCTCGGCGATCCTCTCGGGCGAGAATTTCCGCCAGCTCTACGTGCCGCCCGGCTTCGTCCACGGCTTCTGCGTCCTCTCCGAGCGCGCCGAGGTCGAGTACAAAGTGACCGACTTCTACGCCCCGGGCGACGAGATGGCGGTCGCCTGGGACGATCCCGAGATCGGCGTCGACTGGCCGATCCGCGACCCGGTGGTCTCGGACAAGGACCGCGCCGCGCCGCGGCTGGCCGACATCCTGCACCTGCTGCCGGAGTATGGAAACGGCTGAGCCGACCGCGCCCGCGGAGCCCTCCGAGAGCTCCGATCGAGACGCCGGCGATCCCTTTACGGCGGCCGATCGCGAGCAGCTCCGGCGCGCCGGGATCGTCCCCGCAGAGGCGCTGCGCCAGCTCGCGCTGCTCCGCCGCCCGCCCTCCCCCAGCCACGTGCTCCGCCCCTGCCGGCTGGGGGACGGCATCCACGCGATCGCCGCCGGCGACGAGCCCCGGCTCCTGGCGCTCGCCGACGCCGCGGCCGGCGCCGGGCGGGCGAGCAAGTTCGTCCCCGCCTCGGGCGCCGCGAGCCGCATGTTCAAGGACCTCGTGGAGGACCTCGAGCACCCCTCCGAGCCGCCGCCGGCCGCCGTCGTCGCCTTCCTCCAGGGCCTGCCGCGCTTCGCGTTCTACGAGGAGCTGGCGGCGGCGCTGGCGCGCGGCGGCCGGGACTTGGAGGCGCTCCTCGCCGCCGGCGACCGCGCGGCGATCCTCGCCGCCCTGCTCGGCTCCGAGGGCCTCGACTACGACGACCGGCCGAAGGGGCTCGTCCCATTCCATCGCTACGCCGACGGCCCACGCACCGCCTTCGAGGAGCACCTGGTCGAGGCGGCGCAGACGGTCGCCGACCGGCAGGGCCTCTGCCGCCTCCACGTCACCGTGGCGCCGCAGTTCGAGGCCGACTTCCGCCGGCTCCTGGAGCGCGCGCGAGGCCGGCTCGAGCCTCGGCTCGGGGTCCGCTTCGCGGTCGACTTCTCGAGCCAGCACCCGTCGACCGACACCCTCGCGACAGACCCCGCCGGCCGCCCCTTCCGCCAGGACGACGGGACGCTCCTCCTGCGCCCGGGCGGCCACGGCGCGCTGATCGAGAACCTCGCCGAGATGGGGGCGTCCTACGGCGACCTCGTGCTGGTCGAGAACATCGACAACGTGGTCCCCGACGCGGGCAAGCCGCTGGTCGCCCGCTGGCGGCGGCTCCTCCTCGGCTATCTGGTCGAGCTCGCGGCGCGGATCGCGGCCGCGTTGGAGGATCTCGAGAGCGGAGAGGACGGCGGGGCGATCGGCCGGGCCGCGCATCTCCTGGCGACCGCGCTGGGGCGGCCGCTGCCGCCGGCCTTCGCCGACGCGCCGCTCGCAACGCAGCGCGCGGCGCTCGTCGAGCGGCTGGCGCGGCCGCTGCGCGTCTGCGGCGCGGTGAGGAACACCGGCGAGCCCGGCGGCGGCCCCTGCTGGATCCGCGGCG
>Ga0307470_10000981_pt1 | contig 11852 bp, 8 predicted proteins | sample atmos_gasesAM3C__FD_204565 | JGI IMG/M metagenome (GOLD analysis project Ga0307470, IMG submission 204565) | Hardwood forest soil microbial communities from Morgan-Monroe State Forest, Indiana, United States - atmos_gasesAM3C_05 | ecosystem: Environmental > Terrestrial > Soil > Temperate forest... | reverse complement strand
CTGCTGAAGCGCTATTCCACCGTCGGTATGGGCCCCTCGCAAGGCCGCCATTCAGCCGTTGCCGCCGTGCGTGTGCTCGCGCGCGAGACGAAGACCGACCTCGCCACGATGTCGGTCACGACCCAGCGCCCGCCCTATATGCCGGAGAAATTCGGCCATCTCGCTGGCCGGGCGTTCGAACCGGAACGTCGCACCGCCATGCATCACCGGCATTTGGAGCTGGGGGCCAGAATGATGCCCGCTGGCCTTTGGTATCGCCCGGCTTTCTATGGTGCGGCGGCAGAGCGCGAGGCGAACATCCACGAGGAAGTGCTGGCCGTACGCAACAACGTTGGCCTCATTGACGTCTCGACCCTGGGCGGCCTTGATATACGGGGCCCGGACGCGGCGGAACTCCTGAACCGCCTCTATACCTTCGCCTATGCCAAGCAGCCGGTCGGGCGCTCGCGGTATGTGCTGATGTGCGACCAGTCCGGGGCCATCATCGACGATGGCGTCGCCTGCCGCTTTCATGACGAGCATTTTTACGTGACGGCGACCACCAGCGGTGTCGATGCGGTCTATCGCCTGATGTTGCAGTGGAATGCTCAATGGCGCCTGGATGTGGACGTGGCCAACGTCACTGCCGCCTATGCCGGGGTCAACATCGCCGGCCCGCGCTCGCGCGAGGTGCTATCCAAGGTCTGTCATGACGTCGATCTCTCGGCCGGGGCCTTCCCCTATATGGGCGTGCGCATGGGCAGCGTGGCGGGAATTCCCGCGCGGCTGCTGCGCGTGGGTTTCGTCGGTGAGTTGGGCTATGAAATTCACGCCCCGGCAAGCCATGGCGAGGCACTATGGGATGCTTTGATGGCGGCCGGCGGCACGGCCGAAATCCGACCCTTCGGCGTCGAAGCGCAACGCGTACTGCGCCTGGAGAAGGGCCATATCATCATCGGCCAGGATACGGACGGCCTGACCCATCCCTATGAGGCCGACATGGCCTGGGCCATCGCCAAGAGCAAACCCTATTTCATGGGCGGCCGCTCGATCGCCATCCAGATGGCCAAGCCGCTCACCCGCAGGCTGGTGGGATTCACCGTCGACGATCATTCCGCGCCGGTGCCGGAGGAATGCCATCTGACCATCCGCGGCAGTGAGATTGCCGGCCGGGTGACCTCTGCCGTGCGCTCGCCGGCCTTGGGCCGCACGATCGGGCTTGCCTATGTCGCGCCCGATCAATCGGCCCATGGCAAGACCTTCGACATCCGGGTCGATGGCGGCAACCTGATCCAGGCCCGGGTCGTGCCGATTCCGTTCTATGATCCCGAAAACAAGCGGCAGGAAATGTAGCCCATGGCCGCCACGCCCGGCACCGTCGAGCCCCACGCCCAGCCGCGCCGCAGTTTCGTCTATCGCAAGCTGCTGGACATGGGCGCGCATTTCGCCCCGATCAACGGCGGGTCGGTCGCCATGAGTTTCGGCGATGACGTGGAGGATGAAGCAAGGCTCGCCCGCCGCTTGGGGATCGCCGATCTGTCGCCGCTGCCGCGCACCGGCTTCAAGGGCACGGGCAGCGTCGATTGGCTGCAAAGCCAGGATGTGACCATCGGCCCGGAGAGCAATCGCGGCTATCGCCAGGCCGGCGGTGAAACTGCCCTGCGGCTGGCGCCAAGCGAAATTCTATTGGTCGATTCCCTGGCCGGGAGCGGCAATTTCATCGGCAAACTCAATGCGGCTTGGAGTTGGGGGACCTCCAGCCCACGCAAGCCCATCGGCTATCCGATGCCGCGCGCCGACAGCCATGCTTGGTTTGCCATCAGCGGCCAGCACTCGGCGGAGATGTTCGCCAAGATCTGCGGCATCGACCTTCGCCCCAGCAAGTTCGCGGAGGGCAGCATCGCGCAAACCTCCATCGCCAAGATGAGCGGCATCATCCTGCGCCAGGATTTCGGCCAGATACTGGGCTTTCATCTGCTGGCGGACAGCGCCTCGGCGGATTACCTGTGGGATTGCCTGCAGGACGCCATGATCGAGTTCGACGGCGGACCGATCGGACTTGCTGTCTTGCGCGGGCTGGGTTAGGGCCCAACCATCATGGCGCGCGCGCCCAAGGACTTCGAAATGCAGGATCCGCACGGTCTTGCGGGCAAGCGCGACGGCAATCTGGAATCCGCCATCGGCCGCGAGGTCAGAACCTTCCGTCGCCAACTCGACATGACCGTGGCCGAACTGGCGCGCCAGGCCGGGCTTTCCGCCGGCATGCTCTCCAAGATCGAGAACGGCATGACCTCGCCCTCTCTCGATACCTTGCAGTCGCTGTCCAGCGCGCTCCATGTGCCGGTGACGGCCTTCTTCCGCAAATACGAGGAGGAGCGCGACGCCACTTATGTGAAGGCGGGGCAGGGGCTGAAGATCGAACGCCGCGGGACGCGCGCCGGCCACCAGTATCAACTGCTTGGCCACTCGCTGCGCCGGCCGCTGGCGGTCGAACCCTATCTGATCACTCTCACGGAGGATTCTGACGTCTTCCCGTTGTTCCAGCATGAGGGGATCGAATTCATCTACATGCTGGAAGGGGAGGTGGGGTATCGCCACGGCAGCCGCACATATCCGCTGACGCCCGGGGATTCCCTGTTCTTCGATGCCGATGTGCCTCACGGTCCGGAGGAACTGCGCAAGCTGCCCATCCGCTTTATTTCGGTCATCACGTATCTGCGCGAGTCGTCGGGATAAAAGGCCGCCGCTCCAACCAGCGCACGGGGGGCGTGAGGGGGTCGGAGCGGCGACAGGCCGGTCAGCTTCCTGCCCGGCACAAGGTTTCGCACTCGAACCAAGCGAAGTTGGGGGCGCCCGGGTCGAATGTGCCGGCCTGCTGGGGTCTTACAATCGTTCTCGGTCAGGAGGTTGGGTCGTTTTCTGACCGGGGTAGCAAGGTTGAAGCAGGCCGGTAACAGGGTCGTAAGCTCCCCTTCTTTATGGACTGGCACGCCTGTCCGGAGTTTTGCGGCAGGATTAAGAATTGGTCATTCGTCGAGGGTTGGTGATTTCCTAGGGGGAAAGATTTTTTCTTTCGATTGATGCCCCGGTCGCGCTCGGCTAGATTGGCAACGGCGATCAAATCAGCTTCGAAGGAGCTACCTCATGTGTGGAATTGTTGGGCTGTTTCTCAAGAATCCGGCACTCCGCCCGCAGCTTGGCCGTCATCTTTCCACCATGCTGATCGGCATGACCGAGCGGGGACCGGATAGCGCCGGGATCGCCGTCTATCACAAGCCGGTCGCGGCTTCGCAATGCAAGCTGACCCTGTTCCATGCCGATCCCCATTATCACTGGCGGGCCGTGGGCGGCCAGATGGGCGAGGACCTGTCGGCCGAGGTCGATATCGAGGTCAAGGCCAACCACGTGGTGTTCACCGTGACCAGCGACGAGGCCACCGTTCGCCATTGGATCAAGGAGCATCACCCCGAGGTTCGCATCATGGGCTATGGCCAACTCATGGAGGTCTACAAGGACATGGGCCTGCCGGCCGAGGTGGTGGACAAATATTCGGTGCGCGCCATGGAGGGCTCCCATGCCATCGGCCATACGCGAATGGCCACCGAAAGCGCCGTCACCACCGAGCATTCTCACCCGTTCACCGCCGCATCCGACATGTGCCTGGTGCACAATGGGTCGCTCAGCAATCACAACAATCTGCGCAAATGGCTGCACAAGCGGGGCCATGAGTTCGAGACCGACAACGACAGCGAGGTCGCGGCCCGCTATTTCGCCCAGCGCCTGGACGAGGGAGCGACATTGCCGGAAGCCTTGGAGGCCGGCCTTCGCGATCTCGACGGCTTCTATACCTTCACCATGGGTACGCGCGACGGATTCGCGGTCTTGCGCGACGGCATCGCCTGCAAACCCGCCGTGCTGGCGGAGACGGACGACTATGTCGCCATGGCCTCTGAGTTCCGCAGCCTGGCCAACCTGCCCGGGGTCGACAAGGCAACGATCTGGGAGCCGAAACCCGCCGTCGTCTACACCTGGAGTCTGCAATAGCCCCATGATCACCGTCGACCTCGCGGCCGAAACGGTCCGCGATCTCAATCAACGCCTGCATGATCTGCCGGCCGACACCAACGAGCGCGCCTGGCGCGTGGTCAACCCGAAGGGCGCCCATGCCCTCGTTGCCGGACTCGATCGCCCGGTGGACGTGCTGATCGAGGGACATGTGGGTTATTACTGCGCCGGCATGAACAAACACGCGAGCGTGGTGATCGATGGCCATTGCGGCGTGGGCGTCGCCGAAAACATCATGTCGGGCGAAGTGCGGGTCAAGGGCAACGCCAGCCAGTCCGCGGGCGCCTCCGGTCAGGGCGGTTTGCTGGTGATCGAAGGTGATGCCTCGGCGCGCTGCGGCATATCGATGAAGGGCGTCGACATCGTCGTCGGCGGTTCGGTCGGCCATATGAGCGCTTTCATGGCGCAGACCGGCAATCTGGTGGTCTGCGGCGATGCGGGGCAGAGCCTGGGCGATTCGATCTACGAGGCCAAGCTCTACGTCCAGGGCAAGGTCGAGAGCCTCGGCGCTGACTGCATCGAGAAGGCCATGACGCCCCACCACGTCGAGAAGCTGGGGCGGCTTCTTGCCCGCGCCGGGGTAAAGGGCGATCCGAATAAATTCAAGCGCTATGGCTCGGCCCGAAAGCTGTATCACTTCCACGTCGATCACGCCGACGCCTATTGAGCGCGCCAGGAGTCCAAGACAGATGACCGTCGATCCCCGGAGCCTTCGGCCCTCCGCCACGTTCCCGCCCCATGTTCTGGCCGAAATCCATCGCGCCGCCGACCAAGGGCTTTACGAAATCCGCGGTTTCGGCGCCAAGCGCAAGCTGCCGACGTTCGACGACCTGGTGTTTCTCGGCGCCTCGGTGTCGCGTTACCCGCTGGAGGGCTATCGCGAGAAATGCGCCACCGATGTTTGGTTGGGCACGCGGTTTGCCAAAAAGCCGATACACTTGAAGATCCCCATCACCATCGCGGGCATGAGTTTCGGGGCCTTGGGTGCCAACGCCAAGGAAGCCATCGGCCGGGCCTGCACGGAGATGGGCACGTCCAGTACGACGGGCGACGGCGGGATGACGGAAGAGGAGCGGCGCTCTTCCAAGACCCTGGTCTATCAGGTGCTGCCCTCGCGCTATGGCCTCAATCCCGACGATCTGCGCCGGTGCGATGCCATCGAAGTCGTCATCGGCCAAGGCGCCAAGCCGGGCGGCGGCGGCATGCTGCTGGGCATGAAGATCACTGAGCGCGTCGCCAAGATGCGGGCCCTTCCCGTGGGCATCGATCAGCGCAGCGCCTGCCGCCACCCCGATTGGACGGGGCCCGACGATCTGACGATCAAGATTCAGGAACTGCGCGAAATCACCAATTGGGAAAAACCGATCTATGTGAAGGTCGGCGCCACGCGCACGCGCTATGACGTGGCGCTTGCCGTCAAGGCAGGCGCCGATGTGGTGGTGGTCGACGGCATGCAGGGCGGCACGGCTGCGACGCAGGATGTGTTCATCGAGCATGTCGGCATCCCCACATTGCCGGCGGTGCGCTTGGCGGTGGAGGCGCTGCAGGAACTGGACATGCATCGCAAGGTGCAGCTCATCGTTTCCGGCGGCATCCGCAGCGGCGCCGACGCGGGCAAGGCCATCGCCATGGGTGCCGACGCGGTCGCCATCGGTTCGGCGACCATGGTGGCGCTGGGCTGCAATAAGCCGGTCCATATCGAGGATTATCACAAGCTGGGGACCGAACCCGGCATGTGCCACCATTGTCACACGGGCCGCTGCCCGGTCGGCGTGACCACCCAGGATCCGGAACTGCAGAAGCGGCTCAGCCCGGAGCAGGGGGCACGTTGGCTGCGCAACTATCTATCGGTTATGGTGCTGGAATTGCAGACCGTGGCCCGAGCCTGCGGCAAGAGCCACGTCCACAATCTCGAGCCCGACGATCTGGTGGCACTGACCGTCGAGGCCGCGGCCATGGCAGGGATTCCGTTGGCTGGAACCAGCTGGATCCCGGGGCGCGGTGGCTACTGATATGACGTCGGCATAACAAGAAACACACATCAAGGGGGACTCCCATGACTATCGATCTTGCCAAGGTCGCCAGAGAAAAGAAGATCAAGTATTTCCTCATCAGCTACGTCGATCTCTTCGGCGGATTGCGCGCCAAGCTGGTGCCGGCCCAGGCCATCGCCGGCATGCAGCGCGACGGCGCGGGCTTCGCCGGCTTCGCCACCTGGCTGGACATGACGCCGGCCGATCCCGACCTCTTCGCGCGCCCGGATCCGGAGAGTCTGATTCAATTGCCCTGGAAGCCCGAGGTGGGCTGGCTTGCCAGCGACCTATGGATGGCCGGCAAGGAGGTCGAGGCCTCGCCCCGCAAGGTGCTGAAGAATCAGATCGCCAGTGCCGCGGCCAAGGGCCTTCGGATGAAGTCAGGCGTGGAGTGCGAATTCTTCCTGATCACGCCGGACGGCAAGGCCGTCTCCGATCCGGCGGATACGCAGGAAAAGCCCTGCTACGACCAGCAGGCGCTGATGCGCCGCTATGACATCATTACCGAGATCTGCGACAGCATGCTCACCTTGGGCTGGCAGCCCTATCAGAACGACCATGAGGACGCCAACGGCCAGTTCGAGATGAACTGGGAATACGACGATTGCCTGAAGACCGCCGACCGCCACACGTTTTTCAAATACATGGTCAAGGCCATTGCCGAAAAACACGGTCTGCGCGCCACCTTCATGCCCAAGCCCTTCATCAATCTGACGGGCAATGGCTGCCACGCCCATGTCTCGGTCTGGGACAAGACGGGCAAGAACAACTTGTTCCACGACCCCAAGGGCGAACTGGGCCTGTCGAAAATGGCCTATAGCTTCCTGGGCGGCATCATCCACAATACCGAGGCGCTCTGCTCCTTCTTCAATCCGACCATCAACAGCTTCAAGCGCATCAACGCGCCGCGCACGACGTCGGGTGCCACCTGGGCGCCCAACACCATCACCTACGGCGGCAACAACCGCACCCATATGGTTCGCATCCCCGATGCGGGACGGTTCGAATTGCGGCTGATGGATGGGGCGGCCAATCCCTATCTGATGCAGGCCGGCGTGTTGGCGGCCGGGTTGGATGGGGTGGAGAACAACCGCGACCCGGGCAAGCGCCTGGACATCAACATGTACACCGATGGGCATAGCGTACGCGGGGTGAAACGCCTGCCGCTCAACCTGCTGGATGCCATCCGCCTGACCGAAAAGAGCAAGGTCTTGCGCGAGCGAATGAGCGATTCCTTCATCGACAGCTACATCAAGCTGAAGAACGATGAATGGAACAGTTTCGCCCGCCATTTGAGCGGTTGGGAGACAGCGAACACCCTGGATTGTTAGGCCCTAGAAGGCTAGTTTTCGTCGCCCACAGGCGATTTGCGCCGGCGACCGTGGCCTACGGTTGCCGGCGCGCTTGCGAGGGCATTTCGGCCTGGCAAGACAGGCCAAAAACACAGGGAGCCTTCGACCATGGCGAACAAGGTGGGCAGCGATATCGAGATTGCCCGGGCGGCGAAAATGCTGCCGATCGGCGACATTGCCAAGCGCATCGGCATTCCCGATGAGCATCTCTACCGCCATGGACCCACCAAGGCCAAACTCGCCCTGGAATTCATCGAGGGCCTGAAGAGCCGGCCGAACGGAAAGCTCATCCTGGTCACCGCCATCACCCCGACGCCGGCGGGCGAGGGCAAGACCACGACCACGGTCGGTTTGGGCGACGGGCTGAACCGCATCGGCAAGAAAGCGATCATCTGTCTGCGCGAGCCCAGCCTCGGCCCCTGCTTCGGCGTCAAGGGCGGGGCGGCGGGCGGCGGCTACGCTCAGGTCGTGCCGATGGAGGATATCAATCTCCATTTTACCGGCGATTTCCACGCCATCACCTCGGCCCATAACCTGCTGGCGGCGCTCGTCGACAATCACATCTACTGGGGCAACGATCTGGGCTTCGATACCCGCCGCGTCGCCTGGCGCCGGGTCATGGATATGAACGACCGGGCGCTGCGCAGCATCGTTTCCTCCCTCGGCGGCGTGGCCAACGGCTTTCCGCGCGAGGATGGGTTCGACATCACGGTTGCTTCGGAAGTCATGGCGATTTTCTGCCTGGCGACGGACCTCAAGGACCTGACCAAGCGCCTGGGCAATGTCATTGTCGGCTACAACCGCGAGCGCAAACCCATCCTGGCGCGCGATTTGAAGGCGGAAGGGCCGATGACGGTGCTTTTGAAGGATGCGCTGCTGCCCAATCTCGTTCAGACCCTGGAAAACAATCCGGCCTTCATCCACGGCGGCCCATTCGCCAATATCGCCCATGGCTGCAATTCCGCCATCGCCACCCAGACGGCGCTCAAGCTCGCCGACTATGTGGTGACGGAAGCCGGATTCGGCGCCGATCTGGGGGCGGAGAAATTCTTCGACATCAAATGCCGCAAGACCGGCTTGAGGCCGAGTGCGGCGGTCATCGTCGCCACCATCCGCGCCCTCAAGATGCATGGCGGCGTCGCCAAGGAAGATCTGGGCAAGGAAAATATCGAAGCCTTGAAGAAGGGCATCGCCAATCTGGCGCGCCATGTCGAGAACGTGAAGAGCTTTGGCGTGCCCACGGTGGTGGGGATCAATCGGTTCATTGCCGATACGGACGATGAACTCGCGGCGCTGAAACAGGCCTGCGCGGAACTTGGCGTCGAGGCGATCGAATGCAACCATTGGTCGCTGGGCAGCGCCGGGACGGAGAAGCTGGCCCAGGCCGTGGTGAAACTCGCCGAAAGCGACAAGGCGGGTTTCCACCTCCTCTATCCCGACGACATGCCGCTGTGGGACAAGGTGCGCACGATCGCCCAGAGCCTCTACGGCGCCCAGGGAATCATCGCCGACAAGAAAGTACGCGATCAATTCGTCGAGTTGCAAAAGGCCGGCTACGGGCATTATCCCGTTTGCATGGCCAAGACCCAGTACAGCTTTTCCACCGACCCGAACCTGAAGGGCGCGCCCAGCAACCATGTCGTGCCGATACGCGAGGTCAAGCTGTCGGCGGGGGCGGAATTCCTGGTGGTGATCTGCGGCGAGATCATGACCATGCCCGGCCTGCCCAAAGTCCCGGCCGCCAACACCATCGGCCTAAACGAGCGCGGCGAGGTCCAGGGCCTCTTCTAAAGGTTCCCCCACCTTCGTCCTTGCCCGCGTGGATCGCACTGCGTAGCTTAGCCGCGGCGAGGGGGAGATACGGCGATGCGCATCGCGTCGGCCGTCGGGTTGGGACGGCGGTTCTTCAAAGTCTGGGGTGCGCATGGGCCGGGCGGAGCCCTGCGAATCGTGGTGCGCTATGCGGGCGGGCAACTGCGCCTGTGGGCTGCATATCCCGCGCGCGTCATGCTTCGGCGCAAGCTGGACCGGGCGGGGCCGGACGCGGGCGGCAGGCCGTCCGTTTCGATCATCATGTCCACGTGGAATCGCGCTGCCATGCTGCCGCGCGCGGTCGACAGCGTTCTCGCCCAGCGTTACGAGGGTTGGGAGTTGATCGTCGTCGATGACGGCAGCGACGACGATACGCCCACGATACTTGCGACATATGCCCGCGATCCACGGATTCGGACATTCCGCCAAGATAGGGCGGGCTCGGGCGCGGCGCGCAATTTCGCCTTGGCACAGGCTCGCGGCGATATCATCGCCTATATCGATAGCGACAACGAATGGTGCCCCGATCATCTGGCGGCGATGCTTCCCGTTTTTCACGATCGCCCCGACGTCCAGTCGGCCTACGGCGCGATTCGGCGCCTCGAGGCCGACGGCACGAGTTTTGTTCACCTGACGGCCTTCGATGCAGCCCTGCTGGCCGAACGCAATTTCATCGATCTGAACGTCTATTGCCACCGGCGCCGGTTGTGGGAGGAACTCGGTGGGTTCGATCCGGCGCTGCCGCGGCTGAACGACTGGGACCTAGTGCGGCGTTACTCGCGCCACAGCCCGCCGCGCGCGGTTCCGGTCGTCGGCGCCCAGTATCATGACGGCGGCTGGCCGCGCCTCAGCAATACCGAGAGCAAGGCTTATGCTCACTACCTCATCCTGCGCAAGGATGAGAAACCCGTCGCCCGTCCCCTCAAGGTGCTCTACGCCCTTTGGCATTACCCGCAATTGTCGGAGAGCTACATCGAAACCGAGATAGCGTACATGCGCCGGCGCGGGATCGATGTCGAAGTATGGTCGGAGATCACCCCAGTGGCGCCCCATCCCGTGGATGTTCCGGTCCATCGCGGCTCGCTGAAGGAGGTTTTAGCCAGCGCCAAGCCGGATATCGTGCATATCCATTGGCTCGGCTCATTTGGCAGCTATGAGCATGTGCTGCGCAAGGCAGGTTTGCCGGTCACCGTGCGCGCCCATGGCTTCGAATTCACCCCGGAACTTGCCAGCAAGTTGAACGAAAATTCTCTCGTTCGCGCGGTCTTCGTTTTCCCGCAGCACAAGGCGGCTTTACCGAATTTCGCCAAATTGCAGGTCGCCTGCTCGGCTTTCGACCCCACGCTGTATCGGCCGCTCAACCTTCCGAAGGATCGCCGTCTCGTGCTTCGCGTCGCGGCGGGTTTGCCGACAAAGGATTTTCCGATCCTGTTCCGGCTGGCCAAGCGCCTGCCGGAGTTTCGCTTCGTCCTATCGGTCGTGACCTGCAATCAGCATGAGGCCTATGTTGCGGAGCTTTTACGCCAGAACGAGAAGGTCGGCCGTCCGGTGGACCTTCGGATCAACATGTCTCATCCCGCGATCGCTGCACTGGCCCAGAAGGCAGGCATCTACCTGCATACCTACGATCCCGCCGGCCCGCCCTATGGAATGCCCATATCCATCGCCGAATCCATGGCCTGCGGCGCCTATCTTATCGCGCGACGGCTACCGCCAACCGCGGCCTACGTCGGTGAGGCGGGGGACCTTTATGACAGCGACGCCGAGGCGGAAGCGCTCCTGCGAGCCACGCTCGATTGGAGCGAGGAGCAATGGCGCGGCGCCGCACTGCGTTCCATCGACCGGGCCTTTCGCCTCTACGTCGATCGCCTTGCCCTGAAACCCATCTTCGACTGCTGGCAAGATCTCGCGCAGCGTATTCCGGACGGATCGTTCGACGCGCCGGCCACTGCCGGCGCGCCGATAAGGCAACCGACGTTTTCGTTGCGCTAGCGACAATGCCGACATGGTAAGGGCGCCGGACGCAAAGCCGCCGCTCGTATCCGTCATCATCCCATTCTTCGGCGCTGACGTCGGCTCGCTGCGGGCGTGTTTGGTCGCTATCGCGGCCCAGGAATATCCCGGTGATTGCGTCGAGGTGGTGTCGGATTAGCCTCGGCGGAAAGTTGCAGCGATAGAGTGGGCTTGCGCGCTCGATCGACGGCGCCTTAGCCCGGGTTGCGCGCCAATTGCGGGGATAACTTGCTAACTATAAGATTCGAGAGTTGAAATCGCTCGATTCCTTGTGGATAGATCGGTCGATCCATTATGGGAAACGCGGCGCGATATCCGTTTGAATATTCAGCAAATTTTCAGCTAGTGTCGGGCCATGCAGGTAACCCATGGCTGAACCCAGCGAGTTATTCACGAACGCCCCCGGTGCCGACGCGGGAGCGTCGTCGCTCTCCGCCCTGCAGGGCACCGGTATCCTGCCTTATCAGCAGATCAAGGCGCTGATCCGCGATCATGAGATTTGGGCGGAGGAGGACATTCATCCCGAACAGATCCAGCCCGCCAGCCTCGACCTTCGCCTGGGTCCCGTCGCCTATCGCGTGCGCGCGAGTTTTCTGCC
>Ga0307470_10000980_pt1 | contig 11852 bp, 10 predicted proteins | sample atmos_gasesAM3C__FD_204565 | JGI IMG/M metagenome (GOLD analysis project Ga0307470, IMG submission 204565) | Hardwood forest soil microbial communities from Morgan-Monroe State Forest, Indiana, United States - atmos_gasesAM3C_05 | ecosystem: Environmental > Terrestrial > Soil > Temperate forest... | reverse complement strand
GCCGCTGAAGGATTTCGTGGCGCCGCTCGAGGAGGCGTCGCTCACGTCGAGCGTGGAGGCGATGAGTCCGCCGACGTTGACCTGTGCGCCCCGGCCGAAAAGAATTCCGTTCGGATTGATCAAGTACACCTGACCATTGGCGTTCAGGTGTCCCAGGATTTGAGAACCATTGACGTCGACAATGCGGTTCACCGCAATCGCGCTCACCGAGGGCTGCACGAAGTTCACGGTCTCGCGCGGTGCGATGTTGAACGTGGCCCAGTTGAGGGACAGATCTTGACTGGCCTGGCTGATGTTGGTGACGGTGCCGGATTGCGTGATGGTGCCCGACCCGGCGGTGATTTGACCGCCGGTGGGACCCGCCCGCGCCGCCAATCCGCTCACCGACACCATGGCAGCCGCCGCGAGCGCGGTGGCACCGCGCTTGCCGCCATAAATGGCACGGCCGGACCTGCCGCTCGAGCCCTTGCCTCGGCAGGGCGTCACTTCGGAGGCGGGTACAAAGCAGCCAAGCGCCCGATTCCAGGCGAGACGGTAGATGCGATTCATTTTCGCGCGTGCCTTCAGACCAAAGGGCGTCTAGATTGCCTTCTCGCGGAAAAATAAAAGGTGATGCAATCGGTTAACCCGGCGACAGCGAATGCCGTCGACTGCAATACCCCCTAGTGAACTTTAGGGGCAAGGATGAAACAGTGAAGCGATCGCTCGGAAGCTAGGCGTTCCGGTGCAGGACGCGGGCCAGAGTGGCGGCGATCTGGTGCGACTGAAGCGGCTTGGCGAGCAGCTCGCTGACACCCGCGAGGAGCGCTTGGCGAGTCAGGGTTGTGCCGTTATATCCGCTCACCAGCACGATCGGCAGGTCGGGCCGCCGGCGATGTAACCGCTGTGCCAGCCCCGTCCCGGTGAGACCGGGCATGACATCATCGGTGACGACGACATCGAACGACCGGGGCTCGGCGTCGAAGGCGGCGAGTGCGCTTTGGCTGTCGGAGAACGACGCCGGTTCGTAGCCGAGCCGCGTGAGCACCTCGGCAGTCATGGCGAGCAAGTTCACCTCGTCCTCGACCAGCAGTACCCGCTCGCCGTTGCCGCGGGGCAGCGGCGCCGCCGTCTCGCCGGCGGCGGCGAGAGCGGCCTCGGCGCGCGATAGGTAGATGGTAAAGGTGCTGCCCTGCTCGAGGGCGCTCCAGACGTCGATTGCGCCGCCCGCGTCGGTGACGATCGCGTATACCAGCGACAGGCCGAGTCCGGTGCCGCGGCCGGTCTCCTTGGTGGTAAAGAACGGCTCGAAGATGCGCGCAAGCGTCGCTGGGGCCATGCCGGATCCGCTGTCGTGCATGGTCAGGCGCACGTAACGGCCCGGCCCCAGCGTGCCGTGCGACAGCAATCGCTCGGCGGAGAGGTCGGCGGAATCGAGCGCCACGCGCAAGGTGCCCGTTCCGCTCATGGCTTGGATCGCGTTGCTGCATACGTTCATCACCACCTGGTGCAGTTGGGTGGCATCGCCGATCACGGTGAGCGGCAGCTCCGGCGCGCTCGATTCGAGACGGATGCCGGCGGGCAGAGAGCCTCCCAGCAACTCGAGCGTCTCGGCCACGACCTGCGTGACGTCGACGGGTATGCGCTTGCCGAGCTGGCTGCGGCTGAACGCGAGGATCTGCTCGACCAGCGCCCGGCCGCGAGTCGCAGCGGTGAGCACGTTCTTCGTATAGCGCTTGAGCGGGGAACCCTCGGGTGTTTCCTCGAAAAGCATTTCGCCGTAGGCAAACACGCCGGCCAGAACATTGTTGAAGTCGTGTGCGATGCCGCCGGCGAGCCGCCCGACCGCTTCCATTTTCTCCGCCTGGCGCAGCCGCTGCTCGAGCCGCTCGCGCTCGGCCTGCGCGGAGCGAATCCTTTCCTCGGTCTGTCTTGCGGCAGTGACGTCCATCACCGCTCCAAAGAAGTCGACGCCGCAGTGCTTTTTTCGCGTGGCATGAGCCACGACATGAATATGTTTGACCCGGCCATCCGGCATCTGTAATCGATATTCGTGGGCGAAGTCCTGACCGTCGTCCGATGCGCGCTCCACGACGTGCCGAAAACCGGAAACATCGTCCGGATGAACTCGTTGGCCGATGAGTTCCAGCGTAGGCGTGAGCACTCCGTCGTACTCGAAGATCCGAAAGGTCTCCGCCGACCAGTAGATCTCTCCGGTAGCGGGCTTCCAGCCAAAACTGCCCGTGCGGCTCAGGGTCTGCGCTTGGGCCAGGTAAGCCTCGCTCCGCCGCAAGGCCTCTTCGGCTTGCCGGCGCTCGCTGTTCTCCTGCTGCAAGGAGGCTATCAACGCGAAGGCCAGAATGACAAACGTAATGCCGGCAACCACCAGAGCCAGATTGGTTTGATCGAGGGTTGCGTATACATGGGCTGCGTGAACCGGGCCGTGAACGGCAAAAGTGGTGCCTCGCATCGCCAAGTAGTGCATACCGGAAATGGCCACGCCCATGACGACGGCGGCAACGAGCTTTTGTCCAAGTTCCGTGGTTCGGAATGCCAGCCAAAGTGCCGCCGTCGACGCACCGATCGCTATCACCAGGGAGAGCGCAACGAACAGAGAATCGTAGCTGATCTCGGCGTGCTCTCGCATCGCCGCCATGCCGATGTAATGCATGGCGGCAATCCCAAGTCCCATGAAGATGCCGCTGAATGCGAGGGACAGCGGCGGTGCGCTCTGGCGATTGATGAAATAAAAGCCGGCGCCCGTGACGAAGATCGCCACCACGAGCGACAGCGTGGTTAATCCGATGTCGTAGGACATCCGTATCGGGATGTTGAAGGCGAGCATGGCGATGAAGTGCATCGACCATATTCCGCCGCCCATGGCGATCGCGGCCGCCACCAGCCACACGCGGGGCGCAACTCCTCGGGTGGCCGCCACGCGGCCGCCGAGATTGAAGGCGGTATACGATGCAAAGGCGGCGACCAGAATGGACAACGCGACGAGATGCGGATTGTATGTTCCGGTAACGACCATCGGCACGGTCCTAATTTTGGAACAGAGACCAGTGGACGACACGCCCGCAGCGACAACCTAAGGTACATCATTCAGGGGAGTCAATGCTGCATCGCAGCGCGATTCGCAGCGAGATCGCCTCCGACCACATAGTCCGGATAGTCGGTATAGCCTTCCGCCCCGACGCTATAAAGAGTGCTTGGATTCATCGAGTTCAACGGAGCGCCAATCGAGTAGCGCGCGACCAGGTCAGGATTTGATATGAACGGCTGACCAAAGACCACCGCGTCAGCCTGTCCGTTGACGACCGTCGATTGCGCAGTCTCCAGGTTGTAGCCGCCGTTGACGAACAACGCCCCGCGGAAGGATTCGCGCGCCACGCGCGCCAGCACACGCTCTAACTCGAGTCGATGATCTGCATGCCGCAACTCGAGGAATCCGATGTCGCGGCGATCCAGTTCGCTTGCGACATGGTGGACCGTCTCAACAGGATTCGAATCGACGATGTCGTTGAATCCGACCAACGGTGAGATGCGCACCGACACCCTGCCCGGCCCGAGAATCTGGCTCGCGGCATCGACCGCGGCAAGCAAAAGGCGCGCGCGGTTCGCGACTGTCCCGCCGTACTCATCGGTCCGGTCGTTGACGCCGTCGCGCAGAAATTGATCGAGCAAATAGCCATGGGCGCCGTGCACCTGAACGCCGTCGAAGCCGGCAAGTCGAGATCGTTCCGCCGCGTCGCGAAACATCGCCACGATGCTCGGGATTTCTTCCGCGGCAAGGCGCCGCGGCACTTCGTAGGCCTTCACGCCCCGAGGCGTGCGAATGGTTTCCTTGCGTATGGCGCGTCCGGTGCTCGAAATGGGGACAACGCCGTTGAGGTCCGAGTGCGCCGCCCGGCCGGGATGCCAGAGCTGCACGATGATATGGCCGCCGCGGGCGTGTACCGCATCGGTGACCGCACGCCATCCTCTGACGCAGGCCTCATCGAACAATCCGGCCTCGCCCGTGAATGCACATCCGTCTGCGGCGATCATCGTCGCTTCGGTGATGATGAGGCCGGCGGTTGCGCGCTGAGCGTAATACTCCGCCATCACCGCATTCGGAATATGCGTGGTTCCCGCCCGAGCGCGCGTCAAGGGCGCCATGATGATTCGATTCGGCAGCCAAAAATCGCCGGCGTGCAAGGGATCGAAGAGCGTAGGCATGGAGGTTCCTGTTTCCAGATGGTGTCCGGGGCGATCGGACTTATGCGCTGGCAAGGTTCCAGGCGCTTTTTGCAAAAATCGGCAGCGCCTCGATGAGATCCTCGGCATTGGCAGACGCGGCGGTACCGCGAATGGCCCGGCCCTTGATGCCGTGGATGATTCCCGCGAAGCGGAACATGTTGAAGGCAATATAAAAATCGAGACCGGGAATGCTGGAGCGCCCGGTCCTTCGGCAGTAGGCGGCGACATAGTCGGCCTCGCCGGGAATATTCAGTGCCTCGAGATCCGATCCCAGAAGGCCCGCAATGACGAGCGGAGGCATCCGATACATCATCAGGTGATAAGCGAAATCGGCAAGCGGGTGACCCAGGGTCGACAGTTCCCAATCAAGCACCGCAATGACTCTGGGCTCGGTGGCGTGGAAGATCATGTTGTCGCAGCGAAAGTCGCCGTGCACGATGCTGGTTTCGTCGCCCGGAGGAATATGATCGGGCAGCCATTCGATCATGCGATCCATGTTGGGATCACGGCCGGCGTCCTGATCCTCGAGATACTGCTTCGACCAGCGTGCGATCTGTCGTTGAAAATAATTTCCCGCGCGGCCGTAATCGGACAAGCCGATTGCCGCGAAATCGATCATGTGCAGGCGCGCGAGCGTCGCATTCATGGCATCGAAGTAAAGCGGCCGCTGGTCGCGGCTGACTTCGGGAAAAGTGGCATCCCAGAAAATACGCCCGTCGACCATGTCCATCACATAGAACCAGGTACCGAGAACGGCATCATCCGTGCACAGACCGTGGACATGCGGCACGGGGAAGCCGGTTTGGCCCAATGCGGTAAGCACCTTGGCCTCCCGGTCGACGGCATGCGCGCCCGTCAGCAGCCGGCCGGGCGGCTTGCGGCGCAGCACATACGCGCGCTGCGGCGTGGAGACCTTGTAGGTAGGGTTCGACTGCCCGCCTTTGAACTGCTCGACCGTCAGCGGACCCGCATAGCCGGCAACATGCGCCTGCATCCATCCAGCGAGCGCCGACTCATCGACGCTCATACCGTCTTGCCGCCGAGAAAGTCGCGCTTGATCTTTTTTGCGAGCGACCACTTATGAACTTCGGTCGGGCCGTCGTAGATCCTGAACGCTCGGATCTCGCGAAACACCTGCTCGACCACGGTGTCGCGGCTGACGCCGCGGCCCCCCATGACCTGCACGCAGCGATCTGCGACGCGGAACAAGGCGTCGGATACGGCCGCTTTGGTCATGGAGCTTTCCACGGTCCCCAAGGAACCTGAGTCGAGCACATCGGCGCACCAGTCGATCATCAGCTCGGCCTGTTTGAGATCAATGAGGTTCTCCGCCAGCAGAAACCCCACTCCTTCGTGGTCGATCAGGAGCTTGCCGAACGCCGTTCGCTGACAAACGTAGGCCGTGGCGATCTCCTGCGCTCGCGTACACGCGCCATGCCAGCGCATGCAATGCGACAGGCGTGCCGGCGACAGACGCACTTGGGCGTACTTGAAACCCTCCCCGCTCTTGCCCAGCATCTGTTGCGCCGGCACTCTCAGGCGATCGATCGTGACGACCGCGTGACCTCCGGGCATCGAGCTATCGATGGTGTCGATGATACGTTCGATGCGAATCGCCGGATCGGGCAGGTCCACCAGGAACAGGCATGCTCCATCGGATGACTTCGCCATGACGATGCCCACCGCGGCGCCCGCGGCACCGGTGATGAACGCCTTGCGGCCGTCGATCACCCAATGGTCGCCATCCGCGCTGGCCGTGGTCAGCATCATGGAAGGATCGGAGCCGGCGCCTCCGTCTTCCGCAGGTTCGGTCATGAAGAAGGACGAACGAGCCCGCCCCTCGACCAGGGGCTTGAGGAAACGAGCCTGCTGCTCGGAGCTTGCGACCTTCCCCAACAGGTACATATTGCCCTCGTCCGGCGCGGCGGTGTTCACCGCCAGCGGCCCGAGGGGCGAGAGCCCCGACTTCTTCAACACCAGGGCCGTCTCGCGCTGCGAGAGGTGTCGGCCATCCGGCATTATGTGCGGCGTCAAAACGCCGGCGGCACGTGCTTTCTCGCGCAACTCATCGACGAGTTCATCCGCCGGACCGTGACTCGTGCGCCGCGAGTCGTTTTCGTAGGGTATGACCACGTCGCGCACGAATTTCTCGACGCTCGCGGCAATCTGCCCCGCGCGTTCCATGCCTATCCCGGTCACTGGTGTACCTGAGAGGACACCCTCATACAGGCCCCTTGCCGATATAAAAGGCCTCGGTACTGTCCCGGATTCGATCCGCGGAAATGCCCGGCGCCGTTTCCATCAGCGCGAACGGCATTTGGCGGCTGCGCCGCTCGAATACGGCCAGGTCCGTGATGATCATGTCCACGACGTTCATGCCGGTGAGAGGCAGCGTGCACGCGCGCCGGAATTTCGAAGACCCGTCCTTGGCGACATGATCCATCAGCACGATGATGCGCTTGACGCCCGCGACCAGATCCATCGCCCCGCCGGGCCCCTTCACCATTCTTCCGGGCACCATCCAATTGGCGAGATCGCCCTTTTCGGAGACCTCCATTGCGCCGAGAACCGACAGGTTGATATGGCCGCCGCGAATCATGCCGAAGCTGTCGGCGGATGAGACGTAGCTCGTCCGGTCGAGCTCGGTGATGGTTTGCTTGCCGGCGTTGATGATGTCGGGATCGACTTGGGCCTCGGTGGGAAATGGCCCGAGCCCCAAGATGCCGTTCTCAGACTGAAGCGTCACATCGACGCCGGGTGGAATGTGCCCTCCGACCAAGGTTGGAATCCCGATTCCCAGATTGACGTAGAAGCCGTCGCGCAATTCTCGCGCCGCGCGCGCCGCCATTTCATCCCGCGTCCACGGCATCTCAGGCGACCTCTTTGCGAATGACGCGCTGCTCTATGCGCTTCTCGTTTTGAACGGCGATGATCAGACGCTGCACGAACACGCCCGGTGTATGGATATGGTCGGGTTCGAGCTCGCCCGGCCCCGCCAAATGCTCGACTTCCGCAATCGTCACCCGCCCGCAGGTCGCCACCATCGGATTGAAATTGCGGGCGGACTTTCGGTAGACGAGATTGCCGTAAGGATCGCCTTTCCAAGCCTTGACGATCGCGAGATCGGCGACCAGGCCCGTTTCCATCACGTAGCTGTCGCCGTTGAATTCGCGCACCTCCTTGCCCAGCGCAATTTGCGTGCCCACGCCGGTTTTGGTGTAGAAGGCGGCGATGCCTGCGCCGCCGGCGCGCAGGCGCTCGGCCAGAGTGCCCTGTGGATTGAATTCGATTTGCAGCTCGCCCGCCAGGTATTGCCGTTCGAACTCCTTGTTCTCGCCGACGTAGGAGGCGATCATCTTGGCGATCTGCCGCGTCTTCAGCAAAACTCCCAACCCGAACTCATCCACACCGGCATTGTTCGAGATCACCGTGATCCCTTTCACGCCGCTGTCGCGGATCGCAGCAATCAGTGTTTCCGGTATTCCACAAAGACCGAATCCGCCCGCTGCAATGGTCATTCCGTCGAACAGCAGGCCTGTCAACGCGGAGTTCGCATCCGGGTGGAATTTCTGCACCATTCTCTTCTCCTTACAGACCGCTCACGAGTTACAGGCTGCTCACGAGATGTCCGCCGTCGACGGCGAGTACCGAGCCCGTCATGAAGCTGGATGCTTCCGACGCCAACAGCAGCAAAGGCCCGTTCAAATCGGTGAGCCGGCCGAGCCGGCGCTGCGGTACGCGTCGAATCAGCGCCTGTCCGGCGTCTGTCTGCCAGAAATCACGGTTGAGCTCGGTATCGAAATAGCCTGGCACCAGCGCATTGACGCGCACATTGAAGCGCGCCAGCTCGAGCGCCAGTACCTTGGTCATGTGAATGACGCCCGCCTTGGATACTGCGTAGGGCAGCACCGCGCCGGCCTGCCGCACGCCCAAGATCGAGGCCACATTGATGATGCAGCCGCCTTTCTTCGACGTGCGCATGGCTTTCGCGGCCGCTTGGGCGACCAAGAACGCCCCCTTGAGGTTGGTATCGACCACCTCATCCCAGTCCGCTTCGCTCTGATCGAGCGCAGATGCACTCCGGACGACGCCGGCATTGTTGACGAGAATGTCGACCTCGGCGAGTGCTTCGGAGGCTGCAGCAAGCGATGCGGAATCGGTCACATCAAGGCTCAACGTAACGACCGTGCCCGGCGATCGTAGGCGGATTTCCGCGGCAACTCGTTCGAGAGCCTCCGCACGCCGGGCAGCCAGGATCAAGTTGGCGCAGGCGTCGGCGAGCACGCCGGCAAAATGCGCGCCCAGGCCGCTCGATGCCCCCGTGATCAACGCTGTCTTGCCGCGGAGATCGAACACACGAAGCCGATCGATCAGCAACCGGCCTCTAAGCCCTGCCGCCGCTGGTCGATCGACGCGCGATCATCGCGATCGAACGCCTGCTCGCCGGCGGCGTAGAGCACGAAACGTTCGGAGCTATCGGTCCCCACTCGCACGGGAAAGCTGCCCGGCAAAGTCGTGACCCACTCATCCACGTGTTCCAGAAGTACCGTACCGGTGTACAGGTGATGCCCAATCTGGGCATCGTCCAGGACGATCTTGCGCCGTGAATATCGATTCACGTCGGCGATGACGAAACGCAATTCCTCGTGCAAATACTCCAAACGGCCGCTGATCCAGGATGGGGCGCCGCCGGGAGAACTCGGTACCATGGAGCAACGGATGCCGGCGTCATCCACGGAAGCCCGCTGACCGGCGTGCACCAGCAGCGCGGAAACTGCTCCTGCAGCTTGCTCCGCCTCGGCGGCGCGGCTGACCTTGACGACCCCCTCTCCCACCGTCACCAGCATGCGGCCCGGCTGGGCGTCGACGGAAAACGCCGTACCCACGGCCTGGGCGATATAGCCGGCGCTCGCCACCACGAATGGCCGCGACTTGTCCGGCGCGACTTTGAAATAGGCTATTCCATGATCCAACGTGAGCGAGCGGCGCGTCGCCGTCAAGTCCACCGATACCTTGGTCTCCGCGCCCACCACCAAGTGCGAGCCGTCCGCGAGCTGCATCGAGCGCTGCTCGGCGGTCGCCGTCTCCAGCACGTAGGTTGCATGCCGCCCGGAAGACATCCAGACCCCGATACCGGCTGCCACGGCGACCAGCGCGGCCGCACTCGCGGCCAGCATTGCGGGCCGCCGTCGCCGACCCACACCTTGGCTTTTCGAACGGCTTTCCGAACCGGCTGGCGACCCGGTCCGGACTTCGACCGGCAGTTCGGCCGGCGGCGGGGAAGAGCCGGCGCCCTCGGCAGGCCGCGCCTTGACGTGGCCGGTGAGCGCCCAGACTTGTTCGATCTGCTGGTATGCCGCTGCATGCGCAGGGCTGGTGTTGAGCCACTCCTGCCAATCCCGGAAGTCGGACGCCGACGCCTCGGGGTCCGTGACGCAGGCCATCCACTCGGCCGCCTGACCGGCTAGATCCTCTTGCCCGGTACTACCTTCCTTGCGCAAGCTCACAAGTCCAACTCCTCGACGTTGCCGCTCGTGTCATTGGCGTCGCCGCGCACCGCATGCGCCCGCTGCAGGGATCGATGGCAATGCAACAGCGCCTGTGCGACATATAATCGCACCATCCGCCCGCCGATGCCCGTTTGCCGGGCCACTTCTTCGGTTTGCAAGTTGCCGAGACGCCTCAACAGAAATACCTCGCGGCACTTGGGGGACAATTCGTCGAGCGCTGCATTCACGATGTCAAGATCCTGCTGCGCGGCAATCTTCTCCATCGGAGACGCCGTTTGAAAAGTCTCGAAGGCGCTGCTTGCCTCGTTTTGGCGTACGATTTGCCGGTGCCGCAGGCGATCTGTCGCGATGTGCGCCGCCGTTTTGAACAGGTACGCCCGCAAAAATCCAATCGCCTCCGGCTGGTCCAGCTGCAACAAACGTACATATGCCTCTTGTGCCACCTCTCTCGCGTCCTGCGCCGAGGGCAGCCTCGTCTGCAGAAACCTGATCAGGCTTTCGTTGTGTTCACGAAAGATCCGCTCGACGACCGCCCCACGGGTCTCGCCGTGCGAATACTCGCATTCGACGGCCGCCCGCAGCTCCCCCGGGTCATGATTCATACGCTCACTCTGTGGATGGTGAACTGAAATCTGTCAGTCCTAAAGACGCACCAGCAGCATAAACCGGAAGAGACCAGCGGACGAAAGATGGCCGCCGGGCGGTTATGACCCCCGGGCCGGCGGCTCGGCGACCGAGCGGGATTGGCGTATGCGGCTACGGCCAAGCCGCGTCGGGATCGAGTCCCAGGCTTTTCACCCGGTATTCGTAGTACGGACCGTCCCAGAGGAACACCATGAAGATCTCGTGCGCTATGTGCACGAGCTTGCGCGTGCAATATTCGTAGTGCCCCCCCTTGACTTCCATGGTCAGAGTCAGCGCTCCTTTCTGCGTCTTGAGGATCAACCGGCCCATGTCGGGATTTACCCGACGGTGCGCCGGGAGTTCGTCCGAGGAGAACGGCCGCAGAAACGCCCGCAGTTGCTCCACCATCGGCGACCGGGCGCTGATCGCGGGCAGTAGACCGGGAAACGACAGCGTATGGAAGTTGAAGTCGACGACCAGCGGGTACTGCCGATCGTAGTGCCATACGACGTTGAAGGTTCGCGTGCTGCCCCGCGACGGCTTGTCGGCGAAGCCGCGGAACATTCCGCGTTGCGCATAGCCCCGCAGTATGTCCGCGATCTGCGCCGCGCGGTCCGACCGGCTAGGGGTTCGGGCGGACGCGCGACGCCGACGGCGATCTGCGGGCTCGGCCGTGGTTCCCATCATGGCCGCGCCTAGTGCATGAAGCCTGAAATGCCGGGCTCCGCGCCCATTCCGGCACCCGGCGGATAATCGCGCGGCGAGCTGTATTCCTTGCAGGCCTGCACATTGATCAGGGACGGCAGCCCCTGACGTGATGCGATATCGAAACTTGCCGTCAGCGCGTCGCGCAGCTGCGCCTGCGTCTGCACGTACACCCCGTGGGCGCCCATGGCTTCGGCCATCTTGTCGTATCGCAGATTCTCCTGGAAAAGGTGCAGATGCAGAGAACGCGGCGAGCCTTCGGCAAACGGCCACGTGCCCCAGGCGTTGTTGTTGTAGACCACGGCGATGAGCGGGATCTTGTACTTCACCGCGGTATCCAGTTCCAACAGGCCATAGCCCATCCCCGCATCGGTGGTCATGACCAGCGTGGGCGCGCCCTTGTACTTGGCCTGCGGTCCCCTGCCGTCCTTGACCGCCATCGCCGCCCCCACCATCATGGCCAGGTCGGGTCCGATCGCACCGAATTGATATGGGCAGACGATTTCTTGGCCCGGCCGATTGGCGCGCAGCATCGGCGTCACGAATCGCTGACAGGTAAATCCGCCCCAGCCGGTGACGGTCTGCAAGGGGTCGATCTTGCCCTTGTACAGAAACTGGTGCAGTTCATGTCCGATGACCGCCGGATGCACGGTCCCGGTTTTCACTGTATAGCCCGCGCCCTTCTGAGAGTAGCCGTCGAGTTCCTTTTCATAGGTCTGGCGCGCGGAGGCCACTTCCGCCACCCAGGCATCGCGCTTGCGGCGCGGCAGCGCATTCCCCAGTGCCTCCAAG
>Ga0307470_10000977_pt1 | contig 11870 bp, 12 predicted proteins | sample atmos_gasesAM3C__FD_204565 | JGI IMG/M metagenome (GOLD analysis project Ga0307470, IMG submission 204565) | Hardwood forest soil microbial communities from Morgan-Monroe State Forest, Indiana, United States - atmos_gasesAM3C_05 | ecosystem: Environmental > Terrestrial > Soil > Temperate forest... | reverse complement strand
TCCGCGCCGCCGCCGGCACATCGATGGTCACCATGTCGGTGATCGGCTTGCCCACGCACAGGGTATCGAGCAGGGAGAACCTTTCAGTGTTCTCCTCCAGGAGCCGGCTGTACGCCGCCATGATCGCCATGCGGTCGCGCGGTGCTTTGCGGCTCCACGCTCGCGAGGCGAAGCTGCGTTTGGCCGCCGCCACCGCCAAATCGACGTCGGCCGCCGTGCCTGCGCTCACCTCGCACAGAGGCGCGCCCGTCGCGGGGTTCACCACGGTGAAACGGCCGCGAGCGACCGAATCCACGTATTGACCGTCGATGAAATGCCGGGTTTCGTAGCGCACGCCGGCGGCGCGTGCGTGCCAATCCTTCGTGGTCAGGGATGTCAAATTCATGTGCCTTGCTCCCGATGAATGTCGCGGTTGATGCTGAGTATATTGAATTGTCTCATAGGTCGTTCAGCGGCCGGGCGAGCGCCATCATCGGCATGATCGTGACCAGTTGTTGCCGGAACGCCGTGACCGCAGGCGCCGCTTGCGCCGCGTGCGCCGCCCGGTGACCGTAAGTCACGATGCCTCTTTGGGTCGATTCCGCGACGGTGATCGCCGATCGTCGTGTGTACGGGCTCAAGCGCGACGCCAGGTACTCCGCCGCGCGCGCGGGCCGGTCGGCATCGCACACCGTATGCTCATGTCTCCGCAACAGGCAGCGGCCCGGCCCGCTGGGCAGCACCTGCAGGAGGGTGAATCCGTCGGGCCGGAGCTCAATGCGGTGGTTCGGGTGCAGGAATCGCCGCTGCCAGCCGGAACTTGCGGAAGATCCCAAGAGGCGCTCGTACGAGCGGGCGCTCCAACCGCGCTCGTCCGCCTCCCGCGGTCCGCCGCTCGCCGTCCATTCGAGCCACTGTTCGATCACGAGCTTCCAATCGGCGGCGACCGCCGTCTCGACCGGCCATCCCAAGGGCCGCGACTCCGGCGGCGGCGAGAATTCAGCCCAGCCATCCGTGACCGCGTTCCCCAGGCGGCGCTGCGCGGAGCGCACCAGGATCAGATCGCCGATCAGGCGCAGATCCAGAGTCGTGAGGTCGGCCGCGCCCCGGGCGCCGCGGCGTCTGCCGTCGAGCTCGAACTGCAGCCCATGGACCGCGCACTGAATCGTGTCGACGCGGCCGGTCCCCGCGGCGATCAGTATGTGCGGTGCCTCGCTGCAGCTGTTGCGAAATGCGCGTATTTCCCCCGCGCCATCGCGCACGATCAGCGCCCGTTCGAAACCAAGGTCGACGCCGAGAAAATCCCCGGGACGCGGGATTCTTGCCTGATGCGCGGCGAATTGCCACGAATCCTGGAATACCGCCTCACGCTCGATCGCGGACAGACGGGCGTTGGCGTACACCCACCCCGCCGGGCGCCGGTCGTTTCCCGCAGCGCCGGCCTCGCCCGGAGCGGCGAATTGACCGGGGAAAATCGAGCGCAGATAGGCCATGGCACGGCGTTTCGCGCCGGCGCGATCGATATCGGCCTCGGTGCGGAACGCGAAATCCTGCCACAGCATCTCCAGCACGCCGATGAGGCCAAGCGCGATCCCGTCCGCGTCCAGCTGCGGCTGGGAAGTTTCGAGGATCAGGCGCTCGATCAGCTCGCGCACCAAGGCCGCAAAGCTCTCGTCCTTCTGTCCGCAAATATCGTAGTATTCCTGCCGTGAACTCGCTTCGCCCCAGAATGCATACCAAACAGAGACCTTGCGGGGGCTGGCGATTTCAGGGTCGAGATAAAGATCAACCATCAACTCCAACGCTGCAACGGGTCTGGATTTGAGCCGCGTCACCGGCACCAATAATTGCTCCTCGAACTCGGCTGCGAGGAATTGCAGAGACGCGACCATCATGGCCGCCTTGGAGGCGAAGTAGAATCGAACGATGCCGGGCGACATTTTCGCGATAGCGACTACTTTTTCCACCGTCGTTCGCGACGGCCCGTAGATATGCAGGGCGGAAATGCACGCATCGATCAAGCGCTGGCGCTGCCGGCCATGGGCATTTCGGGCGCGGGGGATACGCGCCGGCTTTGGGGATTTTCTCTTGAAACTACGCATGCTTCGGCTTAAGTACTCATGACATCGGCGGTACGCGGCGACACTCCGGCGCGCGCCCTGCGGCGCGCGGCGCTCGAGGAGTGGCTGAAGCGCCGGGGGAAATGGCTCATCATCCTGCCGCCCCTGCTCTTTCTGTTGGTGTTCTTTCTCATTCCCTTCGGGTTTGCGTTGGTGATCAGCCTGGCCGACACGGCGGTACGAGTACCGCCCTTCACGGATATTCTATCCGTCAGCCCCGACTGGCACATCAACCTCACGATGAATCTCGGCAATTTCAGGTATTTGTTCACCGACGAAGTCTACGGTCTTTCATACCTTTATTCGCTGAAGACCGCATTTTTCTCGACACTGATCTGCCTGGCCCTGGGGTATCCGATGGCCTATGCCATCGCCCGGACTTCGAAGAGTACGCAAAGCGTCCTGCTGCTCATCATCATTTTGCCGTTCTGGACCTCGTTCCTGCTGCGGGTCTACGCGCTCGAGGGAATCATTCGGGAAACCGGCTTGCTCAATGCGGCACTCCTGTGGTTGGGCGTGATCCACCATCCATTGCAGATCATGCGCACCACCCTGGCGGTGTATCTCGGGATCATCTATTCGTACCTGCCTTTCATGGTGTTGCCCCTGTTCGCAACGCTGGAGAAGCTGGATCATTCACTGCTCGAAGCAGCCGCGGATCTCGGCAGTCCGCCCTGGCGGACTTTCGTCGACGTGACCCTGCCGTTGTCCATGCCCGGCGTCATCGCGGGTTCCATGCTGGTGTTCATTCCGGCCATCGGAGAATTCGTGATTCCGACCCTGCTCGGGGGCCCCGACAATCTCATGATCGGCCGAGTGCTCTGGGACGAATTCTTCGGCAACCGCGACTGGCCGGTGGCTTCGGCGGTGGCCATCGCATTCCTGGTGCTGCTGGTCGGTCCCATCGCTCTGTACCAGCACTACAACACCAAGCAGCTCGAGTCCTAGGATGGAGAACCGAATCTCCCCCTTCCTGATCACGATCCTCTGCATCGGCATCGCCGTTCTGTACATTCCCATCCTCGTCCTGGTCGGCTACTCCTTCAACGCCTCCGCGCTGGTGAGCGTCTGGGGCGGCTTCTCCACCAGCTGGTACGCGCAGCTCGTGCACAACACCCAGATCCTCGACGCGGCGTGGCTCAGCCTGAAAATCGGCGTCGTCGTATCGACCGGTTCGGTCATCCTGGGCACGCTCGCCGCCATCTCGCTGGTGCGGTTTAAAATCTTTCGCGGCCGGCTGCTGCTTACGGCAATGGTCAATGCGCCGCTGGTCATGCCGGAAATCATCACCGGCATCACCCAGCTGTTGCTGTTCATCTCGATGCTGCACCTGTTCGGCTGGCCGCATCGCGGCTTCACCACCATCGTGATCGCGCATATCGCATTCTGCAGCGCCTACGTGACCGTCACCGTTCAGTCACGGCTGGCGAGCGCGGACCGTTCTCTGGAAGAAGCCGCCATGGATTTAGGTTCAGGTCCGGTTCGCGCGTTCATCGACACCACCCTGCCCAGTATCGCGCCGGCCTTAGCTTCGAGCTGGCTGCTCAGTTTTACACTGTCGCTGGACGATCTGGTGATATCGAGTTTCGTATCGGGGCCGGGCGCCAGCACGCTGCCCATGGTGATCTTCTCGAAGGTCAAGCTGGGTGTGAGTCCGGATGTCAACGCGCTCGCTAGCCTCGTCATCTGTCTGGTCGGCGTCTGTGTTCTATTTGCAGGCCATCTCATGCGCCGCGCAGAGCGCCAGCGCGTCCTGGACGCTCAAATGGCCGAGCGCTGACCCCCGCTCGCTAGGAGCCTGTCTGACTAATGATCGCCGTCGCCGCATCAGGCGTATCGTTAGTCAGACAGGCTCCTAGGCCTTGCCGACGTAGCGCGGATCGTGCGCCGGCCGGCTGAAGATGTCCCGCACGCGGGACTCAAATGCGCTCAACGGCTCCGACGGATAGCCGGGGTCGAACGAGCACTGATCCCAATCGGCGCAGAAGTCCTTGCACGCCTGATACCAGGGGTGGTCGCGAAATCTTTCGCGGGCGTTTCGATCGCGGTCATAGTGATGCGCGTAGTAGTAGGTCTGAAACAGACCGTGCTGTTCGACGATCCACGTAACCTCGGGACGCACATAGGGCCGTATGATTCCCGCGGCAATTTCAGCGTGGTTGTACGGCGCCAGATCGTCGCCCACGTCATGAATGAGCGCGGCGACGATGAGTTCGTCATCCGCACCATCCTTGAGCGCACGCGTCGCGGTTTGCAAGGAGTGACCCAGCCGGCTCACGGGATACCCCTGCAGCGAATGATCCAATTTCCGCAGCGCCGCGAGCAGGCGGTCCGGCAATGATTGGACGTATTCGCGTTCGGCGCGGTCCAGCAGCGCATAGTCCTCGCGGGTGCCGTCCTCCATCCGGTGAAAGCTCACCACGGCGGCGTCGGATGTGGATGCCGATGCGGATGCGGATGCGGCGCTTGGGTCGATTTTGTCGCTCATTTGGCGGTCTTTACGCGAGTCCAGGTTCGCGTGCGAATGCGTTCGGTGGCGGCGCTGGCCTCGGCGGCCCGGTACAGCCGGGCCTCGATTTCGGGCGTCGGATACAGCGTCGGGTCGTTCAGAATATTGGGCTTGATCAACGGGCGCGAGGCGATGTTGTCATTGCCGTAATAAATCTCGTTGGTTATCTCGGCAATCACGTCCGGCCGCAGAATGAAATTAATGAACTTATAAGCCGCCTCCGGGTGAGGTGCACCCTCGGGTATCAGCAGCGAGGTGAAGTTCTGGTCGGTGCCCTCCTTCGGTACCGTGAAGGCGAGGTTGACATTGACGCCCACGGCCCGCGCTCGCGCTCTGGACAGTGCATAGTCGCTGGACCAGGACATCGCGATACAAATCTCCTGGTTCGCCAGTCCATTCAGGTACTCGGAGGAATCGAAGGAACGAATGTACGGACGCACCTTGAGGAGCAGATCCTCCGCGGCCTTGTAATCCTCGCGCTTCGTGGTGTTAGGGTCCAGCCCCAAATATTGCAGGGCGAGCATCAGCGTATCCGCCGCAGAGTCCAGAAATGTGACGCCGCAATCGGCGAATTTCGCGAGAATTTCCGGCTTGAATATCATGTCGAGGCTGTCGAGCGGCGCATTCGGCATGCGCGCCTTGATCATGTCTATGTTGTAGGCAAAGCCGGTGATGGCATGCAAGTAGGGCACGGAGTGCTCGTTTCCGGGATCGTGACCGGCCTGGATCGCAAGAATTCGCGGATCGAGATTCTTCCAGTTCGACAACTTGGACCTGTCCAGCGGTATATAGACACCCGCCTTGATTTCGCGCCCGAAATATTCCGTGGAGGCAATCACCACATCGTAACCGGAGCTTCCGGCCAACAGCCGGGCGTCCATGGTTTCCTCGGAATCGTAGACATCGTAGGTCACTTTGATTCCGGTCTGTTTTTCGAATTCGGCGATGGTGTTGTGGCCGATGAAATCGGTCCAATTGTAGATGAAAAGACGCTTCTCCTCGGCGGCGTCGGCCTTGGCTCCGCCGACCACCGCGAATGCCATCAGCAGCAACGGCAGTACATTGGCGGTCTGAAATCGACTGAATCTCATGGAGTTAGTTTACCATCGCAGCTGTGCCGCGCGACGCTACGGCGGTCCCACGCGGATATATGGGGAGAATAATTTGCGCGATTCCAGTCCTTGGTCTCTTATCCGTCGGTCGTATATCGGCCGGTCGCATTTCAGCCGGCCTCAAATCCGCGGGTCGCATATCCTGTTTCTGGCCCTCATATCGATGGCGGGAGCGTCTCTCGCCGCAGGGACCGCAGGCGAGACCTCGATGAAGCCGCGAGCCCGCGATTTGGGGGTGCCATTCGACGGCACGCCCGGACCGTTCAATGCCATCACGGACGTGGCCGGTGTCACCGTCGGCCACACGACATTGATTTCGGGAGCGGGTAAATTGCAGGTAGGCCTCGGCCCGGTGCGAACCGGGGTGACGGCGGTGCTGCCCCGCGGTCGAGACTCGATGTCCAATCCGGTATTCGCCGCGTGGTTTTCGCAAAACGGCAACGGCGAGATGACCGGCACCGCGTGGGTCGAAGAGTCCGGATTTCTCGAAGGACCCGTGATGATCACCAACACCCACAGCGTCGGCGTGGTGCGCGACGCGGTGATCCAATGGCGTGTTGCGCACGCCCCGGCGGATGCGACCGGATACTATTGGTCGCTGCCCGTGGTCGCCGAAACCTGGGATGGGTGGCTGAACGACATCAACGGGTTTCACGTCAAGCCGGAACACGCGCTGCAGGCTCTCGACAGCGCCCATGCCGGCGCCGTAGAAGAAGGCAGTGTCGGCGGCGGCACCGGCATGATTTGCAACGGCTACAAGGGCGGCATCGGCAGTTCGTCTCGCCGCCTCCCGGCCAAGGCCGGCGGCTACATGGTCGGCGTGCTCGTTCAATGCAACTACGGCACCCGGGACAATCTGCGGATCGCCGGTATTCCTGTCGGCCGCGAAATTCCTGCGCCGGAACCATATGCCTTCATACCCTCGGATATCGCCGAGCGCGGCTCCATCATCGTGGTGGTGGCGACCGACGCTCCGCTGCTCGCGCACCAGCTGAAACGTCTTGCGCGCCGGGTGACTCTGGGCCTGGGGCGCAACGGCAGCATTTCGGGCAACGGTTCCGGCGATATTTTCATCGCATTTTCCACCGCCAATTCCGGCGCCGCGCTGCCCGAGCGCGTGGTCGATCTGAAAATGCTGCCGAACGACTCCCTGGATCCCGTTTTCCGCGCAACGGTGGAAGCAACCGAAGAGGCCATCGTCAACGCCATGATCGCTGCGCAGGACATGACGGGCGCCGACGGCCATCGCGTCATCGCCCTGCCGCATGCGGCGCTGCGCGCCGTGCTCAAAAAATATGGCCGCCTAGGTGCATGATCGTGCGCACACGGTCGCAGCCCTACCCCGCGTCGCCGCCGGGCGGCTGGTTCGGTTTGTCGGCGGGATGTTCGCGCAGCGAACGCAGCGCCTCGCGCGGCAACTCATCGAGTCCCACTCCCCCCGCGTCCAACTCCGCCATGAGTTTCCGGCGCATCGCGGGGCTCCAGAAACTCCTGATGTGATTGGCGATGCCGGTGACCGCATCCTGCCGCGGCTGGGCGCGAAAGAAATTGCCAATATCGTTCGCCATATGTACCAGATGCTGTGTGCTGCTCATGGTCTGTCATCCCGAACATGCGCCATTGCGCACAAGGATTCCCGTGTCGTGAATCCGAAGCGTATCTGGTTGCATCACCCGCTACAACGTCGCGGACGCCGCGACGGCGGTTCGCGTAGGCCGATAGTGCACTTGGCCGCTTGGACCTAGGCGCTGGACCCAGCCCCTAGGCCGGCGCCGGTCGGTGGTCCGGCCCCCTGCGTAATCCGTTCCGTCGCCTCGGCGAGGCTCTGATCTGCCGGGCTGAGCCGTTCTTCGGGGGGCGGACGTTGCAGGTGGGCAAGTTCCGCGATTAGGTGTTCAATCTCCTGCACCAAATCCTCTAGCTCGGTTGTTGTTTTTGCCATTTTTTTCTCCGCCAGGGCGCAATCGATGAGGCCGCTCGAACCACGCTGGCCGAAAGTGTCCTAAAGCGTATGCTGCCGCCGCTATCCGGCATTCGCCCCTAGCTGACGTAGGAACTGCCTGACGGCGAAAGCCGCCGACGCGTCGGATCAGCGAACGTGCTCGCTCGCGAGCACCTCGGTCAGGCTCTGGTCGAGTAGCGCGATTGCCTCATCCACATCGGCTTCGTCGATCACCAGCGGCGGCATGAAGCGAACCGTGCTCTGGCCGCAGGACAGCAAAATAAGGCCGTTGTGATATGCGCGGGTGACCAAGGCATCGCAGAGCTTCTTGGCCGGTTCCTTGGTCGCCCGGTCCTTCACCAATTCGACTCCGATCATCAGTCCCTTGCCTCGCACCTCGCCGACCACGGCGAACTTATCGGCGAAACCCCTCAAGCGGCGCATGAAGTAGTCGCCGACCTTGACCGCATTGGCGCAGTATTCCCGCTCCACGAGATCGATGGTTGCGAGTGCAGCGGCGCAGCACAAGGGATTTCCACCGAAGGTGTTGCCGTGAGCGCCCCGGGTCCACTTCTGCATGATGCTGCGCTTCGCGACGACCATACCGATGGGCAGTCCCGAGCCTAGGCCCTTGGCCAGCGTCATGATGTCGGGTTGGACGTCCCAATGCTGCGCGGCGAACATCTTGCCGGTGCGGCCGATGCCCGATTGAACTTCATCGAATATCAGCAGAATCCCATGCCGATCGCAGAGCTCGCGCAGGCCCTGTAGAAATCCGTCCGGCGGCACGAGGTAGCCGCCCTCTCCCTGAATCGGCTCGATGAGAATCGCCGCCACCTCGCTCCCTGGCACATTGTGCACGAACAGCACATCCTCGATATACCGCAGCACAGCGCGGCCCTGATCCGCACCCGCAAACAGCGGGCGATAATTGTTGGGATACGGCACATGCGTCACGCCGGGCATGCTGGGGAAAAAACCCTTCTGCTGGGTGTACTTGCTGGACGTGAACGACAGCGAACCCATGGTTCTGCCGTGGAACCCGCCGAGAAACCCGATGAACCGGCCGCGTCCCGTGGTGTAGCGCGCCAATTTCAAGGCGGCTTCCACGCTTTCGGTGCCCGACTGGGCGAAGAAGCTCATCACCGGCTCCTTCATGGGCGACAGTTCATTGAGTCGCTCTGCCAGCTTGATTTGTCCTTCATGCCAATAGTCCGACGAAATATGCAGAAAACGATCGGCGGCATCCTTGATGGCTTGAACCACCGCCGGATGGCTGTGGCCGGTGCTGCACACCGCAATACCGGCCGCAAAATCCAAAAAGCGGTTGCCGTCGACGTCCCAAATTTCCGCCCCCTTGCCGTGCGACATGACGAAGGGATAGTCGCGCGGATAGGACGGCGAGACGACGAGCGCATCGCGCGCAAGCAGCTCGCGCGCCTTGGGGCCTGGCAAATCGGTTTTGATGTTCGGCTTTTTCATGACCAGTCCAGCTCCCCCAGTAATGCATTCATTATATCGAGCGCCCGCTCGAGCTCATTCTCCTCGATCACGAGGGGCGGCGCGAGAATAATCAAGTTGCCGCGAACCGCAAACGAAACTCCGCGCTCGCGCGCCGTCGTCACGAATCGGGCCATCGAAGGATGTAGGGACGGCCAGGGCGCCAAGGGCTCGCGCGTATCGCGGTTCTTGACCAATTCGGCGATGGCGAACAAACCTCTGCCGCCGCGCACATCGCCGATCACCGCATGCCGTTCTTGCATGGCGCGCAGCCGCTGCAGCATCGCCCCGCCCAGCACGCGTGAACGCTCGATCAACTTCTCATCCTGATACGCCGCGATCGCCGCCACGCCGGCGGCGCAGGCCAGAGGGTGCCCGCAATAGGTCAATCCGGTATTGAGCATGGCGTGCTCGAGCTTTGCCGCCACGTGCCGCGCCAATACCACTGCGCCCAAGGGAATGTGCGCGCCGGTCAAACCTTTGGCGAGAGTCATGAGATCCGGACGTCCCGCATCCCCGTGCGCCTGCCATGCGAACCACTCGCCGCAGCGTCCGAATCCGCTCATCACTTCATCCGCGATCAGATAAACGCCGAGCCGGGCCGTTTGCGCGCGCAAGCCCGGCCAGAAGTTATCGGGCGCAACGATGCCGTTGGTGCCCGCGTTCGGTTCCATCATGACCGCCGCGACATGGTCCGCGCCCGCCTGGCCGATGACCGCGCCGATATGGGCAACATTGCGATCCGCACATTCGGCATCGCTCGCCGTTCCGTAGGGGCAGCGATACGCGTACGGCGGGGGAACGCGCAGCACACCGTAGGCCTCCTCGTTGTGGCTGCGAGTACGGCTGTCCCCGGACCAAGCCATGGCCGCGTAGCTCGCGCCGTGATATGAGCGATCGCGCGCGACTACTCTACCCTGCGGTCTGCCGCTCGCCTGGCGTGCGAATTTCACCGCATGCTCGTTCGCATCGGCGCCGCCCAACGTGAAGAACACCCGGCCGCCCTCGAATCCGGAGAGATCCAAGAGACGTTCAGCCAGCGCCGCGCGCGGCTTTGCGCCCCAGCTCGAATTCACGAAGCACAGAGTCTGCGCCTGCTCTTGAATGGCGCGTATCAGGCGCGGGTGCTGATGACCCAGGTTCATGCACTCCGCCAGGCTGCTCATGTCGAGATAGGTGCGGCCCGATTCATCCCAGAACCGTGCTCCCTCTCCGCCGACGATGGTCGGCGCGTTCCAATCCGACTGAACGCACCAGCTGTGCAGGACGCTCGAGTTTTCCGCAATCAAGGGATACCCCGCAATGTCTGATCGAGAGTCGCGGCAGTCTCCGCTCCGGTTGGGCGAGAGTGAAACGCCGCGCTCTTGGTTTCTGGTTTTCGCAATGGCATACTCGAAGGCGATTACGATCTGCGGGATGCGATCTGTCAACGGTTACAACAAAAGATCGCGATGAGCGGCACCGCCTTGGGATTATGATCGCGCCGCGTCCATCCCCGGGCGTGCGTTCCCCACCGGCGACTTTGAGGCACGACGATGTGGCGATCTTTCATTGCAGTATCGGTGGGCGGCATGCTCGGCTGCCTGTTGCGGTGGTGCCTCGCGATATTTCTCAACCGCTACTTTCCGACGATTCCGCCGGGCACCCTGGCGGCGAATCTCGTCGGCTGCTACATCGTTGGAATGGCCATCGCCATTTTCACCGCATACCCGACAATTTCGCCGGAATGGCGGCTGTTCGTGACGACCGGGTTTTGCGGCGGCTTGACCACGTTCTCGACTTTTTCCGCCGAGACCGTGATGCTGCTGCAGTCGGGCCGCGCTGTTTGGGCGCTGGGCGCCGTGGCGGCGCATTTGCTGGGTTCATTGTTGATGACGTTCGCCGGCATCGCCACCGTCATCTGGCTGAAGGGTTAGGAGCCTGTCTGACTAATGATGCGCCTCTGCTGCGGCCGCCCCACGCCGCAATCCCCGCAACTGCCGGGTCAACCGCGCCCGCGACACCAAAGCGCGCACGATCGGCGTGGTGTTTTTCTTGCCGGGCTCGATCACCAATAAATGGGTGATCGCCGCCTCTTCCAGCACATGCAGCAGATCTCCGGCGCGGGCCGATTGAATGCCCTCCCACTCCACCGCCAATAATTTATCCCACGGCGTCATGATGTGCCCGACACGAATCTCCTGATGCCGGGTGTAAGTGGAGGTCTGCAAGAACTGCAGCGGTCTCTCGCCCTGGATGTCGTACGAGGTGATCAAACCCACGACGCGCTGCTCACGAACGACCAACATCGCGCGAACGCCCAGATGAATCATGTCCTGCAACGCATCGTCGATCTGGCGTTCTTCGTCGACGGTGACAGGATACTCGCGCGTGAAATCGGTGATCGCATAGATCGCCGGGTCGCTCGGATCGAGGAACTGGCCGTCGGCGACCGAGCGGCGGGGTAGTGCAGCTTCGCGGAATTTCGTTGTCGGTATCAACGATGCGCTTTGCATGAAAGCTAGACCCTCGAGGCTGCCGATGGGTTCCCTGGGTACATACCCGAGGTCTGAGCGCCGTACAAGAGTTCCCTCGAAGTTTTTTTCCCTTACTTTCCGATGCGTGATATATTAATTAGAGTGCTAACCATTAGAGCTCTTTGTGAATGAACGACCTTGAGGAACGCTTCATCGGCGCCCTGCATAACGCCTCCCGAGCCTGGCGCCAGG
>Ga0307470_10000976_pt1 | contig 11874 bp, 10 predicted proteins | sample atmos_gasesAM3C__FD_204565 | JGI IMG/M metagenome (GOLD analysis project Ga0307470, IMG submission 204565) | Hardwood forest soil microbial communities from Morgan-Monroe State Forest, Indiana, United States - atmos_gasesAM3C_05 | ecosystem: Environmental > Terrestrial > Soil > Temperate forest... | reverse complement strand
GGTTCACGATGGTGCCGGGGAGCCCCTCTGTGTTGTGGAAAATGGCGACGCCACGGCGCTACACCGACAAGGAATACATGAACCGGATAGCGGCGGACATCTACGGAGGCGCCTTTCGTAGCGACCACTCCCTGATCGGCCGGCATGCGGCAACGATGCATGGCGCGCGCAATCTCGGTTACCTGTACCAGCTTCTTGCCGTTGCGGGCTGGAGCAGTCTGCCGTGGCTGTGGTCGTTGCCGCAGCCGACGCTCGTGCTGATGGGGCGTGACGATCCGCTGGTCCCTCCGATCAACGGTCACATCCTGACGGCTTTGATCCCGAACGCCGAACTGCAAATGATCGATGACGGGCACCTGTTCATCGTGACGAAGCCCAAGGAAACGGCTGGCTTGATCGAGGCCTTTCTGGCCGGCGCGAGCAGAGAGACCGAGCCATCGTCTCCGCTCTCGCGGATGGCCGGCTGGGCCAGAGGTCTCGTTCCGAGGCTTGGAGAGCGGCGCGATGCCCAGGCGCAGCAAGGAAATGGCGACGCAGGCAGGCCGCACTAGAACGAAACCCGCGGCGAAGCCGATAGGAACTTCAAATTCGCCGCACTCGCGAAGGGAGGAACCGATGGCGACACAGCAAGCAAAATCAAAACCGGACTACGCGCCGCCTCCCATTGAAGGCGACTTCTACAGGATCGCGGCCGTGCTGAACGAGAGTGAGCGGGCGCTGCTCAAGCGCGTTCGCGAGTTCACGGAAGGCGTGATTGCGCCTGTCATCGAGGATTACTGGAGCCGGGATGCATTTCCTTTCGAGATCATCCCGAAGATGGCCGAAGTCGGCATCGGCGGGGTGGGCTATCAGGGATATGGCGCGGCCGGCGGCAGCTGGCTGCTGAACGGCCTTGTCGCGATGGAGTTGGCGCGCGTCGATTCGTCGGTCGCGACGTTCTGGGGCGTGCACACCGGCCTCTCGGCCGGGTCGATTTATCTGTGTGGGGACGAGCAGCAGAAGCAGCGCTGGCTGCCGCCGATGATGCGCTTCGACAAGATCGGCTCGTTCGGTTTGACGGAGCCGCTGGTGGGATCGGCGACGTCAGGCGGAATGACGACCTCATGTCGCCGCGAAGGCGACAGCTGGATCCTCAACGGCCAGAAGAAGTGGATCGGCAATTCCACCTTCGCCGACATCAACGTGATCTGGGCGCGCGAAGAAGGCTCGAACCAGGTCAAGGGCTTCGTGGTGGGAAAGGACAATCCGGGTTTTTCCGTCGAGAAGATCAAGACCAAGATGGCTTTGCGGGTGGTGCAGAACGGCCTGATCACTCTCAACGACTGCCGCGTGCCGGAAGCCGACCGCTTGCAGAACGCCAACTCGTTCAAGGACACCGCCAAGGTTCTGAGGATGACACGGACGGGCGTCGCGTGGTTCGCCGTCGGCTGCCAGATGGGTGCCTACGAACATGCGTTGCGCTATGCAACGGAGCGGACACAGTTCGGAAGGCCAATCGGCGGCTTTCAGCTCGTGCAGGATCTGCTGGTGCGCATGCTTGGCAACGTGACCTCGACCCAGGCGATGATGTTGCGTCTCGCCCAGCTTCAGGACGAAGGCGTGATGCGCGATGAGCATGCCTCGCTCGCGAAGGCGTTCTGCACCGTCAAGTGCCGCGAAACCGTCGGCTATGCGCGCGAATTGCTCGGCGGCAACGGCATCCTGCTCGAGAACCACATCGGGCGGTTCGTCGCCGACGCCGAGGCGATCTACTCTTACGAGGGGACCCGTGAAATGAACACGCTGATCGTCGGCAAGGCGGTCACGGGGTTGAGCGCGTTCGTTTGACGCCGGGTTTGAGCCCCGGATGTCATGGCTGTCGCGGGCCCTGCGGTTGCTGCACACCTAGAAGACCTCGACACCGTTGATATGCTGGCGGCCAAGCAAGTGGCAAACGTCCGGGGAAGGGGCTACTCCTTCGTTGGGCGCGGTCGTCCGACTTGAAGATGGCAACGACGAGGGCCCGCAATAGTCTCGGCAGGCCACAACGAAGGCCGCTCCCTGAATTCCATGAACTCGAACGTCGCTAACGTCAGATGTCGCGTCTGTGAGGGACCGCCCAGGGCCGGCGTTTTCGATCCGCGCCTTTGAAGTCGGAAATTTCTTTGCGGAACGAGTTGGTGACGTCGAAATCATCCCAGCCGTTGAGCAGGCGGTCGCGGCGAGACGCGTCCATGACAAATTGAAATTGCAATTCGCCGCATGCGATCGATTGCGGCACGAGGTCGACCGTGACGATCGAAGCCGGCTCGCGCTCCAGCGCGAGCAGCAATGCACTGTTTTCGGCCTCGCCGAGTACGGCAGTCAGCAAGCCGTTCTTGGTGGCGTTTTGCGCAAAGATATCGCCGAACGACGGCGCGATCACGCAACGGATGCCGTAATCGAACAGCGCGTAAACGGCTGCCTCGCGCGAGGAGCCGCCGCCGAAATTGCGGCCGGCCACGATAATCTTGGCCGCCCGCCCATGCGGTCGATTGAGCGGAAACCCCGGCCGCTCGTTACGTTCGGCGTCAAAGCGTAAATCGTGGAACAGAACTTTTCCGTGCTCGCCCTTGCGCGGCAATTTGAGATAGCGTGCCGGCAGAATCTGGTCGGTGTCGATATTCTCAGTTGGGAGGGGGCAGGCCGTAGCTGCCAAGCGGGTGAATTTTTCCATCTCGCGCTTTCTTCAGTTCTTATCCGACTTCAGTGAGCGGATATCGGCGAGCCGTCCGTTGATGGCAGCCGCCGCCACCATGGCCGGTGACATGAGATGTGTGCGCGCGCCGACGCCTTGCCGACCTCGAAAATTGCGATTGGTGGTCGAGGCGCATCGCTGGCCTTGAGGCACCTGATCGCCATTGATGCCGACGCACATCGAGCAGCCGGAATCGGCCCATTCGAGGCCGGCAGCGCGAAACACCTGGTCGAGCCCTTCCTCTTCGGCCTGCCGCTTGACGGCAGACGATCCCGGCGACACCAGGCCTGGAACCTTGCTGACGTGTCCGGCAAGGACGATGGCTGCGGCGCGCAGATCCTCGATACGCGCGTTGGTGCAGGAGCCGATGAAAACCCGGTCGATCGCAATATCGGTGATCGGCATGCCGGGTTCGAGGCCCATATAGTCGATGGCGCCCAACAAATATTTCGCGCGTTCCGGACTTTGCGCGCGTGCGGGATCGGGAACGTGGTCGTCGATCGGCAGCGCATCTTCCGGGCTGATGCCCCAGGTCACAAAGGGAGCGATCGCCGTCGCGTCGATCAACACCTCGCGGTCGAATGGCGCGCCCGGATCGGATCCGAGCCCGGCCCAGTCTTCGATCGCCTGTTCCAGGGCTTCTTTCGCCGGCGCAAATGTGCGGCCTCTGATGTAATCGAAGGTCGTTGCATCGGGAGCGACCATACCGCAGCGGCCGCCGGCCTCGATTGCCATGTTGCAGAGAGTCATTCTCCCTTCCATGGAAAGCGCGGTGATTGCGGAGCCGGAAAACTCGATGGCGTGACCTGAGGCGCCATCGGCGCCGACCTTGGCGATGATCGCAAGTGCAAGGTCCTTGGCGGTGAGGCCTTCAGCGAGCCGGCCGTCGGCGACGATCCGCATGCGCTTCGGCTTCTTCTGCCAAAGGGTTTGCGTCATCAACACATGCGCAACCTCGGAGGCTCCGATTCCGAACGCGAACGCACCTAAGGCACCATGGGTCGAGGTGTGGCTATCGCCGCAAACGATCAAGAGGCCCGGCAAGCTCAGCCCCAATTCCGGGCCGACGACATGAACGATGCCTTGCCTTGGATCGTTCAACCCGAACAGCTCGATGCCCTGATCGCCAGCATTCTTCTCGAGATCGCTGACCATCCGCGCGATTTCGGGATTGGCGATCGGCTGGCCGCGGCCTCGCGTCGGCACATAGTGGTCGGCGACGCCGAACGTCAGTTCCGGCTCTGCGACGCGCCCACCACGCCGGGCCAGCTGGCTGAAGGCATGAAATGAGCCCTCATGGACGTAGTGCCGATCGACCCAGAGCAGGGATTCGCCATCGCGTTGCAGAATCTCATGCTGCGCCCAGAGTTTGTCGAACAGGGTCAAAGGCGATGTCATGCGACGATTTCAGGCTGCCGGGACATTGCGGTAGCGTCCCTATATTGTATGGTAAATGATACCAAGTAAAGCTGCCGGTAATGCGCGGGGGAAGGGTAGTGGCGGATCGATTGCAGGAAGCCAAGGCACGGCAGGTTTACCTGGTTCTGCGCGATCGCATCGTAAGCGGCGCTCTTGGCTTTGGCACGCGTCTTCCCACCGAGAACGACCTTGCATCGACGCATGGCGTATCACGCGTCACGGTGCGGCGCGCTTTGGGTGAGCTCGAGAGCGAGCATTTGATCGAAAGGCGGCGCAGTGCGGGAACGCGCGTCGTCTATCGCGCGCACTCGTCGCGGATGAGTGCCGACATTTCCGGCGTGCTCGCCAACCTAACTGAAATGGGTCGCAGGACGAGGGTGCGCCTGCTGTCGTTCGGCTACGTGCCGGCAATCGGTCCTGCCGCCGAGGCGCTTGGTGCGGTCGATCATGAATTGCTGCAGCGGTCGGTCCGCGTCCGCTCGGTCGACGGCTTGCCGTTTTCGTATCTGCTGGCGCATGTGCCTGAACGCATCGGAGCCACGTTCACGGGCAAGGAATTGGCCGATCGGCCGCTGCTCGAGCTCTTGGAGCGATCCGGCGTCAAGGTCGAGCGCGCAACTCAGCGGATTTCCGCGAGCCTCGCCGCACCCGATGTGGCCCTCGCGCTGGGCGTGAAAACCGGCTCGCCGCTGATCGAACTCGTGCGTACGGTCTATGACAGGCACGGACGCGGCGTCGAACACCTCTACGCCCTTTATCGGCCGGATCGCTACGGGTTCGAATTTGACCTGGTTCGCTCCGGCGGTGCCAAGAGCAGGGGCTGGTCGCCTTTGCCGAGCGTGCGCCGCAAACCAGCGAGAAAGACCGGATCGTCAACCGGGATTGCCTTCATCTAGCCAGAGGAGATGCCGCTTTGCCAAACAACAGCAAGCGCTTTACCCGCCGGAAATTCTTGCGATCGACGGCGCTGACGGCGATGGCCTCGGCGACCGGAGTGATGTCAGCGCCGTCAGTCCTGCGTGCCCAGGGCGGAGCGGTGAAGATCGGTTTCCTGCAGCCCGTCTCGGGCGCATTGGCCTATTCCGGCCAGCAGGGGCGGCTTGGCACCTCGATCGCGGTCGATGAGATCAATGCGGCCGGCGGCATCAAGGACGTCGGAAAAATCGAGGCCGTGCTCGGCGACGCGCAGTCGACGCCGGAAGGCGGCAACGCCGAGGTCGAGAAGATGAATTCGGCGGGCGTTAGCGCCATCGTCGGCGGCTATGGCAGCAGCATTTGCCTGGCGACGTCGCAGACCGCCGCGCGCTACGACCTGCCTTACCTGGTCGACGTTGGGGTTACCGATGCGATCGTGACGCGCGGATTGAAGAACACCTTCCGTTTCGGACCCGGTTTCGGCGTGATTGCCAAAACCGCGCTGGCCAATCTCGTCACGATCAACGAGGCCGCCAGCAAGCCCGCCAAAACCGTGATGATTGTGCACGAGGATTCAGCGTTCGGCTCGGGCCTCGCCAAGTTGCTCAATGAGCAGCTTCCGTTGAACGGGTTCCAGATTCTGGAAACCATTCCTCACCCGACGCCGACACGCGATTTCAACAATGTCGTGCTGAAGATCAAGGCCGCCGACCCCGACATCGTGATCCCGGCCAATTACTACAACGAGTATGTGCTGCTGGCGCGCACCATGCTGCAGCAACAGGTACGGCCGAAAGCGGCGATCTACTCGATCCTGGGCGGCGCGGCATCGTCCTACAAGTTCGTCAAGGAGTTTCAGCAAGCCGCCCAGTTCATCATGGATTGCAATCACTGGTTCGATCCGCGCAACGCAAAGGCCCAAGCCCTGAAGAGCAAGGTTGAGGCGCAGGGTCAGTTCTTCACCTACGAAGTCTACCTCAACTACAGTTGCACGCTGCTGCTGGTGGACGCCATCGAGCGGGCGAAGTCGTCCGATCGCGCCAAAATTATCGAGGCGCTCTCGGCCTCAACGTTTGCCGGCCATGTGATGCCTTACGGCCCAACCAAATTCGTGAATGGCCAAAACCAGGGCGCTGGGCCGACCAATACGCAGGTCATCGGGAGCGACATCCAGGTAATTCTGCCGGAGGCATTTGCGTCGGCCAAAGCAGTTTATCCAATGCCGCGCGCCTAACCGGACGACACGCGTGCAGTTGAGCATCCTCTTTCCCGCTGTTGTCAACGGCATCCTGAATGGTGCTTTGTACGCGCTGGTCGCGCTCGGCCTGACGCTGGTCTACGGCGTGTTGCACATCATCAATTTTGCTCACGGCGCGTTGCTGACGGCTGCGCTTTTTGCTGCATTTTATCTGCATCGCATCTTCGGCCTCGATCCATACATCGCGCTGCTTGTGCTGACGCCGGCCTTCTTCCTGGTCGGGTATGCGCTTCAGCGCGTCGTCATCGGGCCACTCTCGCACGGCGACGACAGCAATATCCTGCTGGTGACGCTTGGATTGGCCGTCATCATTGAAAACGGCTTACTGTTCGCGTTTCGCGGCGATACGCGGACCGTCGATCTGCCTTATAGCTTCGCCGTTGTGCCGTTTGCCGGCATGTTCATTTCGGTGCCGCGTCTCGTCGGATTTGGAGGGGCGGTGGCTGTCGCTGCCCTGCTTTGGCTGCTCCTGACACTAACCGATACTGGCAAGGCCATCCGGGCGGTCGCAAAGGAGAAGCTTGGCGCACAACTCAGCGGCATCGACGTTCCGCATATCTATGCCTTGACCTTCGGGCTCGGTGCCGCCTGCGTTGCCGTCGCAGCCTGTCTGCTGATCCCGACCTATTACGTCAATCCTCATGTCGGCAACGCCTTTGTGCTCGTCGCATTCACAACCGTCGTGCTTGGCGGAATGGGCTCGATTCCGGGCGCGCTGATCGGTGGTCTGTTCGTGGGCCTGATCGAAAGCCTCTGCGGACTTTATCTCGGAGAGTCACTCGGTCAGATCGGCATCTTCCTGATGTTCATTCTGGTTCTGTTGTTTCGGCCAAGCGGGTTACTGGGAGCCCGCGCATGAACCGGGGCGGGTTCTTGCCGATCGCTGTGGTGTTGGCGGCGCTTGCCTGCGTCCCGCTTGTCGTCCATTCGGACGTCGTTTTGAATTTTCTGGTGACAGCGCTTCTGCTGACCCTGGCGGGACAGGGATGGAATGTTCTTGGCGGCTATGGCGGGCAATATTCGTTTGGTCACGCCGCATTTTTCGGAACAGGCGCTTACGCTACCGCAATATTGCAAACACGTTATGGTCTCAATGCGTGGCCCGCTTTCGCCCTCGGCATCGCGGCCGGCGCCGCTATGGGAGCGGCGATTGGCGCCTTGACCTTTCCCTCGAGGTTGCGCGGCTCTTATTTTGCGTTGGTCACGCTCGCCTTCGCCGAGGTCTTTCGCATCCTCGCCAGCGTCGCGCCCGTCACCGGCGCGGGCGTTGGCATCCTGATAAAGCTCGATCCCGGCATTCATGCGCTCCAATTTTCGAGCCGGGCAGTTTCCTACTGGTTCATTCTGTCGCTGGTCGCGGCAGCGCTCGTGGTGACGCGTCTCATCGAGGGATCCCGGTTCGGGGCGTGGCTGGTGGCGGTGCGCGAAGGCGAAGCCGCCGCGCAGGCGCTGGGTGTCGATCCAACGCGCGTCAAGCTCGCTGCGATGACGGTGTCGGCGGCGTTCACCGCGGCCGCCGGGTGCTTCTACGTTCAGTATTTCCTGTTCATCGATGCTCCGATTGCCTATGGCCCATGGATCTCGGTCGAGGCGCTGCTCGCATCGATCATCGGCGGGGTCGGCACCGTGTTCGGGCCGCTGCTCGGCGCGCTGATGGTGAAGACGCTGGGTGAAGCGGCCAAGCTCATAACAGGAGATGCGCCGGGCCTCGATCTCATGCTTTACGGCCTCGTTCTGATTCTCGTGGTCGGGATCGCGCCGCGCGGCGTTGCCGGCATCGGCGTGCGCTGCCGCGAGTGGCTTGCACGCCGGCACATCCGCACGGGAGGCTCCACCGCATGACCGGGCAGATCCTTGCGGTAGAGGAGATATCGAAGAGATTTGGCGGCCTCTATGCGGTGCGCGATGCCTCGCTGACGGTGGAGGTCGGCCGTATCACCGCGGTGATCGGCCCCAATGGTGCGGGCAAGACCACATTGTTTGCCCTGATCGCCGGTTTCCAGACGCCGGACCATGGTCGCATTCTCTTTGGAAACGACGATATCACAGGCCAACCCGCGCATCGGCTCGCCCGCCAAGGCATCGCGCGCACGTTCCAGATCGTGCAACCGTTCGCGGGGCTTTCGGTTCTGGAGAACATCGCTGTCGGCGCGCACCTGCACTTTGCGCGACGCGCCGAGGCGCTTGCAGCCGCAGAGGAAGTTGCAGAACTCGTCGGCCTCGAAAATGTCATGAACCAGTCCGCTGCCACCTTGACGCTGGCGGGACGAAAGCGGCTCGAGCTTGCCCGGGCGCTGGCAACGTCACCGAAGCTGCTGCTGCTGGACGAGGTGCTGGCTGGTCTCAATCCTTCGGAAATACGCGACATGCTGCCGGTGATCCGCGCGATCCGTGAGCGCGGGGTGACCCTCCTCATGATCGAGCACGTCATGCAGGCCGTCATGAGCCTCGCCGAAGAGATCTACGTGCTCGTCGAAGGTCACGTCATTGCGCAGGGAACCCCGAGCGAGGTTGTGGTCAATCCTCAGGTGATTGAGGCCTATCTTGGCCGCGGTGCGGCCGCGCGGCTGGCCGGAGGCGCCCGTGCCTGACAACATGGCTGACAGGGCTTTGCTGAAGGTGGCCGGTTTGCGCGCGGGCTATGGCGAAGTCGAGATCCTGCGCAACGTCGACCTCGTGGTGAACGCGGGCGACATGGTCGCTGTTCTCGGCTCGAACGGCGCAGGAAAATCGACGCTCAACCTGGTGATTTCGGGAGTAGTCCCGGCGCGCGAAGGTGCGATCGAATTCGACGGCCGGCCGATACAGAATGCAAGTCCGGCACAGATCGTTGCTGCCGGCCTGCTTCACGTTCCGGAGGGGCGCCGCATCTTTCCCAACATGTCGGTGAGGGAAAATCTCGATATCGGCAGCTACCGGCGGGCCTCGTCCCGGCGCGAGGCAAATCGCGAGCGCGTCTTTTCCTTCTTTCCGCGGCTGCGTGAGCGGACAAACCAGCTGGCCGGGACGCTTTCCGGCGGCGAGCAGCAGATGCTGGCGATCGGCCGCGGGCTGATGGCGGAGCCGAAGCTCTTGATTCTTGACGAACCGTCGCTCGGACTTTCGCCGCTGATGGTCGAAGAGATGTTCACTCTGATCCGACGGCTCAACAGCGAGGGGTTGGCGGTGCTGCTGGTCGAGCAGAACGTTGCCCAGAGCCTCGATATCGTTCACCGCGCCTATATTCTCGAAAACGGCAGCTTTGTCATGTCTGGCACTGCCGCGGACGTGCGCTCCAATGCAGACCTCAAACGGGCTTTTCTCGGATTATAGCCATGACCCAATCTCATTCTCTCCGCTCGCTGCTTTCGAACTCGCCGATTGTGATTGCCCCCGGCGTCTACGATCCGCTCACGGCACTGATCGCAAGCCAGGCGGGTTTTCAATCGCTCTATATCTCCGGCGCGGCGATCGCCTATACGCGCCTCGGCCGGCCGGATATCGGGCTTGTCAGCATGTCAGAGGTTGTCGAGACGGTTGCGCTGATCAGCGACCGGGTCGAGACGAACTTGATCGTCGATGCCGACAACGGTTATGGCAACGCGATGAATGTCGAGCGCACGGTGCGACTGTTCGAGAAAGCGGGCGCGCATGCGATCCAGCTTGAAGACCAGAGTTTTCCCAAGCGCTGCGGTCATCTCGACGACAAGAGCCTGATATCGGCGGATGAAATGGTCGGCAAGATCAAGGCGGCCGTCGATGCGCGCCGTTCCTCCGATACCCTGATTATTGCGCGCACCGATGCCGTGGCTGTGGAAGGTCTCGACCGTGCGATCGAGCGCGCATCGATGTATCGCAGCGCCGGCGCGGACGTGCTGTTCGTCGAAGCGCCGAAGACGCGAGAGGACCTGTCCGGCATCGCAAAACGCATCGGCAGCGGGATTCCGCTGATGGCCAACATGGTCGAGGGCGGCAAGACGCCGATTCTCTCGGGACCTGAGCTTGAAGCGCTCGGCTTTTCGCTGGTGATCTTTCCCGGCGGGATCGTGCGTACGCTGGCGCGAACTGCCGTCGACTATTACGCATCGCTCGCCCAGCACCGGACAACGCAGCCCTTCATCGATCGGATGTTCGGCTTCAACGAGATGAACGCGCTGCTGGGGACACCCGAAATGCTGGAGCGCGGCAAGCGCTTCGGTGGCAAACGGGCGGAAGACGGCAAATGAGCCCGATCGATCCCATCCTCCTTGCGGTTCTCAACGGCCGCCTGGTCCAGATCGCCGATGAGATGGACGCGACACTCTATCGCTCTGCCTTCAATCCAATTATTGCCGAAGCCCATGACGCCTGTCACGGCCTCTACCATGCGCAAACCGGTGCCACGCTGGTCCAGGGCACGACGGGTTTGCCGATCTTCGTCGGCGCGATGGCCTTTGCCGTCAAGGCGGTGATCGACAAGGCGAGCAGGGACGGGGACCTCAAGCCGGGCGACACTTATCTGTTCAACGATCCTTATGACGGAGGCACGCACCTCAACGATTTTCGCCTGGTGAGGCCGCTGTTCTGGAACGGTAGCCTGTTCGCCTGGCTCGCATCGGTCGGTCACTGGCTTGATGTCGGCGGCAATGTGCCGGGAAATTTCAACGCGAAGGCGACCGAGAGCTTTCAGGAAGGTTTTCGCGTGCCGCCGGTCAAGCTTGCCCGCGAAGGCGTCATCCAGCAGGACATTATCGACATTCTGGGCGCGAATTCGCGCGTGCCCCAGTCGAACTGGGGCGATCTTCACGGACAGCTCAATGCGCTGGATCTGGGCGAGCGGCGCTTTCACGATCTGCTCAGGGAATATGGAGCGGAGCGGATCGCCGCCGCGCTCGATCTCCTGACCGGACGCGCGGAAAAATTGATGCGCGCCAATATCGCCAGTCTGCCGGACGGCACGATTTCCTGCGAGGATTATCTCGACAATGACGGCATCACCGATGTGCCGCTGAAAATGGCGCTCGATCTGACGATTTCGGGCGAGACGATGAAGCTGGATTTCTCGCGGTCGTCGCCGCCATGCGACGGCCCACTGAACATCGCCTATTCGACGACGGTCGCCTGCTGCTATGTCGCCCTCAAGCACATCTTTACGGATGTGCCGGCCAATGCAGGGTGCCTTGCGCCAATCGAATTCGTGATCCCTGACACGACGCTGCTCGCAGTCTCGGCGCCGCGACCCGTCGGCGGATATACCGAGACCATCCTGCGTGTGATCGATACCGTGTTCGGAGCATTTGCGAAGGTGGCTCCGGAGCGGGCCAATGGCGGTCCCTACGCCACGATCAATGCCCTGTCGCTCTCCGGCTGGCGCGAGCACGGCCGACGGTGGGTGATGTTCTGTTTCTTCGGCGGTGGGCTCGGCGGCAATCCGGAGACAGACGGATTAAATCACGGCAACAATCCGATCTCGACGGCGACGATTCCGCCCGCCGAGATCCTGGAGTCGCTTTATCCCGTGATGTTCACGCAGTGGGCGCTGCGTCCGGACTCCGGCGGTCCCGGCCTCCATCGGGGAGGACTCGGCGCGATCTACGTGATCGAGACA
>Ga0307470_10000975_pt1 | contig 11875 bp, 13 predicted proteins | sample atmos_gasesAM3C__FD_204565 | JGI IMG/M metagenome (GOLD analysis project Ga0307470, IMG submission 204565) | Hardwood forest soil microbial communities from Morgan-Monroe State Forest, Indiana, United States - atmos_gasesAM3C_05 | ecosystem: Environmental > Terrestrial > Soil > Temperate forest... | reverse complement strand
ATAACGAGTTGGTCGAATTCCGCGGCAAAGGCGAGTACGGAAAGCCATCAAAAACGTCGCGCTTTTCGCAAATTATGGAGATTGTTCACGACTACGAAGTCCAGATGACAGTTCTCGATACGATCTCCGATGTGTTCGCCGGCAACGAAAACATCCGCTACCAGGTTAAGGCGTTCGTGACCATGATCAGAAGCCTCGCGCTTCCGAATAATGGTGGCGTGATTATGACTTCTCACCCGTCAAAGTCTGCGATGGTCGATGGGTCCGGGTTTTCCGGCTCCACGGCTTGGAACGGCGCGGTTCGCAACCGCCTCTATCTCACGGCAAGGAAGGTCAAGGATGAGGATGGAGAAGCCGCTCCGACAGACGATCGTGTGCTCAAGATTATGAAATCGAATTACGGGCCGTTTGGTGAGAAGATAAAGGTTAAATGGCAGCATGGCGCTTTCATCCGCACTGAGTCTGCGGAGCGCATGGGGTTATTTGATTTGCTCAGCACCAAGGGCAAGCTCTATGAGGCGGCGAGATACCTTGTCGGCAAGGGCGCGATGCTCGGCGCTAATCCTCAGACCCGCACCGCCCTGATTGTTCAGGCGAGAAATTTGCCCTCATGCAAAGAAATATCATGGGAGAATTTACGGCAGGCGCAAGATGCGCTTGAAGGTGATGGAAAGTTGGTTAAGGTTGAATTGGGTCCGAAGTCTAAACGGGCCATTTATGTTCGTCCGGCCGATATGACCTATCCTGGTGAAGAAGCGTAATGGAACGGCAAATGCCAATCGCGGTTTCCGACCGCCTTCCGACCGCCCTTCTGACCGGATTTCCGACCGAAATCGAATTTCCGACCGCTCGGAAGAATGCAGGCAAACTGCTGTTCCGACCGGATCGAGAAATCTTCCGACCGCCTTCCGACCCCACGGCAGGGAGGGGGACGGTCCCTACGGGACCGAACCCCCGCCAAGGGCTGAAATTGGCGAAAAACCAATAAACGGCTGTGAAGTGGCGCACCTTCCATCCCAGCAAAAAACAGCGTAGAAGGATTGTGATGGCGATGCTCAAAAACCAGCGATGGGAACTGTTCGCCCAAGCGGTTGCTGATGGACTACCCACATTCGAGGCCGCGGAAAAGGCTGAGATTATTCTGATTGAGCCAGCTGCCGCCCGAGAGTATTACGTTTATTGCCTTACCGACCCGCGCGACGGAAGAGCATTTTACATCGGCAAGGGATCAAGAAACCGCTGCTATGATCACGCGGTGGCGGTTCGTTGTAATCGAGAGGCCAACCGCAAAAAGCGCGAGAGAATTCTTGATATCCACAAAGCAGGGCTAGAGCCTAAGCCCTGGCTATTGGCGAATGGACTTGCAGAAAATCGCGCTTATTCCCTTGAAGAATACATCATCAAAACCATCGGCTACGAACACTTGGCAAACCTTCACCCCAAAGAATTTACCTCGACGTGGCGCCGAATGGCCATCCTGCTATTGCGCCTCAACAAATGGCGCGATGTTATGGAGCGCTCGCCGCCATCCCTTGATCGTGATGTGTATTTCGCGTTCATGGAATCGGCGCCCAAGCTGCTGCCCTATCTGCGTGGCGCGCCTCTGCTATCAGAGGTCTTACAGGATGGCTAAATGGGTTAAGGGTCAGTCTGGCAATCCCAGCGGAAAGCCCGCGCTTGAGCGCCATGTGCGAGAGATGTGCAAGGAATTCACGGCCGAAGCGATTGAAAAGCTCAAGGAATGGGCGCGATCTGACAATCCAAGGGCGTCGGTCGCAGCGTGTAATGCGCTCCTTGATCGGGCGTGGGGAAAGCCTGTGGAATCGGTTGAAATCGGCGCGCCAGGCGAATTTGAGCGGATGACGGACAATGAGCTCTACGATATCGTGCGATCTGCCCAGAGCGGAGTTAGAGCGAGCCGCCAGAGCCGCATTCGAGATAAAGCGCCGCCAGATCAAGGCGGCTTGCTCGGAGAGCCTTCTAAACTTCATTAGCGCGTTCTGGCGCGTTGTTGAGCCTGATCGTGAGTTCCAGGTTGGCTGGGCGATTGAAGCGATCTGCGAGCATCTGGAGGCCGTTAGCGCGGGGCAAATCAACCGGCTGCTGATGAATGTCCCGCCAGGATTCTTAAAAAGTCTGAGTACTGCCTGTTTCTGGCCGGCTTGGGAATGGGGCCCGCGGGAACGTCCATCGACGCGATATGTGGATTTCTCCTACTCCTCAAGCCTTACAGAACGCGATAACCAGCGTTTCGGCGCGATTGTGAGCTCGCTAGAATACCAGGCTATGTGGGGCAAGACCGTCACGCTACCGCCGTATATGCTCGGCCGGCAGAAGGTGGCAAACCGACAGACCGGCTGGAAAATAGCCTCCTCGGTTGGTGGCGTGGGTACTGGCGAGCGCGCCGATCGCATCATTATCGACGACCCGCACAACGTCAAAATGGCGGAATCCAAGGCCGTTCGTGAGGAAACGGTGCGCTGGTTCCGGGAATCCATCACGAGCCGTATGAACGATCCTGAACAATCGGCTATCGTGGTTATCATGCAGCGGGTTCATGAAGACGATCTAAGCGGTTGTATATATTCAGAAATGCCAGATTATACGACGCTGTGCATCCCGATGGAATTCGATGGTGATTGGCGTGGGCCGACGCGCGGTGTTGGCTGGACGGATCCGCGAGAGATCGAGGGCGAGCTGGCATTTCCTGAGCGGTTCCCTGAGGAAGTCGTAGAGCGTGACAAGGCGGCTATGGGGCCGTTTGGCGTCTCGGCACAATTCCAGCAATCTCCGGCACCCAGAGGTGGTGGCATCATCCTTCGCGACTGGTGGAAGGTGTGGCCTCCTGAGGCTGACGTTTACGATGGCGACCCCGAGCGATTTCCGCCGCTTTCCTATGTTTTGCTGTCGGTCGATACGGCCTATGGCGAGAAGGAGGAAAACGACTGGAACGCCTGCACGAGTTGGGGTGTGTGGAGGGATAAGAAGGACCGTCCCCAGGTTGTGATGCTCGAGGCGTGGCGGAAGCGCTGCCCGCTTAGGGGCAAGGTGCTGACAAGGACAGAGAAAGAAAGCCTTACGGAACAAGAGGTTAGGGCAACGTGGGGTTTGGTTGAATGGATATTGCACACGGCTCGTAAGCGCAAGGCTGACGCTATCCTGATCGAGGACAAGAGCCGTGGGATTGATTTGGCGGCCGAGGTGCGAAAGTTGCTGCGTCCGGGCGAAATGAGCGTGCACCTGATTAACCCGAAAGGCGACAAATCCGCCAGATTGATGGCTGTAGAGCCGATGTTCGCGGACGGTATGGTCTGGGCGCCGAACAAAGCGTGGGCCGATATGGTGATTACCGAAGTGACGCAGTTTCCGAAGGGGAAGCACGACGATCTGACGGATTCCTGTAGCCAGGCGCTTACGTTTCTCCGCCAGCGCGGGCTGCTCACGCTCGCCTACGAAGCGGACGAGGACAATTTCCAGGCGCTGCAGTTCCGTCGCAAGGCCGAGCCAGCGTATGATGTTTGACAGGCTGTAACGGTTACTGTAACGGTTACGCATGGGAGTGATGATTGATTGCAAGGGATGCGGTCAGCGGCATGACAACATGCTTGTGCGGTGTCCCGCGAAGGAATCGGGGTCAGCCGTTCGCAAGGCGGCGCCGGTCGAAGCTGGCGGTGGTTCGGGTCAACTAGGAACCGCCGAACACCCCGATATTTCTCCCCCTTCGTCTAGCGGCAGGACATCGCGCTTTGGACGCGGTAGCCGTGGTTCGAATCCACGAGGGGGAACCAAGGCTAAAGTTGATGTTAATGCCCTCATGGCTCAGTTGGCGGAAATTCGCGCGCAGAAGGCCAAGGATCGTGAGGCAACGCGAGAGCGCGTCCGTCGTCATCGCGCCAAGAAGCGGGGAGAGTGACTATGGCTGACACGAACGAAATTCCCACTGCGACTCACAGCGGTGAATTTACACTGATGGGTATTCGGATGCGGGTTCATCGTCTTGATGATGGTCGGGCGGTCATTGAGGCAGAAGACTTTGCCGCCTTTTTCAATGCGATGGAAGGTGATTGCACAGAACTAGACGAGGACGAGCTTATGGGTTTCATGCGGTTTCTGCATGGCATCGGCCCATGACTGACATCGGCGCGGCCTTTACCGCTCTGTGTGTTTTGGTCGGGCTGTTCGTGCTCGTCCGCGATTCGGTCAGATGGCACGGGAGGGAAAGACATGGCCGAGAATAAGCAGCACCGACACTGCAAATGGTTTGAGCGTATTCCGCCGTCCGCGAACGGTATCTGCCTGCGCTTCCCACCGACTGGTTGCGCGGTAATAACGGGTATGCAGCCACAGTTCAACGAGGTCGGCAATGTTATCGGGCAGGTTCCGATATATGAACCCCGCGGCGTGTTCCCGCCTGTCTCAGCCATAGGCACGGCTTGTGGTGAGTTTGTGGAGCGGGACGAACCGCTTGTGGCTGAGATACCGTTGCTGGACGTGAGTGAGTTGGCGGCGCTTGCAGAAGCGGCGAAAGCGGAGACGAAACAGTGAGGCGCGCAGACGGGTATTTGTTGCTACCGGAGCCGCATCGCGACTGGTACGCATTGATGCTGCGTGGGCGGCAAGTGGGCATAGTCTCGAGGTGGGGCCTCATACAGCTTATCGCGACTGAGCCGTGGTTCGCTGAGCTTGCGCGCAGACGCCAGCGACACCGCCTGAAAAATAGGGTATAAGCCGGTCGTCGCATCTCGCGGGGCGCTCGCGTGGCATCACCACAGGCTTACGGTTTCCAGAATCCAGCAGCGCATGTGCGCACGGTTGTCGCCTACTCCGGGAACGGTTTAATGCCGGAAGCGATGGAGCGGGTTAAGGCCAAGGCCGACGAACCGCTGAACATCGTCTCTTCCAACGGCAAGATCATCACGGTCGATAACGATACGGGTGATGTTTACTTTGACGACCCGCCAAATCCGAACATCCGGCGCACCGACAAGGACGGTAGCGGCTTTGGCGAGAACCTTGCCGACGGCGAGGGCGAGAACAACTTGGCCGGGATAGCGAACGAATGTCTGACGGGAATAGCCCAGGACATTCTCAGCCGGTCGGAATTCATTGCCAACTATAACCGCGGGATCGACCTGCTCGGGCTCAAGATCGAGGACGCTAGCCGGACGCGAGGATCGACCGGGACAATATCCAAATCGAAGCATCCGGCGCTGCTCGAAAGTTGTGTGCGGTATCAGGCGGGTGCGAGGGGTGAACTTCTGTCGGCGGAGGGGCCCGTCAAGATTGCGACGATCGGTGGCGATGCGCGTGGGCTGGACGAACTGGCCAAAGAGCTTGAAGACGACTGGAATTACTATCTGACCGATGTCGCGACGGAATATTACCCCGACACCGACAGGGCATTGTTCCATCAGGCGTTCGGCGGGACGGTTTTCAAGAAGGTGTATTTCTGCCCGAGGCGGCGGCGGCCGGTTTCCGAGAGTGTGTACCTGACGAATCTGATCGTGTCGGAAGATGCGACGGACCTTGCCAATGCGATTCGGGTGACGAACGAGATACTTGTCTCGCCTGTGCAGATGCGCCGTATGCAACTGAGTGGCGTCTGGAAGGACGTAAACCTTGGCTATCCTATGCCGGCGTTGTCGCCCGCGCGGCGCAAGGTGCTCGAGACGCAGGGGATCGTGCCGACGAGCACTCGGCCGCAGGATCAGGAATTCACGGTTTACGAGTGCTACTGCGATCTTGACCCCGCGGATTACGGGATAGACGAGCCGAACGCGCCTGAACGTCTGCCGCTGCCATACCGGGTGACGCTCGACAAGGACAGCCAGCAGGTTCTTGGCCTTCACCGCGACTGGAAGAAAGGCGACGAGTTATTCACGCGGCGCAAGACGTTCGTGAAATTTGGGCTGATACCTGGACTGGGATTTCTCGATTACGGTTTTCTGCATCTGATCGGCAACCAGACGCGAGTGCTGACGGCGATTCTGCAGTTGATGGTCGATTCCGGGATGTTGGCAAATTTTCCGGGTGGGATGCGCGTCAAGGGCATTCGTACAGCCACGAACGAAGTCAATCCCGGTGTGGGTGAGTTCGTAGAGCTGGACATTGGCGCCATGACGGACATTCGTCAGGCGATCATGGCGCTGCCGTACAAGGATGTCTCGCCGGGGCTGTTCCAGTTGTATCAGGCGCTCGAGCAATCGGTCATGCGGATGGGCAGTTCGGCCAATCTGGAGACTGGCGAGGGGCGGACGAATATCCCGGTTGGTACGATCATGGCGATGATCGAGCAGCAGACGCAGGTATTGGGGGCCATTCACAAGAGGAATTTCACCGCGCAGAAGGAAGAATTCATGCTGATGCGCGAATTGTTCGTGGAAGACCCGAAAGCGATTTCACGTCCGGGCAGACACCAGTGGACGAGCGACGAGATTGCGAATGCCGATATCTCGCCAGCCGCCGATCCGAATGTGCCGGCACAGATGCACCGTATCATGCTCGCGACGGGGCTTGAGCAACTGGCAGCACAAGACCCGGTGAACTTCAAGCGGCGCAATATCCATCAGCGCACGCTCCGCATGATCGGGATAAACGATATCGACGATGTGCTGATTACGCCGCAGGAAGCGCAACAGGTGATGGTCAATGCTGCGGCGCAGATGTTGCAGAAGATGCAGGGCGCGCAAGGTAAGGGCGGTGGAGCCGGTCAGGCATCGCTTGCTAAGGCACAGATGGAACTGCCGCTGAAGCAACAGGAACTGCAGATCGAGCAGCAGAAGTTGCAGCAGGAGCAGGAGGTCAACGAACGTCAGGCTGCGAACGAGGCGGCGGACGTGCAGGAACGTCAGGCTGAACGGCAGGGGCAAGAACAGATACAGGCGGCTGAGTTGCAGATCGAGCGCGACAAACTGGCCGTTGCTCAGGCTGAGGCGGCCGGCGAGGCGCAGATGTCTCCCGTTGATCTGGCAAACCTGCGAAAGACCAATGCGCAGGCTTTTGCGGCGGTCGGCTCGGGTGCGATGGGATTTGCAAAGGCTTCCGAGACAGTGCAGCAGGGCAAGCGCGATCTGGCAACACTTGATTCCGACCTGGCAGGACAGCAGTTCGATCAGGGGCTGAGTGCCGCAGAACTTGACCAGACGGAGCGGCATCATCAGGACAAGATGGCAGTGGCAAAGAAGGTCGCGGAGAAACCGGCCACTCCGGCGCAAAGGCTGACGCGACCGGATGCGAAACCGAGACGCAAGGTGTGAGCAAGCTTCGCGTCATTGGGCTTAACGTGAAGGTTTGCACGGTTAAACTCAGTGACGGGCAAGAGTTACCGATCACAAACCTGTTTTGCTGCGGCATTGAATTTGACAGGCCGTACTACGACGAGGATTTTCACGACGCTAACTCCATCGTGTGCGGTCCAGACAAGAAGGGCAGGTTCATAGCGTTCCAGTTCAGTATGGATGACTTCCGGCAAGTACCTGTGAATTGATCGCCAACGTACGCATAATCTTTCGCGACATGCAGGCGGGACGTGCATGGTACGAGGATTATTCTGATCCGTATGTTTTCGTCCGCAACGGTCGTCTCATGCGCACGAATGGCAAGGATGAATTCCCGATCGGCCCTATGGGCACGACATGGGGCGGCTGCGTCATACCGCAGAACTTGGAGAGCCGATGAACGAGACGTACTGTGAGCGGACGGGGAAAGTTCAATGCAAGCCTTCGGACGCTGCTCGCGCGGCAGACGGCATCAACAGGCATCACTGGCGCGCGGCGAAGGGCAGGAACTGTGGCGCATTCCACATCGGCAACAAGGCAGGCCGCCGCCACGAGTGACGGGCTAGGCGCGAGCGTCTTTCAAACCGCTAAATCTTGTGTTAGTGTCCGTTCCCTGTATCTCCTCGGGGTGCATCACACATGGCCGAACAGCACAGCCGAAAACACGCCCGTGCCGTACTTACGCGCGCTGGATATAAATCGGGCGGGCATATCCACGAAGATGAAGCGGCCAGCGACGTTCACAAACACGAAAAGCATTTGCACAAAGGCGAGCCGCGGACGAAGCTGAAGGATGGCGGTGCTGTTCCCGGCATGGCGTCAGGTGGCCGTGCTGACCGTGCGCCCCGTGGTCGTCATAAGGGCAAAGGCTCCAAGACGGTCGTCAATGTTCTCAATTTGCCGCATCCGGGTGGCGCTGGCGGTCCTCCCCTTCCGCCGCCGCGTCCCCAGATGCCGCCTCCGGGCGCGATGGCTGGAGGACCGGCTGGCATGTCCGGTCCTCCGCCTGGGGCTGGTCTGCCTGGGGGCATGAAGCGCGGGGGGCGAGCAGGAACAGACGCCTCGGATTCGTGGCGCGATCCTATCAAGGGTGCAACGCCGGATTATCAGAAAAGAGGCGGCCGTTCCAAGATGGGCCTTGGCGGCGATGCCATCGGGCACATTCAGACATTCAAGAAGGGCGGTAAGTCCAAGCGTCCCCACGCGGAATATAAGCGTGGCGGCAAGGTTGCGCCGCACATGACGGCTGGCGCTGGCGGCGGACTCGGAAGGCTGGAAAAGGCCGAGGCTGAGGCGCGTTCCGAAGGCGGCAAGCGAGCCTGCTGGGGCAAGTCCTGAAATGTCGCCTGAACAATGGGCGCAATACTATGGACGCTGCGCCGCTCTTGATATGGTCCCCGCTTCTGCCAATCCCTATCCGTCTGGTAGCGCTGAAGCTACGGCATGGATGAATGAATGGGAGATTACCCGCAACTACGCCAATCAGGTAATGGCGGCATCGAAGCAGCATGACCAGCATTCACGATGTCCTTGATTTCGTCAGGGAACAGCGGGCTGAGCGTGCACAGAAAATGGCGCTCGGCGCTCCAAAGTCATTCGAAGAATACCGCGAATACGTTGGTTTTATTCAGGCAATGGATGCCGTTGAAACTGCGATCGTTGACGGCATGAAATCTTCCTACGAGAGGTGACGAGTGAGCGCACGACTGGCATCTGCATCCATTCCCATGCTTGCGAGCGAAACGCAGGCGGCGGAGATATTTGACGAGCTCAAGAACGAAATTGACGGGATCGAGTTGAACGGCACCGACGCGCTGTTCATTGCCTATGATCGCGCGGGCACCAAGACGGCTGGTAATATCATCATCCCGGAAAAATATACGGAGGACCAGCTTCAGGGCAAAGCGCACCTGATCGTTAAGATGGCGGAAGGATGCTTTACCGACGAAGCGATGGAGCGGTTCGGAAAGCGGCGCCCGAAGGTCGGTGACTGGGTTGTGCTCGATGTGAATCGTAGCTTCGGTTTTCACCTTGGCAAGCGTATCGCGCGCATGGGTGAGATTGCATTCATCCGGGCAATCATTACGCGCCCCGATCTGGTGTTCTGACCACAAGAGGCTGATGGACCCACCAGATGTTGTATTTGACCGAAAAATGGCGTAGGAATGTTCCCGCGCCTACTACCAAGGAGTAACGGGCAGTGGCAAAAGATACGTCGCACGACGACGAACTTGCGGCATTAAAAGCCGCGCTTGAAGCATCAAACCGTGAGAGAGACACATTCCGCGTTCGCGCCGAGGCTGCCGAATCCGGCAAGGCAGGAGCCGAGCGTCAGGTACTTTCGGAAGCCGAACGCCGGGTACAAGCTGAGATCGCCGCCGTCGAAAGCGCGCTGGCGAGCAATGAAACGGAAGCCGAAAGCATTGTGGCCGAGATCGACGCGGCACAGGCGGAAGGCAAACCAACCGGCGCATTACAGCGAAAACTCGCTAAGGTCGAAGCCTCATCGACCGATTTAACCAATCGCAAAACCTATTACGGCCAGCAGCTCGAGCGCGCGAAGGAAGCTGCCAAGGCGCCCCCTCCTGTCCAGACGCAAAAGCTGGCCGATGGAACACCGCTCGGCAATTTCTCCGCCTCCATGCAGGCGTGGGCAAAAGATCATCCAGAACTCCTGACTTCCCGTGCTGCCGTCATGCGCGGCTATGCAGCCGATGCCGAAGCGCGCGAGCGCAACGTAGTGGTTGAGAGCAAGGAGTATTTCGACATTCTGTCCGCCGCTGTTCGTGGCGTGCAGCCTGTGCAGCAGGCGACGGACGATGACGACGCCAGCGCCTATTCTTCTGGCGCCGCTGAAACGGACGAAGCCGCTCAGGCGGAAGCTGCTGCCGCCATTGCTCGCCAAACGGCAGCAAAGCCGCAACCGGGACCAGCCGGCAGTGGTTCGATGCGCGCCACACCGACACGTCAGGTTCCGGGAAACCCAGCAGCGCGAGGCCGAGTGCCTGCGCTGAGTGCGGATCAGCGTGAGGTTGCCGACTTTCTTTACGCGAGCATCAAAGACCCGCGCGAACGCTACGCCAAGTATGTAACCGACAAGGAATTCATGGACAATCGTCACGGGCGCGGAGTGAACTGATATGCCGATACCGAACCAGCCGCGCCAGACCGACCGCGATGCCCTCGCCCCGCGCAACACCGACCGCAAGGAAGACAGACAGCGGCTGTACCGTCCGGGGAATACAACTCTTGAACATCGCTACGCCATTGACGAATCGCGCGTGCCAACTGGCATGGTGATGGAGTGGAAGCGGACGCACATTCTAGGAATGCCGGACAGGCAAAATATGAGCATCTCGCGCCGCAATCACTGGACGCCGGTGACGCACGAGATGCAGCCACAATTCTTTGGGAATTTGGGCAAGCCAGGCGAGCCGATTCAGATGGACGGCATGGAACTGATGATGCGGCAGGAATACCTGAACGAAGATGCTGCGGAAGAACAAGCTCACGAGACTGCATTTCAGACAGATCAGCAGTTCCGGTCCCTGAAGCAAAAGAGCAGCGAACAAGTCGGTCCGCAAAACACAAAGCTCAAGCGCACATACGAGCGCGCGCCAACGCAAGCGATTGAGTGACTATGCGATCGCAGCCAAAGAAGCCTTCGGGCAATTTGCAAGGAGTTAGACACTAATGAGCAACCAAAATTCTCCGGTAGGCTTCCGCGATGTGGGCTTTGTCGTTGGCTCCGGCTCGATGGCTGCCAACGCAGTAGGGCCGATGGCGTACAATGCCAGCGCCTGTTACTGGGGCGACTGTCTCATCAATTCTTCGGGAAAGCTGGCTGTAGCTACGGCCACTGGCAATACGGGTGCTGCGATCGTCGGCATTGCCATGTGGTTCTCGTGGCAATCGACGGCACAGGGCAAGTTCGTCCGCCAGCGGTATTACCCAGGCAGCGATAGCGTCGGCAACGCCGATGTGAACGTCCACTACCTCTCCGATCCGAACACGCTCTTTATCGTGCAGTCCAGCGGGACAGCGATTACGCAGGCCGATGTCGGCAAGTACGCGAACTTCACGACCGGCACACCGAGCACGGCTACGGGCGCCTCCGGCATGAGCCTCGACCAGACGACACTGAATACGACGCAGGGCGTACTGCCGTTCCAGATTCTCGGCCTTCCGGTTGCGCCGTTGCAGAACACGGATGCGACTTCGAGTTTCAATCTGGTGTACGTCAAGATCGCAACGCAATCATTGTCGGGCATCAACTAAGGCAAACGGTCCAAGACAGGAGTAAACGTCTATGGCAATTTCACGCGGGTCAGAACGGGACCTCCTGCTTCCGGGTCTAGCTGGCATTATTTTGGCCTACCCGGAAATACCTAAACAATGGCCGCAGGTCTTCGAGATTCACACCTCGAAGATGGCGAACGAGCGCGTTGTTGAAATGCGCCCGACCGGCCTTGCGCAGTTGAAGGCTGAAGGTGGGCCTACGGTATTCGATAATGCGGCTGGCGAGCGGTTCGTCTACAACACGGAAATGACCGCGCTGGGTCTTGGTTTTGCTATCACACGCGAGGCACTGGACGACA
>Ga0307470_10000974_pt1 | contig 11883 bp, 12 predicted proteins | sample atmos_gasesAM3C__FD_204565 | JGI IMG/M metagenome (GOLD analysis project Ga0307470, IMG submission 204565) | Hardwood forest soil microbial communities from Morgan-Monroe State Forest, Indiana, United States - atmos_gasesAM3C_05 | ecosystem: Environmental > Terrestrial > Soil > Temperate forest... | reverse complement strand
TCTCGCTCGTCTACAACCTCATCATCATCATCGTGTGTTGGGTGTTCTACACCGTGATGACCAATGCCGGCGTCGAGCGCCGAGCCGAGAAGGGAGCCGCGTGATGCACTCCATTCCCGGCCGCCGTCTGATCCTGTCGCTGTTCCTGGTATTCCTGCTGTTGCCGATCTACTGGCTCGTCAATATGAGCCTCAAGACCAATGTCGAGATCGTCTCGACCATGAACCTGTGGCCGCACCAGCCGACGCTCGCCAATTACATCCGCATCTTCACCGATGAGAGCTGGTATTCCGGTTATATCAACTCGCTGAAATATGTCGTCATCAACACGGTGATCTCGATCGCCGTGGCGCTACCCGCCGCTTACGCGTTCTCGCGCTACCGCTTCCTCGGCGACAAGCACCTGTTCTTCTGGCTGCTGTCGAACCGCATGGCGCCGGCCGCGGTCTACGCGCTGCCGTTCTTCAATCTCTATTCGGCGATCGGCCTGTTCGATACGCCGTGGGCGGTCGCGCTCGCGCATTGCATTTTCAACGTCCCGCTGGCGGTGTGGATCCTGGAGGGCTTCGTGTCCGGCGTGCCGCGCGAGATCGACGAGACGGCATTTCTGGACGGCTATTCCTTCCCGCGCTTCTTCGTGAAAATCCTGATGCCACTAATCGCAAGCGGCATCGGCGTCGCCGCCTTCTTCTGCTTCATGTTCTCATGGGTCGAGTTGCTGCTGGCGCGCACGCTGACGTCTGTCGACGCCAAGCCGATTTCGGCGGTGATGACCCGAACCGTCTCCGCCGCCGGCATGGATTGGGGCCTGCTCGCGGCGGCGGGCGTCCTGACCATCATCCCCGGCGCGCTCGTGATCTGGTTCGTCCGCAACTATATCGCGCGCGGCTTCGCGCTGGGTAGAGTGTGATCATGATTATTGAGACGATCATTCGCACGACACGCTTCCGTCAACCTCGCCCCGCTCGCGGGGAGAGGTCGGATTGCGTCGCAAGATGCAATCCGGGTGAGGGGGATTATCCGAGAGTCCGAACTGTTGAGACTCCCCCTCACCCCAACCCTCTCCCCGCATGCGGGGAGAGGGAGTCGTCCTTTGCGCGGAGGCACTAGCCATGGAAAGCCTCGCATGGATGGCCTGGACGCTGCCGACAGCGATCTTTTTTGTGCTGCTCGCCGCAACCCTTTCGGTCATGACCTGGCTTGCCATCGCCTATCCCGAAGCCGAGCGCGTCGGCATCCTTCGCATTCCGACCACGCGCGGCGATCGCTTGTTCATTTCGCTGGTCCTGGCCGCGGTCATTCATCTCCTGTGGATCGGCTTTTTCGGCATCGACACGGTGGCGACGCTGCCGGTCGGAGAAGGAATCGAATTGTCGAGCCTGTGGCTCGCCACCGCAATTTCGCTTATCTCGGCGGCTGCAATATTTCGCACTGTCTAGGGTAAGCGAAAACGAGCAGATCCGGGATCAACCCGGACCTGAATTAAATGTCAGTCGCTGCAACGGAGGAAGCATCATGCGATACAAGGAGATGAGGAACAGTCCTTCAAGGACACGCGTCCTGATGATGACATCAGCGGTAGCGCTGATGGCGGCGTCATCCGCGGTCACGTCGCCCGCCTTCGCGGACGAAGCTGCCGCCAGGAAATGGATCGACAGCGAGTTTCAACCGTCGACGCTCTCCAAGGACGACCAGATGAAGGAGATGCAGTGGTTCATCAAGGCCGCTGAACCCTTCAAGGGAATGGAAATCAACGCGGTCTCTGAAACGCTGACCGTGCACGAATATGAATCCAGGACGCTTGCGAAAGCGTTCGAGGAAATCACCGGCATCAAGGTCAAGCACGACATCATCCAGGAAGGTGACGTCGTCGAAAAGATCCAGACCCAGATGCAATCGGGCAAGAACGTCTACGACGCCTGGATCAACGACTCCGACTTCATCGGCACGCACTTCCGCTACGGCCAGGCCGTCGACCTGACGGAATGGATGGCCGGCGAAGCCAAGGATGTCACCAATCCCGGTCTCGACGTCAACGACTTCATCGGCAAGTCCTTCACGACCGCGCCGAACGGTCACCTCTACCAACTGCCGGACCAGCAATTCGCGAACCTCTACTGGTTCCGCTACGACTGGTTCTCCAATCCCGACTACAAGGCCAAGTTCAAGGCCAAATACGGCTATGACCTCGGCGTTCCCGTGAACTGGTCGGCCTATGAGGACATCGCCGAGTTCTTCACCAACGACATCAAGGAAATCAACGGCGTCCGCGTCTATGGCCATATGGATTACGGCAAGAAGGACCCGTCGCTCGGATGGCGCTTCACCGATGCTTGGCTGTCGATGGCCGGCAATGGCGACAAGGGCATCCCGAACGGACTCCCGGTCGACGAATGGGGCATCCGCATGGAAGGCTGCCGCCCTGTCGGCTCGTCGGTCGAACGCGGCGGCGACGTCAACGGTCCGGCGGCAGTCTACTCGATCGTCAAATATCTCGACTGGATGAAGAAGTATGCCCCGCCGCAGGCGCAAGGCATGACCTTCTCCGAAGAGGGACCGGTGCCGGCGCAGGGCAATATCGCCCAGCAGATCTTCTGGTACACGGCTTTCACCGCCGACATGGTCAAACCCGGTCTGCCGGTCGTGAATGCCGACGGCACGCCGAAGTGGCGGATGGCGCCCTCGCCGCACGGCTCGTACTGGAAGGAAGGCATGAAGCTCGGCTATCAGGACGTCGGTTCGGTGACGTTGTTGAAGTCGACACCGCTCGACCGCCGCAAGGCGGCCTGGCTCTATGGACAGTTCATCGTTTCAAAGACGGTGTCTTTGAAGAAGAGCCATGTCGGCCTCACCTTCATCCGCGAGTCCGACATCTGGGACAAGTCGTTCACCGAGCGTGCGCCGAAACTTGGCGGCCTGATCGAGTTCTACCGCTCGCCGGCGCGCGTGCAGTGGACCCCGACCGGCAACAACGTGCCGGATTATCCGAAGCTGGCGCAGTTGTGGTGGCAGAACATCGGCGACGCCTCGTCCGGTGCGAAGACGCCGCAAGCCGCGATGGATTCACTCGCGGCCGCGCAGGACTCGGTGATGGAGCGTCTTGAGAAGTCCGGCGTGCAAGGCGCGTGCGGACCCAAGATGAACAAGAAGGAGACCGCCGAGTACTGGTTCGCGAAGTCGGAAAAGGACGGCAACATCGCGCCCCAGCGCAAGCTTGCCAACGAGAAGCCGAAGGGCGAGACCGTCGACTACGACACGCTGATCAAGTCGTGGCCGGCCTCGCCGCCGAAGCGGGCCTCGTTGAATTGAGGCTTGCCGACGCCCCGCGTGCGGGGAGAGGTCGGATCGCATCAAAAGATGCGATCCGGGTGAGGGGGACTCTCCACGAGCCTAGCTTGCGCAAGCAGCCCCTCACCCCAACCCTCTCCCCGTGAAGAACGGGGAGAGGGAGAGAATTCGGAGTTACCCATGCGCATGATCTTTCGCTGCGATCCGGCACTCGCCGATCATCTGCCGCAACCCTCGCCAGCGCGCGGCGGGTTGCCGGACTGGCTGCGCCGGATGCCGGCCAACGCGCATTCTGAAATTCACGCCCGCGACATCCGCACCGTCAAGCAGTGTCCGCCCTTTGTCGATGCGATGGCCTACGGCGTCCTGATTCCCCTTCCCTGCGATGTGACCATCGACCGCGGCGCGTTCTCGTGGGCGTGGGACATTCCGGAGCCCGTAACCTCGGGACATCCGCGTGCGCCCCTGAGCTTTCATGTCGCCCCCCAATTCGAGGGTGCGCCGTTTGCGCGTGAAGGTCAGGCAGCAATCAAGTTCAACAGCTTCTGGACCATCGAAGTCGAAGCCGGGTGGTCGTTGTTCGCAACGCACCCGGTCAATCGCGACGACCTTCCGTTTCGCCTGATCACGGGATTGGTGGATGCCGATCTCTTTCACGACGGCGGCATCAACTTTCCGGCCGTGTGGCTGAATCCCGATTTCTCCGGCGTACTGCCAAAGGGAACGCCGGTGGCGCAGGTCTTTGCGGTGCCGCGCGAAGCGCCGGAACTGATATTTGAAACCTTCGATGAAGCGCATAAGGGCGCCTACGAGAAGACGGTCGCGCAGGTTCTTAGCCGCCCCAACGTCTACCGAAAGCATTTTCGCGCCCGACGCGGACGTAATGCATAGCGTTTTCGAGCGAAGTGGGGACCGGTTCGCGTGAAGGAAACGCGTCAAAAATAATGGACCTGGCTTTCGAGCGCCCGGCGAAGCGCGGCTTCGTCGAGCCACATTTTGCCGTGCGACGCCGAAGTCAGCGCCATCGCAATCTTGCCAAAACTGTCGGGACGCAGGCGATAGGCTTGCGCGTAGGCGCGCATCGCCGCATCGAGGTCGCCCTTCTCCTGAAGCACGACGCCGAGATTGAACGTGGCTTCCGCGTGCTCGGGTTTCAACTCGATCGCCCTGCGATAAGCGTCAGCCGCGCCCGCGTAATCGCGCAGATCCTGACGCGCAAGGCCAAGGTCGAACCAGACTGACGCCGGTGCTTCGCTTTGCGCGGCGCGCTCCAGCCACTTCGTCGCGAGCGCGGCTTCGCCGTCCTTCCATGCGAGATGCCCCAATCGCGCAGCGGCCTCGGCATGGTCAGGAATGACGTCCAGAATCGCCTGCCACGCCTGGCGCGCCTGCGGCCGAAGCCCGGCCTGATCGAGCGTTCGCGCTTTCTCGATGAAGGCCTCGCGTTGCGGCGCGATCGCGATCGCCCGATCCAGATGCAATAGAGCGCGGTCGAAATCTTTCTCCGTCCTCGCAAGGCGTGCCGCAAGCAGGCGCGCGGCCGCGTTGTCCGGGCGCTTCGCGAGGCTTGCTTCGACGTGGCTTCGTGCCGCCTCGATTTCATCAGATGCAAGCAACACGGCGGCCAGCAAGTGACTCAGCATCGGCTCGCCCGGGGCGCGATTGAGGCCCTCCTCGCAGAGCTTGCGGGCCTCGTCGCGCCGGCCCGCATTGAAGGCGGCAGTTGCGCGGCGAACGATATCTTCTGACGTGTGCGGGGCCATGCCCGCACATTAGAACAAAGCCCGCAACATATGCCAATCGAACTTGGTGTGGCCGCCCCTTCCCGGCAGCGTTCAATTTGATATTGTCAACCATCGGAGCCGCGATTAGAGCAATGCCATGAAGGTTGCCTCCATCGGCGAATGCATGATCGAGTTTTCGCAAACGGCCGACGGCGCGTTCCGGCGCGGCTTTGGCGGCGATACGCTCAATACCGGGCTTTATCTGTCGCGGCTCGGCGTCGACACCTCCTATGTCACCGCGCTCGGCGACGATGCGCTGAGCGACGCCATGCTGGCGAGCTGGCAAAGCGAAGGCATCAGGACCGATCTGGTGCTGCGGATCGCCGGGCGCCTGCCCGGCCTCTACATGATCGAGCGCGACGCGAACGGCGAGCGCAACTTTCTCTATTGGCGCGACCGCGCACCGGCGCGCGAGTTGTTCGATCGCGCCGATGAATCGCTTCTCGATCGGCTCGCGCAATTCGACTGGCTTTATCTCTCCGGCATCAGCCTGTCGCTTTATGGCGACAGCGGCCGAACACGCTTGCGCGAATTGCTTGCCGCGACCCGGAAACGCGGCGGCAGAATCGCCTTCGACGGCAATTATCGCCTGCGCGGCTGGGCCGACAGGGCAACCGCCCGCCGCGCCTTCGAGGAGATCCTGCCGCTGATCGATCTCGCCATGCCGACGTTCGAGGACGAGCAGGCGCTGTTTGGCGACGAAGACGTGCAGCACTGCATCAACCGCCTTCGCGCGGCGGGAATCCGCGAGATTGTGGTCAAGCGCGGCGCGCAGGGCTGTATCATTGCAGAGGGAGACGACACCATCGAAGTGCCGCCGCCGCGCGTGGTACAGCCTGTCGACACCACCGCAGCCGGCGATTCCTTCAACGCCGCCTACCTTGCCGCGCGCATCAAGGGCGCCGCGCCGCACGAGGCCGCGTTGGCCGGCCATCGGCTGGCGGGCGCGGTGATCCTGTCGCCCGGTGCCGTGATCGAACGCGAGCGCATGCCGAAAGACACATTGCCGAGTGGAGAAGCCGGATGAATAAGGCCAAGACGCGCCTGGCGGAGATCTTTGCCCTGGCGCCGGTGATTCCGGTCATCACGATTGGGGACGCCGCGCACGCGCTGCCGCTGGCGCGTGCGCTGGTCGCCGGCGAATTGCGCGCCATCGAAATCACCTTGCGGACGGATGCGGCGGTGGAGGCGGCGCGGGCGATCATCGCTGGCGTGCCGGACGCGATTGTCGGCATCGGCACCGTGCTGACGCCCCAGGACCTCGAGCGCGCCGCAAAACTTGGCGCGGCCTTTGCCGTCAGCCCAGGCGTGACGTCCGATCTGCTCAATGCCGCAAGCGAGAGCGATCTGCCGTTTGCGCCCGGCATCCAGACGGCTTCAGATCTGACTTCTTGCGTTGTCGCCGGTTTCGATCTCGTGAAATTCTTCCCGGCGATTCCCGCTGGAGGTCTCGCGACGCTGAACGCGCTCAGCGGTCCGTTTCCGCATGTTCGCTATTGTCCGACCGGCGGCATCGGCGAGACGAACGTGGGCGAATGGCTGGCGCATCCCAAGGTCGCGGCCGTCGGAGGCTCCTGGATAGCGCCCGCTTCCGATGTCAGCGCCGGCGCCTGGACAAAGATCGAGCAGCGCGCCCGCGCCGCCGCCGCGCTGCGGCCTTCCCGCACGCCATAACGGCACGTCTAGGCCGAGCGCCCCTCATACAAATCGCGGTCTTTCAAAGGATCGGCGGCGAAGAAGTGCTCTCTCCGCCGCCGCACCGGGCAACAGCTATTTGACAAGCGATCTGTCGATGACGCTCTCAGGATCGATCTTGGTTTCGGGGTAATCCTGTGAAGCAGCCACCCATTTCCAGGTTTCGGCAACCAACGCAGGGTCAAAATTACCAAAACCTGTTCGCTTGGAGATCTCGTTGTCGACCAGCGGCCTCATCGCTTCGAGTTCGACAGTATTCGTCGTCGCATCGGTATCGGGCGCCAGTTCGTGAACGTCCTTGCCGGCCTGATCCGAATGCGCCAGCGCGAACTCGACGCTCTTCTTGAACGCGCGCACGAACTTCCTGGCTACCTCAGGCCGTTCCTTGATAATTTTTTCCGAAGCGAGCAGCGACCAGTTGTAACCGGACAGCCCGAACTCGGACCATGGAATCGTCTTCAGCTTGGCGCCCGACTCCTCCGCCAGCTTCGAGTACAAGGGAACGCTTGTCACCCAGGAGATCACCGCGTCGACCTTGCCGGTCGCCAGCATCGGCCCGAGCGCGTTGTTGTCGACCTTGAGGAATTTTACGTTGTCAGGATTGAGCTGGTTCCGTTTTGCCATCAGCGGCCAGACCTGATTGGAGCCCGAGAAAGTCGCGGTTGCGAGCGACTTCTTGTCAAGGTCCTTGATGGTTTCAATGCCTGATCCGACTTTCGTCACGATCGCATCCGGCGATTTGCTGTAGATGGCGAGCACCGCCTTCGCCGGCAGCGATGGATTATTGGCCGCGGCGTTCATCAGCGAGCTCAGCGAGGCCGCCCCGAAATCGTCGGTGCCGGCAGCGACGCGCGCCACCGCATCGGACCCGCCGCGGCCAATCTCGACCGTGACGTCCAGGCCTTCTTCCTTGAAGTATCCCTGCTTGATGCCGACATAGGCGAAGCCGATATAGCCCGCGGGGAACCAGTCGAGCACGTATTTGACCTTCTCGTCGGCCTTCGCCGATACGTTCGTGAGCGCAAGAAGCACCGCCATCGCGGCTGATTTTTTCAGAGTGAGCACCACCAGCTCCTTTCGATTAAGCCACCTACCGGACATATCCTAGCGAGCCAATCGATCGGCGCAGAAACAGATAATAACGTCGTAGGTTCTGGATTTCTGATTCAGCTTGCGTGCGAGGTCACTCTACCGCCGCACTTGCAGGGCTCCGCGGATATTGAAGCAAATGCAGAATCCGGTGCTGGTTCAGATTTTATGAAGCGGCGACACGGCAAATTTGATTGCAGTCCACCGGTCGATGGCGGACATTGAGAACATGAATAGTCGTTCGACCGGCGCCGGCGTTATCGCAACTGCTCCCGACGAGAGGCGCACGGAGGCCGCATCGGCAGAGGCCAAACCGGCACTATGGCTGGCGGGGCCGCCGGCGGTCGACCTCAGGCACATCAGCCATACGTTTCGTTCTCTTGATCGATCAACCGTCACGGCGCTTTCCGACGTCGATCTCGAGGTTCGGCGCACCGAGTTCGTCTCGATCATCGGCCCGTCGGGCTGCGGAAAGTCCACCGTCCTGCGGTTGATCTCGGGCCTTCTGAAGCCGTCGTCAGGGTCCGTCAGCGTCTTTGGACTTCCGGTTACCGAACCACGCGACGACATCGCGCTGGTGTTTCAGCGGCCTACATTGCTGCCCTGGCTCAACGTTGTCGACAACGTCACCTTTCCGGAAAAGCACAAGACCGGCCGTGTCTCGAAAGAAACTGCGGCGCGCGCGCTCGACATACTCGAGATCGTCGGCTTGCAGGATTTCCTACGCAAGCGTCCCGCCGAGCTGTCCGGCGGAATGCAGCAGCGCGTGGCGATCGCCCGCGCACTGCTGCAGGATCCCGACATTCTGCTGATGGACGAACCATTCTCCGCGCTCGATGCACTGACACGGGACGAGTTATCGGTCGAACTGCTCGACATCCTGGTCCGGCGGCCAAAGACGGTCGTTTTTGTCACGCACTCGATTCCGGAGGCGCTGCTGCTTTCCGACCGGATCGTTGTGATGAGTCCGCGGCCAGGCACGGTCACCGAAATCATCGACGTTCCGTTGCCGCGCCCGCGCGGGCTCAATTCGATGCTGGATCCGGTGTTCAGTGAAATGGCCAGCGAAATCCGATCCAAGGTCTTCACCCGCGCCAGGCACTGACATGTTTCTTTCCCGATTGGCTCCTCTTCTGACCCTCCTCGGCGCGTTTGTCGTCTGGGAGGTGGTATGCGTGGTGTTTTCGGTGCCAACCTTCGTTCTGCCGCGTCCGAGCCAGATCATCGCCTCGGCCCAGGAAGTGCCGCTTGATACCTGGCTTGCCAACATCGCGGCCACGCTGCAAATCGTGCTGGCGGGCTTCTGCATTTCCTTTGCGATCGCCATTCCCCTGGCGATGGTGCTCGTCAACTCCCGGCAGCTTTCCAACACCGTGGTGCCGCTTCTCGTTGTCATTCAATCGACCCCGATCGTCGCGATCGCGCCGATTCTGGTCGTCTCGCTTGGCGCAGGCGTTTCACCGCGCGTGGTGATCACCTGCCTGATCACGTTCTTTCCGCTGGTCATATCGACCGCGACCGGGCTGCGCTCGGCGCCGGTCGAACTCATCGAACTCTCGGAATCGCTTCGTGCTCCCCGCTTCCGCCAGTTTACGCAGATCCGGCTGCCTTATGCGGTGCCCCACATCCTCGGCGCCACCAAGGTAGCGGTGACGCTGGCGGTGATTGGCGCCGTGGTTGCCGAGTTCGTCGCAGCCGACAAAGGCCTCGGCTACATGATCGTGAACTACACCGCCGTCTTCAAGCTCGGCCGAGCATTCTGCGCGCTTCTGATCCTGCTCTGTATTTCGCTGACGCTTTACCAGCTTGTCGTGCTGGTAGAGCGCACGTTCTTCGCCTGGAGCCTGCCGAGCCGCAACTAGGCTTACTGGGCGCCGTTGAGATTGGCCTGGCGAACGATGCGGATCGACTGCTCGACGAAGTCATCGCTGACTTTCGAGGGACGCCGGCGATAGGGACGAACCGCGACCAGATTCGACGGCCGCGTGTGATCGGCCAACGACCGGTAGACGATATTGCGGCGCTCCGGAATGCAGAAATTAAGAAGCGAGTAGCCGAAACCGTTGGCGACCAGGCTTCGCACCATTTCAGCCGAAGGCGCCTTCAGCGCGATGTTCGGCTGGACGCCGAGGTCACCGAAGACCGAAAGAAAGTAGTCCCGCGTTTTTGGAATATCGAGCAGGATGAATGGTTCGTCTGCGAGCGCGGCCAGCGAAACCTCCTGGTTCGCCGCCAACGGATGCGACTCCGGCAGCACGCACTGGGCCGGCGCGCCCTGCAGCAGCGTGGTGTGGAAATTCGGCGAAATCTCGAAATCGAGAACGAAGATCAGGTCGAGCAGGCCGTCTTCGAGCTTCTGCATCAGGCTGCCGTGCACATCGGTCTGCCAGGTCACCTCGGTTTGAGGGAAACGCGCGCGAAAACTTTTCACGAGCGGCGGCACGATGTTCGGAGCGATATCGCCAAGGCATCCGAGCGCAATCCGGTTGCGAAATCGCCGTGCCCTGCTAGAGCGAACCGACTCGATTTCCTTGACTCGCCCGATGATGTCCCGCGCTTCCAGCAGCAAATGATGCCCTGCCTCCGTCAGCGTCAAACCACGGGCATGGCGGCGCACGAACAATTGCTCCCCGAGGATCCGTTCGATACTGGAGATCGCGCCGGAGATCGCGGGAGGCGAGACGTTCAACTGCTCAGCCGCGCGCAACGCGCTCTCGTTCTCGGCGGCGGCGGCAAAATACACGAGGTGCCGGAGCGTCAGCCTTGGAATTCCGATTTCGCGCTCGGCATCGGATGAGGCCACCAGATCACCGCCGAAAGCCTGCCCGAACGATTGAACCATGTTTCCCATCGCAACCTCCTAGCCCCGCGCTTCCTTTCATCAGGCAATTTCCGTGCCATGCCTCTGATATCGCGCCGGATTTCCAGTCGTATTCAGAAAAACTTACCCAACGGGCCGGTAATCCCGATTTGCATGCGTTTGCTCACCGCATCTAGTCTGCGGGGATCGTCGCTGAATGATTTGCCGGAGGCCTACGAGCGGTGGATTCGGACGTTTCTACCCTGCAATTGCGGAACCCATGGTCATGGTACCCGGTGGTCGCATCCGCCGATCTGAAGCCGGGCACCGTATTGCCCGTCGTGCTCAACGGCGAACGGTTGGCGGTCTGGCGATCGGGCAACGGCAAGGTCAACGCCTGGAGCGACCGCTGTCCGCATCGCGGCATGCGGCTGTCGTTTGGCGCGGTCCACGGCGAAACGTTGATTTGCCCCTATCATGGCTGGACTTTTGGCGACGATGCCCATTGTGTACGCATACCGGCCCACCCCAACATGATCCCTTCGCGCGCGGCAAGGGCACGGCTGTTTCCCATCGCCGAGGTAGACGGTCATGTCTGGGTCTGCTCGGGTGAGCCATCGCGCACCGAGCCCGATGTCAAATCCGGCTACGTCCCCGTGCGTACGCTCCACATACAACTCAGCATGGAGCAGGCGATCGTCGCGTTTCTCACGCTGCCTTGCGCCTCAGGCGCGAAGGTTCGGCCACCCGAGCATATCGAATGGACGACATCGGAGACCGGTGCGATGGTCGTCCGTTCCGAGACTCTGATCGCGACGTTTGCGCTGCCTTCCTCGATCTTTTGCGAGGCCACCACTGAGAATGGCGGAAGCGCGTATCTGATACGGCTTCAACCGACCGAGCCCGGCTGTTGTGCCGTACAGGCCAGCATTGCGGCCGGCGGCGATGCCGTTGCTTTCAACCGCGCGCTCGTCGCCTTTCGTTCCGGGATCGTGCAGGACGAGATCAGGGTCTGGTTGAATTCCGCCCTATCGAAATTCGAGGCCGCCGTCCCGGTCTTGCTTGACGGACTAACGCAAGGAGAAGCCCCTTGACGCGCACGAATGATCAAGTCGCCCTCAACGACTGGTACGCCGTCGCCTTTGCGGCGGAAATTCCCAAGGGTCACTCCGAAACGACAACCTTGCTCGGCCAAAGCCCGATCGTCCACCGCGGATGGGATGGCGC
>Ga0307470_10000973_pt1 | contig 11889 bp, 10 predicted proteins | sample atmos_gasesAM3C__FD_204565 | JGI IMG/M metagenome (GOLD analysis project Ga0307470, IMG submission 204565) | Hardwood forest soil microbial communities from Morgan-Monroe State Forest, Indiana, United States - atmos_gasesAM3C_05 | ecosystem: Environmental > Terrestrial > Soil > Temperate forest... | reverse complement strand
TGCGCAGGCCGATTTCGACAAGGCGCTTCAGATCGCGCCGGAGGATATTTCGGCGCGGCGCTTCCGGGCTTTTGTGTTCATGTCGAAAGGCGATTATGACAAGGCGGTCGAAGCCTACGGGAAAGTGCTGGAGAAGGCGCCGGGCGATGCGGGAGCGCTGGAACGGCGGGCGTTTGCTTACAAGAACCTGAAGAAATTCAAGGAAGCGATCGATGATTACAGCAAGGTGATCGAGAAAACGCCAAAGGATCCGGAAGCGTATCGCCGGCGCGCGCTCGCGTACGTGCAAGCGGGAGACAGCGTCAAAGGAGCGAGCGATTACCAGATGATTCTCAAGCTGAAGCCGGACGATGTGGATGCGCAGAGCCGGTTGAAGGCGCTGGAGACGCGCGCGAATGCGTCCCCTGCGCCGACCGCTCCGCCAACTTCGCCGGCCAAAGCGCCATCGATGGCGCCGCCGGCGGCTTCGCCGCATTAACTGTAGCCGCGGCGCTCAGTCGCCGCGTCTGGCGCCGACAGAGCGGCGCCACTGTCGCAGCCAATCGAATTAGCTTCCCGGCGCCGTGCCGCCTGGGCTAAAAAGGCGACCCCGAAACCCACCGCATCCGAAAGAGCTATATGAACAACCCGAAGAATTCGATCGCATCCGTGGCCGCCGCCCTCCTGATTTTCGTGACGGCAAACTGGACTTCCGCCGCCGATCCAGCGGCGGCTGCAGCCCACGGCAACAAGGGAAACGAACTCGCCCAGGCGGCGAAATACGACGAAGCGATCGTCGAGTTTACCAAAGCGATCGAGCTGAGCCCGAGCGACCCGCGGCTCTACGACGACCGTGGTCGCGTTTATCGGGCGATGGCGAAATACACCGAAGCGATGGCCGATTTCGACAAAGCCGTGACCCTCGCGCCGAAAAGCGAGACGGGCTATCTCGAGCGCGGCCAGACCCAGGTCATGCAGAATAAATTCGAGGAAGCGTTGCCCGATTACAACAAAGCGATCGAGCTGGCGCCGACGAATCCAGTTTGCTACGACCGCCGTGGATTCGCGTTTTACAACCTGCATCGCTACGACGAGGCGGTGAAAGATTACACGACCAGCATCGAGAAAAAGCCGGACAACCCGCTCACGTTCAATCGGCGGGCGGATGCGTATTACGCGATGAACCAATTCGCGCCGGCATTGGCCGATATCGAAGCGGCTTTAAAATTAAAGCCGGACGATTTCGACACAACGCAAAAGCTCGCCGTCGTTCGCGCCAAACTCGCGACGCCGAAACCAGTCGCGCAGAGCACGCCACCGCCGCCGACTCCGGAGCCTACTCCGGAGCCGATGGACCCGCGGATGAAGATCGGGATCGGCGCCGGAGCGTTGCTCGTGTTGATCATCATCATTGTGATGGTTTCGCGGCGGAAAAGCCGCGGGTATTGAGCGAGGCAACGCGCAGAAATTTCTTTGACACCCCCGAGCGCGCTGCTAGCTTGCCGACGCTTTTTCGGAGAACGAGAGGAGTCCCAAGGTCGTTCGGAACGGAAGTTTAACGGCTCTGGGACTTTTACTTCTACGGAAGGAGCAACCGGTTCGTCCTGCGCAAGCGGAACGAGCAAGCAATGACAGGGAGCGGCCCATGTAGCTCAGTTGGTAGAGCACGTCCTTGGTAAGGACGAGGTCACCGGTTCAATCCCGGTCATGGGCTCCAGCAATGAGCTTGTGATCGGATAGAAAAACAAAAAGACGCAGTTAGTTTTTAAAAAAGGAAAATCAGATGGCTAAGGAAGCATTTAAACGCGACAAGCCGCACGTTAACGTCGGCACAATCGGTCACGTCGACCACGGCAAGACCACCCTCACCGCCGCGATCACCACCGTGCTCTCGAAAAAGGGCCAGGCTGAAGCGCGCGCCTACGATTCGATCGATAACGCGCCGGAAGAAAAAGAGCGCGGCATCACGATCAACACCGCGCACGTGGAATACCAAAGCGACAAGCGCCACTACGCGCACGTCGATTGCCCCGGTCACGCTGACTACGTCAAGAACATGATCACCGGCGCCGCGCAGATGGACGGTGCGATTCTCGTCGTCTCGGCCGCCGACGGCCCGATGCCGCAGACCCGTGAGCACATCCTGCTTGCGCGTCAGGTCGGCGTCCCAGCCATCGTCGTGTTCCTGAACAAGACGGACATGGTGGACGATCCCGAGCTTCTCGATCTCGTTGAGATGGAAGTGCGCGATCTGCTCACCCAATACGAATTTCCGGGAGACAAAATCCCGATCGTCAAAGGCAGCGCCGCGAAGGCTCTCGCCGCCGGCGATCCCGCCCACGCTGACGCCAAGTGCATCCTCGATCTCATCGCGGCCGTCGACGATTACATCCCCGTCCCGGAGCGTCCGGTCGACCAGCCGTTCCTGATGCCGGTCGAAGACGTGTTCAACATTGAAGGCCGCGGCACCGTCGCGACCGGTCGTGCCGAGCGCGGCATCCTCAAGAAGATGGAGGAAGTCGAAATCGTCGGTCTCAAGGACACGCAGAAGACCGTTGCCACCGACATCGAAATGTTCCGCAAGCTGCTCGACGAAGCGCGCGCGGGCGACAACGTCGGTGTGCTGCTCCGTGGCGTGAAGAAGGAAGACGTCATGCGGGGGCAGGTCATTGCCAAGCCCGGCAGCATTACGCCGCACAAGAAATTCAAGGCGGAAGTCTACGTGTTGAGCAAGGAAGAAGGCGGCCGTCACACGCCGTTCTTCACGAATTACCGGCCGCAATTTTATTTCCGCACGACCGACGTGACCGGCACAGTCAAACTCGCCGAAGGCGTCGAGATGGTCATGCCCGGCGACAACGTCTCGGTCGAAGTGGAATTGATTACGCCGATCGCGATGGAGAAGACCATCCGGTTCGCGATTCGTGAAGGCGGCAAGACCGTCGGCGCCGGTCGCGTTTCGGAGATTCTGGACTAACGTCGGAAGATTATTAGGTCAGTAGCTCAATTGGTAGAGTAGCGGTCTCCAAAACCGTCGGTTGGGGGTTCGAGTCCCTCCTGACCTGGTTTTTTGAAACGTTCTCAATGATCACAAAAACGAAAAACTTTTTCAGCGAAGTCCGCGCCGAGCTGGGAAAAGCGTCGTGGCCGTGGGAATCGAAAGACAAGGGAATCCGCCGTTACAAGGAGCTGACCGATTCCACTTTGGTCGTGATCATCGCCATGCTGCTGCTCGGCGGTTACGTCGCGCTCTTCGATTTCGTGATCATCAATTTCATCCACTACTTCACGCGGTTTCATTGATATGCCTTCGGTCCTCGCTCCCAAAGATCAGTGGTTCGTCGTTCACGTGCTCTCCGGCCAGGAGAACAAGGTGCGCGACAATATCGAGAAACGCGTCAAGACCGAGGAAATGGGCGACGTGATTTTCGAGGTGCTCGTCCCGACTGAACGCGTTTCCGAAATCAAGCGCGGCAAGAAAAGCGAGACGACCCGGAAATTCTTCCCGGGCTATCTCATCGTGAACATGCACCTGCTCGACGAGAACAATCAGCTCGTCGGCCGGACCTGGTATTTCATCCGCGAAACCACCGGCGTGATCGGTTTCGCCGGGACGAAAGATAAACCAATCCCGATGCGGAAAGCGGAAGTCGACAACATGCTGGCGCAAATGCGTGAGCGTGAAGAAAAGGTGAAACCGAAAGTCAGCTTCGAAGTCGGCGAAACCGTGAAAGTGGCCGATGGCCCGTTCCAAAATCAGAACGGCATCGTCGAGGAAATCGATCCCGACCGCGGCAAGCTCCGCGTCTCGGTCACGATTTTCGGCCGCGCCACGCCGGTCGAATTGGAATATTGGCAGGTCGAAAGAGGATAGTCCGATGCCGGACTGGCAGTTCTTAATTCATAATTCTTAACTCTTAATTTTCACACTATGGCAAAGGAAGTTGTTGCTCAGATCAAGTTGCAGATCCCGGCCGGCCAGGCGAACCCCGCGCCGCCCGTCGGCACCGCGCTCGGACCGCGCGGCGTCAACATCATGGCGTTCTGCAAAGAATTTAATGCCGCCACCCAGAAACAAGCCGGCGACATTCTGCCCGTCGTGATCACCGTCTTCAAAGACAAGTCGTTCACCTTCATCACCAAGAGCCCGCCCGCCGCGGTCCTGTTGAAGAAAGCCGCGAACATCGCCGCCGGTTCCAAGGAACCGAACAAAACGAAGGTTGGCAAAGTCACGCGCAAACAGGTCATGGAAATCGTGAAAACGAAGGCCAAGGACCTGAACTCGCGGAACGACGAAGCCGGCTTCCGCGTCATCGCCGGCACCGCCCGCCAAATGGGCCTCGAGATCGTCGATTGAATTTGCAGCCGGCTCGAACTCGGGCGTAGCACGAAGTGTTTAAGCGCCGCTGCCCGGATTTGCCGCGCGGACTGCCGCTCGTCCCGCCGCGCGTCCAATTCCTTGAGAAAGAACGTAGCCTCCGATTCCGCCGAGCAACGTGCCAATAGTCTCTTCCTTGATGATACTGGTCAGCGCGAGACAAAGGATAATGAGAAGAAGGGTGACGACGGTCAGTAATTGAATCACCTGCCCGGAGACGACCCATTCCACTTGCACTGCTTCCGGGAAAAACCGTACCAGGAAAATCGCGGCGACCCCAAACAGAGCGAGGATACCCATTAACCACGGCAAACTGGCCACAACGCTGCTGACGGTGGCGCTTTGGAGTTTGCGAAGCTGTTCGGAAAGGGCGCTGTAGCGTTTTGCCCAGGCACCCGCAATTGTGGATGCCGATTTTTGGCCGTCGACAAGAGATCGCTTCGTATTTTCAGCGGTCCGTTGCAATGCATCCGGGATTTGAGTAATCAATTCATCAGAAGGGAACGTCTTCCGAACTCTTTGAGAGCGGCCAAGAGTTCCCGATCTTGATTTGACCGCGAATCGGTCATTTTTGGGGTCAAGCCCAGGGCAAACTTAACAATCTCTTTGTCATTCGGCGCCGCGTTGCGCTCCATCAGGCTGATCTGATTGAATCGCTCAAAACCGTCCGTGGAATCCACTACCGCCTTTAGATTGGCGACGATACTTTTTAGCTTTTCGGGATCGGTCTTATTCGTCGCGATCTGTGCATCGATTTCTTTTCGAAGCGCTACAAGCACTTCTGTTGTGCTCTTGAAGTTCTCTCGCGCAGCCGCCACCGCTTTCAGCGTCTTGTCAAATTCCTCCAGCTTGGTCGTGAGCGCTTTACTCCGGCGTTCGGCCGCTTGCTTTTGCGTTTTGGCCTCCTTCAGATCCTCTTCTATTTCGAACTGGGTGGGAGGCATCGGCAAGGATTCGATCCGTTTCGCTTCGACGGCTGCGTCCGGGGAAGTGTCAGACGGGGGGCTAAGGTCCTCATCCTCGTCGGCGCCTATTGCGAGCGTTGACGCTGTTATTGCGAATGAAATCGTTATCGCTCTAAGAAGACCGCAGGGTTTTTTCACGGTGGAAACAAGTTGTTCTCTTATTACTTAGGTTTTCGCGGGCTGAAGTTTCTAGAAAGCCGTCGAAAATCGTCGCGGAGCCATGCCCCCGCCAAAGCTAACCCCGTCGGGTTTGATTTTTCTGCTTGTTTGGGCTTGGTCAGTGGTTCTTTACGCTGATATTCCCGATGGAAAGATCGCTGCGCTCAAAGCTGCCCGTCTTTGTGATGGCAAGTCGAAGGCGCTCGTCACGAGCGGCGTCGTCATCGTCCAGGGCGACAAGATCACTGCCGCCGGAAGCAACCTTCCGATCCGCAAGACGCATAGGTCATCGATCTCGTCGACGCTCCACTTCAGCGCTCCTTGTTGCCCTTCATGTCACCTTTGCCGTCGAAGATGTGGGGATCGGTCACCTGCGCGAAGTTGAGATCCGCGAAAGCCGAGGCGCACCAAACGCGGGCCGCCAGCGCGAAAACCAGCAGGCGGACGCTGAGCGCAGTCACGAACTGAGCTATTGAAACTGGAAAACGTCATTTCTCGGGAGACCAACTCAGACTCACCGCCGCGGTGCGGTTGGGGACCTTCATTTTCTTCAGGATATTTTCCACGTGCTTGCTCGCGGTATAGCGACTCACACCCAGAGCGCTCGCAATTTCCTTGTCGGACGCGCCGGTTCGAAGGACCTCGAGGACTTCGGTTTCGCGTCGGGTGAGATCCCATTTGGCGGGAACTGCCATCGGATCGCCACCGGTCTGGGGAGACATCTTCACACCGGCTAAATACGATTTTCGTTTTCCGAAGTCCGCAAAAAAGAAATACGGAATTCTCCCTATAGACGCCGACGGCGCTGTTCCGTCAGCATCTGCGCATCGTGATTCTGTTTCCCCGTCCCTCCAGAAGTAGATCGCATTCGTGTGTTTCGTGGCCGCGCCATCATCGACGCGGCGTCGCTGTGACTGGAAACGCGCGAAGCATGGCTGGAAAGAACGGGCGCGCCGCTGGGAAAACCCGCCGCTTCGTTGGGAGCGCGGGTATCCCGGCCGGAGCGCCCCGGCAGCTTGCTGGAAGAGCCCTCGGTGCCGTTGGAACCAGCCGCATCGCTCCTGGAAACCCGCGGAGCGAAGCTGGAAGTGCCCGGCGATCCGCTGGAGACCGGCGGCGCATGGCTGGAAACGCGCGGCGGCGCTCTGGAACTCTGCGCACCGGTTCCGGAATCGGCTGCACATCCGCTGGAAGCCGCCGGAGCACCGTCGGGAACGCCAAAGCGGCCCGCGATTTTCAACCCTAAACCTCAGAAAACCCCGGTCACCCCATGAAAGACACCATCGCCAATAAGATTGCCAGTTTCGTCGCCACTCTTAACGTCGCCGACGAATCCAAATTCAAATCGATCTGGGAAAACCAGCCGCCGCTCGCCTTTACCGATGGCATCGCCGCTGTCCGGCCCATGGTCGCCGCGTTGAGCCAAAAAGCCGCCAATCAAAGCGCCGATATCACTGGCAGCGCCAAACAACTGCGCCAGTTGCGCAAGCAATTCGAAACCCAACTGCACGCCCTGGCCCGGGCCACTTACCAATGCCTGGCAAAACAAGGCCAGACCGGCGACGCCGAGAAAGTCAACCTCACACCTAGCGATCTCCACGACGCCCGCGGCGTCGCCCTTGCCGGCATCGGATCCACCGTCCTGGATGCCGCCGAACCACTCCTCGTCCTCGTTGTCGGCGAACCACCAGCCGCCGCGGCGAAATACTTTACCCAGGCGCAGTTCGACGCCGTCGATGCTCTTTGGCAGCAATTCAGCGCCGCCGTCGGCGCTCCCGCCAGCGCCCGCTCCAATCGCAAAGCCCTCACCGGCCAGCTCCCCGACGACGTCCGCGCCGTCGAAGCGCAATTCTCCTTGTGCGACGATTTCCTGCCGCAATTCGCCCTGGCCAGCGACCTCGGCCTCCAATTCAGCGACGCCTGGTTCGCCGCCCGCCAAGTTATCGATCTCGGCCGCCGCGCCGCAAAGCCAGCCGGTCCTCCCCCGCCGCCGAATCCATGACAATATCGTCACAAATCCGTTTCGCTTCGGTTCTGAAATAATACGAAACGCGGAAGAGAATTTCTTGTCTAAAGAATTGAAGGCTCGATGAGAAATCTCCTCCGATTTGTTGCGTTTGCGATCATCACTACATTTCTGAAGTCTGCGTACGCCGCGCCGACGATGACTCTTAACAGTCCCAATGGCGGGGCGACGTGGCAAGTCGGGACGAGCCAGACGGTAAGCTGGTCGGTCAGCGGGGACACAAGCCAGCTTAGTTACTTCGTGGTGAGATTGTCGACAAACAACGGCAGCAGCTACACCGACATTTCCTCGAACCTAAGCTCGTCGACGCGTTCCTTTAATTACACGCCGACCAGCGGCCAAGCTACGACCACCGCCGTCTGCTGGGTAAGAGCCTTCAATTCCAGCGGCACTTTTCTGGCTGGGGCCATCAGCAGCGGCCCCTTCACCATCGCCAATTCCAGTCCGACGCCGACGGCAACTCCAAACATGACGCTCAACAGTCCCAACGGCGGAGCGACATGGCAGGTGGGGACGAGTCAAACGGTAAGCTGGTCGGTCAGCGGAAACACGAGCCAGATCAGTTACTTCGTAGTCAGGCTGTCGACGAACAACGGCAGCAGCTACACCGATATTTCTTCAAACCTGAGTTCTTCGACGCGATCCTTTAATTACACGCCGACCAGCGGCCAAGCCACTAGTACAGCCGTCTGCTGGGTGCGTGCCTTCGATTCCAGCGGTACTTTTCTGGCGGGGGCCATCAGCAGCGGCCCCTTCACCATCGCCAATGCCGGTGCGGCGCTTTCCATCACAAGCACGGCATTCAATCCGTCAACAGCAACGGTCGGGGTAGGGTACGCGGCGCAATCGGCGATGGCGGCAACCGGAGGGACGGCTCCTTACACCTGGTCGGCGACAGGATTCCCAAACGGTATGTCGATCAATTCATCCAGCGGAGCCCCTTTTGGTACTCCCACGGTTGCCGGGACCTTCAACGTTACAGTAATGGTGAAGGACAGCAGCAGTCCCCAGCAGTCGGTGTCAAGAGTACTGACGCTCATCGTCAGTTCGTCAGCTACAGGAGCGCCGACGATTACCGGCATTAGCCCTAGTACGGTTACCGGCTCGGATCTCTCACAGAACTTTACAATAACAGGCACGAACTTCGTCCAAGGGACAAAGGTCCAAGTGGCTTTCAGCTCGAATAATTATTCGTGGGTAAACACAAAAATCGACGCTTCGTACGTGGCACCGGGTCAGTTAACAGTGCCAGTCATCACGCAAACGAATCCGGACGTTTGGAGAGTTCGCGTATTGAATCCTGACGGTCAGCCGAGTGCTGGATATGTTACTCTGACAGTGAACGCTCCGCCGGCCGCGACGCTGTCAGTTGATCACTTTGATTTCGGTGCAATCGCATCACCGCAAACCGTTGGGGTGGCTTTCGGCGTGTCGATCGCTGCAATCGACGCCAATGGCCATGTAGTTTCAGGTTTTAACGGCCGCGTCGATCTCGGCGCGAACTCAGCAGCGAAGATCAACCCGTCATACGTGAACTGTTCCGCTGGTCGATGGACCGGCAATCTATCGGTCGATCAGCCAGCCCTGAACACGTCGCTCAGTGCATCGAACGGTGCGATTTTAGGCCTAAGTAACAAATTCGACGTTGGCAGTGCCGTGGGTACCAATGGCAAGCTCCAAGGTATTGTTAAGAATGCTAACGGATTGGCTATTTCGAACGCTACGGTGCAACTGGCGTCGATCGCGCCCGGCTACTTTAACAGCACTTTTAGCGGATTCCTTGGATACAGCTTTAGTTCAGTGCCGGCTGGAACATACACTGTTAGCGCGAGCAGCAATGGCCTCGTATCGCAAGGGCTCGGCTTGGTGACTATCCGCGCCGGCGCAACCGTTACTTTCGATTTGGTCATCAAACCAGCGGAAGCACGGCCTGTATTACTTGTCCCGGGTATGCTTGGCAGCACCGAATCTGCTGAGCTGTACCCTTTATTGCTGGGTCAGCCGGGTGATGCGGCAGTGAGCTCGAAGCTCAAGTTGTATGACCCATATCCGCTCGGCGGGCCAGTATGGGCCTCGTTAACCGCTGATCTTGAAGCTGCAGGATTCAAAGCCATACCAGCCCCTTGGGATTGGAGACAACCCATCGAGCAGGCCTACAAGACGTCATTAATGCCGGCCCTCGATCGTGCAAAGCGCAGTCCGAACGATAAAGTAGCCGTCGTGGCCCACAGTTTTGGTGGAGCAATGGTACGCGCATATATCCAGAGCAGAGATTATCGCGGGGACATCGACAAGTTAGCGCTTGTAGGCACGCCAAACCGTGGAGCGGCTATCGCTTACTACGTTTGGGAGGGCGCGGATCCGGAAGCAGCCGACAAAATCCAAGACGATCTTAAAGCTTGGCTATTCTTACCAGAAGTTTACAACACGACTATATCACATCTGTACTCAGCAAACAGTGATCATCCCGGTAATCGCTTATACGGCTTGTTTGGCCGATTAAATATCAGTAGAGCCGAACTGCGTACGTTTATTGAAAAGCAAATACCAGCGCTACGCGAATTGCTTCCAAATTTCGCATTCCTCAACAACAGCGGGCGCGACGCGTATTGTACTGGCTGTGACCAGTCGATTTTGACGACCCTGCAAAATGATCCTAACATCTCCCGGTTTTTAGATCCGACGGATCCAAACTTTGTTACGACAAAGTTATTTCTTTCCAAGGCTAAGCAGACCGTTGTTGAGATCCCGGTCGGGCCACCCGGAGGGGACGGCACATACCAAGATGGTGTGCCGAACGCGTCGCCGCTGCGAGGAGCCCTTGGAGACGGAACCGTCCTGGCGACTTCAGTCGTGAGCAACCTGGGAAATCTCGGCCGGCTGGAGAATGCCAGTGCTCAACATTTTTCACTCTTGGACACATACAAAGATGAAATCCGCGAGTTTTTAATCGGTACATCGCTTCTCACTGAGCACCGTAAAGTGGAAGTTGCACCAATTGCCGCGGATGAGCCCACTCGACTGGTAATCTCAAGTGTCGGACGTGCGGAATTGTTCGTAGTAGATCCAATGGGCCGCGGCGTTGGCGTGGACCCAGGGACAAGTGACCGTCGAGATGATCGAGGTGATTCGGAAGTCGATCTTGGTGCGATTAATGCCGACCTCACGCTTAAGGTGCCGGACGCCGGCTCCTACAGACTGAGTGTCCGTGGAATGTCTGGTGAGCTGATAACAATAAACATCGCCTACACGCATGACGGCGTCACTGATGAAGTACGCGCTAGTGCGATTTGCAATAGCACGCAGACCGATATCAACTTCGCCATACTGCCTGACGGTACGCTTGGATTGACGCACGCTGCCACATTACCCACGAACCTCGCAGCGACAAATGCGGCAGGTCTTACGTCCCTCGCATGGACGGCGGCACAAGGACAGGTCAGTGAGTACCACGTCTACGGTAGAGTCGCAGGAGCGACACAGTACCAACTGATTGGCACAACTACAGGGAATAATTTCGCGACCGGGCATTTATGGAACGGCGACGGTTCTGCCGAGTCATGGGACTATGTCGTTGTTGGCGTCGATGCAGATCATCGTGAGAGCTACTTCGTCGAGACCGTTCACAACAGCTCTGCCACTATCGCGCGTTTCTCTGCCGATTTCGTTAGCGGCCGCGCGCCGTTGGCGGTCTCGTTCACAGATCAATCTCTCGGCAGCCCGGCTTCATGGCAGTGGGACTTTGACGGCGATGGAGTTATCGATAGCACCGAGCAAAATCCATCGCACGTTTTTTCGGTCCCTGGTGTATTCACAGTTCGGTTAACGGCGAGCGGTCCGAACGGTAGCGACACACGGACAGAAGTCTCCTCGATAAGAATACAGCTGCGAAATCAGTTAGCGAACATTTCAACGCGGTTACCCGTCCAAACCGGCGATAATGCGCTGATCGGCGGCTTCATCGTCACGGGAACGCAGCCCAAAAAAGTGATTGTCCGCGGCATCGGCCCATCGTTGCCTATGAACGGCGCTCTGGTTGACCCGATCCTAGAGCTTCACGATGGATCAGGAGTCCTTCTCGAATCGAACGATAACTGGGTGGAAAGTCCGAATAAGCAGGACATCATCGATACTACCATAGCGCCAAGTAATCCGCTGGAATCGGCAATTGTACGAACATTGCCCGCCAACGGGGCCGGCTATACCGCCATTCTTCGTGGCGCAAACGAAGGCACCGGAATCGGAATCGTTGAAGCTTACGATCTCGACAGCACTGTGGATTCAAAGCTAGCAAACATTTCAACACGCGGCTTGGTCCAGACTGACGATAATGTCTTGATCGCTGGAACGATCGTGGTAGCTCAAACGTCGCAGAAAGTAAT
>Ga0307470_10000972_pt1 | contig 11890 bp, 7 predicted proteins | sample atmos_gasesAM3C__FD_204565 | JGI IMG/M metagenome (GOLD analysis project Ga0307470, IMG submission 204565) | Hardwood forest soil microbial communities from Morgan-Monroe State Forest, Indiana, United States - atmos_gasesAM3C_05 | ecosystem: Environmental > Terrestrial > Soil > Temperate forest... | reverse complement strand
ACGCTTCTGCCGAGGCATTCTACCGAAAGTACGGTTTTCGCTTGTGCGATGTTGAGGCACGGCAACTGTATCTTCCGTTGGGTGCTGGATAGCGCGATCGTCTCGCGAGAGACTCACTGCCAGTTGCCCATGAGAATGAACGGCGCCCAGAAGAAGGGATGAGCGAAGGGAGCACGCGGATCCGCCGCGAAGCTCCCCGCGGCCGAAGCGGCGTCCACACGCGTCAAGCCGCGTTCCGCCTTCCCTGCGCTGTCCGCCTTCCCCGCGCCGTCCGCATGCACCGTGCCGTCGGCATGCACCGTGCCGCGCAGCAGGGCCAATTGTGCGTCGCGCAGCGCATCGGCCTTGTCGACGTGATCGTTCTTGTGAGCTTGGTAGAGCGCACGCATCAGCAGCGCCGTGCTGCCGTCCGCCACCGGCCACAGCGTCGCGAGCACCGCCCTGGCGCCCGCCTGCTGCGCGATGGCGCCCAAGCCCTCGACTTCGACGCCGTGGTGAGCCACGCTGTCGTCGCCGAGCGCAGTCTCGCAGGCGGACAGCGTCAACAGCTCCACGCTGTTGAAATTCAATTTGGTCTTGATTTGCGCCAGCGTCATGCGGCTGCCGTCGCCCAGCAATAAAAAGGAATCGTCCATGCTTCCCGGCGTGAACTGGAAGTGGCTCGCGATGTGAATGATGGGATATCCCTGATCGAGCCCATCGCGCAAGCTCCCCTCGTCGAACTGCTTGTCGAGCATCACTTTGCCGGCGAGGACGCCTTTTTGACCGGTAATGCCGTTGAGTTCGGCGCCGACGTAGGGCAGCGGCGCGTAGCCATCCCCGCCGCGCGTGACGCCCAAGCCCCACACGGTCCATTTCGCATTGGGCGGCTTGGCGAGCTTGTCGCGCACCGCCTCGGTCACCATCACCACCGACAGGCTTTCGATCAAGTAGCCCTTGCCGTCATGCAAGGCGGCGAACGGCAGGTAGCGCAGCGTATCGTCGAGCGACAGCATCAACGTCTTGGCGTCCGCCTGACGCAGATCGTCGGCGATCGGCCCGATCAACACTTGATACAGCGCCTTGGCCTGCGGCAGAGGATCCTGGGCCGGGCCGCCGAGCGTCTTGCGAAACGCCGCGATCTTCTGGTTGAGGTCCTGCCGCTTGATCGGCGCCTGCCGCGCCAGCACCGCATTCGGCGTGGTCAGCAGAATTTCCACATGGTCGTCCAGGATGAAATACTGCGCGAGCACGGCGTCGTGGCCCATCTCCTTGAGCGTGCCCTGGAACGCGCGGCTGAAGTCGTTGATCTCCTGGCTGCGGCGCTTTTGAGCCTCGGGGTCCGCGGAATTCCTGGCCACCGCCGCGGCGCGGGCCTCGAATTTCGCCTGCGCCGCATCCATTTCCTTGCGCAGAACGTTCAGCCGCTCGCGCTCCTTGGAATTGAGCTGCTTGTCCTTCTTGAACTTCTCCTGCAGCGCGCCGTACTCTCTGCCCACGACGACGTCTTGGGCGCTGAGCTCATCGAGCTCCTTCTCGGCGGTGTCGAGACTCGCGGCCGTCTTGGGCGAGTCGACGGCGGCGCTGCGCTCCGTGTAATCGTAGAATTCCTGTTCCTTGAGCATGGCGAGCACCTGCTGTGCTTCGGACAGGCGCTGTTGGGCGATCAGTAAATTAGCCAGCGTCCGATACACAGTCTTGACTTCGTCTGCACTGACGAAGGCCTGCTGCGCCTCGTCGCCCGACCCCGAGAGATTGCCGCGCAGTTTCTGCAGGGTATTGACCGCCTCCTTGCCGAAGAAGACGGCCACCGCCGGCTGCGCCGCCTTGCCGGCCGCGTACGCCTCCATCAATTCCGCGGGTACGCGCCAGGCGATGATCTGATTCTCGGATGTATGCGAGATGCGGTAGGCGCGCTTCAACAGGACCAGCGCCTCCTCGTCCCGGGCCGTGGCGCGCAGCAGCTTGGCGAGCAGCAGGCACACCCCAGCGACATCCGGGTGGTCGGGTCCCAGGTACTTCTCGTCGTTCGCGAGTGCGCGCCGGTACAAGGGTTCGGCCTCGCGATAACGGCCGGTCTCGCGCAAGATCTCGGCGAGACCCACCAGACCCACGGTGAGCGCGGGATGATCGGGGCGTTCGGGGCCCAGGACCTTCTCGGCCGCCGCCAATCCGCGCCGGGATAGAGGTTCCGCGTCGGCGTAGCGCCCGACCATGCGCAGCACCTGTCCCAGGTCGATGGTGTTCAAGATGACCAGCGGATGGTCGGCTCCCAGCGCTTTTTGATTGATCGCCAGGGCCTGCCGCAGCGCCGCTTCGGACTTGGCGTACTGTCCCGTGAATCGGTACAGCACGCCCTGATTGATGAGACTCACCCCGACATTGGCGCTCTCGGGACCGAACGATTTCTTGTTGACGGCGAGCGCGTGCTTCAGCACGCCGTCGGCTTCGCCGTAGCGGCCGGTATAAATGAGTACGGCACTCTGGGCGTTGAGCAGAGTTCCGCTGAACGGCGCCTCGAGGCCGGCGACCTTGTCGCAGATGGCCTGGGCACGGCGCAGCGACACTTCAGCTCCGGTGTAGTCGGCGCTCTTGACCAACGCCGCACCCAGCGAGGTGAGCATCAGGCCCGCGCAGACGCTTTCCGGCCCGTACGCCTGCTCGCAAGCCGCAACTGCCTTACGGAACAGCGGGAGCTCCTCCGGGTAGCTGCCGGCGGCATCGTGCAGCTGCGCCAGAAAAAAATAATAGGGCAGGAGTTGCGCATGAGCCGCGCCGAACAGCTGTTCCTTGTCGGCCATTCCCTGTTCCAACACCGGCAGCGCCTCTTTGACTTTGCCGCGCAATCCCTGCCCGTACGCCTCGACGGCGTGCGAATCCATCTGGAACAGGCGCGCCGCCTGCGCATAGGCCTCGGGCGTATGGACCGCGGTTCGGGTGAACTTGATCGTGGCCTTGGAATAACCGCAGCCGCTCAGCGCCGCCACCAGAGTCTTGGCCTCGAACGTGCCGGCGAACGAGCCGTCCCCGATCTGGCGCAGCTGCATGACATGGCCCGGCGATGATTCGCCGGGGTAGGTCACCCCCAGCTGGCCGAGATTGTTGCCGGTTACATGGGCGTGAACGATTTTGTCGCCGTCCAAATATCCGTCGATCCGTTGCATGCTGGAATCATCGCGCCCGTACACGCTGATGGTGTAGCTGGCCTCGGACGACGTGGCCGCGCAGGGATCCCCGGGGTTGGTTTGGATCTGAATCTGGCCTTGGTAGGTGAAAGACTCCGCAGCCGCAGGGCCGGCGCAGATTAACAGCAGGGCGCAGGCGCTCAGCGCCAATCGACGACTCTGCACGATGCCTGGACTCCCTTCGCTGCGCCGCTCTCCGTCCGGCTTTCCAGGTCCATCTTGCGCCACAAAGGAGGTGCTGTCCCGCGCTTCGAATGTTCGCTTCGGCAGTTTCCTGCAATATGTAATTCACCCAGTCGAGCCGCGGCCGGCCACGATTCGAGCGCCTGGATAGCCGAGACAGGCCGCCGCGGTTCCCTGTATATTGGCAGTCGCGGTCGGGAGTGAGGCCTCCCACCGGTGCATTCGGCCCATCTAGACAGGAGTCCAGTATGACAAGGTCACTGCTGCCGTTCATCCTCTGCACCGTCATCGCAACGCAAGCTGCGCTCGCCGACGACCTGCTTCCCGCGCCACCGTCGCCCTCGCAACCACCGGCGCAACTACCGGGCCAGTCTCCCCCGCCGCAATCGCCGCGGGCGCCCTCGCAGCAAGCGGTGGCGGAAGCGCGCGCCGCGTGCGAAACAGACATTCAAAAGCTATGCACCGGTGTGAAGCCGGGCGGCGGACGAATCCTCGTCTGTCTCAAGCAGCATAAAGATCAGGTATCAGACGGCTGCAAACAGGCCGTCATGAAAGTGACCAAGGGATCGAACTAGACTCGAGGGGCTCTCGCGCAGGCCGGTCTCCCTCCACTCGAGGAATCCGCATGACCATTCGCCGCCCTTTTGTCGGATTCACCATGTCGGTCGCCGTGATCGCCGCGATCACGGCCATGGCCGCCATCGCGGACGCAGCGCAGACCGCCGGTGCCGCCGCATCGGATGGCACCGGTCACTACTTCCGGATGAAGCAAGTCCAGATCATCGACCAAACTCAGCAGCCGTCAAAACCAGCGTACGACTTGATGATCCCGACGAGCTGGCAGTTCAAGGGTTGGGTGAACGTCAACGCCGCGGAAGGCGGTTGTTTCGCCGACTGGTTTGCCGTGGTCGGCGACGCCAAGAGCGCCGACAACTCGATCGAACTGCAAATCATCCCGCAATACACCTGGCAGTACGTCACCGACCCGCAGGCGCAGCGCTATCTACAGCAACAGAATCAGCAGGGCGCCAAGTTCGGAATCAAACCATGCCCGGTACGGATGCCGGTTCATGCGGCGGACTTTCTGCGTCAAGACCTGCTCGCCAAGTATCGCAAGGGCAAACCCATCGTCTCGATCGACCCCTTCCCCGAATTGAATCAAATTGCCCGTCATCGCCTCGGGCTGCCGCCCGACGGTACGGGCAACCCCGGCGGGATCCATACCGAGGCGGCGCGCGCACGTCTTGCGTTCGACGACGACAAGGGCAATCCCGTCGAAGAATGGGTGACCGCCGTCATCGTGGTGCGCGCGCTGCAGAGCGGCCGCGGGGTGGCCTACGATTGGCACGCCATCGATATCCTGTATCTTCGCACCCCCAAGGGCCAACTCGACGCCAACGACAAGCTGTTCAAGCTCATCGCCAGCACCATCCATCCGGAACCGGAATGGCAGAAGTACAGCAACGGCGTCATCACTGCCTTGTATCGGAAGAAACAGGAAGAGGCAGCCAAGCAATCGGCCATCATCGCGGAGTTTCAGCAGCACGTGGCGGACACCATCAACGGCGTCGTCGCCAATCAGCAGCAGGGCTCGTACAACTCGGCTTTCGGTGCGGATCAGTTGATCCGCGGGGTGCAGACGTTCCGCGATCCGTCGAGCGGCGCCACGTTCGAACTCAGCAATCAGTACGATCACGCGTGGCTCAACGGCTCGAACGAGTACGTCATGAGCGACGACCCCAACTTCAACCCAAACGGCAAAGTCAACGGTAGTTGGACCTCGTTGCAGCCGGTAAGACCGCTGCCCTAAAGCATCCATGTTCGCGTGACGATGCCGGGAGGATAGGGATATGACGAAATTTTTGATCACCATGCTCGCCGCCGCCGCGCTCGTGCAGCCGGCGCTGTCGGTTGCCGGCGTCCAGCCGGCCGGCTCCGGCGCAAAGCCAAAGCCGAGTTCTTTCGTTCCGCGCCCTCATACGAATCACCACGTGTATGGGGCACCCCTTCAGCCGGTCATCGGCGGCCAGGGAAAGACTTCGCATCACAAGCGCGCGCCGAAGAAGCGATCTTCAGATCCGACGACCCACGCCATTCGTCCTTCGCCTGCATAAAAGACCCTAGAACCAGCCCACTCCCCCTCCCTTCACCAAGGCTTTGCCCAACCTTCACGCACACTTGGGCCAGCCTTCATGCCGATCGCGGCAGATCTCCGTAGCTTGCGAATCGTGTTTAGTCGTTTGCATTTGCACCATTCACATCAGGAGATAGCCATGAACACCGCGGTCAAACATCAATCAAAATCAATTGCTTCCATCGTCGCCGCCAGCCTCGTCGTCCTCGGCTGGGTCGCTACAGCCGGTAGTGCCCATGCCGGTGAGATCGGGAACGCCTTGACAAAGACCGTCGATTACGGCGACTTGAACCTCGACACCGAAGCCGGGGCACGAGTTCTCTTCTTCCGCCTCCGCAGCGCCGCCAAGGAGGTGTGCTCCCCCCTGGCAGGGCGCAGTCTGAGCCTTCACAGCCGCTGGCAGGCGTGCTATGACAAAGCAGTGGCATCCGCCGTCGCTCAAGTCAATCGCCCGGCCGTGACCGCTCTGTACACGAGCACGTTCGGTCATTCGCCAACGGGATAGACCACTTGCCATGCTGACTGACTTCGAACTCACGTCATTTACGGGGATCCCATCCCCATCGTTGCAAAACGTCGCCGGCGCACCGACCGGCGACGTTTTCGCGACAGCGTGTAATTCCAGCTAGTGAAGTTGATAGCGAAGCGCAGCGAATAAGGTCCTGCCGAGCAGACGATAAGCTGAGGGGTCCGTGTTCGCGTCGCTGCCGAAATTGCGATACGGCGGCTGACGATCGGTGAGATTGTTGACGCCAAGTCGAAGGGTGAGCGCCGAACGAAAGGTGAGACCGGCTTCGACGTCATGATAAAAAACATTCTCGACTCGGCGGCAGTAGGGGGAGTCTTGGAAGTCGACAAAGTAGCACTCGGTATATCCTCCGATCCATTGAGTGCTATAGCTCAGGTGCCAAGGACCGCGATCGAAATCCAGGTGCGCCAGCGATCGCCAATGCGGCAGGTCTAAAGTACCGGCTTCGTGAATGGTCGGGCCGCCTGGGTACAGCTGCGTGTCATTGCGAGCCATGTAGCTCGTTTGCACGCTGAGTTTAAATCGGCCGATGGCGGTCTCCGTGACCAGAGTCGCCGATGCGTCGACGCCGGCGATCAGGGTGTTGCCGAAGTTGCGCGGGATGGATGAAAACTGGGCGATGCTGCCGTCGGGGCCGCGTTTGATCAGATCGCAAATCTCAGGTCGACCTTCGTCGGCACAGTACTGCAGTGCGATATTGGCGGCCGGATTCTCGATAAAACCGTTCAAGTCTATCTGGTAAACATCGAGTGTTGCCTGGAAGTTCGACATTGCGGCGGGGCGAAAATCGACGCCGGTGTCGAACGAGTAGCCGCTTTCCGGCGCCAGACTCGGATTGCCACCCTGTTTTACGATGAAGATACTGGTCCGTGACTGGACGTACGACCCGCCGGGTACGCCATTCGCCGCGCAGTGCGCGCGCTGCACTGCCGTGGGCCCGTGGCCACAAGGATCATAGTCGCTACCGACCCCGGCGCCTTGCGCCACATAAAGTTCAGACAACGCCGGCGCCCGGAATACCCGCGCATAATTCGTGCGCAGAGCGATGGATTCGACCGGTTGCCAACGGATGCCCGATTGCCAGGTGAAGTGTCCGCCAAATGTGGAAAAATCGGACCATCGAGCGCCGGCGGCTAAATCAAGCGCTTGGGTTATCGGTCGATCCCGCGCCAGAGGCGCACGCAGTTCAAGATACAATTCCCGCGCCGAGTCAGCGACCGCGGGAATATCTTCTTGGCCCCCGCTGCCCACCGCGCCTCCGCCCCGGCGTGGGTCGAAAACATAGCTGCCTGCTTCACGCCGATATTCCGCGCCCGTCGCCCATTGGATGGGTCTGCCGGACACCGCTCCCCAAGGACCTTGGGCGTTGATGCTGGCGATCTGCTCGGCGTTGGTGCCATGATCCTCGAGCGTTTGGTCAAGGTAGGCAATTTGCTGCGGGCTCACGGAGCCTACCCCGCCGAACAGATCGACGGGCACGCAGCCTGGAATGACGGACGCGGCCGGAACGATGCCATTGGCAGCGGGGATACCGCATACGACCGCGCCTTGAGAGTTGAGCCCCGAAGGACCCAGAGCGGCAACAATGTGTTGCCCTGAAATAGCGCCGAGGTCCGTTTCCGTCGCTGTCGAATGGGCGTATGAAAACGCGGGCTCGAGCTTCCACGACCCCAACTGTATGCTGAGAGACGCCAACTCTCGATTCATATCGACACGCTGGCGAAACGCTCGATTCGAAATCTCGACAAATCGACGCTGCACGTAGATCAAATCCACGCCGAACGGATTGTAGTAGTTGTTGGCAGGGATGCCTGCGGTGCCGTCGGCAAGCAACGGCGTCGGGTCGTATGGCGCATAGAATGGAGTCGGTGCCGCCATTTGCGCGGAAGTGCGGCGATTGAAGAGTCCCTCGACATGCAGTGCAATGTTGGAAGCGAGCGGTTGCGTTCCAATCAGCCACACGCTGCTGCGCTCATTTGGTGTCTGCAGATATGTATAGGGGGCATAGTTGAAGATATCGGTGTTGGCGTTTGTCGGCCGATAGTCCGCCGCGGCGCGGCCGATGATGCCGTTGACATGCGTGTAGTATCCCGGCGCAAGGCCCAGTGCATTGCCCTCAGGAACGTCGAATCGGCCTTGCGGCAAGGTTTCGCTGCCGGTCGCCACCCTGGCGCCATTCGAGTCGCCTACGGTAAGCGGCACCGCGGAGAACGCCCGAGCGGATTGGCTGACGCCGCGCTGTTTGACATACTGGCCGCCCGCCATCCACTGACCGCCGAAGAATTCATGGCCGGCGCTCAAGTTCAGCGTGCCGATCTGGCCATCGCCACGGTCCGTTTGCGATTGTTCTCCGTTCAACTCCAGGCCGTTGAAGCTCGACTTGCTGATGAAATTCACGACACCGGCGACCGCATCGGCACCGTAGACGGCGGAGGCGCCGCTCGTCAGCACTTCGACGCGATCGATGAGTGCCGTCGGCAGCGAATTCAAGTCGACCGCATTGTCGCCGCCGATTCCGCCATTGGGGAAGCGATGCCCGTTGAACAGCACCAGCGTCCGCTTCGGCGTTAGGCTGCGCAGATCCAAGCGCGCCGAGCCGTCGCCCCCACTATTGACGTTGGTATTGAGCACTGACGTTGCGCTCATGGGAAGTGTCTGCAGAATCTTGCTCAAGGAATCAAATCCGCCGCGCGCCAGGTCCTTGGCATCCAGCACGGTCACCGGCAGGATTTCATCAAAGGCATCTGTCGGGATCCTTGATCCGGTGACGACGACCTCATCGAGCGGTGCAGCGTCGCGCGCGGACTCCTTCGGCACGGACGTGGCATCGGCAGCGTGCGCCGCCGAACTCAGCTGACACACTGCATACGCTACGCATACGGTAATTCGCCGCATCCCGTCCATGATTGCTGGCTTTTCCCCTTTGCGCAGACGTTACACCAAAAACCATGGCCAGACACGCTGGGGCCGAGAATGGGCCTAATATCGTAGTTCGGTGCTAGAGTGCGGCGCAGCGGCGACCTGCCACAAAATACGCTGTGGCCTTGTTGCATCGTGCCATGAGGGGTGTTTTAACCTAGCAGGATCAATCTTGAGCTCGAACGAGAAAGCATATGGCAGTCATCTGCCGTGGCGAGTAGGCGGATGAGCGGCGCGATTCGCGGACAGGGTCCGTCTGCGGAGATCTTTGATTTTGCCGATCTTCGCGTCGACGTGGGTCGACGAATCGTCAGTCGGGGCATGGACGAAATCCCACTGCCCAAGCTGTCGTTCGATTTGCTGCTGGCGCTGCTGCAGTCCGCACCTAACGTCGTTTCCATCGACGAATTCATGCAACAGGTTTGGCCTGGGTTGGTGGTGAGCCCCGAGACAGTCAGCCAGCGCGTAAAACTGCTTCGCGACGCGCTCGGCGATGATCCGCGCAACGCGAAGTATGTGGTGGGAGTGCGCGGACTCGGGTACCGGGTGATTCCGGCGGTTTCGCGCAACGTAAAAAGCGCAGACGCGTCCTCGCCGCCGGCGAATTCGGCCACGCCCGCGATCCTTGTCTCGCCCGCGAATCCCGAGGCGAATGAAACGGATCCACGAACGGACCCGCCGATCAGTCCCCCGTCATCTCAGATATCGCCGCCGTCGGCGATGGCCGAGAAGCCGCCGCAGACGAGATTCCGAAAGCTTATTTATTTCTCGCTGTCAGCGCTCGCGGTGCTCGTGGTCATAGCCGCATTGATTTTTTATCATCGCGCGCCGCCCAAATCGGTCATTGTAAAGGGCACTCCTTTTCGCTCCGTGGCCGTGCTGCCATTCGACAATCTGAGCGCGGATCACGGCGACGATTACCTTGCGCTTGGGCTATCCGAGATGGTTCTCAACCGCCTGGCCGGCATACCAGCGCTGCGGGTCAGCGCGCGAACCTCGTCATTCTCCGTGCGCCCCGATGGAACGGATCCCCAGGAGATAGGCCGAAAACTCCATGCACGGTATCTCGTCAAAGGCAGCGTGCAGCACGTGGGGCAGCAGCTGCGGGTAACGGCTCAAGTACTGGATGTGGATTCCGGCCGGCAAATTACCGCCATGCACATCGACAAGCCGCTTCAGGAGATTTTTGACCTGCAGGATGAAATCGCCGACCGGATCGGTATTTCATTGGCCGTGCGGGTCGGCGGCGCCGACAAATTTCGGCCCGACCAGGCGCGAAACGTCAATAATGCCGCCTATCTGGAATATCTTCAGGGCCGATCGCATATGGCTCATTGGACGATTGCGGAGGTGGATTCCGCAGCTTCGCATTTCCAACGGGCCATTGACCTCGATCCACAATTTGCAGCCGCGTATGCCGGGCTGGCTTGGGTTTCCGATTTGCGCCGAGGAAATGATCCTAACTTGAAATTGAAGGAAGCCAAACTGATCGAGAAGGCACTGTCGTTGGACGATGGACTCGGCGAAGCCTACGTTGCGCGAGCGTCGCTGAGGGACGAGGAGGATCCTGTGTCATCCGAGGCAGATTATCGCAAGGGATTGGAACTCAGCCCGAGCTTTGGGCTTGGCTACGCGACTTATGCGGGCTCACTGGAGACGTGGAATCGCCACCAGGATGCGATGCAAATGATCGACCAGGCGATCTCGATCGATCCGCTTTCGGCTCGCGCCTTCTACCTGAAAGCATTGTTCATCGTCGGCGGCGGCACTGCTGACGCTGAACGCCAAGCCGAAGCGCTCATGTCCTATGTCTTGGAACTCGATCCGAACTTTACCAATGCACTTGTTCGCCTAGCGCAGTGGAAACGGACTTTCCACGGGGAGATTGCCGAAGCGATTCGGCTTGTTGAAAAAGCTCTGCGCACAGATCCCGATGCGGCTTGGATACGCGAGCTTGGAGCGGACATGTACCTCGACGCCGCTGACCCCATCGCGGCGCACAATATCATCGCTGATACTCCCACAGAATTTTGGTACGGCGAATTGTCCCTGGCGTTATACGCCGGGGATTGGCGCAAAGCGGCGGACCTGGAATTTAACAGGCCCCAGCAATTGCGCGATCTGGACTACGGTTCTTTTCCCATCCTTGCAATCCAGTGGTACGGGTTCAAGACCAAGGAGTTCGACCGGGCCATTGCGTTCTTGAAGAACGCCTACCATCTTCCCGAAGGACGCGAGTTCGACGGCCAGAACTTCGAGGCCGCACAGTCGATTGCAATCTTGACGAAAGAAAAAGGTGATGAGGTTGGTACGAGAAGATTGGCGAATGACTTATCGCGCTTCCTGGATCGCGCCGCCAAGGGTTCCGCAAGTACCCAAGCCTTCGATGGTATAAATCGCGCCATATTGCATATCCTTACCGGCCAATACGATCTTGCATGCGACGAATTGACGGCGTCGATGCATGCGAAGTTCGCAGGTTCTCCCTTCGGCTGGACCCTGGTTATAGATCCCCTATGGGATCCGATACGAGCCGATCCGCGCTTCCAAGCCTTCGAGAAAAAATACCGAGATGACGCGGCGCGACAGCACAACCTGCTGTTGGAAATGCGCCGTAAGGGAGAAGTGCCGCAGCGTAACGCCTCATAGAGCATTTATTCATCGAGAGTGCGGCCGTCAGTAGAGGAGCACCGCCTCGCGCTCGCTGCGCCAACGGACCTCGTCGGGAGCCGTCAGCGCCTCCAGATCCGCGGGCGTCGCCGCCGGATCGTCCACCCAACGGCGCAGCAGATCGCTGCCGTTGATCACGTCGATCGCGGGCCGGTCCTTCTCGTACTCGTAGGGAAAGTCACGCCAGATCTCGTAATCCGGCCGCAGCCGCCGCAATGCCTTGAACGCGAGCGCAAACAATCGCCACGGCCTGAATCCCACGTGGTCATAGTACGCACCGTCTTCCACATG
>Ga0307470_10000971_pt1 | contig 11894 bp, 8 predicted proteins | sample atmos_gasesAM3C__FD_204565 | JGI IMG/M metagenome (GOLD analysis project Ga0307470, IMG submission 204565) | Hardwood forest soil microbial communities from Morgan-Monroe State Forest, Indiana, United States - atmos_gasesAM3C_05 | ecosystem: Environmental > Terrestrial > Soil > Temperate forest... | reverse complement strand
TGCGCGCCGATTCATTGAGATTCGTCGCATATTTCTCCAGGGCATTGCCGCCGCCGTCGCCCTCGCGCTCGGCGTCGGGGGAGGCGCCGCCTTCCTCGCGCTCGCCGCGCTCCTCGCCGCCGGCCTTCGAGAGGCCGTGCGCGATGAAATTGACCACATCCAGACGCGACACGTCCTGCATGCTGAGGAGGTATGCGGCGTGCGATTGCTTCTCGCTGAATATCGCCACCAGCACATTGGCCACGGTGACCTCTTTCTTGCCGCTCGATTGCACGTGAAACACGGCCCGCTGCAGCACTCGCTGGAACCCCAGGGTCGGCTGCACGTCACGATCCTCGCCGGCCGGCAACCGCGGCGTGGTCTGGTCGATGAACTGCTTCAGCTCGGTCTTGAGCTTTGCGGTATCCGCGCCGCAGGACTTAAGGACCTCCCTGACTTTGGGGGTATCCACGATGGCGAGCAGCAAGTGCTCGACGGTCATGAATTCATGCCGCGCCTCGCGCGCACCGGCAAACGCATCATTCAAGCAAAATTCGAGTTCTTGACTTAGCACTTTACGTTACGCCTCTTCTAGCGTTGCCATCAGCGGATGCTGATGTTGTCGCGCGTACGCGATCACTTGAGCCACCTTGGTCTCCGCAATCTCATAAGTAAATACCCCACACACTCCTTTACCCTTGGTATGCACCTCGAGCATAACGCGGGTTGCTTTGGTGCGGTCCATCGCAAAGAAACGCTGCAGGATATCGACCACGAACTCCATAGGAGTGTAGTCGTCATTGATCAGCACAACTTGATAGAGTGGGGGGCGCTTGAGCTTCGGCGCCGCTTCTTCGACGACCAAGCCCGTTCCATCCCGCCCACGTTCGGTGTCACTCATGAGTATTTAGTTTATAGGGTGCGTTCTCGCCGTTTACAAGACATGTAGACTAAACCCTCCGGAATTGCCCTGTCGCCAATCGCTGTCACTTTACTTTAAAAAACAAATGCTTGAGCGGCCAAGCGAGTAGCCCGTATGATTGCCGGTCACGGTAAACATTCCCAACACCATGCTCGATTCGCGCACACATGAATGGCTGTCCCGTTTGCAAGGCAACGGCCCTCGGTTGGTATCGCTGGGCTTGGCGGTGCTAATCGCCGTGGAACTGGCGCGGATCGCCATTTCACTGCTCGGCGGCGGTCCGGTGAAATCGCCCCAGCCGGCCGTGGCCGTCGCCGCCCCGCGCGCGCAGCACACCGGACTCGACATTCAAAGCGTGGTCTCGGCCCACCTGTTCGGGATCGCCGCCCCCGATCCCACCGCCCAGGACCCTGACAATGCACCGCAGTCGACCGCCAATCTGGTGCTTGCCGGGACAATTGCAACCCAGGACCCGAAGCGCGGTGTCGCCATCATCAGCGACGGCGGCCCGGCGAAGGTGTATTCGGTGGGCGACAACGTCGGCGGCGCGACCCTGCATTCGGTGTATCTCGACCATGTCATTCTCGATCGAGGCGGTGTGCTGGAAACCTTGCTGCTGCCGAGGCTGTTGGGTCCCGGCATGCACGCACCCCCGGTGGTGCGCCGCGCAGGCGGCGACCCGCGCACGGCGGCGGCGGTCGACAACATCCGTCGCCTGGTGCAGCAGGACCCCAGTATTCTCGATCAAGTCATGCGTACCGTACCCTCGTACGACAACGCCGCCGGCAAGCTTCGCGGCTTTCGCGCCTATCCGGGCCGAAATCGGCAGATATTCAACAAACTGGGGCTGAAACCTGGCGATTTGGTCACAGCAATCAACGGCACCCCGCTCGATGATCCACAGCGTAGCCAGGACGTCTTCAACACCATTCAGACATCGGACCACGCGACGGTGACCATCGAACGAGGCGGTCAAAAGCAGGACATCACGCTGAACATCGCCCAGGTCGCCGCACAGGCAACCAGAGACCTGGAGGGCGACGCGAACTCCTCTGCAGCAGGCCCTCCCAGCGGGCCGCCTCAACCGGGGGGGAACCCGAACCCTAACAGCGGCAATACGAATCCAAACGAATAGTGAGAGCGAAGGTCGAATGCGTTCAACACACGAGTACCCATGATGCCGAATTCACCCAAACCGCAGCCCAAGGCCCGCATCGCAGCTGTCCTCGCGCTCGCAGCGTTGTTGGCGTCATTGACCTTGCCGGCCGCGGCGCAGGTGAAATCTCAGGACGGCCCGACCATCACCCCCAACTACAAGGATGCCGATCTCAGCCAGATCATCCAGGCCGTGAGCGAAGTCACCGGCAAGAACTTCATCATCGATCCGCGCGTCAACGCCAAGGTCACCATGCTGTCGGCGACGCCCATGTCCCCGGCCGCGTTTTATGAGGCGTTTCTGTCGGTGCTGCAGGTATATGGATACGTGGCGGTGCCCGCCGGTAAGGTCATCAAGATCGTTCCGAACACCGATGCCCGCCAATTGCCGGCCAACGATCTGCCGAATGACGTGAGCAGGACGTCGGACGAAATCGTCACGCAGATCATCAGTATGAAGAATGTCAGCGCAGCGCAACTGGTGCCGATTCTCCGGCCGCTCATCCCCCAATACGGGCAGCTGGCCGCCTATGCCGCCGGCAACATGCTGATCATTTCCGATCGCGCCAGCAATGTGAGCCGCATCGTGCGCATCATCCAGCGCATGGATGAGAGCGGCGACGAACCCATCGAGGTGATCGCGCTGCACAACGCCAGCGCCGCGGACGTGGTGCGCATCGTCAATTCGCTCAACCAGGGCGGCCAGGGCGCCGAAGCAGCCGGTGCGGCCGCTAAAATCGTCGCGGACGACCGCACCAACAGCGTCCTGCTGACCGGCGAGAAGTCGCAGCGCCTGAAGCTCAAGGCCCTGATCATCAATATGGACACGCCCCTGGCGACCGGCGGGGACACGCAGGTCAGATACCTGCGCTATGCCGATGCCGAAAAGATCGCCGATAAGCTCAAAGGCCAGGCCACCGCCTCGGCCAAGGCGCAAGGCGGCCCCCCCACGGCGGGCACCGGCGGCGGCGGCGGTGGCGGGTCCAATGTCGATGCCAGCGTGACCATCTGGGCGGACGTCTCGACCAATGCGCTGATCATCACGGCGCCGCCCAAAATCATGAAGTCGCTGATGGCAGTGATCGACAAGCTCGATATCCGCCGCGCGCAAGTCCAGGTCGAAGCCATCATCGTCGAGATTGACGTCAACAAGAGTTCCAGTCTCGGCGTGCAATGGCTCCTCGACGGAGGCAACAGCTATGGCTACGGCGTGACGAATCTGCCCACCAGCGGCGGCACGAGCATCGTCGACCTGGCCTCAGCCGTGCTGAGCGCCACGGGCACGACCACGAGCGCGACCATCCCCAGCACCAACAACATCGGCACCAACGGCATCGGGACGGGCGGCCTCAGCAGTTCAACGGTCGGCACCGGAGCCACCTTTGCTCTGGGGCGATACAACGCAAACACCAAAAAGGGTTTCGCCGCGCTGATTCAGGCGATACGCAGCGACGGCAGCAGCAACATCATCTCCACGCCGTCGCTGATCACGATGAACAACGAGGAGGCCGAGGTGAAGGTCACGCAGGAGATTCCGTTGATCACCGGCTCCTACAGCAGCTCGACCGCGAGCGTCTCGGGCACCACCAGTCCGTTCACCACGATTCAGCGCGAGGAAGTGGGCACGATTCTGAAGGTCACGCCGCATATCAACGAAGGCAATTCGGTGCAGCTCAAGATCGAGCAGGAAGACTCCTCGCCGGGAGCCAAGCTTGCGAATTCGGCCGACATCTCGACCAATAAGCGCTCCATCAAGACCACCGTACTGATCGAGGACGGGGGAGTCATCGTACTCGGCGGCCTCATGTCCGATACCGTCCAGGAGAGCGAAGATCGCGTACCGGGATTGGGGGCCATTCCGCTGCTCGGCAACCTCTTCAAGTCGCGCAGCGGTTCGCGCCAGAAGAAAAACCTGCTGGTGTTCATACGCCCGAAAATATTGCGCGATGCGGACGCAACCGAAACCACCAGCGAATTGCAGTACAATGACTTGCGCCAGCAGCAAAAATCCTTGAACAAGGGGCACATCACGCTGTTGCCGGGTCAAAAACAGCCCGTCGTACCGCCCATGCCGCCGGGGGCGGGACTACCTGCGCCGTCGCCGGCCGGCACCAATGCCCAAGGCGCCACGCCCAACGCACCGCCGCAATCGACACCGCTCCAATCGGCGCCGCTGCCGCCGGCCTCAATCCTCCCGCCGCCGGATGACGCCGCGCCGCAGCCGCCACCCTCGGCGCCGCAGCCGGCGCCCGCGCCGCCCAACCCATGAACGCTGAACTCAACGATCCGGGCGAGCAGAGGAAACTCTCGTTTCCTTTTGCCAAGCGGCACGGGGTTTTGATCCGAGGGATCGCCGATGGAGTGGCGGACACCGTGTGCCGTCCCGGCGTGACGCCGCAGACCTTGGCGGAAGTGCGCCGTTTCGTCGGCGTTCCCTTGAAACTCGAGCGGGTATCGGTCGAGTCCTTCGATTCCATGCTGCGCATCGCCTACGAAGCGGGCTCCGGCGCCGCGATGCAGATGCTGGAGGGCTTGGACGACAATACCGACCTCGCGCATCTGGCCGAGGACATTCCCGAGTCCTCCGACCTCCTGGAAAGCGATGACGAAGCGCCGATCATCCGCCTGATCAACGCGCTGCTCACGCAGGCGGTCAAGGAAAACGCCTCGGATATTCATATCGAGCCCTATGAAAACCGCCTGGTGATCCGTTTTCGCGTCGACGGAGTGCTGCGCGAGGTGCTGCAGACCAAGCGAGCCGTCGCGCCGCTGGTGGTTTCGCGCATCAAGGTCATGTCCAAGCTTGACATTGCCGAACGCCGTCTGCCGCAGGACGGCAGAATTTCGCTGCGCATCGCCGGACGAGCGGTCGACGTGCGAGTCTCCACCCTGCCCTCGGGACATGGTGAGCGCGTGGTGCTGCGCTTGCTGGACAAGCAAGCCGGGCGCATCGAACTGACCTCGCTAGGGATGGACCCGCGCACCCAGGACACGATGGATGACATCATCCACAAGCCGCACGGCATCATTTTGGTCACCGGACCCACCGGTTCGGGCAAAACCACCACGCTGTACGCCGCTCTCGAGCGCATCAACGACAATACCCGCAATGTCATGACCGTCGAAGACCCCATCGAGTACTACATCGACGGCATCGGCCAGACCCAGGTCAATACCAAGGTCGAAATGACCTTCGCGCGCGGCCTGCGGGCCATTTTGAGACAGGACCCCGATGTGGTGATGGTCGGCGAAATTCGCGACCTGGAGACCGCGCAAATCGCGGTGCAGGCGAGTTTGACGGGACACTTGGTGCTGTCCACGCTGCACACCAACACCGCCGTGGGCGCGGTCACGCGATTGCGCGACATGGGAATCGAGCCGTTCCTGCTGTCGTCGAGCTTGATCGGGGTGCTCGCGCAGCGCCTGGTGCGCGTGCTCAATCCCGAGACACGCGAGCCGTTCATGGCCGGCGAATATGAGCGCCGCCTGTTGAACCTCGATGCGAAAGGCAGCGCGGTCCAGCTCTACCGCCCGAGCAGCGAGCCCGGAAGCGGCTACCGGGGGCGAACCGGCATTTACGAGCTGATTGCGGTCGACGATCATATGCGGACGATGATTCACGACGGCTCCTCCGAACAGGACTTGGAGCGCTACGCGCGCACCGCGAGCCCCGGCATTCGCGACGACGGCCGCAGGAAGGTGATGGCGGGCGAAACGACGCTCGAAGAAGTCTTGCGCGTCACCCGCGAGGATTGATGGGCGCCTTCGAATACACGGCTCTCGATGCTCAGGGTCGGGAACGCAAGGGTCTCATCGAGGGCGATACGCCCAAGCATGTCCGCCAGCTGCTGCGCGACAAACAGCTGCTGCCGATGGACATCCAGGAGACGGCGCAGCGCGAGCTGAAGCAGCGCCGCGCCCGCGGCTTCATGCGCCGCGGTCTGTCGACCCTCGATCTCGCCCTGCTGACGCGCCAGCTGGCCACCTTGCTGCGCTCCGGACTGCCGCTCGAGGAATCGTTGCAGGCGGTGGCCGAGCAAACCGAAAAACCCCGTGTACAGCGCATCATATTGGGCGTACGCAGTAAAGTCGTGGAGGGTCACCCGCTGGCCGACGGCTTACGGGACTTCCCGCAAGCGTTCCCCGAAATCTACCGCGCGACGGTGTCCGCCGGCGAGCAGTCCGGCAAACTCGACTCGGTGCTGGAGCGGCTGTCGGATTACACCGAATCGCGCCAGGTCATGGGGCAGCAAGTCAGCAACGCGCTGGTGTATCCCATCGTGCTGATGGTCCTGTCCTTCGCCATAGTGTCCTTTTTGCTGGCATACGTGGTGCCGCAAGTCGTGGCGGTCTTCGAGTCCGGCCACCAAGAATTGCCGATCGCCACGCGCATTCTCATCGGCATGAGCGACCTCATCCGTCACTATTGGTTCTACGCCCTGATCGTGATCGCCGCCGGCGCCTGGGGATTTTTGCGCTGGCTCAAGGCGCCCGAGGCGCGCCTCAAGTTCGACCGGTTCCTGCTGCGGGTGCCGCTGGCGGGAAAGCTCATTCGCGGCCTCAATACCGCCCGATTTTCGCGCACATTCAGCATTCTGACCGCGAGTGCGGTACCCGTGCTCGAGGCGCTGCGAATTTCCGCCGAGGTCGTCAACAACCTGCCCATGAAAAGGGCGGTAGAGGACGCGGCCTTGCGCGTTCGCGAGGGAGCGCCCATCGGCAAGTCGCTGGCTGCCCGCAAGCTCTTCCCCCCGATGATGATTCACCTCATCAGCAGCGGCGAGAGCAGCGGTGAGCTGGAAAAGATGCTGGAGCGGGCGGCAAGCAATCAGGAACGCGAGATGGACGGCCTGCTCTCGACCATGACCAATCTCTTGGGGCCCTTCATGGTGGTGTTCATGGGCGCGGTGGTGATGTTCATCGTCATTGCGCTTCTGTTGCCGATTTTTCAACTCAACGACCTTGTCAAATAAAGGACTGTGCGGCAGGGTATTGCGCCTGGACCGCCTTTCCGTTTATAACGCGCGCGTGTCAGTTCACCGGCGAAGAGCCTTGGCTTCGGTAGCATGAGCGAAAAGCCCGAATCGGACGAGTTCGAGGAAGAGGACGCCGAAGATGTGGCGCCGGGCGGCGATGAGGTCGACGTCGACCACATCATGCGCGACGTCGAGTCGCAGCGCCGGCGCGCGCCGAAGGGTGCGGAACCCGCATGGCGCCGCCTGGAACGCGTCATGGAAGAACGGCGCACCGCCGAACTCATGAGCGACTTCGACGATTACGAGATTGCGGACGCCGATGACGGCGCATCCGATTCCGACGATCCCGACGAGTCCGGTGAAACCTCCTCGCACGCGGCAAAGTCGGCACGGAAGAAAAAGAAATCCCGCTGAGCGCCGGCCGCGACGGTCGAGCGAGCCGCGACCGCCGCGGGCCGTCAGATCTCGTTGCGCTTGGCGAACCGGCCGATATGGTCGGCCGCGCGGAAAGCCAGCGCCTCGATGGTCATGGTCGGCTGGCCGCGCCCCGAGGTGACGAAGCTCGACCCATCGCAGAGAAATAGATTCGGCACATCGTGCGTGCGATGGTATTTGTCGATCACCGAAGCGGCGGGATCGTTGCCCATGCGGCAGGTGCCCAACAGGTGAACGCCGGATTCGACTTCTTGCACCTCGTCGCGCCAGACCTTCTGCGCACCGGCCGCCTGCATGATCTCGACCTGGCGGTCCTGGAGAAAGCGCGCAAAAGCAAGGTCGTCGGGATGATCCTTGTAGGTGACCCGGAGGGCGGGGATCCCCCAGGCGTCCTTGAGCGTGGGATCGATGCTGACGCTGTTGGTTTCCACAGGCAGCGAAGTGGTGTGCCCGGTCGACACCATGGAGCGCGGAAACGCCTCGATGCGCGCCTTGAGGTCGGCGCCCCAGCGCGGCAATTCGCCTCCGGAGGACATGGCCCACAGCGCCGGCTGGGGATTGATGCGCGCGTCAATACCGCCGCCGCCATAGAATCCCCGCTTCGGGTCGGAGTCGTAGAAATCATGCAGGATGCGCGTCACTTGCACGCTCTTGTATTCGTTGAGCTCGTGTTCGAAGACCGCGTGCGCCGAGGCGCCTTGATTGAACATGAGATACTTGCCCACCAGGCCGCTCGAGTTCGCGAGACCTTGGGCAAAGCGGCCGCTCTCGGAGTTGAGGAGCAAGCGCGCCGTCTCCGCACCGTTGGCGGACAAGATCACCGCGCGGGCCTTCTGGAAGCGCTCGCGCTTGTCCCGGTCGAAATAGTGCACGCCCGTGGCGCGTCCTGCCGCGTTGGTCGCCACACGGTACACATAGCTATGCGTCCGCACCTCGCAGCGTCCCGTCGCCTCTGCCTCCGGAATCATCGTGTACAGCGAGGAGGACTTCGCCCTCGCCTCGCAGCCGAACCCCATGCAGAATCCGCAGTGCACGCATCCAGGGCGGCCGCGATACGGCTGCGACGTAATGGCCATGGGCGCCGGAAAGGGATGCAGCCCCAACTTTCGCGCGCCGCGCTCGAACAACACGCCCGAAGACTTCACCGGCAAGGGCGGCATGGGATAGGGCCTGGTGCGCGGCGGATCGAACGGACTTGCGTAGGCCAGCCCCGACACCCCTACCTCCCATTCCACCTTGGTGTAGTACGGCTCCAGTTCCTGGTAGGTAATCGGCCAATCGGCGAACCCGGTGCCGGGGATGGCGCCGAGCACGCTTCGCTCATTGAAGTCGATCTCGTGAAAGCGCCAAAAATTCGCGGTGAAGTGATTGCTGCTGCCGCCGACCAAGCGCGCGTACAACGCGGGCTGCTCACCCCGCGGTGCCTTCGCGGTGACATTGAGATGCTTGCGGAAGGTTTGCGGGCTTGCCCTGGGATCGACCGTGATCCCGCTGAGAAAGAAGTACTTCAATTCGTCGTGTTCGAAATCAGCGGGTCCCAGACGCGGTCCTTGCTCGAAGACCACGACCGAAAAGCCGGCCTGAGACAACTCACGCGCCATCACTCCGCCGGCGGCGCCCGACCCGACCACGGCGAAATCCACGGTGTCGTTGGGTTTGAATCGGCGAGCGGTCAAGAGTGCTTCTCCGTGGGATAGGGCACGAAGCCGGTGTACTCGCGATCGTAGTAGCCGAACGGCGGCGTGAAGGCATGCTGGTCGACGAATCCCATCAGCTTCCAGCCGGCGCCGCCGAAGTTGCCGCCGTACTTCGGCGAGGAGAACATGCCCAGCAACGTGAGCGTGCGGACGGCGTCGAAGAACGGCGTGCCGTCCACCGTTTTTAGATACGCGTTCTGCGCATCCGGCCCGGCTTGGGCGAAGCTCGCCGACGCCGGTATTGACTCGGGCCATCCTGGCCCTCGCCCTTCGGGCGCCCTGCGGGCGTCAGCTCCGGCTTCCTGCCTCCGCTTCGAGGCGCGGTACGCCGACTGGAAGTGTGCGAGTCCCGCGCGAAAGTCCTGGGACCAGTCGGAGAAAAACGTGGCCAGGGCACGATCGATGAAATGCACGGCGTGCGCCTCGCGGGCTCCCGGCGTTGCCCCGCTCGGGACGATCTGCGCCGAGATCGCTTCGACATCGGCGGCGTCGGCGGCATTGAGGAATTCGAATCCCACCGGCGCAGGAGCGGCCGACGCTTCCTCGGCATGATGCGCGGCGGCGGCGATCGCCGGCCAGTGCGCCGCGATCCACACGCCTGTCAGCAATCCGCCGCTCGAGCGCAGAAACGAGCGCCGAGAGTTCTCATCCTGATCGTCGGTTGGATTCATGTGCTCCCCTTGTGTTGATCGTGCGCTCGGCACGATCGGCGAGTCAAGGGTTGAGCGTGCGCACGGCTTCAGCACATACGTTGAAAATTTTCGCACTACCTTGGACCCTTCTCGCGGGTGCTCAGATGCGTTGCTGCTCAATGAAAATTCCGCGACGCCACCGTAAGATCGCCCAGCATCGCCGAGAGATTGATCAGCCGCTGCGCGATGACATGCTGTACGTCACCCTCGCGCTGCAATGTGCCGTGCACCTCGAGCAGACGCGACTCGAGCAAGGCCGCGCGCTGCGCGACGGCGACGCGGTTCCACACGATCAAATTCACGTGTCCGGTTTCATCTTCCATGGTGACGAAGATCACGCCGCTCGCACTGCCGGGCCGCTGGCGCGTAATGACCAGACCCGCCGTAATCACCTGCTTCCCGTTCGGTTGCCCCCAGAGATCCTGCGTCGGCAGCACGCCGCGGCGTTGCAGCTTCTCGCGCAACAGGCAGAGCGGATGACGGCGCAAGGTCAGGCCGGTGCTGCCATAGTCGGCGACGATGTCCTGACCCTCGCGCGGAGCCCGCAGCAGCGGGATGCCCTCCTCCGGCACCGTCGCGGCGGGCAGCAAGGGCAAGGCACGCTCCACCCCGCTGACCTGCCACACCGCGCGATGCCGATGTCCCGCAAGACCCGCCAGCGCATCGGCGGCAGCGAGAGCTTCCAGATCCCGCCTGTCCAGCTCCGCCCGTCCGGCCAGATCGGCAATGGTGTCAAAGCCGCGCGTGGCGCGCGCCGCGAGCAGCCGGGCAGCTCCCTCGCTCGACAAATGCTTCACCAGGCGCAGCCCTAAGCGCAGCGCCGGCCGGCCGTCGGGTCGCCGTTCCAGGGTGCAATCCCAGTCGCTGCTCGCCGCGTCGACGGCGCGTACCTCGACGCCATGGGCACGCGCATCGCGCACCAATTGCGCCGGGGCATAGAACCCCATGGGCTGGCTATTGATGAGGGCCGCGCAAAACGCCGCGGGTTCGTAATGTTTGAGCCAGGCCGAGGTATAGACGAGCAGTGCAAAGCTCGCCGCATGAGAGTTGTGAACAACGAAGTGATTGGCCAAAAAATTGTGATCGCCTTCGATCTGCAAATCATATGTTTCCTGATTCCCGGCTGCCTCGATCTCCACAATTCTGTCCCAATAAACACGGTCTCCTGGCACCGGCTCGGAACGCGCCGTCGCGAGCGTGTCGCCAACTTTGAGCTTTCCCAACTGAAGCCAGCCCGCCATGGTCATGAATGGGTGTTCAGCCGTCGCGACAATCTCATGGCCGAGAGCCGTGCGTAAACGCAATACGGGCTTCACACCGCTTCGCATTACTCGCAGCACTTTGCGCTTCCTCAAACGCAGGTCATCATCGCACGCAAGTGTGTTATCGAGGCGCGCCTGCCCGCGGATAACTTCATCGATGGTCAACCACCTTCCAGTATCGGCATCCACTACGCGCGTCTCGCCAACGACACATTCCGGAAATCCGTATTCGCCGAAGCCGAGTATCTGATTGAATATCTGATGCGCGAAGCTCTCGGGATACCCCCGATCACGCATGCCATCGATCAACTGGCGCTGGAAGGGCTCCAAGCCGCCCTTTCGCTTCCAGGCCGCCATCGCGCGGCGCAGCCGGTCCGCTTCGCCGGGCGAAAAGCCGGCCGCGACGATGGCCAGCTGCATCACTTGTTCCTGGAAAATCGGCACACCCAAGGTGCGCTCGAGCACCGCTTTGACCTTCTCGCTCGGATAAGTCACCGCCTCCTCACCGTTGCGGCGGCGCAGGTACGGATGCACCATTTCACCCTGGATCGGGCCGGGCCGCACGATGGCCACTTCGATCACCAGATCGTAGTAATTTTGCGGCCGCAAACGCGGCAGCATGGACATTTGCGCCCGTGATTCGATTTGAAACACGCCCACGGTGTCGGCGCGGCAAATCATCTCGTACACGGCCTTGTCCTCGCCCGGCACCGTCGCCAGATCGAGCTTGCCCGGAACCCTGCTTAAGCCGCCGAATTCATTGATCATCTGAAACG
>Ga0307470_10000970_pt1 | contig 11900 bp, 14 predicted proteins | sample atmos_gasesAM3C__FD_204565 | JGI IMG/M metagenome (GOLD analysis project Ga0307470, IMG submission 204565) | Hardwood forest soil microbial communities from Morgan-Monroe State Forest, Indiana, United States - atmos_gasesAM3C_05 | ecosystem: Environmental > Terrestrial > Soil > Temperate forest... | reverse complement strand
CCGCCGAGGCCCACACCCGCCGGGACCTGCGCATCTCCCCCGCCGGCCCAGGGCTCAAGCGCATCTGCGGGCTCCTGGACACCGAAGGCGCCGAAACCCTCCGCGTCGCCCTCGACCCGCTGGCCGCACCCCGCCCCGCCGACCCCGACACCGGCGTGCGGGACGACCGCACCCACGGGCAACGCATGGCCGACGCGTTGGTGGACCTGGCAGACCGGTCCCTGCGGATGGGGGACCTGCCCGACAACGGCGGCGAACGCCCCACCCTCATCGTCACCATGCCGTATGACAAGCTCGCCGCCGCCACCGGCGCCGGCACGCTGCCCACCGGCGACATCCTCCCGGCCAGCCAGGTCCGCCGCCTCGCCTGCGACGCAAACATCATCCCCGCCGTCCTGGGCGGGGAAAGCCAGGTGCTAGACCTCGGCCGCGGCTCCCGCCATTATGTCGGCGCGGCCCGCCGCGCCATCATCCTCCGCGACCGCGGATGTGTCTTCCCCGGCTGTGACCGCCCCTACCAGTGGTGCCAGGTCCACCACTGCACCCACTGGGCCAACGGCGGCAGAACCGACCAGAACAACGGCGTCCTGCTCTGCGGACACCACCACCGCGCCGTCCACCACAACGGCTGGGACGTCCTAACAGCCCACGACGGACTACCGGAGTTCTTGCCCCCACGCACAATCGACCCGGAGCGAAAACCCGTCCGCCACCACCGACACCGAAAACGAACAGCATGACACGAAAAGAGGAGATCACGCGCCAGCGCCACGGGTGCCGGCGCGACACGCCCGCGGGCCTATGCAGAGCCCGGCCCGGACCTGGTAAGCGCCTCACCGACCCGCAAGGACACAGTTAATCATCTTGGCATGACGAAGTTCTGCATAAGCCTCCAAGCCGGCGAGCCAAGTTCGACGAAGATCGCTGACCAGCCGGCGCGACGTTTCAACTCTTCCCTGATATCTTCCAGGTCGACCGGATCCATGCCACCCTTCTCAGCCCTGGCTCTCCAGGAGTTTGCAGATGATGTAGAGCAACCTGGCATACGTTCGGCGCTCCAGGGCGACCTGCTCCTGCTGCCATACCGGTTCCACGCCCCCCATCAGCCCGACACTTCTCGATGATTTCGAGTCGTTAGCCTCCTCGACAGCCACTGGTAGTTTACTGGAGCCCTGGCGACCATGTACATGTTGTCCGGAGTGAGCCGGGTGAAGCCCGGAATGTTGATGAGCCTGGCTAACGGGTTCATATGGCCCGCTGTCACCCTGGGCCCCGGCGGATTCGAACTGTTCAGGTTCGACAGCACCAGCCCGTACCCCGACCGCATGAACAACCAGCACGCCAACGTGAAGGCCATCATCAACCGCGCCGGCAACCGCCGGTAACGCACCTCCCGGACCCCGGCCGCCTCAACCACATCCTCCAGCAGCGCCGCCGGGAACGTCCACGCCAACACCCCGATCGAGATCCGATCCGGCAACCTCCACAGCCGCCCTCGCCTCACGCGTCACACCAGCCACAAGACGAAACCACACCAAACGTAGTCTAAGGAAGCGACATTGGGGATCGCCGGTCCGGACGGATATGACCAGGAAATGTCAGGCCAATGGGCGGGAATCTGTCCCCGGCGATCAAGCACGCGCGCGGGCTACCGAAGCCGGCTACCGGCCAAGGTATGTGGGGGTGGTTCGGCCTCTGTCTTTGCGGGTGTTCGGGCTGGTTAGTGCGGAGGGGCGCATGACGGGTCAGCACGTGCCGGTGTTCACGGTGCTTGGACCGGTTGGGTTCGAGGTGGCAGGCCGGCGTTTTTCGGTGCAGCGGGCACAGACTAGGGGGCAGCTTGGGGTGCTGTGCCTGTGTGCTGGGAGCGTGGTCTCCTTCAATGCGTTGGTGGAGGCGATCTGGGGTGGCGCGGCTCCGGCGTCTGCCCGCAATCAGGTGCATGGCGCGATGCATGTGATCCGGGATCGGCTCGTCTCGGCGGGTGCGCCGGGGGTGTTGGCTGGTGGTCCGTATGGCTACCGGTTGGATGTGCCGGCTGAGCAGGTGGACGCCGGCCGGTTCGAACGCTGCGTGGGACGGGCGGTCCAGAGGGTGCGGGCTGGCGAGGCGGCCGAGGCGATCGAGGGGTTCCGGTCGGCGCTGGCGTTGTGGCGGGGTGAGCCGTTGGCTGATGCGTCTGGCGCGTACGTCGAGGGCGCCCGGGCTGGGTTGGTGGAGCGGCGGTTGCTGGCTGTGGAGGAGTTGGCTGAGCTGGAGCTGGCAGCCGGTCGGGCGGAGGTTGTGGTGGCCGACCTGGGGCCATTCGTGCACGGGCATCCGCTGCGGGAACGGCTGCGGTTGCTGCTGATGCGGGCGTTGCAGCGGGTTGGGCGGCGGGCCGACGCGCTGGCGGTCTACCGCGATTACCGCCAGGTGTTGGTTGAGCGGGAGGGCCTGGATCCGGGTGCTGAGATCACCGAGTTGATGATCGAGTTGTTACGCACGGACTGCCACGCCGAGCCGGTGCGGAAGGAGCCGGTGCGGGCGGCGGCGCCGGCGCAGCTGCCGGCGGATGTTGTCGGGTTTTCTGGGCGGGTAGTGGAGTTGGCGGCGTTGGATCGGGTGTTGGCCGAGCGGGAGCGCGGTGGCCGGCCGTCAGCGGTGTGTGTCGTGATCGGACCCGGTGGCATCGGCAAGACCGCGTTGGCCGTGCACTGGGGGCATCGGATCGCCGGCCAGTTTCGCGACGGCGTGCTGTACGTGGACCTGCAGGGCGGCGGGCTGGGGCAGCCGCTCGAGCCCGCCGCAGTGCTGGAAGGGTGGCTGCGGACGCTGGGCATGGACGCGGACCGGATCCCGGCCGCCACCGCCGACCGGACGGCCATGCTGAGGACCGAGCTGGCCGCCCGCAGGGTGCTGCTGGTGCTGGACAACGCCGAGTCGACCAGGCAGGTGCGGCCGCTGCTGCCGGGCGCCGGCGGGAGCGCGGTCGTGATCACCAGCAGGCACCGGCTGGACAGCCTGACCGTCGCTGACGGCGCCGTACCGGTAGAGCTGTCCGGCCTGCCCGACGCCGATGCCGTCGCGCTGGTCCGGATCACCTCGCCCGTTCCGCTCGCGGAGGCGGACGCACCGCAGCTGGCCGCGCTGGTGAGGATGTGCGACGGCTTCCCGCTGGCCCTGCGGATCGCCGCGGCCCGGCTCGGCGGTGCCCGGTCGATGCCGCTGCCGGCGCTGTTGGTCGCGTTGGCAGATGAAGACCGAAGGCTGGCAGAGTTGGCGGTCGGCCGGGCCGAGGACGAGGTCGCGGTCGCGGCTTCCTTCGGCGCCTCCTACGCCCGGTCCTCCTCCGCAGCCCAGCGGATGTTCCGCGCGATCGGGGCGCACTTCGGGCCCCGCCCCAGCTTGGCCGCATGCTCGGCGACTGCGGGCCTACCACCGGCACGCGCACGAGCGGCGCTGGAGGAGCTGGTCGAGGCTCACCTGGTGCAGCGCGACGGCGACCGGTTCGCCACCCATGACCTGCTCCGGTTGTACGCGCGGGACCGCGCCGCAGCGGGGCCCGTGGCCGAATACGCCGAGGCGGTGCAACGCTGCCTGGACTGGTACCGGGCGGCCGCGCACGCCGCGGACCTCCTGCTCCGCCCGGCCGGGCAGTACGTCGGCGCCGACCGGCCTACCACGGCCACCCCACCGGAACTCGGCAGCGAGGAGGCCGCGCTGCACTGGCTCGACACCGAGGCCGACAACCTGGTCGCGGCGGTGCGGCTCGGGATCCGGGTCGCGCCGGCGCTGTCCTGGCGGCTGTGCGCGAGCTTGTTGACCTGGCTGCAGCGGCGGGCCCCCCGCTCGACCTACATCGACCTGAATACGCTCGCCGTCGCGGCTGCCGCCGCCGAGGGGCATCTGGCCGGCGAGGCGCTGCTTGCCAATGGCCTGGGTGTCGCGCACGCGCTGGTGCGAGACGTCGAGCGGGCCACTGTGGCTTTCGACCGGTCCTACCGGCGGAGGCTGGAGCTTGGGGACCGGCGCTCGGCAGCGGTGGCGCTGATGAACCTCGGCGCGTTGCTCGCTGATGCCGGCGACCCAGCAGCGGCGGTGTCCCGCCTGCGGGATGCCCGCGAGCTGTTTCTGGAGCTGGCCGATGATCGGGATATCTGCGTGGCCGAATGCAACCTTGGCTTCGCCCACCAGCGGGCCGGCCACTCAGCCGAAGCGCTGGACTGGTTCGGCCGCGCGTGGGCCGCCGCCCGGGACATCAACTACCGGGCCATCACCGGGCATGCAGATGTCGGCATGGCCGAGGTGTACGAGAGGGATGGTGATCCGGCCAACGCCGCGCGCCACTTCGCGCGGGCGCTGCCCGCCCTGCGCGCGGAGATGGACAAGGTGCAGGTCGCCTGGGCAGTGCACGGGCTGGGCCGGACCCGGCTGGCCCTCGGTCAGGTGGCCGCGGCCCAGCAGAGCCTTCAAGAGGCCCTCGACCTGTACGAAGACCTCGGCGACCCGACAGCCGAAACAGTACGGGCACAGCTCGCCGACCTCGCAGCCCGGCGTTAAGCAGACGTACAGCGCCAGCCACGACCGTTGACCAGGTCCATCAGTCCACGAAAGGAACCCCGATGATGACCTGGCGCAAGACCTGGCGCGGCGGAGCGGTCGCTGGCACCCTGATGCTCGGCGCGGCACTCACCGTCGCGGTGGCGGCACCCGTCGGCGCCGCCGGCAACCCGCCATGCTTCGTCAACAACGACGGCTCACTCCAGTGCGGCAACACCGCTCCGACGCCCGTCCACGAGCGCCCGATGTTCGGCCCCAACGGCCGCACAGTGGACACACTACGAAGCAACCCCAGCTGGTTCTCCTGCTGGACGACCGGGGCCTACAACGGCAGCAACTACATCTGGTACGCGACCTACGGCGACAACACCGGCGAATGGGGGTACGTCCCGGCAACCATGGTCTTCACCCCGAACGATCCCTACGTGGACTCCGCCGGACGCCGCGTCCGCCATTGTTGATCCACAGAAACCAACGACTCTCGAGGCCAATTTCCACCGCTGTACGTGTGTCCTCAAAAACGCCAACCTCAACACGGTTGAATGAGCAGGACCCATCCCAGGTGGGCGATGACACTCCGCAGAACGGTCATCGCCCACCTGCCCGAGCATCACCGGTGCCCCTATCGCGGTGCCCGCCGACCCTTCTCCCACGCCTCGGCCTATTGAAAGCTGCCGCAAATCCAGCCTTACAAGACCGGCCGGTGCGTCCACCTCAAACCCAGCGAACCACTATGACGGCACCAACGACCACATAAGCGGCGGCGCGCTGCGCGCTCCTCGTGAGCCTGCCCGCGACTATCGCAGATTCCGAAACCACAGAGGATGATATCGCCTAACTCATATCTGATACCTGACCCAGGGTGTTGTACCTGGCCTGAAGCTTTGTGGCCCGGCCGGCGGTGGCGTTCTTGCCCAGCACCAGCGCCGAGCGCGGCAGCCTCTTCTGCTCGTTGATGCGGTCTGCGAGGCCGGCCAGTCCACCTGCCTGGCCGGGCCGGTGGCCGCTGCGGTGGTTTGGGCGAGAAGGTCCTTGACTCCCACGAGGGACTCGATCGCCTGAGTGGCCAGCGCCGTCACCGGTGCCGGTGCGGTGTCCACGACGTAGACCAACTCACGCGGCGCGTGGGCATTGCACAGCGCGTGTGTGGCGCCCGTGTAGGTGTCGTACGGCGCCCACGCGTCATGAACCGCGGTCCCGGTGAACGCCGGCAGCACCCCGGCGGCGTCCATCCCTTTCACCCCACGTTCACCCCACGCCTGGGGTGCACGGTGAGCAGCACATCAGTACTGGTGGAGGCCGAGTGCATCCAGCGCGGCCGCCCGGCGGTGCGGAACCCGGTCTCATCGAAGTGCGCCACCGCCGAGCCGACGATCCGCTGGAGGATCGCGGGGACGACCTTGGCGACCACCCCGGCGGCGACCCGCCTGGTCCACGACGCCAGCGTGTTCGCGGCGACCCTCGCCCCGAACAGGTCACCGACCGCCTGGACGGTTCGGGACCTGGACAGGAACTGCCCGCGGAACACCTACACCCCGACCCCGGCCAACCGTGACCCGTACCGCACCGGCGCAGTGACCCCATCCGGCGCGACGGCCTTGGTGATGACCCCGCACCAGCACGCCCGGGAGACAAGCCGGTGCTCAGTGACGACCAGCCGCGGCGGCGGCAGACCGAACACCTGGCGGGCCTCCACCCCGGCCCACACGGCACCGGCCAACCCAGCCCGCACCCGCGGCACACCCGCGGTCCATGATCCTTCCGATGGTCCGGGTCAGCCACCGGCGACAAGGTGAGCCCCACCTGGCCCTTCGGACGGCCCGGACCTCGCTTCGACTTCTCCCGTAACGATTTCGGCGCCGGCTTGGCCAACCCATCAGAGCCCGGCGGCTTGCCGGAGCTCTTCGATGTCATCCCCAACCGCGCCTCAAGCTCACCGATCCGCACCACAGCCGCGGCCAGCCCCTCACGCAACTCGCCGTTCCCAGCCCTCAGCCCAGCGTTCTCAACCAGCAACTCTTCATACGAAGGCTGCGGCGAGACCCGCGGCTCCGGCACACGAAGATCCAAACACACCCGAACCGGACCATACCAACGACACGCCGACCACACGGCGTCCTACCACAGACCAAACCAACACACCCGCACCAACAAGAGACCTATCCAGTTACGGCCGAACTATGACGTGGTACAGCGCCAGGTCGGACACCTAGCCTGCGGTGACCTGATGATCGAGCCAATACTGGGAGAGGTACGAGTCGTCCAGGTGACCGAGTTCGGCTACGACGAGGTGAGGCACCAGCAACAGCTCCAGGTGCACTGGGCCAGTGATGATGGCCTGAGCACGGCAGCCCGGCTCTACCCAGCTGCTGCCACCGTAGCCGTCCGAGTACCAGCACTGACTGATCAAGCACTCATACGACAAGGCATCGACCTGGCCGTCTACCAGCAGACAGAAATAGACCCCAGGACAGCCCGAACCATTGCGGCACAGCTTCAACGAGGACCTGGTACAGCGCTGTATGCCTTTGCAGTGAGTGGAACAATAACCGACAGACTCTATGAGGAGCTAGAGGAAGTGACGAGGGGGGCAGTCGCCTACGGTGAAGAGATGGGTGGATGCTCTGGCTAGCCATTGCCTGGCGCGGGAGAACCTTGGGCCGATTGAGGGGTGGGCGGGGGTGGTGTGGTAGGACTAGCCTTTGTCCGAATCGCACGCTCCTGTCCTTTGTTGGTCTGCCGCATGTACTGTAGACAGCCTATAGCGCAGCCTTCTAGGCGCCGGCCGCCACCGTCGTAAGCGCACTTCTACACGGCCGAGCAAGACACTCATGACCGAGCGCAGTGCCGTTAAGCCCGCGCCATAAAGATTCGCTATCATACATTCAACGAACAAATTATCGCCTCCACGACAGCATCTGCGGTCTCTAGCGGGGCGGCATGACCTACGCCTTCGAGAAGGCTGAGCTTGGCGTGCGGCAAGAAAGCAGCCATTTCTCTCGTATCGCGCTCGCTACTTACGGGATCCTCGTCACCGACCAAAAATATGACCTCTGTCGAGATATCCCCCGCGTAGCATGTGAATTCGTTCCAGTGATGCCTGTTATCCCACAGGGCTCGTAGAACCTTAGAGCTACCGGCTTTCTCAACAAGTGAGCGGCGCCGTGCTTGCGTATCAAGTGCGGAATCGGACACTAGATTTCCCAACAAGAACCGACTCGATTTCTCACTGTTCGCAATAGCTCTCTTGACGGCCGACGGTACAGGTGCGCTTACTAGTACGAAGAGACGGAGAGCGGTGAGGCAGGTTCGCGGTCGAGCCAGAAGCTCGTGGGCTGGGCGATCGAGAAATCTAGCCACACCGGACAGACCGCCGTTGATGAGAATCACCGATTGAACGGACTTAGGCAGTTCTCGGGCGATGCCGAGCGCGACAAAGGCGCCCACAGAGTGAGCGACAACGATAACCTTGTCGTAGCTTGTCTCTCGGATTTCCGAGGACATAGCCCGAGCGAGTTGTGTGACTGTAGGTCTAGCACCTCCGAACGCTGGATGCGGCAGTATTGGAGCACCGTAGGCAAGATTGACCGGAACATCGATCAACTTCGGTATCACCAAGTCCCATTGATAGAGGTTTCCGCTGAGACCAGGCAAGAACAGCACCAGAGAAGAGGTATTATCGTCGGTCCGAATTGAACTCAGCAGTCCCTTATCGCCATACATACTCATGCACTCGTACTACCTCTCCCTGAAAGACCTTATAAGAATTCTAGCGCGAAAGCAAAGACGACACAACCGCCAAGACCAAAGGTACGAGCAGATATAAAGTTAGAGCCGAGAGTGTACTTCGCGTGCGAAAGGGCAAGTCCGGTCGAGTCCAGATCTTTTCGGTCGTCCCTTCCTTATCCATCCACGATAGATCACTCGTTCGAATGTGTTCGACAAAGCGCGCCTTCTCACGGACAGCCGAATTGTAGGCGATCGATGACGGGTAGATGACTACGAAGCAGTTGGCCATCATTACTCCGATAACCAAGAAGACAGTCCATTGAGCGAAGGGCAACCAAACTATCGAAACGCCGAGTGTGGCCACAAAATGCGCAAGCGTAGAACCGTACGTCCACTGCATGAAGCGGCGCAGCGGGCGCAAACCCCAGTAGCCATCGGTGTTGTATGACATATCTGGAGCGACGCCGAATTCATGGAACATTGCGGAACGGGCGAACACCGCGAAGACGCAACCCATGGCTAGCTGCTTCGCCAAGAAGTAGAACAGGTACGTTCCAGCGCTCCACAGCGCCACGGCCAGGAAGAAATGATGGTGAACGTTCGCCCACCATCCTTCATAGGTCTTTCTACTCCACTCTACATCGGATGCTGATGTAGAGTTCCAACTTCTGAAGAGGCCCCGACGTACGAAGAGACTGTACAGCAGGAGTGACGAACCCGCAGCTAAGATCAAGAATAGGATGGACAGAAGACGGCTTCCCACCATTTCGAACTGCCTATTTGCCCGTGCGACATCCGCGTTGACTTCGTTGATCCGGATACTACTTGCCCGGTATTGAATATTGCGTTCGTTCATTCGCACAAATTCTCGTATGGCTGCCACCTGCTCTGCGCAGAAGACGGGTGTGGCGATAGCTACGAGGATCACTATTATACCCACTGGATCTTGCAGCAGCGGCACTTGGACTCGATCGATAATCTTAGCTGGATGCACCATTTGGCCTAGCGCGGACGGCGTACCTTCCTTGCCAACTAATGAATTGTCCAGGCTGGCGAGCAGGAGAATGGACACCAAGAACAGGGAGGAGACAAGAAGGATCCTGATCTTAGGCTGAAGGCTCCGCAGGAGATTGAAGAAGGCTGCGGCGGATGTTCTCCCAAAGATACTACCAATGAGTTCGGGCCGAAGAGCGTTGAGCTGTAATTTGTTCATTCCTAGCGGGCCTCCACTAGGACCTGTGCTAGATCAATCGAGCGGTTTTCGAATCGCGTGAGGGAGCCTGTCAAATAGATTTGCCACGCTCGGACACGTGGCTTTCCCTCAAGGGCAACACACGCCTCCCAATTGAGCTCAAGGTTCCTAAGCCACTGGGCTATGGTGGCGGCGTAACTCTCGCCAAATGTCTCGACCGACAAAACTCGAAACCCGGAGCGCTCAAAGTCTCGGAGTTGCTTGGGTAATGGCAGTATTTGCCCGTTCGGAAAGATGTAACGTTGCACAAAGCTATTCTCGCGAAACCTCCGCGGACTGCCTTCGTGACTGACCATGCTTTGGTTCAGGTAGTAGCTCCCAGTAGGCACACAGCGACGGATCAGACTGAAGAATTTAGCAGAATTGCGCTCGCCAACGTGCTCGTACATTCCGATACTGGCGGCTGCTGTAGCCCTGGAAACGGGTAGTATCTGCCTGTAGTCACCGCAGAGAATCTCTGTAACTGGCCGGAGGGGTGTCACCACCCGGCGTTTGGCCTCCTCGTACTGTGCACGAGAAGCTGTAATGCCTATGCCTTTGCAGCCGTATTGCTTTCTAGCGTATGCGAGAAAGGACCCCCATCCGCAGCCGATGTCAAGAATCACGGATCCCTCGTTTAGCTGTAACTTTTGACAGATCATGTCATGCTTACGATCTTGTGCGTTCTCAAGCGAGTCAAACTCTGACAAGAATATCCCGCCCGAATAAGTCAGGGAGGGGCCCAGCAAGCGTCGATAGAAATCGGCAGACAGACCGTAATGATAGTCCGTCTCCCTGATGTCACTCGCTATGGAGTGCAAGCCCGGATGCAGACCCCGATACTCGATGGATGTAGGGCCGGCGGCCTTGAAGTCTCGATAACGTAGAGTTGGCGCAATACGCAATGTCGCAAACGCTACCGCTGCTATCGTCGCGGGGTCGCGCAGTGCGCTTTCCCTTTCCACCAGCATGTGCAGATCACCTTCGACGTCGATCTGCCCCGTAAGCCACGCACGCGCGAGACCGAGCCCTCGTGGGGCTCTCATGATTTGAGCGAATGCTACGGGACTCTTGAAGTACACGACTGTTTTTGCGTCGCGTGGCCCACTCTCACAGCCATCGTAGGCACACGCGCGTACGCTGGGAAGCTTGCGGCAAAGTACATCCAACAATGATTGCGTCGTAGCGTCACGAAGTATTGCCGGTTTCAAGAAGTCACCCCCTAAAATGCCTGGTAGCCTGTCCGACCGGAGCACGGGATGACATCCGCTGGTGTGCCGTCGAGCAGACCCACTAGCTTCTCAGCGTCAAGGTTACTCATCTTGAAGGCGCTGATGAAGGCGTTCAGCATCTCGGCGGCGAGCGTGGCGCCTTCGAGTGCCCCCCTGATGGTGTCGTTCTTGGCGCGGTGTGTCGTACCGCTGTCGCCATGAATCGTCAGATAGTCGGCAACCACCCGCGCCACGGCATCGACATTGATCTTGTCTGGCCGCACATGGTCGGCACGATGTACCCATTTGGCACGATATTTACTAGATCGTTCTGGTAATGAGCACAGATAGTTGTCAGCCTGCCAGACACGGCGTGCCTGATCCCCCTCGACCACGGTCTGCCACCCCCGGCTACAGGATGCCGCATGGTGGGCTCGGCTGCTGGCGAACCCACCAACCTGCGCTAGCGATCTGGTTGCGATAAGTGATCCATAACCTCGACCCCAAGGGGCATCGTCGCCCCTGCCGGCAACGATGTAAAGGGTGGTTCACTTAGATGAGGGGCAAGCGAAGATTGCTGGCCGGCATAGCCGTGGCAGTCGGCTAGTGGCCGGTCTGATAGTGGTCGGCGGGTCGTTGGTGGGGGCGGCCTCCGACCCAATCTTCACCGTCATGAACACTAGCGAGACACCATCGGACGGCGTATGGTTCCGTACCACCCCGCAGACCTCCAACACCGACCGGGTGACGGGCCACGGTGTCTACGCGGGCAACCGGGTGCAGCTCCAGTGCTACGCCTGGGGCGATGCGGTGGGCGCGTACAACAACCGGCTCTGGTACTACGTCAACAACGTCACCAGGCCGACCGTCTCCTCCAACGGCCAGCCCAACATCGGCTACCTGAACGCGCACTACATCAACGACGGGGTGGCCGCCAACGTGGTGGGCGCGGGTGTGGGGTCACCTGGCAAGCGCTTCGCGGCCTTCCCGCACTCGTGATCGGTCGCGCTCTCGCAGGACTTCTTGACAGGCAGCGCCCCGACCATCTCGTGCTTGCGCTCGGCGATCTCAATCGGTGAGTGCATCAGCAGCCTTCATCAGTGCTTGGTCAAGCACCTCTGCAGGAGTCTTAAACCCCAACGTTTGCCGAGGTCGCCTGTTCAGTTTCGCCGCGATCTCATCGAGCT
>Ga0307470_10000969_pt1 | contig 11905 bp, 10 predicted proteins | sample atmos_gasesAM3C__FD_204565 | JGI IMG/M metagenome (GOLD analysis project Ga0307470, IMG submission 204565) | Hardwood forest soil microbial communities from Morgan-Monroe State Forest, Indiana, United States - atmos_gasesAM3C_05 | ecosystem: Environmental > Terrestrial > Soil > Temperate forest... | reverse complement strand
CCGGCCACGACTACACCTGCTACAGCGATCCCGCGCACACCCACGAGATCGGCTATCACTACTACTGCGTGGGGTACGGCGGCGGCTGGGGCATCCTCAGCGGCTACTGCGTGACCCGTCCCTATCCCTGCACCTAGCCGCGTCGCTGGAGGCTGGCTAGCCGTCCGGTATGGGGTTTCGGGACGTCACATGCAGGAGCTCGCACACTGCGCCTGGCAGCCCGGGAGCTTGGCGCTGACGCAGGCGGGGGGCTCGGAGAAACCGCAGCGCTGGAGCAGGCAGATGTTGATGCAGTCGCTGCAGGAGAGGAGCGGCGCTGCTCCTGGGGCCGTTCCAGCGGCGGTGGGGAGCGCTGCGCCCGCCGCCGAGGGAGCGCTCGGAACAGCCGGGAGCCAGGGCGAGACCGCGCGGGCCGGTGCGCAGAGGGTGGCGTGGGGCCCCGGGCCGGGCGAGGTCGCCGCAGAGTCGGCCTGGCAAGCCTGGGCCACTCCGCCGTTGACGCTGTACCCGGTTCCGAAGCAGCAGTGTCCGTCCGGCGAGACGTACGAGCAGCAGTCGGCGATCGTGGTGTCGGACAGCCAGTAGTTGTAGGGCGGGACGTCGCACTGCACGAAGCAGTTGACGGTCCGGCCGAACCCGGCATGGGCGGCGGTCGCGCCGAGCGCGAGCGCCAGGGTGAGGACCGCGGCGAGAGCGGGGCCGTGCGAGCTAGATCTCATTGGGATCTCCTTCGGGGATCTCCGTCGACGTCGGAGCGTCCGGGGTCGATGCCGCGGGGGCATTCCTGCGGCACTTACTAAGGTGCGTTGGAACGGCGCGGGCGAGATTCGCAACCGCATTCAGGTTGCGACCACCCGCCGGCGGCCTGACTGTCGGCCGCCGGGCGCTCGGGCCATATGTCTATGTCATCCGGCTCTTCGAGGACGCGAAGCGCTCGTTCCCCAAGGGACCGCTCCTAGCGAGCGCGTGGATTTAAGCGCCTTGACTCCCTTCCAGGGTTTCCATATCTTGCCAACCGAATCTACTCCAGGCTCCTCCGGAAGCCTCGCCATGGCCCGCGTCGTCTGCTCGGTGGCAACTCCGTGCGATGAGATACTCCGACTTCTCGATTCGGCCCGAGCGGTCCGGCGCGTCCTATTCTGTGACCGTGATCTCGCCCTGTGGAGAGGCTCGCGGGAGCTTCGATCTCGGGCAGCCTCTCGAGCAGGTCTGGGGCTACCTGCCGGGTCTGTGGCGCGACGTGGTTCGCCACCAGTATCCTCGGCCCGGGTCCTTGCATTTCTACGGGTCCCAGCTCTTCGCCTCGATCTTCCACTCCTCTGTGTACGGGCTCTTGGAGCAAAGTCTCTCCCGTGCGGAGAGGTCGGGCGAGGGCCTGCGAATCCAGATCGAGATCGATCCATGGTCGCCCACCGAGATCCTCGACACTATTGTGTGGGAGGCACTCCGTGAAACTCAGTCCGAGCGGTGTCTGGCCCTCGACCGCTCGACGCCTGTTGTTCGCCATTACCGATCCGTATCCTGGCGCCATCCGGCCGTCGTCAACGACCGGCTGAAGATCCTCCTCATCTCGTCCGCGCCTCCCGACCTCGGCCACTTGAATCTAGAGCGAGAGCAGGCGAACCTGGAGGTCGCTCTCGGGGACGCGTCGGCCATCGAGCTTGTCTGCTTGGCGAACCCGACAATCGCTGAGGTCGGCGAGTGCCTCGCGCGGCACGAATTCCACATCCTGCACTACATGGGAATGGCCTCGTCCCTGATGGACGGAGCCGGGGGCGCTCTGGTCTTCGGCGGTCGAGACGGCGGGCTCGATCTAGTCTCCGGTGGCCGCTTCGCCGAGATGCTCCGAGGGCAGATCTCCTTACGGCTCGCGTTTCTGAACGCCTGTGACACGGCGCGGGTAGTGGGCGTTACGCAGCCGAATCCTTTCCGTTCTACCGCGCTGAGCCTGATCCTGTCCGGAGTGCCGGCCGTCATCGCCATGCAGTTTCCGATCTCCGACCGTGCGGCCATCGCTTTCAGCAGCGTGTTCTATCGGCGGCTCGCGGCCGGGGATGCCCTGGAATCGGCCGTTACCGAGGGCCGACATGCGATTCTTCTCCTCGGCGATGGTCAAGTGGAATGGGTCACGCCGGTGCTCTTCAGCAGCTTCCACGACGGGATCCTCTTCGAACGGGCGAGGCGTGAGGACTCGACTCAGTCGCGGCCGCGGCTCCGCGTCTTCATCTGTCATGCTTCAGAGGATAAGCCGGAGATCAGGAAGCTGCACAGAAGGCTGCAGATTGACGGCTACCAGGCCTGGCTCGACGAGGTCGACATTCTGCCGGGAAAGCGCTGGAAGGACGAGATCCTGAGAGCTCTCCGTCAGAGCGAGGTGATCCTCGTCTGCCTCTCGAACAGCGCGGTGACCAAGACGGGATTCCTGCAGCGCGAGCTGGGCCTCGCGCTCGATCTCCTCAACGAGCACCCGGAGGACGACATCTTTCTCATCCCGGTGCGCCTCGAGCGCTGCCAAGTCCCCGAGCGCCTGAAGGAGATCCAATTCGTGGACCTCTTCGAAGAAGACGGGTATGCCAAGCTCATCACGGCGCTGGGGACGAAGGCCAAGGTTCAAGCCGGTGGCCGTGGCTCCGATGGTACTGCATGACCCATCCCTGTCCCTGCACGTAGCCGCGGCCCGCGCCGGCGCGAGAGGTTGAGGGCGTCACCGCCGCCGGCGCACCCGGAACGCCGCGACCGCGTGCGGCGTCTCCTCCGGTAGCGCGGCCGCCAGGCGGCGGATGGTCTTTGCCCAGCCGGCCTGGCCGGTCCAGTGGGCGGCGGGGGCGGGCGTGCGGCGGCGGCCGGGGGCGGCGAGCCAGACGGCGAGGTCGGGGCGGCGGCGGCCGGTCGAGTCGACGGCGACGGCGACGTAGCCGTCGGCGCGGCGGTAGAGCGCCAGCAGGCCGAAGGTCTCGGAGTCGCCCTCGATCTCGAAGAGGCCGACGCGGCCGCGCGGGCCGTCCTCGAGCTCGGCCAGGATCCCCTCGACCAGCGGGTGGCCGTTGGCGAAGAAGTCGAGCTGCTCGTCCTCGACCGCCTCCTGGCGGTCGAAGGTGCCGAGGTAACGCGAGCCCGCGGGCACCCCCGGCAGGCTCTCGACCAGCGCCTCGTAGCCGAGCTCGACGCGGAAGGTGCGCCGGCCGCTCTCGCGCTCGACCAAAAAGCCGAAGCGCGCCGCGGCGCGCTCGACCAGGCTCTGGGTGACCGGCTCGAGGTCGGGCGGCACGCGGGCGAGGAGGGCGGCCGCCATCGCCGGCCGGTAGGGGTCGCGGTGGAGCTCATGGTAGGCGGCGGCGAGCACGCGGTCGCGCGCCGCGCGGGCCTCGTCGAGCACGGCGGCGAAGGCGCCGGTGGGGACGTCGAAGGGGGTGTCCGAACGTTCCTGCGGACCTCCCTGGCCTCCCGGCAGCGCCGCGTCCTCCACCGCCCGCGCCAGGCTGGCGAGCTCGCGCTCGAGGCCGGCGGTGGGGGCGCGGAAGAGGCCGATCTCCTCGTAGAGGCCGGCGAGGGTCGCGCCGAGGCCGCCGGGCGGGCGGAAGTAGACGATCTCGGTCGGGCGGTCGCGGCCGATCCGGTCGAGGCGGCCGATCCGCTGCTCGACGACCGCCGGGTTCCACGGCAGGTCGAAGAGCACGAGGCGGGTGCAGAACTCGAAGTTCCGCCCCTCGCCGCCGCTCTCGGTCGAGATCAGGAGCGGCGGGCCCTCGGGGAGGCGGAACTGCGCCACCTCGATGTCGCGGCGCTCCGCCGTCAGCCCCTCGTGGAAGATCCCCACCCGCAGGGTGGCCCGCCTCTCGACCGCCTCTTGGATGCGCTCGAGGGTCTCGCGGTGGGCGACGAAGACGAGCGTCTTGTCGCCCGCCCGGCGCCAGGCAGGGAGCTCGCTCAGGAGCCAGGCGAGGCGCGGGTCGCCCCGCTCGCCGGCCGCGAGGAGCGCGGCGAGCCCGGCGTCGCCGCGCTCGGCCGGGGTCAGGACGGCGGCGAAGGCGGCGGGGGAGGCGAGGGCGCGGGCGATGCGGTCGAGCGCGGCGCGGCGCTGGCCGGGGGTCGGCCTCGGCCCGCTCCGCGCCCGGCGCTCGAGGGCGAGGAGCGGCCCCCAGCCCGTGCTCGCCGCATCGCCAGTCGCTGCGACCGGCGCCGGCAGGCGCGGCGGCAGGCCGCCGACGTCGTTCCGCCGGGTGGCGCTGGTGCAGGGCGGCAGCGGCTCGCGCCGCACCAGCCGCTCCTCGAAGCTCTCGTCGGGGGGAAACTCTTCCGGGCGGAGGAGCTGGAGGAGGCGGAAGAAGCCGTGGGCGTCGTCCTCGAGCGGCGTCGCGGTGAGCAGGAGGACGTTGCCCCCGGCGGCGGCGATCGGCGCCACGGCGCGATAGGCGGGGTTTCCTGGATGGCCGGGCGGGCGCTTCAGGCGGTGCGCCTCGTCGACCACCAGGAGGTCGATGCCCGCCTCGACCGCCTGCTCGGCGAGGCGCCGGCGCTCGGCGAGGAGCTCGAGCGAGACGATGGCGCGGCGGTGGACGTCGAAGGGGTTGAAGCTCTCGCCGTAGTCGCGCGCCACGTCTCCCAGGCGCCGGTCGTCGAGCAGGCCGAAGACCTGGTGGTGCTTCCTCCATAGCTCGCCCAGCCACTGGACGACGAGGGTGTCGGGAGCGACGACGAGGACGCGCTCGGCGCGGCCGGTATGGATCAGGCGATTGAGGATCAGGCAGGCCTCGACCGTCTTGCCTAGCCCCACCTCGTCGGCCAGGAGCCAGCGCACCGGGTCGGCCGCCGTCGCCCGCTCGGCGACGTAGAGCTGGTGGGGGAAGAGGCGGATCCTGCCGCCCAGGAACGAGCCCAGGCCGCCCGCCTGGCGCAGGCGCGCGAGGTGGAGGGCGTCCAGCCGGTTCTGGAAGTCCTCGAAGGCGTCGACCTCGCCGCGGCCGAGGCGGATCCAGGGTGAGGTCTCGGGCGGCGGCGGCCAGAGGTCGCCGACGGCGACGCGGCGACCGTCGGTCAGGCGCCATGCGGCGCCATCCGGGCCCGTTTCCTGCGCTGCGAGGGTGACGACCTCGCCCGTACCGGCCAAGCGCGCGCGCCCACCGGGCGCCGGCGCGAAGGGGACGAGGGCATCGGCGGCGGCGGCGAAGACGAGGGTGGTGCCGGCCTCGGGGAACTGCACCTCGACCTGCCGGCCGTCGACCGCGGTCACCCGGCCCGGCCCCAGCTCGGGGTTGCCGCGGTGGGTGAGGAGATCGCCGGTCCGCCACATGGGGCGGTCATTGTACGAGGCGGCCGGCCGCGGCGCGCGCGGCGGCCGATGATAGGCTCGGAACGTCCAGGTCCCAGCTCGACCGGAGTCCCCATGAAAGCTCACGAGAGCCCCCCGGAAGTGGAAGCCAGCGACCCCGCGCCGCGCTTCCAGTTCGGCTGGCGGCCGAAGATGCCGAGCTTGCGCGGAGGCTTCGGCCGCGCGGCGGCGCGGGTGATCGTGCTCGCCTTGCCGCTCGTCCTGCTGCGCGCCTGCCTGCTGACCTACGTGCCGCCGGACCGCATCGGCCTGCGCCAGATCGCCTACGGGTTCGCCCAGGGTCTGCAGAAGGAGCCGGTCTTCCCCGGCTACCGGCGGGCGATCTCGGGCTACGAGCGGATCCACACCTTTCCCCGCGACGTGCAGGTCGTCGAGTTCACCAATAACGCGGAGGAGACCGGGGCCGGCCACCTGAAGATCGGCGCCATCAAGGTGCCGACCGTCGACGGCTACCCGGTCGACCTCGACGTGACTGTGCTCTACCGCATCGCCGATCCCTATCTCGTGGTCTCGCGGTTCGGCTTCGGCGAAGCTTACGAGGACGCCGTCGTAGTGCGCTTCACCGATCCGTTGGTCAAGCAGTATCTGGGCGAGCTGCGCGCCGAGCAGTTCTACCGCGAGGAGCGGCTGGCGCGGGTGGCGGCTCTCAAACGCGACCTCGCACGGCGCTTCGCCGCCAACGGCCTGGCGCTCGCCGACGTGCTGATCCGCCAGTACGACTACCCGCCGACCTTCCAGACCCTCACCGAGCAGAAGAAGATTCAGGACCAGGCGGTGCTCGCCAACCGCGCCCTCGCCAAGCAGGCCGAGGTGCAGACCCGCCTGAACCAGGTGCGGGCTGAGGGGCAGAACCTGATCCTCGTCAAGACCGCCGAGTTCCAGGCCCAGATCACCGAGATCGACGCCAGGCGCGAGCTTTACGAGCGGCAGAAGCGGGCCGAGGCCGACCTGCTGGTCAAGAGCGCCGAGGCGAGCGGCACCCAGGCGATCAACCGCGCCATGGAGGGTGCGGGCTCGGACAAGCTGCTGCGCCTGCGCCGCGGGCTGGCGCTCCTGCACAGCCTCAAGGGTCCGATCTACATCAACGAGGACCCCACGGACCTATCGAAGATCGTGGGGAGGAATTGATGGGCGTGCTCTGTCATTCCGGGCGCCGGCGAGCTCTCCTCATGCTCGTCCTCACCGGCCTCCTCCTCCTCGCCGGCTGCACGCCGCACCGCACCGGCGCGACCGAGGTGGGGGTCAAGTTCAACAAGATCACCAAGTCGCTCGACGTCTACCCGCCCGGCGCGACCTACGTCTTCCTGGCGATGGTCAACGACTGGAAGACCTTCGACGTCTCGCTGCGCAGCCTGGTGATGTCGACGAACGTTAGCTCCGGCGACCGGCGGGAGAAGGACGACCTGCGCTTCAAGACCCGCGACGGCAACGACATCGAGACCGACGTCACAGTGCGCTGGCGGATCGACCCCCGCAAAGTGACGATGATCTGGCGCCGCGTGGCGCCGACCACGGACCAGCTCCAGGAGCGCCTGGTGCGGCCGCTGGCGCGCACCTACGTGCGCGACGTCCTGAACCGCCTCGACTCCGAGGAGTTCTACAACCCGCAGCTGCGCTTCGCCGCCGCCAGCGACGCCACCCGCCTGCTCGACGCCAACCTGCGCCCCTATGGCGTGGTCGTCGAGCAGGTGCTGCTCGGCGACTTCTCGTTCAAGGACGACTACCAGCGGCTGATCAACGCCCGCAAGGAAGCCGAGAAGCAGGCCGAGAAACTGGAGGCGGAGATCATGGCGACCCAGGAGGCCAACAAGGCGAACCTGCAGTCGAAGATCGCCGAGCTGACCGAGAAGCTCACCCATTCGCAGGGCGAGTACGAGCAGCAGAAGCGCGCCTCCGACGCCTACGTCGTGCAGCACCAGGAGCAGGCGGAGGCGACCGCCGCCGAGCGCTCGGCGACGGCCCAGGGGATCCAGAAGGAGCGCGCGGCGTTGAACGGCAGCGCCGGCGACGCCTACGTCAACCTGCAGCTCATCGAGGCGCTCCAGAACAAGGAGATCCGGCAGATCCCCAAGCTCCCCAACGGCAACGTCCTCATCGACGGCAACAAGCTCCTGCAGCAGCTCGGTGTCATCCAGTACCGGGAGAGCCAGCGGGACGACAAGAACAACCGGTAGAGCGACTCGAGGCTTCCTCCCATGCTGAACTTCGCCGGTCCGGCCTATGACTTCGGCAACGTCCTCTTCGCGGTGCTCCAGGAGTGCGAGCACCGGCGGCGCGGCCTGCTCGCCAACGAGGCCGAGCGCGGCCTCTACGACGCGGCGCGCGCCAAGCTCGCGCAGATCCACGCGAGCTACCTCGAGAGCGGCGGCAGCCCCGACTACTGGCGCGAGCTCGAGAAGGAGGTGCTGGCGACGGCGATGCCGCAGTACGTCGCCGCGGCGCTCGAGCAGACCCGCCTCGAGCGCACCAACTACGACCTCTGGCGGCGGGGCGACCCGCTGGCGCGCACGTGTTGGGCGCTCGGCGCCCTCGCGGTGGGGGGGCTCGTCGTCTACCTGCCGTTCATCCCCATCTTCGAGGACGCCTTCGCCTTCGCCCTCGCCGGGGTCGCCCTCTTCTACCCCGAGATCAAGCGCGCCTTCTTCGACTTCCGCCACTCGCGGGAGCTCAATCGCCTGATCACCGGCGCCGAGGCCTACCAGAAGAACCGCCGCATTCACTACGTGACCAACGCCGAGCTGTTCGCCGACTTCCCGAGCGCCGGCACGGCGGCGGAGCCCGAGTCGGTTGCGCTGGCCAAGCCGGCTCCTCCCCTGCAGTCCCCATCCGCCGAGGGTCCGCCGGCGCCGCGGCCGGGCCGCACGGCGCAGCGGACCTGATGAAGATCGCAGCTCGTCTGGGCCTGCTCGACCTGCTCGACCTCTGGGGCGCCCGCCAGGACCGGCGGCTCGAGCAGGTCTGGGGGAAAGCTCCGGATTAGGGAGTCACGGATCCGACTGCGCCCGCACCGTTGGATTGTGATGAGGTCCGACGAGGCGAGCGCGCTGGTGATCGAGAGCGCTCCGCCGCGCGACGGTCGAGACTTGGCGGGCCATCTGGTGCTCCTGCCGGACGAGTCCGCCGGGCGGTGGGCCATGTGGCGCACCCTCTGCGTGCGCGGCGCCGGCTTCCCGGCGGCCGAGGTGCTGCGGCTCGCCGACGCCGGCTGCGCCGCGGCGGCGGACCGGCTGGCGGCGAGCGAGGACGACGCCGAGGGTCTGCGGCAACGCGCGCTCGCGGCGCTCCGCGGCGAGCTGGAAGGGTCGGGAAAGGACGGGCTCGACCGCATCGTCAAGGCCATCCATCGGGTCAAGAAAGGGCGGCCGTCGCCGGGAGTGGGCCTGGCCGTCGGGACGGCGGCGGCGCTCGACGCCTGGAACGCCGCCGCCGAGCGCCGCGAGGGGGAGCGGCGGGAGTACCAGGCGGCGTTCGCCGCCGGGGAGGCGCGCCTCCATCGGGCGCTCCACGAGACCGCGGCGGACCAGCGCTTCCGCGAGGCGATCGGGTGGCAGAACCGCCACGCCGCGCGGACCGGCCTCGCGGCGTTCCTGCGCTGGGAGCAGGGCAAAGGCGGCGGCACCGCTCGGGACCGCGGCCACGCCCAGATGCTCGCCTCCTACCTCCAGCGCTACTGTACCAAGAACGACACCATCGGGTTCTTCGGCCCGGTCGGCTGGGGCCGGGTGGGCGAGGGCGCCGAGGCGATCGCCGTCCGTCCCGGCCGCGAGCTGCTCGCCGCGCGGCAGGTCTACTTCGAGGGCTGGGCGATCGACGCCGTCGCCGGACGGCTGGCCGAGGATCCGGCGATGCGCCCCTGGCTCGCCCCCCGGCGCTCGCCGTTCCTGCGGCGCGAGGCCGACGGCTACTCCCTGCCCGGCGGCCAGAGGATCCAGCTCGGCCCCCTGTCGGGCGCCCTCATGGAGGCGTGCGACGGCACCCGGCCCGCCCGCGCGCTGATGCGCGAGCTGGGGCCGGCACTGACCGCCGCCAACGAAGCGCTCCTCTGGGGCCTGCTGGCGGACCTCCATGCCAAGGGCCTGCTCTGTTGGGCGTTCCAGATCCCCCTCGGGGTGAGCCCCGAGCGCACCCTTCGTGAGCTGATCCTCGCCGTCGAGGAGAAGCCGCTGCGCGACCGCGCCCTCGCCGTGCTCGACGAGCTGGAGCGCGGGCGCGACGCCGTGGCCCGCGCCGCTGGCCGGGTCGATGAGCTGGAGCGCGCCCTCGACGAGCTGGAGGCGGCGTTCACCCGCGCCACCGACCTGCCCGCGACGCGCGACTCCGGCAAGACCTACGCCGGGCGCACGCTGGTCTACGAGGACTGCCGCCGGGACCTCGATCTCGAGCTCGGCGCGCCCTTCCTGGCCGCGCTCGCCCCTGCCCTCTCGCTGGTCCTCGCCAGCGCCCGCTGGTTCACCCACTTCGTCGCCATGGGCCATCGCGAGGTGTTCGCCGGCGTCCACGCGGAGCTCAGCGGTGCGCTGGGCTCGCCGCAGGTGGACCTGCTGAGCTTCGTCCGCGCCGCCCTGCCGCGCCTGCTGTACGAGGGGGCGGGGCGCGAGCTCCAGGGCGAGCTCAACGCGCGCTGGGAGAGGGTGCTGGCGATCCCGCCGGGCGAGCGGCGGGTCGCCTACCGCAGCGCGGACCTGCTGCCACTGGTGCAGAGGGAGTTCGCCGCCCCGCGGCCGGGCTGGCAGCAGGCCCGCTACCACAGCCCGGACATGCTGATCGCCGCCGCCAGCGTCGAGGCGATCCGGCGCGGCGACTACCAGATCGTCCTCGGCGAGACCCATCTCGGCATCAACAGCATCGACCGCTGGCTCTTCGTGGCCCAGCATCCGGATCCCGAGAGCCTGCGCGCCGCCATCGCCGCCGACCTGCCGAAACCCTGCCTGATCCCCGTCCTGCCCAAGACTTGGCGTGAGGAGGAGGCGGCCGCCACCTTCGGGCTCAGGGTGCCGGGCTTGAACGGCCGGCTCACCGTCGCCTTGAGCTCGGCCAAGGACTTCCACCTCGACTTCACGCTCGATCCCCCCGGTGTCCCCGCCGCACAGGTGCTCTCGATCGGCGAGCTGATCGTCGAGCCCAGCGAGGGCGGCCTCGCCGTCGGGCCGCGGGCCGGCGGCGTCCGCTTCGACGTCGTCGACTTCTTCCAGATCGTCATGATGATGCTGGCGCACGACGCCTTCCGGGTGCGCCCCGCGGGCGCCTACACGCCGCGCGTCACCATCGACCGCGTGGTGGTGACCCGCGAGAGCTGGATCGTCCCCGCGACGGAGCTCGCCGGCGAGCCCACCGCGGCGAGCCGCTTCGCCGCCGTCCGGCGCTGGGCCGGCGAGCGCGGCCTGCCGCGCTTCCTCTTCGCCAAGATGCCCTATGAGTGGAAGCCCTTCTACGTCGACCTCGACAGCCCGGTCCTCGTCGAGATCCTCGCCAAGGCCGCCCGGAAAGCAGCGAAGATCTCCGCGGCCGCCACGATCACCCTCTCCGAGATGCTGCCCGGCCACGACCAGCTCTGGCTCCCCGACGCAGAGGGCAACCGCTACACCTGCGAGCTGCGGACGGTGGCGGTCGACTTGGGGTAGGGCGATTCCCATCGCTGGATCGCGGCGGCGCCGAGGGCCCTCTGCTACAGTGGAGCGGCCATGCCCGCCGCCCCGGATCTCGACCTCGCCGCCGAGCACCTCGACCGGTGTTTCGGGCTCGACGCACTGTGGCTCTTCGGCTCGCGCGCCGGGGGGGCGGCTCGCGTCGATTCGGACGTCGACCTAGCCGGCCTCTTCCGGCGGACGCCGAGCCAGCTCGAGCTTTTCGCGGCGCAGGCCGAGCTCGCCGAGAAGCTCGGGGTGGAGGTCGACCTGATCGACCTCGACCGCGCCTCGCCGATCCTCGCCATACAGGTCCTCAAGCACGGCCGGCTGCTGATCGACCGCGATTCCCGGCGGCGGGTGGCCTTCGTCGTTCGCACGATCAGCATGTACGAGGACCTGAAGATCGACCGGCGGGAGGCGGAGCAGGCCCTCTTCCGGCGGATCGCCCATGGTCGATCCTGACGTCGTGACGGCGAAGATCGCCGTCGTCGATCGCTGTCTCTCCCGTATCGAAGACGTCCGCGGCGAGCGCGGCGCGCAGCTTTTGCCCGTGGACGTCGACGACATCACCGCGCTCAACCTCCAACGGGCGGTGCAGGCGGGAATCGATCTGGCGAACCACGTCGTGGCGGCAGAGGGCTACGGCGTGCCGGACTCGACGGCGAGCACCTTCGCCCTGCTCGCCGAGCACGGCGTGATCGACCGCGAGCTGGCCGACCGCCTGCGCCGCATGGTGGGCTTCCGCAACATCGCCATCCACGACTACAAGACGATTGACTCGGCGATCGTCGAGTCCATCGTCCGCCACCATCTCGGCGATCTGCGGGCGCTCGGGTCTAGCCCAACTTGCGCAGTAAGGCGGTCAGGTTCGTCGTAAGTTGTTGATTCTAGGCTCGGGGGTGGCGGTAGTTGGGCGGAGGTCTGTACTACAAGTGGCCTCCAGGAGCGT
>Ga0307470_10000968_pt1 | contig 11915 bp, 9 predicted proteins | sample atmos_gasesAM3C__FD_204565 | JGI IMG/M metagenome (GOLD analysis project Ga0307470, IMG submission 204565) | Hardwood forest soil microbial communities from Morgan-Monroe State Forest, Indiana, United States - atmos_gasesAM3C_05 | ecosystem: Environmental > Terrestrial > Soil > Temperate forest... | reverse complement strand
CGCCGGCTCGGGGGCGTCCACTTCCATGCCGGAGGGCCCGAAGCTCACCGGGAATTCACCCGCCACGAAATCCGAGCCGCGATATTTCGTGATCTGGATCCGGTGCAACGCGACCCCGTACTCCAGCCGCGACTCGAACTCGATCACGCAGTCCACCATGAACTGCAGGAAGCCATAGTTCGCGATTTCCGCGCCGTGGCCATCGATCTTGGCCGTGAAAATGGCGGCATCCATCTCGTTTTCCGCCAACCAATCGCGAATCCGGTAGATCTCCCGCATTTCCGACTTCGGGTTCTGCAGCAGCGTCAACAGCACATCGATGCCGTCAAACACGATCCATTTGGCGCCGATTTCCTCCTTCTTTGCCTTGAGCATGGCCAGCATGCCGCGCAGGTCGAATTCTCCGGATTGGACGACATCGGGCGACAAGTTTGCGTTCATGAAAAAAAGCCCTCCCTTGAGGAGAGCAGGCAGATTCCATTTGAAACCGGCGGCATTCGCGATGATCTGCTGCGGGCTTTCCTCGAACGCCACAAAGATCCCGGGCTCCTCCCGTAGCCGCGCTGCGTTAACCAGGGATTGCAGAGCGAACACGGTCTTTCCCGAGCCCGGTCCGCCCTTCAGCAGACTGATGCGGTTCCGCGGCAGTCCGCCGTGGCTCAGCTCGTCAAACCCCTGGATGCCCGTCGCGATCTTGGGCAGATGTTGAGGAATTCCTTTTTTTTCCATCACGTCTTTTCTCAGTCTAGGGTGGCCCAACGATGCTCAGGAACTCACTTGCTCGAAGTCGACTGCTCAGGAGACTCAGGTGGGTGGCGTATAGCCAACTGCATGCATGATCCGCGCTCCAAATCGAGACGGTCGGTGCGCTGGCGTACATAGGGCTAGGATTCGCGTCGAGATTCCGCTACGGCATCCGATTGTCTCGGGCTTCGAGTTGCCCAGGAATGCCGGATATTCGTACGCCCGGCTTGGCCTATGTACGATACCGAACATACTAAAGCGCGTTACTTGCTCACAATTAGCAGTTGGGACAATGAACCACGCAGTGCCGTGAACGACTCTACTCACCACATCGGAATGAACCGCTTACTGGCAGCCCTGCCGAATTCCGTGCGGGCGCGCTGGCTGCCGCACCTGGAACCCGTCCAGATGCCTCTCGGCGGAGTGCTGTGTGAGTCCGGCGTCACGTTGAGCCACGTGTATTTCCCGTCCACTTCCATCGTTTCGCTGCTGTACGTCATGGAAAACGGCGCGTCCGCGGAGATCGCGGTCGTCGGCAACGAAGGCATCGTGGGGATTTCGTTGTTCATGGGTGGCGAGTCCACTCCCAGTCGCTCAGTCGTTCAAAGCGCCGGTCATGGCTTTCGGCTCAAATCGGCGATAGTCAAGGACGAGTTCAATCAGGCCGGACCCGTGCTGCAACTGCTGCTGCGCTATACCCAGGCCCTGATCACGCAGATGGCGCAAACTGCAGTTTGCAACCGTCACCATTCATTGGATCAACAATTGTGCCGCTGGCTGCTGCTGAGCTTGGACCGACTGCCGGGCGATGAGCTCTTGATGACGCAGGAATTGATCGCCAACATGCTGGGCGTGCGTCGCGAAGGTGTAACCGAGAGTGCCATGAAGCTGCAGCATGCGGGACTGATCCGGTACGCGCGCGGGCGCATCTCCGTGCTCGACCGCCTGGGCCTCGAGAATCGGACCTGCGAATGCTATGCGGTCGTCAAAAAAGAATATGACCGGCTGCTCCCAATGAATGGTAAGTCCATTCAGTTTTAGCCCCAATCGCGTACCAAGGGTGGCTGCGCCGTGCGGCGCGAACTCTCATTGACGCGCTCACGATACTGGCATCGCCCGCGTCGACCCTGGGCGTATGTTCGCTGGCACACAGACAGTCGTAGGGCACGACCGTATCCTCGGCGCTCATACACAAGGAAATCTCTATGAAACAAAAATTAGCGACGACGCTCATGGTCATCGGCGTATTGCTCGGACCCATCGTGGCGGTCGCCACCGAAGACTCGGACGCGGATCGTTCGCATCCCAAGGCGTTCGTCAAGGATTCGGCGATCACGACCAAGGTAAAGACGAAGCTCGCCGCCGAGCACATCACGAGCCTGGGGAATATTCACGTCGATACCGATGCCGATGGCGTGGTGTGGCTGCATGGAACTGCGCACACCCAGGAAGCGGCCGACAAGGCGGTAGCCATCGCCCGCGAGACTGAAGGCGTCAAATCGGTCCACAGCAGAATAACGGTCAAGAAAGACGACTGACCGGTCGAGTCGGCGTCGACTGGTCGGTTTCTTGTGCGTCTTGGCGTAGCCAGGACGCACAAGTATTCGGCAAAGACGTGCAGCGGCGATACCGCTCGAGGGCTTCGCGCAGCCATTGATTGGTTGGCACCGGCGCTCCGCCGATGCACCGGATGAGGTAAGGGCGCCCGCTCATGCTGCTTTTCGTCGCAGCCTTTTCAATAAAGTCTGTTGCCGTTACGAAACGTCCGAGTGCGACCAGGGCAGTGTATTTATTGCGTAAATGTTCACTCGCCTTCCGCGAATCGAACCACTCGCCGTTCCGATAGAACTCGCATCCGGAACTGGCGACTGCGCTCAGCAAATGTTCCACTTCCGCTTGCGCAACCGTTGGCGACGATTCCGTTGCGGCGAATGGTGGGGCGCCGAGTCCTATCAAGGCAACGCCGAGCGCTCCGCACAACAAAGCCCTGCCGAACATCACAGCTCACGGTCCAGCGGTAGGTACGAGAGAAACTTGACTTCCAATCGTTGCCCCTCGTTTCGAGCCGGTTCTCGGTCATACTCGACGTCTTGTCCGTCCTCCCGAGACTTCCACATGAGATGCTTATCCCGCAATTCAACCGCGTAAGCGTTCTCGGGTTGTACCATGCCTTGAAATCGAAGTGCACTCTGCAGCGCGAGTTCTGGACTGTCAATAATCAGACCTATCTCGGTATTCAGCCGCCGCGATCGTTGATCGAAATTCATCGACCCCATGAACACTTTGTCGCGATCGAAGACGATGATTTTCGCGTGCAGTGCATAGTTACCGTAGCTCGAGATGTGCTTAGTCTGCCCGCTGCCGTGCGTATTGCCAAGGAACGAGCGTGCCTCGTGCAGATCGACACCTTGCATCAAGAGCGGAACACGAAATTTCATGTAGCCGGATTGTGCGACCAGTTCCGGGGCCGACTGAAGCGAGTTAGTCAGTATCCGGACGTTGACGTGACGTGCCCGCAGATCCAACAATAATTGCATCTCATCGGCGGAGGGTACGAAATATGGAGTCACCATCAATAATTCGGACTTCACGCCGCGTGCGGCTGCCGCGACCGCGCGTTCCATCAGGCGACCGGCCAGCACGCTGCTGTCGACCTTGTGCTTGTCCGGGCTGTCGCAGATGACTGCGGCGGGCGCCCAAATCAGCGTCAGCCGCCCCGAGACCATTCCGGCGTACGGTTCTCCGGTCGCGATTTGCGCCACGTAGTCCTGACCCGGGGATTCGAGCGGCCGCATTTCCCGGCGCCGCCGGCCCGCTGCGCGATGCTGGGCGAGATCATTGGTTTTGATTGCAGAGTCCTGCAGGGCCTTGACGGGGATCGCGAATCGGCTATTCCAGTATTCGTCGAAAGTCGTGGAAAGCTGGCGCGCGATCGGGCCTGCCGTAAAGACGTCGTCGTCCGCGAATTGCGACCGCGGATCCATCTGGAAGTACTGGTTGCCGATGTTTCGCCCACCCACGAGGGCGACCGAATTGTCGACGACGAGCAGCTTGTTGTGCATTCGATAGTCGAGCCGCGAAGCATTGAAGAAGAACTCCATAGCGCGAATTGCACGCATATGTCCGCGATAGGCGAACGGGTTGAATATGCGGACCTCCACCGAAGGATGCGCATCGAGCGCAACGATTTGCTCATCCCCGGGAACGGTGTCGCCGTCGTCCACCAACACGCGTACCCGCACGCCACGGTCTGCCGCCCGCACCAAAGCGTCGGTGAGCAGCCGGCCCGTTTCATCACCGCGAAAAATAAAGTATTGCAGATCGAGGGTTTTCTGCGCGGAGTCAATCATTTGCACGCGGGTCAGAAATCCCTCCACGCCCGCCGTCAGAATTCGAAATCCGGAATTGCCGTCGTGGCCACGAGCCGCTGCCTCGAATCGCGCGCCTAGTGCAGTGTCTTCTGGGCGCGCAAGCGCGATGCTGGCGGCGCGTGGGTAATGCGCGCCGGGCATACTTGCGCAACCCCCGATGAGCGCCGCGGCGAGGGCGAGCCCCGTATGACCATTCAAAGCGAAGCTGGATTTCGTTGCCGGCAAGTGAGTGCACACCATGACATTGCTGAAGGCTCAATCGACCTACCGGACCGATACCACGCACTGACGCGCGCATCGACTATCGTCGATCGGTCAGTGCCAGCAACTGGATAGGCGCGCCTGCGAGCAATCCTCGAGACGTGTTGGGTTTCGGTTGAGAGTGGAGTCTACGGCCGCTTCGCCGCGGCGTCTGTACGCGGACGCACACAACGATCAGCCAAGCTTCTATCCAGGGTGACGGCCCCGAGTCTGCTGCTCGAACCCATGTCGCAGCCTGGCTGCCGTCTCGGCGTACGAATTTATGAACGCTTTGCTCGCCCTGTGTGCGCTAGCGGACAAACAAAGCCACTGATTTCATGATTCAATCCCGCTCTGAGGATATTGAATACCGGGGGGGGCTGTATGGCCGCAATTCAAGAGCATTCGGCGCCGCGCAACTGGATCACGACCCTCATGTTTGCGGTTACGTTCGGCGTAGCAGTCACCGCCGTGCCATGGTACGGATTCATGCACGGCTATCACGTGGCCGCCTGGGTTGCGTTCACCCTGCTCCTCGGCGCCAACGGCATGGCGATCACGTGCGGCTACCATCGGCTATTTGCCCACGCGACCTACCAAGCCCATCCGGCGCTCAAAGTGGCGTACCTGCTATTTGGCGCCATGGCGCTCCAAAATAGCGCGCTCGTTTGGGGCGCGACCCACCGGGTCCATCACCGCTACATCGACGATCCGGAGCGCGACCCGTACTGCGCGCGCCGTGGATTTTGGTTTTCGCACATCGGCTGGATGCTGCGCAGTTATTCGAGTGGCGATCCGGATTTTAGCGCCGCGCGCGATTTGGAGCGCGATCCCCTGGTGCGGTACCAGCACCGCTACTACCTGCCGCTGGCGCTGGCCATGAATGTCGGCCTCCCGCTGCTGATCGGCTGGGCCACGGGCGATATGCTCGGGATGCTCCTGCTCGCCGGAGTGTTGCGCCTCGTGATCAGTCATCATGTTACGTTTTTCATCAATTCGCTCGCGCATATCTGGGGCTCGCAGCCCTACACGGATGACATCACCGCGCGGGACAACGGCGTCGTGGCGCTGCTGACCTACGGCGAGGGCTACCACAATTTTCATCATATGTTTGCGCATGATTACCGCAACGGTGTGCGGTGGTGGCAATGGGACCCGTCGAAGTGGTTCATCGCGACCATGCGCTGGCTCGGCCTTGCCACGAACTTGAAACGCACTCCCTGGTTCAAGATTCAACGCGCCCTGCTCGATATGCAATTCCGGCGGGCAGAACGACAACTCGCGATACAGCCGAGCCGTGCGCAGGTTGAGCAACTCCGGCGCCGAGTGGCCGAAGAATATGAAGTTTTCTGCAACGCCGTCACCGCATGGACCCGCCTACGCGAGCAGTGGCTCCTCGAGACAAAACGCACGATGATCACGCGTTGGGAGCACTCGATCCAGTCGAAGCTCAAGGAGCTGGAACACGGACTGCACTTGCAGTATCGCCGGATGCGCGAGCTGGGCGCCCAGCTCGGGTAGCTGCCGGCGCAATGGATCAGGAAATACACAGGTTATCTCCCCGGGAGGCAACTATGGCAACGCACGTTCAACCTGAAGACAAATCAGATTCGGCGCGGTCGAAACGGCCGATTCTGTCGGCCGCGCGAACATTGATGCTCGGGCTGGGAAAGCAGGCCTATGGCGCGATGATGTGGTACATCGATGTAGACGCCAAGGACGAACGCGAAGTCGTGGGAGCGAGATCACACCGGGCCACGCGTGATCTCGTGCGCGAAGCCATGATCAACTACTACCAGCTTGACCGACGCGAGTAGGGCAGTCTTCAACTCATCTGCGATAGCTTCCGTCCTTTGTGCGACGGCGTACAGAAGGCTTGGAGGTGTAGGGCTTACAATTCGGCAGCCTAATAGTGTATGCATCGGAGACTCCAGTGACAGACGTGTACGTTTACTACTTCATGCGCTGTGGCGGGCCGGATGTCGAAAATATCCTATCCAAGCGACGGGCGACGCTTGAAACGATCATGGGTAAGGGTGAAGCCGTCATGGAATCGCAAATCGTGGTCGACCGCACAGAGGTGGATGACAACGGTTTCCTCATTGGCGGCGTCGACAGCGAGTCGCACCCAATGGATGAGCTTTGGGGTCAAATTAGGTCGCTGGAACGCAGAGCCAATTCAAGAGACAGCGAAGCGCTGACATTGAACGAAAGTGCCGAGGGCCAGCGCATCTATTCGCTTCGCTTGGAAAGCAGGGAGTTGCGCAATCAGGCTCAAAGGTTAAAGAAGCAGCGTGCCGATTCGATGGCCGGCGAACTCGGTGACCGGAGCGATGCGCAGGACTTCGTACGTTTCGGAGGCTGTCCTACAACTGGATAGACGCAATCACGCCGTACTCCGCCTCCCAAGGATATTGCCAGGGGGGCTAAGCATCGCCATTGTGACGGGCTCGAGGTCACGCCAGCATGTCGCTGAAGCGAGCAAGGTGAAAATCGGCGTCGCCCAGGCTCAGATCGATCATGGTCAGCCGCTTGAAATAATGGCTCACGATGAGATCGTCGACCACACCCATGGCGCCGTGCATTTGCACCGCTTGCTGTCCCACAAAGCGCGCGGCCTGACCTATGTAGGCCTTGGCCCCCGATACGCCGCGCCGGCGTTCGGCCGCGTCATCGGAATCGGCGTACACCGCCGCGATGACGGCCATCGAGCGCGCCTGCTCGGCGGCGATGAACATATCCGCCATCCGGTGCTGCAGCGCTTGGAACTTGCCGATGGGCGCTCCGAACTGTTTGCGGGTCTTGAGATAATTCAAAGTCGCCTCGTTCAGCGCCACGATGATGCCGACAGCCTCGGCGCATAGCGCGGCGATGCCTCGGTCCACCGCACGTTCGACGACGGCGAGTCCCTCCCCCGGTGCGCCGATCAGGGCACTCGCGTCGACAGCCACGTCGTCGAGACGCAGGTCGGCGGCGCGGCCGCCCGACTGCGTGGGATAGGCAAACGTCGTCGCGCCTGCCGCCTCGCGTCCGACCAAGAACAAGGAAATGCCGTGGCCGTCGGCCGAATCGCCGCCGGTGCGCGCCGACACCAGGAAATAATCGGCGGATGAGGCGTCGAGCACCACGGTCTTCCGGCCCGATATGCGCCAACCTTCGGCGCCGTGCACGGCGGTGCACGCGACCCGCGACAGTTCGTAGCGCCCCGCGGCTTCGTAGCAGGCGAGCGCCAGCTTGAGTTCCCCGGCACCGATCCGCGGCAGCACGCTGCGCTTGAGCGGCTCGGAAGCGGCGTCGCGGATCAAGCCGCCGCACATCACGATGGTGCTCAAGTAGGGCTCCAACAGCAATCCCCGCCCGACCTGCTCCATCACCAGCATGATATCGACGGCGTTGCCGCCGAGACCGCCGAATTCTTCGGGGAACGGCAGTGACAGGAGACCAAGGTCGGCATACCGCGCCCACGCCTCGGCGGAGAATCCCAGCGGCGATCGGGCGAACTCGCGCCGCCGTTCGAATCCGTAGTCGCGGCCGATGAAACGCTGCAAGGTTTCCTGCAGCGCGAGCTGTTCGTTGCTGTAATTGAAGTCCATGGCGGCGCTAGAGACCCAGGATCATCTGCGAGATGATGTTTTTCTGGATTTCGGTGGAGCCCGCGTAAATCGTGGTCTTGCGCAGATTGAAATATTGCCCGGAGAGCGGCGGCGCGTAGGGCCGGTAGTGCTCCGCGAACCACGGATCGGCAACCCAATCCATCTCGAGCGCTTCACGCAGATACGGCAGCGCGTCGGGTCCCAGAGCCAGCATTTGCAGCTCGGCGAGCGTCTGCTGAATCTCCGAGCCCTTGATCTTGAGCATCGACACTTCCGGTCCGAGCGCGCGCGACTCGCTCGCGGTGGCTGACAGCACCCGCAGATTGGTGATTTCGAGCGCCATCAGCTCGAGCTCCACCTGGGCGATGCGGTCGCGGAAGCGCGAGTCTTCGATCAGCGGCCGGCCGTGGGAGACTTGCGCGGCGGCAATTTGCTTGAGGTTCTTCAAGGCGCGCTTGCAGCTGCCGATACCGGCATTGTTGGTGCGCTCGTGCGTCAGCAGGAATTTCGCATAGGTCCAGCCCTTGTTTTCGTCGCCGACCAAGTTCTGCGCCGGCACTCGCACATTGTCGAACCAGATTTCGTTGATTTCATGCTCGCCGTCGAGCATGGTGATGGGCTTCAGCGTTATGCCGGGGGATTTCATGTCGATCAGCAGAAACGAAATACCCTGCTGCGGCCGCCCTTCGGTGCCGGTCCGCACCAGACAGAATATCCAGTCGGCATACTGGCCCCAGGTGTTCCAGGTTTTCTGGCCATTGACGAGATAGTGATCGCCGTGCCGCACCGCGCTGGTCCGCAGCGATGCGAGGTCGGAACCGGAACCCGGTTCGGAATACCCCTGGCACCACCAATCTTCGCCGGCGATGATTCGCGGCAAAAAGTATTCGGCTTGCGCCGAATTCGCGAACGTCATCAACACCGGCGCCAGCATTTTCAACGAAAACGCGTTCTGCGGCGGCGCGCCGATGTCCGCCCGCTCCTCCTCGAAGATATGTTGCTGTATGACATTCCAGCCCGTGCCTCCGAAGCGCGTCGGCCACATCACGGCGCCCCAGCCGTGACCGTGAAGAATGCGCTGCCAGCGCACCAAGTCATCTTTCCGGATGCGCTTGCCCAGGCGCATCCTGCTGCGGATGTCGGCGGGCAGCTCGGCCTCGAAAAAGGCGCGCACTTCAGCGCGAAATGCTTCCTCTTCGGGGGTGTATTTCAAGTCCACGCGAGATTTCCCATGCCATCCTTATGGCATCGGGCGGCCCGGCGTGCCGTGCTTTTGACGACAACTTATTGACCGCAGGCGACAAATGCTCCCGGCGTTACTCAGCCGCCGATCATCACCACCACTTTGCCGCGCGCCTCGCGCGCACCCAGCCTCGCGATTGCCTCTCCGCCGCGCGCGAGCGGGAAGCGCTCGGTGACCGCCGGTTTGATGCGGCCCTCGAGATACATCGTCATCAGCGCCGCCACATTGGCGGCGTGCAGGGCAGGATAGCGTGCGGTGAACTCGCCCCAGAACACACCGACGATCTGGCAGCTCTTGAGCAGCGGCAGGTTCAACGGCAGTTTTGGAATGCCGGCGGGAAACCCGACCACCAGGTGCCGGCCCTGCCAGCCGATGGCGCGTAGCGCCGCCTCCGTGTAGTCCCCGCCCACCCCGTCGTAGATGACCTGTGCGCCGTCGGCGCCGCAGACAGCCTTGAAGCGATCGGTGAGCGCGCGGGCTTGGGCCTTGTCTAGAGACCCGGCTGGGTATTGCACGCCCTCGTCGGCGCCGTGCTCGCGCGCCAGCGCGAGCTTCTCCGCGCTCGACGCAGCCGCGATGACGCGCGCACCCATGGCCTTGCCCAGCTCGACTGCTGCGAGGCCGACGCCGCCCGCCGCGCCCAGCACCAACAGCGTCTCTCCGGCGCGCAGCTGCGCACGGTCCTTGAGCGCGTGCTGCGAAGTGCCATAAGTCATGATGAGCGCGGCCGCTTGATCGAAGGGCATGGCATCCGGGATTTTCCAGCAATTGCTCGCGAGTCCCACGGCCTTCTCCGCCATGCCGTTGCGCACCGGGGACATCAGCACGCGGTCGCCGGTACGAAGGTGTTCGACTCCCTCTCCCACCGCGTCGACCACACCCGCGACCTCGGCGCCCGGCGCGAACGGGCGCGGCGGCTTGTATTGGTAGAGATCCTGAATGATCAGGAGATCGGGATAGTTGACTCCGCAGGCGCGGACCGCGACGCGGACTTCCTTCGCGCCGGGGACGGGGTCCGGGACCTCATCGAGCACCAGGGTTTCGGGACCGCCGGGGTTCTTGCTGAGCAATGCTTTCATGACAGAGTCGCTCGTTGTTTGGTCGCGGCGGCTTCTCGTTCCTGCAGCTCGCGCCACATGATCTTGCCGGCGCCGGACTTGGGCAGGGCGTCGACGAATTCGACGATTCTGGGGATTTTATAGGCCGCCATGTTCTCTCGGCACCAGTCGATGATGGCGTGGGCCTGGATCCGGCCGCGCCATTCGGGCCGGAGCACCACCACGGCCTTGACGGTCTCGCCGCGGTGCGAATCCTGGGTGCCGATGACGCAGGCTTCCAGAATCGCGGGATGCTGGTACATGAGGGACTCGACTTCGCTCGGCCAGACCTTGAATCCGGACGCATTGATCATGCGCTTCAGGCGATCGACCATGAAGAAGTAGCCGTCCTCGTCGACTCTGCCGAGATCGCCGGTGCGCAAGAAGCGCTTGCCGTCGATGTCGACCAAGGCTTGGGCGGTGTCCTCGGGTTTATTCCAGTAACCCAGGAACACTTGGGGTCCGTGCGTCACGATCTCACCGACCTCGCCTGCCGGCAATTCGGTCAAGGTGACCGGGTCGACCACTCTCGAGTCGACGTTGTGGATGGGGATTCCCAAGCACTGCTTCTTCGCCCGATCAGGGGGGTTGATATGGGTGGCCGCCATGGTTTCCGACAGCCCATACCCCTCGTAGTAAGTGACGCCCATGCCTTCCAGACGCTGTGCCACCGCCGCGGGCATGGCGGCGCCGCCGCCGGTCAAGCGGCGTATCGAGCTCAGGTCGTACTTGGCGATATCGGGGTTGGCGAAGAAATCCTGAATCATCGTCGGAACGGCGGTCCAGCTCGACACCCGGTACCGCTGCACGCATTCCGCGGCGGCGGAGCGGTCCCATCGAGAGAGCATCACCAGCGTATTACCGACATACAACGGACCATTCATGCCGCCCTGCATGCCCGTGACGTGAAACATCGGAGCCACCGCCATCAGCGTCACTTCGGGTTGCATCGCGAACCAGCGCATGCCGGCGACCGTCGTGTGCATGACGTTGCGGTGAGTGTGCATGCAACCCTTGGGCGTCCCCGTGGTGCCGGACGTGTAGGGCATCACGCACAGATCGTCCGGGCCGGCCGTGAGAGGGCCGGGCTTGAGGCCGCTCGCCAGCGCGTCCCGCCACAGAGTCACGTTCGGTCCGGCAACGTCCGAGCGCGGGGCGGCGATGAAGTCGGGCACCGCGAGCGTGGTCGGCTGCTTCAAATAATCCGAGTAGGCGGCGACGATCACCGATTTGAGCGTCGAGTTTCGGAGCAGCGGCTCGACGCGCGGATACAGCTCCTGCGACACGAGAGCCGTGCGCGCACCCGAGTCCTCGGTGAACCGCAGCAGTTCCTGGGTCAGATTCATGGGATTGAGCGGCACCACGACGGCGTTGGCGCGCAGGATGCCGTAGTAGCCGATGACGAACTGCGGACTGTTCTGCATGAGGAGCAGCACGCGGTCGCCCTTGCGTACCCCACACTGCCGTTCGAGGAAGCCCGCGACGCGCTCCGCCTCATCCAGGAATTCGCCGAAGGTCACCGCGGTGTCGTAGAACACCAGGAAAGGCTTGTCCGGATAGCGGCGCGCCGACACCTCGGCGTTGTAGAAGAGATTGGTGGCCGGCGCAGCCAGCGTGTGCATCGCAT
>Ga0307470_10000967_pt1 | contig 11919 bp, 6 predicted proteins | sample atmos_gasesAM3C__FD_204565 | JGI IMG/M metagenome (GOLD analysis project Ga0307470, IMG submission 204565) | Hardwood forest soil microbial communities from Morgan-Monroe State Forest, Indiana, United States - atmos_gasesAM3C_05 | ecosystem: Environmental > Terrestrial > Soil > Temperate forest... | reverse complement strand
CCACACAGAAACCCACGAACAGGCTGCGCCCGTGATGCCGGAAGATTTCGAGCAACGGGGCCCGTCCGTGGACGTGATCCTTGGCTCGCCGCTCGGTCTCCACTTGGAATGCCTCGGTTTCATCCAAGGTGCGCCGCAGGTACAAACCCACCGGAGCGATCGCCAATCCGAAGATGAAGGGGAGCCGCCAACCCCAGGACTGCACCTCGCGCGTACTCAGGACGGCAGTGACCGAGAACGCCGCCAGCGCGCCCAATATGTTGGCCATCCCCATGCTGGCCTCGAGCCACGATGCGACGCGGCCGCGTTGTTCGGGATCGGCGCTCTCCAACAAATAGGCGGTGGCGCCGCCGACTTCGCCGCCGGCCGAGAATCCCTGCAGCACGCGTCCGACCAGCAGGAGCAGCGGTGCGCCGATGCCGATCGCCGAGTAGGTCGGGGAAAGCGCGATGATGCCCGTGCCCGCGGCCATCAACAAAATGGTCAGTGTCAGCGCGGCCTTGCGTCCGGCCCGGTCGCCGTAGTTGCCGATGAGCACGGCGCCCAGAGGACGGACGACGAATCCGAGGCCGAAGACCAGGAAGGTCTTGAGCAGTTGCGTGTTCGGATTATCGCCGGGAAAGAAGTTTCCGGCGATGTAGCCCGCAAACAAGGCATAGACAGTGAAGTCGTACCACTCGAGCATATTGCCGATCGAGGTCGCGACGATCGCGCGGGTTTTGCCGGGCAATGCGCTGCTCTACAGGGTGGGATGCACGGGGCTGAACACGGGGGTCAGAAAATACCGCCTGGCGAGCACTGCGTATCCCGTGTACACGAAGTTTCCGTTGTTCGCCAAGAGTTCGTCCCTATGTTCCCGATAGAAGCGCGGGATCTCATACCACGGCATCGTAGGCTTCAAGTGATGCGCCACGTGCAGATTGTTATACAGGTAGAGCAAGCCGAATAATACATTCGATTCCACGGAGGCGGTTCGTTCCTGCGAGTCCTCGGCCGCCCGATGTTCCGTGAAGGCGCGCAGCAACCCCAAGCTCAATCCCGGATAGGCGACGAGCAGACAGTACTGCCACCAGGGAAACCCGCAGATTGCGGAAATGAACCAGAAGAGAACTCCCACGGCGATCGCATGTACCGCCCAGTGAGGCAAGTGGCTATAGTCGCCTTGCCGCACGCGGCCCGTTTCCTTGATGAGCAGAGTCCATAGCCGCAGGAGGGGCCCAATCAAGAGCCGCCCGGCCATGGTCTGGTTGAACATCAGCATTTGCCGCTTGAACGGCGCCATACGCGCCCAATCTGCCTGCCGCACGTAGTAGGACTCGGTATCGACCCCCGGGATGGTCAGATTGACGTCGCGATGGTGCGTGGTGTGGCTCTTTCGATAGAGGGGATACGGAAACCACAGACCCAAGGGCGGAAACACCACCGCGAAGCGCAGCCATGCCGGTACACCGCGGAACGAATGAATGGCTTCATGCTGCAGCGAAAAGTGCCATGCGAGGAGATAGGCGCCCACGGGCATGATGATCCACCAGGGCAGCAGGGCGTTGAACCAAACCAAGAGAACCCACGCGCCATACAGCGCCAATGCGACCAACCAGGTTGGCCCATCCACTTGGAAGAACTTCTGCTCGAGGTAAGTCATGGCTTGGCTCCGAGCCTCGAGTTTACCGGCTAACCCAAGAATTCGCGAAGATCAGCCCTCGAAAGCGAACGCCGGGTGCACGGTCGCCGCGAGGGGATGGGCCCGCCAGTACCGGCTTGCGGTCTCAAAATTCGACCGCAACGCATCATAAGATGACGGATCCGGGCGCTCGAATTTTTCCAGCAGCAAGCCCTCCATCAAGGGAGCCATGGCGGCGATTCGATGTGCCTCCAGGAAAACGGCTTGCAAAGCGTCCAATCCGGGCGCCGACGCGACCAGAGGCGGGATGGGCGTGCGCGCGGTTCGTCCGACGACGCGCAGTTGCGACGTCAAGTCCCGCCGATACTTTTGTAATAAGCAAAAAGCATAGGAATCGATGGGAGCCACGTCCGCCGCACCGTCGATGACTGCGGACACCGCGCCGAGGGGCGTGATTCGCGGCGTAGTCACCTCGCTGTACAGCGGAAACCGATCGGCGGCCGTCATCAGATAATACAGCGCGGCCAAACAGCCCGATTGAGAGTCCGGCACGGTCAGCGCAATCCGGCCGCCGAAGGTGTCCTCGATGATCTGAAAGGTGCTGTCCTTCCGCACCACCATCTCGCTCCAATACTGCGGCAAGCCGCGAAAATCGGGCGGCGAGGGGACCGGAGCCGCGATGAGCGCAGGGCGCGGATCGGAGAGGGAGTACGGCAGGCCGCACATGAACACCGCCGCCTTGTCGGGGCGCTCCCAGAGTGTCGTGATCGGCGCGGGTTCTGTGTGCTCGAACAGCTCGATGTCGAGACCGGCGTGCTCGATCACGGCCGCGAGCAGCCGGCGCCAATGTCCGGCCGCCTCGGGGCTCACCGAATACATGCGCGCGTTGGCGATCATGGGGTCTCGGGCCGGCGAGGCGCCGCGTCGGGTTCGCGCGCATCGTCCTTGTAGAAATTGGCCGCTGCATTGCTGCGAATGAAATTGGCCGCTATCTCATGAATGGGTTGAGTGGCAGAGGCGGCCCCGGCGCCGTTGAACGGCAGGGTGGCGCGAAAGGCGGTCCAGACGGCGGTCGGCGCGGCCCCAAAGGCGCGCGACGGCTTCTGCGCCTTGCGCAAGTCCAACCAATAGGTGCCGGTCAACAGGTCTTCCGCCAAGAGCTCGATCGTGTCGTCGACCGCGGTCCGCGCCCGCGTGACTTTGAGCCTGGTCTGCGTCTGCATATCTTCCACGTTCTGAATCAGCGCGTTGCCTTCGGGCGGCACGGGATTGATCAGACCTTGGATCTCCTGCATCAACGCGACGGCATCGATGTCGCTGCCTTGGGTGAGATGAAAGCGGCCGGGTTCGCCGGGCGACTCGTCCGAGGATCCGATGACGGTGAAGAATGTGCTGGTGAAGCGCAGCAGGCGCTGCGCGACCGCCGTGTCCATGTTCGCGAGTGCGATGGTGAAGGCCTCGATTTCATTGGCCATGGGATAAGGATCCCAATTGGCGTTCGAGAATATGTAGCCATGCTGGCCGTGATTGCGCGCGCTGCCCCTGACATAGAATTGCGCCAGTTGCGGGGTGCCGAGTTCCCAGGAATCCGACGGCGAGGCTCCCACGCGGATCGCGGGATTGTGGTCGGACGAGTTCATTTGAATTTGCACGACATCGCGCAGCTGCGCCCATGCATGCCAGGCCGATCCCTGGCGAATCGACGAGGCACGCAGGCTTTCAGGGTCTTGAATGATCCGCTTGTCGTCCAGCTCGAACAGATAACTGCCTTTCAGCATGTCGAGCACGCGCGCGGCGTCCCAATTCAGCCACTTGAACGGCCGATTGGCCTGCACGGGCTGGGACAGCGGGGACACGCTGCTGTTCATGCCGTTGAGATCGATGGCATAGATCAGATCCGCCCATGAAAGCGCTTCGCGCGCATCGTACAGCAGCAGCGCGGCCTGGCCGGTGGCGTAGGAATTGCTGCTCTCCAGTTCGCTGTCGTCGGCGCCGAACGGCGCCAGAGCTTCGAGGCCGGCCTGCTTCAGCGCCTGGGCTGCGGGCATGCGCACGCCGCGGTAGTAGACGTTGCCGGCGCCGACCATGGCCGCGCCGATATTCGTGAACGGACCCAGATCGCCTTCGCCGACGGTTCCGCGCGACTGCACCACCGGCGTGATGCGCTCGTTCAGCAAGTCGAGCAGCCGCTGCGTGAGCTGGGGGCTCGCGGCCTCGAAGGACATGGTGTTGGCGCGCACCACCATCATCGCGCGCACGATTTCTTCCTCACTGATCTCGGGACCCAGGCCGGCGAGGGCGCCGCGGCGGAATATCGCGAGCTGCCGCGCTTCCAGGAATTTTTTATTGTCCGCCAGCCACGGATCGCCGGTGAAGATGAATCTCTCGCGGCCGGACCCCGAACCTCGATTGAACCAGTAAACCGACACACCCTCGGCGGCCGCTTCCAGGAGCAGCGCATGCGCATCGGCGGAGCGCTGCCGCGCTTCGGGCGACAACGCCACCTTCGCGCCGTAGCGGGCCACTTGCACGACCTGATCGATCGACAGATCCCGACCGGTCAAGACCACGGTTTTGTCGGACGCGGCCGGTGTAATCGGGTGGTAGGGAGCGGCCGCCGCCGCAGCGGCATTCAATGCGGCAAGGCAGAGCGCCGCAAGCGCGCCGAGACTGCCGATCGACGGGACACGTGAAAGCGATAGCATCATGGGTACCTGGGTTCCAACTAGCATGACAATGCTCGACGGCGTCGAGTGTAAACGTCCGACGACGCGCTCGCGCTAAAAAGAGGCGGCTTTTTTCGGCATTTGCGCCAATTCCGCGCACCCTTGCAAACGCCTGGAGGCACACCGTACGGGCCTGCCGGGCATGATCCAGCCCAGTTTCGCAATTTGCGCCTGAGTTAACTTGATTGCGCCGTGGTAATCGTGGTAAATCGTCAAACGAGGGATGAGTATGACGAACAGGACGGACATTCGGCGTGACGCATTGATGCTGATCGTACAGCCAGCACTCTTCGGTTAAGAGTGATTCGGCAGGGAGAAATACTATAGGGGTGCGCCGACACAACAATCGGTAGGTTGCGGCGGGGCGGGCGCGAGTCGTCAGTTCGGCCGCTACAGAGAGAACATTGGGAGAGAACAATGACACCGAACCAAAAGCTGTCCTACGCGATCTGTTCCATCCTCGGCATACAAGGCGCGGGCGCCGCCGCCCTCGCGGCGGACGCGACGGCGGAAAACTCCGAGGGGCTCTCTGAAATCGTGGTCACGGCGCAGCGCCGCGAAGAGAACATCCAGAACGTGCCGATCCAGATCCAGGCGCTGACCGGCGAGACGCTGGGCGAGCTGAATGTCCTCAACTTGGACGAATTCATCAGGTATCTGCCCAACGTGACCCAGGCCACCAACGGCCCGGCGCAGGGCGATATCTTCATGCGCGGCCTCAGCGTCGGCGGCGGCGGCGGTCAGGGCGGCGGCACGACCGGCGCGTTCCCGGCGGTCGCCATTTATCTCGACGAGCAGTCGGGCCAGCTGCCCGGGCGCAATCTCGACGTATACGCGGCAGACCTCGAGCGCATCGAAGTCCTCGAGGGACCGCAGGGCACGCTGTTCGGCGGCGGCGCGCTGAGCGGCGTGCTCCGCTACATCACCAACAAACCGAAGCTCGATGTCACCGAGGGGAGCCTCGAGGCGGGCTACGGGGTCACCGCCCACGGCGATCCCAATACCAATGTCACCGGCGTGATCAATCTGCCCCTCATTGCCGACACGCTGGCGGTGCGCGGCGTGATCTACAACGACCGCCAGGGCGGCTACATCAACAATGTCCCGAGCGTATTCTCGCGGTCGCCCACCGACTTAGGATTAGCCCGGTATAACAGCGGCGTCGTCCCCACCAACAGCCTGTCGATCAACAACAACAACATCGTCGGCAACGCCATCAACCCGCTGACCTACACGGGTTTTCGTCTGCAGGCGCTGTACAAGATCAACGACGACTGGAATGCCTTGCTGTCGCAGTCGTACCAGAACATGGACTCCCAGGGCGTTTTCTACGAAATGCCCCGCGGCACGGAGGGCGCCCAGCTCACCGCCAACGCCGTCCCGTTCGGAGGTCAGGTGCTGCCCCCCTTGTCCGTGACGCTGTTCAACCCGTCCTATGACAAGGACAAGTTCGAAAACACCGCCTTGGTCGTGAATGGAAAAATCGGCGACTTGAGGCTGGTCTACAGCGGCGCCTACCTGGTGCGCACCGTCGATCAGGTGCAGGATTACACCAACTATGCGCGCGGCGTGTTTGGCTATTACTATCAATGCGCAGGCTACTCGGCAAATCCCGCGACCGGCCAGTGCTTCACGCCGAGTACGACCTGGAGAGAGCACGAGAAGAACTCGCATCAGAGTCATGAGCTTCGCCTGAGCACGCCGAACGACAAGCGCATTCGCGGCACCGTCGGCGTGTACTGGGAAGACTACAAGATCCTCGATCAGACCCAATGGACGTACGTGACGGTTCCGACCTGCTCGCCCACCGGCCCCAACGTCGACTGTTTCCTGCCTCTCAAACCGTGGCCGGGCTCGCCCGCCTTCACGCCGAACCCTCCCACAGGATTCTTCGACGACGTCGAGCGCGGCTACAAGCAGCTGGCGGAGTTCGCATCGCTGGACATCGACCTGATCCCGAACACGCTGACGCTCACCGGCGGCATTCGCCACTTCAAGTACGACGACAAGGAGTCGGGCGGCGCGGTCGGCAGCTTCTACTGCAAGCAGTTCGCGCCGACTACCTATTTTGGACCCTGTCAGGCTCCCTACGGCAGCGATGTCAGCACCCGCGCCCCGAACCGCTCGACCCCCTCGGGCAACCGGGCCCGGGGGAACCTGAGCTGGCACATCACTGATCACCATCTTCTGTATTACACCTGGTCGCAGGGATTCCGGGCGGGACAGTTCAACCGCAGCACGTCGTGCCACCTGCCGGGCCCCGACAACCAAAACCAGTACTGTGTCCCGGCCTTCACGGTGCCGGACAACGTGACCAACAACGAGGTCGGCTGGAAGACCGAGTGGTTCGATCGGCGCGTCCAATTCAACGGCGCGATCTATCAAGAAGTTTGGAGCAACGCGCAGACCGGGTTCTTCGACCCGCAGGGCGGACTCGGCAACTTGGCCTTCGCCACGAACGGGCCGAGTTACCGTGTGAGGGGCGTCGAACCTTCCGTCATCGCGCGCGTGACGCACGGCTTGACGGTGCAGGCCGCGGCGGCCTGGAACAGCGCCTCTCAGACGAACTCGCCCTACCTGGTCGACAACAATCCACAGAGCGTGAACTTCGGCAAGAACATCACGTCGATTCCGAATCCGTACGGCCCGCTGGGCAGCCCGACATCCTTCTCGCCGCCATTCAACGCCAACGTGCGTGCGCGCTATGAATGGAACTTCGATGACTACGGCGCGTTCGTGCAGGCCGGCGCCCAGCACCAGGCTCACATGATCACGGCGACCGGCTACGTCCCGGCATATGATATGCCGGCGTTTACGACCTACGACGCCTCGGCCGGCGTGTCGAAGGGATCATGGGCCGTGCAGATATTCGGCCAGAACCTCACGAACGTGAACTCGAGCCTGTCGACGAGCAGCGCCCAGTTCATTCTGACGGAGGTGCCGCAGCGGCCGCGGGTGCTTGGGATCAAGATGAACTACAAGTTCGGGGAGAAGTGATCCGATCGCGCCCCTTCGAGGAGCGGACCCAAGGCCTCCTTCAAGGGACCGAGCCAGGGTTCATAGTGACGCCAGTGGTCGACCCCTTCGCGATATAGGGGCCGGCGCACCTGCTCGGAACTCGCGCTGTGCACGGTGCGCTCCGTCTTGTAGAACTCGATGCAGCCCTGTTCGAACTCGAGTTCGCAGAATTCGAGGATGCGGCGCACGTTCGCTTCGAGATCGTCCACCACATCCTCGTGCTCGACTCGCAATATCCGGCCGGGAAGCGCGCAATCCCAATGCGCCATGAGTTCCACATACATCCGGTAATAGCGGGCGATGTCATCGATGCTATAGGTGAATTGCTGCCCGGAGGCGAACAGCTGCTTGTAGTTGCTGAAGCAGCAGGCGAGCGGATCTCTGCGCGCATCGATGATCTTGGCATTGGGCAGCATCAAATGAATGAGCCCGAGATGCCGAAAGTTGTTCGGCATCTTGTCGACGAAGAAGGGCTTGCCTTTGCGATATACCTTGGTGTCGCCGAGATACTTCTCTCCGAGGCGTACGAAGTCTTCCGCGGCAAGTTCGGCGAGCAGGCCCGGGTAGCGCGGTGTCGAGCCGGAACGTTCCTGCCCTTGCAGATCCTGTACCAGCCGTGGAATGACTGCGAGTTCCATCGTCCCCTCCACCTGGGAATGCGAGGAGAGGATCTGCTCGATGAGCGTGGAACCCGATCTCGGCAACCCCAGGATGAAGATGGGCGACCGATCCCTGCATCCGACACCCTGCCGTGCGGCAAAGAACTCCCGCGTGCAAAGGGAAGCTTGCAGACGAGCGTTTCGCTCCAGCGGCTCGGGCCGGTAGCGGCACTCGGTCTTCTTCAGCGCGTTGCCGCGCTCGTAAAACGCAAAGGATTCCGCGTACTCGCCCCGGTCCTCGAGTGCCTTGCCGAGCGCAAAACAAAGATGAAAGCGGTCGACCCGTTGGACGTTTGCCGACGTCTCCGCAGCCCGCATACGGGCGATTTCAGCGTCCGTGAATCGATAGGTCTTTAGGTTCGCGAGACTCCAATACGCTTCGCCGTAGTGAGGCCTGGCCGCCGCCGCAGCGCGATATGATTCGATGGCTTCCGGTGTCCGGCCGAGCGTCTTCAGTGCATTCGCGAGCGACAAATGCAATTCGGGGTCATTCGGCGTCTCGGCCAAGATCTCGCGATAGAGCGGCAGGGCTTGGCTGTAGTCGCCGAATCCCGTGCATACCGTCGCATGGGTGGTCCGGTAGACTCTGTTGTCCGGGTCGATTTTGAGGAGTATCTCCAATTCCTCCCGCGCGCGCACGTGTTTATGGCGCTTCAGCAGTGCGACCGCGTACTCGTAGCGGGCGGCGTGATAATCCGGCGCGAGCACCAGCACGTTCTCGAGGAGGACTTCGGCATCCTCCACGACGTCGAGTTTCATGCCGATCTGCGCGAGCAGCCGCATGCCCTCGATGTGATCGCCGTGGGTCAGCAGGTAGCGACGAACGATGTGCTCAGCCGCCTGGATTTCGCCGTCCGCGAACATGCCGAAGGCGGTCAGGAGCTCCGCAGGCAGATTCGCGAGCTTCGCGGCTTGAGCGGCGGCGTACTCGGCGTCGGCCAGGCGACCCGTCATGCGGAACAGCACCTGCAGCGCATTCCAGCTCGCAGGAAGCGACGAGTTCAGATTCACGGCGCGGAGGAAGGCTTGGATGGCAGATTCAGGAGAACGCATCGCCACATGGCAATGGCCACGTTCCTGGAACAATCGACTGTAGTCCGGGTAGTGCTTTTCCAGTTCGGCAAGCGTCGCCAGCGCTTCGGGAATGCGCTGCAGGTACCGTAGGCTGACCGCGGTCATGTAGAGCACATCGCGATTCTCGGGAACCTGCGCGCGCAGCGCCTGGGCAGCCGCCAGCGCCGGCCCGAACTGTCCGCGTTCGAGCAGCGCGCGGATGCGCGGGACTTCGGTCTCGATCATCGATGGGGGAGCACTGAGGGCGGCTGCTTCCATGTTCAGAGCTTACCCGGCTGGCCGACGACGTGCACCAGTGCGCCCTCCGTGATCGAGTCCGGCGGATTGATCACGATGTCGTCCGCCGCGTCTACTCCTTCGAGAACCTCGATGGAGGAGCCAAAGTCGCGGCCCTGCGCGATGCGCTTGAGGCGTACGCGATGATCCCGGCCCACCGCCGCGACCAGGAGGCCCTCGGCGCGGAACAACACTGCATTCGCCGGTAGCCGCAAGATGGGCGCTGCGGCGGCCAGGTTGAAATGGACTTCCGCGTAGGACCCCGGAAACAGTTCGTGCCGTGCGTTCTCGGCCTGCAACTCCACCAGCAGGGTTCGGGAGGCGGGGTCGAGCGCTTGCGCGGTGAATGCCACCGTGGCCGGGTAGTGCTTGTCCGGATGTTCGGTGAACACCAATTCCGCGCTCATTCCCGGCCGAATGCTCGACGCGTAGGACTGCGGCACGGACACGTAGATTCGCAGGCGGCGGGTGTCGGCGACACGGAACAGCGCTGCGCCCGGACTCTGGCCGGCATTGATGAGCGCTCCGATGTCGGTATTGCGCTGGGTGACTACGCCGTCGAACGGAGCCAACACTCGCTTGAACGACTCCATTTCACGCAGGCGCGCGACGTTCGCGGCCGCCGACTGGACGGCTGCCTTCTTGGCCGCAGCGTCGCCCGCCCGCTGCTCCGCATCCTGTTTCGACACGGATTCGGTCGCCAGCAGCCCCTGCCAGCGCACATCGGTGGACTTTGCGTACACGTAGTTCGCCTCGGCGGTCGCGAGGTCCGCCTGAGCCTGGCTCAGCTGCTGGTCCACCTCGGGCGATTCGATCTCGGCGAGCAGCTGACCCTTCTTGACGGGCGTGCCGATGTCCATGTACCAGATCCGAAGATAGCCGTTGGTGCGGGCGTAGATGGGCGCCTCGTAATTGGCTTGCAGACTGCCGGGCAAGACCAGCGCTTCCGACCCCGGTGCGGCGGTCGGCTTCACCGTGACGACCGAGGTGGCGGCCGTGATCGCGATCTGCCGGCTGAGCGCATCGCGGGCGCCGACGCGGCTGACGATGCCCCAGACGGCCAGCGCGATCGCAACGGCCAGCGCGATCCATGCGAACTGGCGCAGCCGCGCATCCGAAATCGGCGGGGGAGGTGAATGCGGCGGGTCGTTCATCTGGGGCACTCCGGGACGGGTCAACGAGCGCCGCTACGCAGCCGGCCCGGTCTTGCGGCCATGAATCATCACGAAGACGGTGGGTACGAAAAACAGCGTGGCCACGGTGGCAAAGACGAGACCGCCGATCACGGCGCGGCCCAGCGGCGCATTCTGTTCGGCACCCTCGCCGATTCCCAGGGCCATCGGCACCATGCCGACGATCATGGCGAGGGCCGTCATGAGAACCGGGCGGAACCGCGTGAAGCCGGCGGTCAAGGCCGCCTGCAGGGCGTCGTCTCCGGCGTTCATCCGCTGGCGCGCAAAACTGATCACGAGCACGCTGTTGGCGGTTGCCACCCCCATGCACATGATCGCGCCCATCAGCGCCGGCACGCTCACGGGCGTGCGGCTGAGGAACAACATCCAGACGATGCCGGCGAGCGCCGCCGGCAGCGCGGTGATGATGATGAACGGGTCGCGCCAGGACTGGAAGTTGACGACGATCAGCAGATAGATCAGCACTACCGCACCGGCGAGGCCCGCCAGGAGCCCGCGAAACGAGTCGGTCATGGTCTTGACCTGGCCGCGCACGATCACCTGCGAGCCGCGCGGCACGTCGGGCCGCGTCTCGGCGATCAGCCGGTTGATCTGCGTGGAGATGAACCCGAGATCGGAATCCTGCACCGACCCATAGATGTCGATGACGGGCGTCGCGTCGTAATGACTGACGACGCCGGGTGCAACGCTGCGCCGGAAGGTAGCCAGGTTCGCAAGCATCTGCGGCGCGCCGCCGGCGGAGGCACTGAGCGGCGTCGCCGCCAAGTCATACAGGGACGTGAGCTTGTACTGGGGCGTTTGTGCGGTGACGCTGTACTGGGACCCGGTTTTGGGGTCGATCCAGAAGGAGGGTGTCGTCTGGAAGCTGCCGGACAGAGAAACCAAGAGGTTCGAGGCGACGTCGCGCTCCGTCACGCCGAGGAGCGCGGCCTTGCTGCGATCGACGTGGACCTCGAGGTTCGGGTGGTCGAACACCTGGTGCACGCGCAAGTCGACGGCGCCGGGCACACCGCGCATCCGCTCGAGCAGCAGATTCGCGTACCGCCGGTTGCCTTCGACGTTGAAGCCCGAAACCTGGATGTCGAGCGGGGCCGGCAAACCGAAGTTCAGGATCTGGCTGACGATGTCTGCCGGCGGGAAGGTGAACAGCGTCGACGGGTAGATCTGCGGCAGCTTCGCGCGCAGCGTGCGCACGTAGTCATCGGTCGGATGATGGCCGCGGTTCAAGCTCACGTAGATGTCGGCGTCGCTCGGGCCGATGGGCGCCGAGGTGGAGTAGGTCAGATTGATGCCGCTGTAAGGCACGCCGATGTTGTCGACGATGGTGTCCAGTTCCTTGGCCGGGATGATGC
>Ga0307470_10000966_pt1 | contig 11921 bp, 8 predicted proteins | sample atmos_gasesAM3C__FD_204565 | JGI IMG/M metagenome (GOLD analysis project Ga0307470, IMG submission 204565) | Hardwood forest soil microbial communities from Morgan-Monroe State Forest, Indiana, United States - atmos_gasesAM3C_05 | ecosystem: Environmental > Terrestrial > Soil > Temperate forest... | reverse complement strand
CTCGAGCGATGCTGGCCCGTTGTTATCAGAGGCCGGGTTTCCGATCAAGAGAGCGCCCCAGCGCGATGCAGTCTTGTCGCTCCACTGGCTCAGAAGCGCGCCTCACCCTCACATCGCATTTCGAAAGGCTCGAATCAGCAATCCGGCAGTGGCGCCATACACCAGGTGCGAGGCAAGGCCATAAACATGCATGGGCACCGGAGTTTTGGCCGGGCTTTCCGTCAAATGCATTGCGGGAAGTGCGACCTCGTCGGCCGCTGCGAACAGCGCGCTCCCCATCAGTAAACCGCTTGGGATCGCATTGCGACGATGCCACGATGGCGCAAACTCCAGAGCCGTTCCGTACAAACCTCCTATGATTGTCCCGAATGCATAGTGCACTACCGTTCCGCCCGTTTTCTTGCCATCCGGAGACAATTGTTTTCCCGATACCGAAACCACCTTAGCTGCCACTTTTTCGGTTGGGTTTTCCTTCTCCGAACTCCTCTTTTCCTTTAGAGGTGTCGATTCGTTGTATCGAATTTCCGCAAGTTGCTGAGAGATACTGCGCTGTCCGTTGCCATTCGCTTTGGGCGCGTCGTCTTTCGAATTGTTGGCGACGGCGTTCCACGCATTCTGAAATCCCGTCATAATCAGGGTTGCTGCCAGTCCGCCTGCAATGCCTGCCACGCAGCCTTTCCACACTTCATTCCTTCTCACGGCGCCTCCTCACATGGTGATGTTGTAGCGGTGACACGCGTGCGAATCACGCTGCTCCACGAAAATACACCCCTACGGAATATTGCCTACCCACAATCATCACCAGTCGGAGCACCTTCCTCAATACAGTAAAAGGCGGATTTGGCTTAAGAGTGATGCCGAGGAAGAAGAGGCACTGGAACGAGAAAACCCAAGAAAGGGCATGTGGTTTTAACGGCCCCTTGAGAGCGTAATCTTACTGGCCGCTTGTCGAGCCGGCGTTGGCCCTCACGAGAAGTGCCAGGCGTGGAAACGCAAAACGCCCAGCCGCGTCATCAACCACATTTACCTGGCACGTGTAGAACCCCGGTTTGAGCGAATTGAGTGGCACATCGAGTTGGAAGACACCGGCTTTCCGGTCGCGCGCATTCATATCAGTGAGCTCGACGAGTGCGCTCTCAAAGACTTTTGCTTTGCCGCGGAAGAACGCTACGTTCGACAGCAGGCGTATGCCTGCCTTCGGCGGCGCGCCCGCTCCGCTCTGTTGCGTGTTCGTTTTCGCGGGATCGTAGACTTCGTAGTAAAGCAACAGATGCTGGTCAGCCGAGAAGACATGCGTAACATTCGGAATGACCTCGGAGCCATCATGGATCAACGGATTGGGGTCTCGAGTTTTCTTCGCCGGTTGCAATTTGCTGGCCAGCACCACGGAGCTCAGTTTTAACGGACTCGCTTTCAGATCGGGAACGTTGAAGTCTGTTTCGAACGACCCCATTCGGCCTGTTTGATTCTCGCGAACTACAAACTTCAGGCGGTACGTCCCGCTTGGCAAGGTGAGAGAGGTATTGTATTGAACGTTTTTCTTTCTTACTTCGGTCGAGGTGTCCACGGCAAGCTTGGCGGTATCACGAATCGTGCTGACTGGCCGGTGATCCTTATCGGTGACGACCCCAATCACATCCAACGTAGCTTTATCGCGGTCGCTGCTGCGAACAAACGGGATCTGCGATCCGGGCACAACCAGCGAGATCGGTACCGAAAATTTGTTGCTATCGACACGAAAATATTGCGCGCCAAGGTAGAGAGGAAGATCAGTGGCTGGCATGTCGGATGCCAATTCTTCCTCAAGCTGTCTTTCCTTGTCGTCCTTTGTGGAATGCTGGTAGTCGGCGGGAGCGTAGTAACCGCGGCGATAGTCGATCTTCACGCCCGGCAGGTTGATCTTCACTGTGATGCGCCGATAGTGGCCGTCGCGGGCTGGGTTCGTGCTGTGGTAGCCGAGCAAGTAGTAGGTGGAGGTGTCGTCCTGTACCCCTTTGAAGATCTTGCTGAAGTCATTTGAATCGAGGAAAGCGCGTCCCCCGGTATCGCTGGCGAGGGTGACCAACGTTTCCTGCGTGGTGAAGTTGGAATTAAGAGCGTTGATCATGGACTGGCCGGAGTATGCAGAGACGCCTCGCAGGCTGGCGTTCTGTGCCTCTCCGCCCGCAACAATCGCCTGTAAACCACGCATATCCATTGTGTAGATCGCGAGGTTCGACCGTACGGCCGCGTTAGTAGCGGCGCGAAGCTCCGACTGATTCTCGATTCCCGTCCGATCCATCCCGCTCGAGAAGTAGATCAGAGACTTTTTTTGCTGGACATGCGAGAGCCTCTCCGCGACCGAGCGAATCGCCTCCAGCCGGCGGTCGGTATTAAAGATGTTGAACTCTGTATCATCAGCCGTAAAGGATTGTCCCGTGTCCGGTGTACCCTCTGTCGTTCCTGTGCTCCCTTCTTCAAAGCCTTGCCCAGCCCCAGTATTGAAGCCGAGAAGCTCTTTCTTGAGCAGTGCCTGATCCGCGGTGAAGTCCTGGTTCACGAGCAGGGAACTCCCCAATGAGACGATCGCGACGAGATCGGCAGGCGCCATTTGAGTGTCGACGTAATGTACCGCCGAGGTCACTGCACGATCGATTTCGTCCGGCTCCATCCCGGATAAATCAAAGAAGAGCACGATCAGTCGTCGATCTTTGAAGGCGTTGTCTGCGGTCGCTAGCGCGTTTGCCGGCACGGGAGTGGCGGGCGGCCCCACTCCGGACAGCGGTTTGGTTTGGGCTACGTCCTGAACCGCGACCGCATCGGTGTTCTCCACATCGAACGACACGACTTTTTGCGGCTTATTGTCTTCAAGGATAGTGAAGTCGCCCTGCTTCAATCCGCGCACGAATTGTCCACTCTTATCGCGCACCGTGACATTCACCAGCACCAACTCTGTTTCCGCATGAAACGTGTAATCACCCTGCTGTGCAGGCACGGTGGGGCAGCAAAGCACGAACACAAGCGTCGCGGCAATCAGCCGACTCGCGAACCGTGGAGAAGGCGAAATCATAAGAATGTTAGAAACGAAAACGTGCCGTCATCGTGAACTGTCGCATTCCGCCCACACCCGTCACGCGCCCGAATGTCGGCGAGTTCAACACCGTGTCGATGGTAGTGTACTGCGGTGTGTTGAAGATGTTCGTCGCCTGCGCACGAAACTCAAACACTCGCGATTCCTTCAACGGGAAGTTCTTGGTGAAAGCCATATCAAACACATGGGTTCCCGGTCCGACGATGCTATTGCGCCGCGCTGTTCCGTACTGACCGGGAGCGGGAGCAGCAAACGCGGAGGTGTTGAACCACGCGCCAATCGATGGATTCGGAAGTTGGACGGGCTGTCCGGCAACAATGTCCGGCCGCAGCGTCCCGTTCGTTCCGCGATTCACTTCGGTGGGACTACCCAACAATCGCGGCGTAAAGGGCAGACCTGACGCAATTGTCCAATCGCCGCTCCACTGCCAGTCGCCGATCACCGCTCTCCAGACGGAGTTGCCGTTGAGCCACCGTTTCTCATGTCCGAAAGGCGGCTCGTAGACATAGTCTGCAGTGAATCGATGAGTCTGGTTGAAGCTCGAGAGCCCGCGTTCCGCGGCCAGGTCGAAGGGATTCTGCGCAACGTTCGCTACACTTGCGGCGACACTCGCGCCGCTGCCAGCAGTTCCAGTACCCCCAGCACCAAGGCCGCGGCTTCCGGAACTTGAACTGGCTCCGCCACCGATGGAAGAAGCGTTATCGATCGACTTCGAAAATGTATAGATTCCTCCAATGGAAAACCCGTTCGACAGGCGCTTTCGCAGTCGAATCGTGGCGGCATTCGCTTCCGAGTCGGCAAGAGAATTCTCGAATGTGAAGGCCTGAACGTCAGGAATGCGAATGCCAGTCGCCGTTCGATTCGGCGCTTCCAGGATATCGAGATCAGTCCCTTTCGTGCCCGTGTAATCGATGTTGAGCAGCAACGTCGGCCGAATCTGCTGCTGGATATCCAGATTCCGGATCTGCACGTATCCCAGCCGGTAGTCAGGATTCACCGCGAAGTTGTTGCTGATCCCAGTTGGGGACACGCTCGGGAATCCATTCTGCAACGTGAGATCAGTCGGAGCCGTCTGAATGTTCGTGGAAGCAGTCGAGAACGGCGGCTGAAAAGCCAGTTGTTGAACAATGCCCTGGTACGCGCCAGTGTTGTAGTTGATGCCATACCCGCCGCGTACTACGGTCTTCGAGAAGGGTTTCCAGGCAAAGCCGAGACGCGGAGCAAAATTGTTTCGATCCGGCCGCACCAGGGTCGCGGGCAGGCTCCCGCTGTATGGGCCCACTTGACCAGCCACGACGCGAGCTACCGCCGCAGTGCCCAGCGCGGGATTCAACGCTCCAGGAGAAAGATCAAGATTTGCCAGCCGGTTGTTGATCTCGGAGAATGGCGAGACGTATTCGTAACGCACTCCCAGGTTCAACGTCAGATTGCCGCGGACCTTCCATTCGTCTTGCGCATACAGGTCCCACGAATTTCCCCGAAAGTAGTAACTATCGAAGCCGAACTGCACAGAAGTCTGTTGCGGATAGCCGAGGAGGAAATCTGCAAAGTCGTAGCCGGTGCCATTCGCCGGTTGGCCGCCAACGTTCTGCGACGTATTCAACCCAGTAAATATGAAGGAACCGCGCGCATTACTGTCTGTCTGCGTATTGATCTGGATCCGGCGGAAATCTCCGCCCCACCGCCAAGTGTGCTTGCCGTGATTCCAGATCATGTTGTCGGAAAAAGTGAGTGTCTGGTTGCGCAACAGTTGCGGACTCACATCTTGCAGACTGCCGAAATTCGTGAACGACAGATTGGGTAGCCCCCAATCAAACGGGTTCTGCGAAACACCGGTGATCCCGAGATCTCCAGTGATGTTCTGTGCGAACGCGTACAGATTCTGGGTACGAGTGCGACTGCGATTGAAATCCACGCGCGCGACATTTGTCAGCTTGCCCCAGCTTCTCGCGTAGGAGACAGGAATATCGAAGCTCCGCACGCTGGTGCTCCCGCTGACGCTCGGAAATGGATTGGTTAACGTAGCGCTCGATTGATGGAAGTGAAACCCAAATGTGAGATTATTCCGCGGGGCTCCGCGCCCGCCGCCTCTGCGGCCTCTGGCCGTGACGGCTCCTAACGTCCGGTTCACGCGGATATTGAGATCATCGCTGCTTGAGTTCGCGGATGTGATGAAGTGAAAATTCTGAAAATCGCCGGGCAGGTTGGGGGTCGGAATGTACTGCACTAATCCAGCGGCGATCGGATCAATCTGTGAAATCGTGTTATTCGCAAACTGCGTATTGGTCAGGGGATTGAAAATTGCAACCGGATTTCCGGCAGCCGGACCCGACGTGTACGTCGTCTGTGAGAAATTTCCCTGCCGCTCCAGCAAGGTCGGGACCGTCGAGAACTGATCAAATGGATGATCGCCTCGCCGGCCGTTGTAGTTCACAAAGTAGAAGGTCTTCGATCCACCGTTGTAAATCTTGGGAATGTTCAGTGGTCCTCCCACCGAACCCCCAAAGCTGTTTTGTACGTAGGCTGGATTCGTGGAGGGCACTCCCGTCAATGAATATGGAGTTGCGTTTAAGGCGGAGTCGCCGACACCGTAATAAATTGATCCATGCGGGCGATTAATATCGAAGCCGCGGCGCCCGAAGCCACCTCTTCCGCCTCCACCAAAGCCACCGCCGCCACCGCCGAAACCTCCGCCCGGTCCGCCTCCGAAGCCACCCGGTCCCCCGAACCCGCCTGCTAGTGTTGCGCTCGATGTTCGTGCGTCGCCCATCTGTTGAAAATCCTGCGGCCCGAATGAATTGATCGTGTTCGATCCTCCACCTGAGACGGCGACAGACTCCGTTGCACTATCGGGCGCTATTCCGGGCACTGGCATTCCTGAGGGAACGACATCGGAGAGCGAATCACCCCCTCCTTCCTGTCCATTCGGCGTGATCGCCAGGCGCTGGAATCCGCGAGGTCCCGTGCTGTTTCCAGTTGCTTGTCGATTCTCGGGGGTGCTTTGTTGTGCGCGCGAGAGCAGGGTCAGCTCGAAATCGACTTGCGCGTTCGAGTGTGATGCGTCCATCACAACTTTCTGCGATCGGATGGCGAATGCTGCCATCTGCACTCGAAGCTCGTACGTCGCGAAGGTCGGAATCGCCAGCGAGTAACTGCCATCCACTTCGGTCCAAACTGAAATACTGTTGGTGGAATCTCCCGCGGTGGCTGTTACCGAAGCACCGGGGATCGGCATGTTGCCTGATTTCACCACGCCGTGGATGACTCCGACGCTGGCCGGTTTCTGCTGCATTTGTCCGTGCACGCGAATGCACGTGAACAGCAAGCAGACGATCAGCGACGCTCTTGCTCGAGTTATGCACGGGAGCAAGCCGCTGTGCAGGTTTTCAAGTCTTGGAAACACCACGGATATCTGCAAGGATCATATCTCGACCTTCTCAAAAAGCTCTGTAAAGTTTTGTCTTCAATTGCCAACGGAAGTGGTTGAAATGTCAAGACATAGCGCTGCGTCGTTTAGCATGCCCGATTCCGCGCCCGAGTAAAGATTCGTAAAACTGCGGTGCCTACCGCAACTCTCAGTCGATAATTTGTTTCATACCTGTAGCAGGGGTCGAATACCTCAGGACAATGGATTTGTCGAAGGAGATTCTATGTTGAAAAAATCTTTGCTTGCGCTGATGCTGGCCGGACTGCTCTACACGGTGACGTCGGCCGCAGTCGCGCAAGAGACTGGTAGTACCGATCAGCAAGCAGCACCGGGCGGTCCGCCTCCAGGACGGGGTCATGGCCAGTTTGATCCCGCGAAGCGCTCCGAAATGCTCGCTAAGCACCTGAACCTGAACGCTGATCAACAGGCCAAAGTGACCGACATTCTGAAGTCGGAGCAATCGCAGATGGAAAGCCTGCGCTCCGATACTTCAACCGCACAGCAGGACCGTCGCACGAAGATGATGGACATACACAAGACGTCCAACGATCAGATTCGCGCCCTTCTGAATACGGACCAGCAGAAGAAATTCGACGAAATGATGAGCCGCCGCCAGCAATGGCAACACCATCAAGGTGGGGAAGCGCCGCCTCCCTCTGACTCTCAGGAGCAGAAATAAACAATTCGGGCGGAGCAATACGTCTCCGCCCGTCTCTTTTCTGCAGGCACTTCACGCCAAATTTTCCAGCCGCTCGATCAGGTCGAGCACGATGCTAAAATCGGTGCGCAGATCTCGCGTCACTCGTTCCCGTGGCATTCGTCATCCGCAAAGCGCAACCCTCCGACGTACCTGTTCTGCAAGCCCTCATCGACCGATCAGTTCGCGGCCTCCAGGCGAAAGACTACACGGCTAGCCAGCTCGAAAGTGCACTCGCTACCGTCTATGGAGTGGACAGCCAGTTGATCGCAGATGGAACGTATTTCGTCGTTGAAACCGATACATCATCTGCCTCGAGCATCGACTCCGAGCCACATGCTAGCCCTGTTGCGATCGTCGGATGCGGAGGATGGAGCAAGCGCAAAACACTGTACGGCGGCGACCACTGGGCAGGTCGAGAAGATTCGCTGCTCGATCCTCAAAAAGACGCTGCCAAAATTCGCGCGTTTTTCGTCGATCCGGATTGGGTACGGCGCGGAATCGGAACCTTGATCCTCGATGCCTGCGAGTCGGCCGCTATCGCGGATGGCTTCCGCCGCCTGGAGATGGGAGCCACGCTGACCGGCGTCGCTTTTTATCGTATCTGCGGTTATATAGAACGCGAGAAGCTGGCAGTGCCCTTGAAAAATGGGGAATCTCTGCCCATCGTCCGCATGGAGAAACAAATCGCTGGCCGGTAGAAGCCCTAGCGGCACGGGCAGTGGGTAACTGGCCCTTTCGTGCTCAACGCTGGCACCTGTGTGCCATTCCGCGAATCTGCGCCCAGTTCTATAGTCCCCATTGAGCAGTACTCGGGGGAGGGCTGTTCAACGGAGCGCCCAAGACTCTAACCGGAGTCTGGGGCGTTTTGTTTTGCGCCCAGATTCTAAGCGCGCGCCGTTCGCAGGCCATCGACTGGCTCTGCGATCGCCCGCAGAGGCTCGGAAAGCCCACGCATCACCTTCTCAAAAGCCGCAAAATCCAGGGACTGCGGTCCATCCGACAGCGCACGTTCTGGACAAGGGTGAACTTCGATAATCAGACCGTCCGCTCCCACCGCGACCGCAGCTCGAGAGACGGCAGCGATCAGGCTCTGCTTGCCCGTTCCGTGCGAAGGGTCGGCGATTACCGGAAGGTGCGACAAGTCGCGGGCTAGCGCCACGGCGGCCAAGTCGATCGTGTTTCTCGTCTCGGTTTCAAAGGTCTTAATTCCGCGCTCGCATAAAACCACGTCACGGTTCCCGCCCGCCAACAGGTATTCTGCCGCCAACAGCCATTCCTTTACGGTCGCGGATGGCCCACGTTTCAGAAGGATGGGCTTCTTGATCGTCGCCAACCTTCGCAACAAAGCGAAGTTCTGCATATTTCGCGCTCCGACCTGCAGCATATCGGCATGCTCGCAAAGCAGATCGACGTCTTCCGTGCTCATCACTTCGGTGACCACGGGCAGCCCCGTTTCGTCACTTGCTTCGCGCAAGATCTTCAGGGCCTCCTCACCAAGGCCCTGAAAATCATAGGGAGAGGTGCGCGGCTTGTAAGCGCCGCCGCGCAGCAGGCTTGCTCCGGCTTTTTTGACCGCGTGTGCAGTCGAGACCAGTTGCTCCCGAGATTCAACCGAACACGGTCCTGCAATCACGACGACCTTGTCGCCGCCAATCTCCACGCCGCCCACGTTCACGATCGTGCGGTGCGGCCTGACCTGCCGGCTGACCAGCTTGAAAGGCTGCGCGATGGGGACGACGGTATCGACCCCTGGAGCAACCAGCAAAGCCTCAATTTCGTGCCGGCGGCCGCTTCCTACCGCCGCCACGATGGTTCGTTGTGTTCCGCGAGTCACGTGCGGCTGGTAGCCCGCTTCGCGGATCCTCTCGATCACGTGCTCGATTTCTTGTTCAGTGGCTCCGTCCGCCATGTTGACGATCATTGGTGTGCCCCTTTTTGGAAATGCGCGCAAAAAGCAAAAGCCGCGATCCCTGAGAATCGCGGCTGACTGGAACTCTTGAATTCGGTTATTTATTGCCGGTCGAATTCACCTACAAGCTCCATTCCTGCCGCTACTCTCGTAAACCAGTAGCGGAAAAACGTAAAGGAGAAGTAGGTAAATCGCGTCATACGGGAGTGATCTTAGCTGCTTCCTTTCGCTCCGTCAACAACGTTTCCCGGCCAGTCCTCAGGAGGGTCGAGGCTGAGGCGCATGCGATGAAGGCGAAAACCTTGGCCTTCGGGTTTATTGGACCGCACTGGCCGCTTCGGAGAACGCGGTGTTCGCGTTCGAGCCGATCAGCCGGACGGTTCCAACCACGAGGACAAGGATCACTGCCAGCATCACGGCATACTCCGCGATATCTTGTCCCGAATCATCAAACCACAGCCTCTGCAGCATTGTGAACATACCATCCTCCTGCGTGGGGTCCCCCACACCGAAGTGCGAGGTTTGGTGCAGTTGGGAAGCTATGATGCCGACTCGATGAGAGGATGTCAAACAAAGAATCTTGATTTCAGAAAACACAAAGACCTCGAAACGCCGCATCCCAAGCGGGTTTCGCATACCTCGGTAATCGGGAAGGAACTGCCTGTGCAAAACGTTTGAGCGCCGGCATGCCAAAATCAGGCACGAAAACGTCGTATGACTATAATCCGCCGCCTGGCGGAATCAAGTGCAGCGCGTGCTCACTCGAGTTCTCACGCTGCAGCATCTGTTTCGCCGAGCGCTGCGCGTAGCCCAGAACTGGGCCCGGCGCGATACCCAAATAGATGGTGGCAGCCAAAGTGATTGCCAGTGCCGCAGCAAGGCTGGCGGGAATGGGCAGGACGGGAACTTCTTCCGTCGCCTCTCGCATGTACATCATGACGATCAGCTTCAGGTAGTAGTACGCGCCTACCGCGCTGTTGGTCACTCCAATAATCGTCAGACCAACCAGATTCGACTGCAGCGCCGCGCTGAAAACGTAGAACTTTGCGAAGAAACCACCGGTAATCGGGATCCCGATCAGGGATATGAGAAAGATGGTCAACGCACCTGCAAGAACTGGCGACCGCCGGCCCAATCCAGCATAGTCTTTCAGCGTAACGTAGCGTTCGCCCCAGTTGGCGAAGTGGCTGACTACGGCAAAGGCACCGACGTTCATCGCTGCGTACGATGCCGCGTAAAACATGACCGCCGAAGTGCCCAGCTCAGGCATCGCCGCAAACGCGACCAGCATGTACCCGGCGTGCGCGATCGACGAATAGGCGAGCAACCGTTTCACGTTGTCTTGCACCAGCGCTGCCACGTTGCCGAGCGTCATCGAAAGCACAGCCGATATCCAGATGAACCAGAAGCGGCCCGGCGCGTTGGCTTCGAATAGGATCCGCAGAAGCACGGCGAACGCCGCCGCTTTGGGTGCGGTCGACATGAACCCCACAATTGGCGCTGGCGCGCCCTCATAGACGTCGGGGGTCCACACGTGGAATGGCGCCGCGGCTACTTTGAAGCCTAAGCCTACAAACATCAGCGCCATCGCCACATACGCAAGCAGCGGAACCTGGCCCGAATTCAGCGCGGCGCTGATTTCGTCGATGTTCGTCGAGCCCGTAGCTCCAAAGATCAGCGCCACGCCATACAGGAAGAAGGCCGTGGCGAACGATCCCAGAAGAAAATATTTGAGTGACGATTCGCTGCTGGTAGCCGAGCGCCGCCGGAACCCGGCCAGGATATAAGTCGAGATTGACGAAATCTCGAGCGAGATGAAGATCAGCACCAGTTCGACTGCCGACGACATCAGGCACATGCCGACCAGGCCAAACAAAATCAACCCGTAGTATTCCCCGGCTCGAAGGTGTTGCACCGCCATGTACTCGTACGAGGTCAGGATCAGAACGATGGCAATGACGATTACGAGCACGTGGAAGAAGACGCTGAACCCGTCGACCCGCACCATGTTCCAGAATGCGAGCCCCGGAGACTGCGCCATGACCCAGGTGGAAATCAGGGCGGCGACTGTCCCCACCAGCCCAATCGCACCAAAAATCTTCTGGTCTTTATTCTGATCCACAAACGGATCAACCAGCATGATCACCATGCCGAAGATCGACAGCACGATTTCCGGAAGAATGCGAATGTAATCGGCTACGAGTGGGATGGTCTGGCTCACTGGCCTACCACCTTCGTCGCCACCTGAGCAACACTCAGCGCAGATTGCACGGCGGGATCGATGACATTGAGCCACAGCAGCGGCGCAACACCCATCACCAATGCGGCGATCGCCGTTGGCCAGAGTGCCAATTGCTCTCGCGCCGAAAGATCGGGCAGGGAATTGTTTTCTGGATGAGTGACCTTGCCGAAGAATACTCGCTGGTACATCCAGAGCAGGTAACACGCGCTCCAGATGACGCCGGTTGCGCCAATTACGCCATACCACGGATTCGCCTGGAAGGCTCCGCTCAACACCAGGAACTCGCCCACGAATCCGTTCAACAACGGCAGCCCCACCGACGCGAGCATAATGAAGGAAAAGAAAGTCGCGTACTTGGGCATGGGCGTTGCAAGACCGCCCATGTCAGCGATCTCATACGTGTGTTTGCGTTCGTAGATGATGCCCGCCAGCATGAACAGCGCGCCCGTCGAGACCCCGTGGGCTAACATGACAAACATCGCACCATTCAATCCCGCCTGCGTGAAGCTAAAGATTCCCAGCACGACAAATCCCAGGTGGCTGACTGACGAATACGCAATCACCTTCTTCATG
>Ga0307470_10000965_pt1 | contig 11925 bp, 11 predicted proteins | sample atmos_gasesAM3C__FD_204565 | JGI IMG/M metagenome (GOLD analysis project Ga0307470, IMG submission 204565) | Hardwood forest soil microbial communities from Morgan-Monroe State Forest, Indiana, United States - atmos_gasesAM3C_05 | ecosystem: Environmental > Terrestrial > Soil > Temperate forest... | reverse complement strand
CTCGGCCCGGAGCGCGAAGGCCTGGCGAACAATGCCGCCGTCGAGCCGCTCGGCCACCACCAGCACGCCGTCGAGCGGCGTCGTCGCCGCCTCCGCCAGCTGGCCGCGCTCGACCTCGAGCGTGAGGCGGCCCGGCTCGATCCGCGCGCGCTGCGGCGCCGCGTGCGCGATGGCGCCCCAGCGCGACGGGTAGAACCAGACTTCCGCGACGCGCTCGGGCGCCAGCTCGCGCGTCGTCACGCTCAGGGTGACCGTCTCCGGCGTCGCCGCGTACGAAGCCGGCCACGGGCTCGGAACTGGCAGGTTCCGCCGGGCGGCGGCGATCAGCAAAGTGCCGCGTGGATCCGGTCGCGGCGCCTCGGCGGTCACCGGGATGCTCAGCGCGACCGGCGCCTCCTCAGGGATGCAGATCTTCGCGCACACGAGCCACGAGACCTGGCCCCGCAGCGTGACGGTCGAGCCGGGCTTCGCCGCGTCGGACACCGTCATCGGGATCGGCAGCACGACGGCGTTCTCGTAGCCGTAGCTCATCGCGATCCCGACGGGGAACCGCGATGGATAGGGCCACGTGATCTCTCCGGCGGTGACACCGGCGGGCAGGTTCCACTCGATCCTCGTCGGCTCCCCGGCGTCGCCAGGGTTCACGCCCCAGTACGTATGCCAGCCCGGCGTGATCTCCTGACGGATCGCAATCCAAAACGTCTCGCCCGGTCGAATCGAGGCCGTCTCGCTGAGGAGCTCCACCCGGACGAGCGGAGACGGCGGCTGGGCCGCGGTCACCGGTGCGGCGGCGCCCGCGACGAAGGCCAGGACGAGACTCATGGCGACGGGGAAGGTCATCCGAAACAGCATGCGTCATGCATTGTCCCATATCCGTATGAAGCGCCTGTGACGCGGTCGTTATGCCGATCCGTGCACTTTGATCGGTGGAGACCGGCGCAGGTACGATTCGTAGCCATGTCGATCCTGTCGCGCCTAATCCCGGTTGTTCTTCTGCTCCTGGCCGTGGTCAGTCCGGCACAGGCGCAGGACGTCATGCTGTCGGTTGCGATCAGCATGAAGGACGTCGTCGACGAATTGGGCCGGGGCTTCATGGCTTCGCGCCCGGGCGTGACACTCCGTTACAACTTTGGCTCCTCCGGGGAGCTGCAGAAGCAGATCGAGGCCGGCGCACCGGTCGACCTGTTCATCTCGGCGGCCGACCGGCAGATGGACGAGCTGGTGAAGAAGGGCCTGGTCGTGAGCCAGAGCCGGCGCATCTTCGCGCGCAACGTGCTCACCGTCGTCAAGCCCGTCGACTCGAAGATCGATATCATCAAGCCGGGCGACCTGCTCGACGCCCGGGTCACGAAGATCGTCATCGGCAATCCGAAGACGGTCCCAGCTGGCCAGTACGCCGAGGAAAGCTTGAAGGCGCTCGGCACCTGGGATCGGCTCCAGCCCAAGCTCGTTTTTTCGGAGAACGTCCGCCAGGCTCTCGACTACGTGGCGCGCGGCGAAGTCGACGCGGGCTTCGTCTATACCACCGACGCGGCGGCCCGAGCCCAGCAGGTGAAGGAAGCGTTTCGCCCGGCGGAGGACACGTACCGGCCGGTCGTCTATCCCGTCGCAGTCGTCACCGGGGCCAAGCAGGCCGCACTGGCGCAGGCCTTTCTCGACCTCCTGATGAGCCGAGACGGTCAGGCGACACTCGCACGGTTCGGATTCCAGCCGCCGCCCGCCGGCACGCGGTAGGCAATCGGCAGCGCCTCAGCACGATCGACCTCGAGCCGACATCGTGGCATCGTGACTCTCATAGAGCCAGAACGAGAGGAGACACGATGAAGCTCAGCGCGCGAAACGTCATGAAGGGAAGAGTGGTCAAGGTCACGCGTGGGGCCACGACGGCGCACGTGAAAATCGACGTGGGCGGCGGGACGGTGATGACCGCCTCGATCACGATCGAAGCGGTCGATGAGCTGGGGCTGCGCGAGGGCGACGCGGCCTACGCGGTCGTTAAGGCGTCCGACGTCATCGTGGCGAAGGACTGAGGGATCAGCGAGCGCGGCGCCAGTCGCCGTCGCGATAGCGCGACGGACGCGGTGAAGCTGGCTTCTCGGCGCCGGCGCGCGGCGTGCTCTTCCGGCGCTTGCCGCGGGCGGCGACGTCGGCGGCCGTCGGACCCAGCGGTCCCACCGTGTCGTCGATCTTGTTGCGGATCTCGGCCAGGCGCTCGATGACGAGCCGTCCGGCTTCGGTCAGTGCCGAGCCGCGCGAGCTTCCCTTGCCGGGGCGGGGCGTCGTCAGCGGCATGCCGAGCGCGGTCTCCGCCCGGCGCAGGTATTCCCACGCGTGGCGATAGGACCAGCGGATCTGGCGAGCGGCGCCGAGCAGAGAGCCGTGCTCGAGGATGCCGAGCAGGAGCTTCAGACCGCCGTCGCCGACGACGAACTGACCGTCGTGTTCGAGCCACACCTTCGTCTTGACGGCAACCGCAGGCAGCGCGGCCACATCCGGAGTGGGCAATCCAGAACGCGCGTTCTTCGCTCGGCGCATCGGCTTCACACCTGAATCATAGCGCAGCTCTTGGACATCGGCGTCGTCCTTCGCGCGGGCGATATGATCGAAGGTAGTGAGAGCACGATGCGCGGGACTCTTGCTGCTCCTGTTCGTCGTCTGCCCGGCTCCGGCGTGGGCGGCCGACGCGGAGCTCGTGCCGCGCATGCAGCGCCTGACCACGCACTATCACGAGGACCCGGCGCGGCTCGACGCGGGGCGGGCGGAGCTGGAGGCCGCCGTCAAGTCGCAGCCGAGCGTGGCGGTGCTGGTCATGCTGGCCCAGATCAGCTACGTCTGGGGCGACATCCGCGGCTCGACGAGCGACGCGAAGATCCAGGCCTACGAGCGCGGCCGCCAGGTCGCTGACCTGGCGCTCCAGCAAGAGCCCGGGAATGCCGACGCCCGCTTCTGGCGCGCCGCGAACCTCGGACGCTGGCTCGAGCGCAACCGGTTGCGGGCCGCCACCCAGGTCGGGACGCTGCGCGACGAGATGCAGGCGATCATCCGCGACCATCCCGACTACGCAGGAGCCTACGGCTTCCTCGGCTACTTCTACTACCGGGCGCCGTGGCCGTGGGGAAATCGCGACGAGGCGATGAAGATGTTTCGCCAGGGGCTGGCTCGCACTCCGCGGGATACCGGGATGCGCCTCGGTCTGGCCAGGACGCTCATTGACAAGGGCCTGGCGGACGATGCGCGCGCCGAGCTCCAGCGCGTGCTCGCCGAGAAGGCGCCGAGCAATCTCGCGGACTGGACGCTGCGAGACGCGCCGGACGCCCGGAAGCTCCTCGAGTCGCTGCCGGCCACGCGCTAGCGGAGCGAGGTCAGCGCGAGTCGCGCGGGCCGTCGGCGCGATAGACCAGGTAGTCCTCGACGACCGCGTCGCCGCGCAGCCGTGAGATTCGCGCCAGCAGCGTGACCCGCGTGAACCGCTCGGCGACCGTCTCCTTCAGATCGCGCCAGCTCTCGGTGACGTAGAGCACGGGCCCAGCCATCAGATCGGGCGCCGGCGGCGGCTCCTGGTGCCATCGATCGCGCTCCGTCAGCTGAACGACCGGAGGATGCGAGGGCATGTAGAAGGCGAGCCATCCGGTCTGGGCATAGCTCGTCGTGACGACGCCTTTGGCGCCAGTCTGCCGACGTAAGGCCTCGACCTCTTCCACGACCGGGGCATAGCCCACGGCGAGAATTCGCGCCACCGGATCGAGCGATCCCGGCGCTGAGATGAGCGGCCAGAACGCGTGCACGTAGACGACGACCGTCAGCAGCACCGCCGTCGGGACCGCGGCTGCTCGCGAGAATCGGACGACGCGCCCGGCGAGACCGCCGGCCTGCGCCGGCCACGCCGCGGCGATGCAGAAGGCCGGGTAGAGAAAGGACGGCCAGTTGCCCTGCACGCGCGCGTGCAGCGAATGCCAGACGAAGTAGGCCGCCGCCGGCGCCAGCATGGCGAAGACGAGCAAGATCGGCGCGCGCCGTTTCGCCTCGGTTGCGATGATGCCGAGCACGCCCGCGAGCCCCAGGAGGAGGATGAACGGCGTTGCCAGGCCGACCTGGCCGGCCGCGAAGTCGCCGAGGTAGCGCAGCGAAAAGCCGCGGCTGACGACCCGGCCGAATTGCCAGGAGAAGGAGATCCACCCGTGGGCCGCGTTCCACACGATCACCGGGGCAAACATGACGAGCGCGAGCGCCGCCCCCAGATAGGGCCAGGGCGAGCGAAGCCAGCGACGCTCCCGCGGCGACAGGCAGAGCCACAAGAGCGCCCCGGCGGCCAGGAACGGCGCCGTGTACTTGGAGAGCAGCGCGAAGCCGCCCGCCACGCCGGCGGCGAGCCACCACGCCGGCCGCTTGGTCTCGGCGACCTGCGCCAGGCAGAACACGAAGAACGCCGCCGCGGCCATCGCCGGCGAATCCGGCGTGGCCGCCAGTCCGACCGTGCCGCTCATCAAGGTGACGTTGAAGAAGACGGCCGCCATCGCGCCGCCGGCGTCGCTCCGCAGTAGTACGGCACCGCTGCGCCACACGGCCCATGTCGCGCCGATCAGTAGCAGAAGCGGCACGGCGCGTACGCCCAGTGGCGTGTCGCCGAAGATCGCCGTGCCCAGGCGAATGACGTAGGCGATCAGCGGCGGGTGGTCCAGGTAGCCGGCCGCGAGCGACTTCGACCAGAGCCAGTAGTAGGCCTCGTCGAAGGCGAGCGGCGCCTGGGCCGCGACCACGGCCCGTAACCCCATGAGCACGGCGATGCAGAGGAGCGCGCGCCGCGGGGCACGCGACTCTCCGCCGCACCGGGTCACTTCACATGCCAGCTGAGCCGCGGCGACGTCGCGTGGCTGCACACCGTGCCGACGACCGAGCCCACCGCACCGGCGAGCCACCACACGGGCCGGAGCGTGTAGAGCCACGCCGCCATGCCGATCCCGGCCACGAGCCCGAAGGCACTCGTGACGCCGAATACGAGCAGCCCGGGAATCACCGAGAAGCCGCGTAGGCGCCGGTCGGAATGGGTCAGAAGCAGGTTCGTGACGACGAAGCTCGCGCCGAGCGCGACGACGGCCCCCAGCGCGTAGGCCTGGATGAATGCCAGACCGAGCGCGAGCCCGACCCGCATCGCCACCAGCTGCACGACGAGGCCGACGACGCCGACCAGCGCGTGGGACAGGAAGCGCGGCGTCACCGCGTCGCGCGACGCCCGCGAGAGCAGCAGGCCGAGATACTCCAGCACCACGCGTGCGTCGAGCTTGCTCTTGCCGTACACGCGCGAGCCGAACGAATAAGGCTCCTCGGCGACGCGGAGCGTTCCCCGGGCCCGCGTGACGATGTCGAGCAGGATCTTGAAGCCGTCCGGCGACAGGGAGGCCGCCAGCGGCTCGAAGCGATCGCGGCGGATCGCGAAGAAGCCGCTCATCGGATCGGACAGCGCCACGCCCCCGAGCATCCACGCCAGCCGTCGCGCGAGCCGGCTACCCGATTCGCGGGTCGGCGACATCGCCTGGGCGCTGCCGCCCGCGCCAAAGCGCGTGGCGACGACGAGATCGCTCCGGCCGCTCTTGAGCGAGTCGAGCATGCGCGGCAGCAGCGTCTCGTCGTGCTGCAGGTCGGCGTCGATCACCGCGACGTAAGGCGCGCTCGAGCCCAGGATGCCCTCGATGCACGCCCCGGCCAGGCCGCGGCGGTTGACGCGGCGAAGACAGCGTACGCGCGGGTCGCGAGCGGCGATCGTCTTGACCTCTCGCGCTGTGCCGTCCGGCGAGTCGTCGTCGACGAAGACCGCTTCCCACGCCACACCGGCGAGCGTGGCTTCGAGCCGGGTCACGAGCGGCGCGACGTTGCCGCGCTCGTTGTAGGTCGGCACGATCACCGACAGCTCGACCGGGCCGGGAGACGGCGGGCTCGCGACGGGAAGGGGCTGGCGACCGGCAATCGCCATGGTTAGGGTAGGGTCCGCGCGGGTTGCGGAGCCGTCAAGGACTTTCTCCGCCGACGCCCGACAGCGTCTCCTCGAGGACCGGCGCCAGCTCGGCCACGACCGTCTCGAGCGAGAACACGGTGTCGATCTCGCCGGCCAGCGACGGCCGCGCGGAGCGGGCCACCTCCTTCAGATTCCGGCGATCCCGGACCGCCACGCCGGACCAGTCGTCGACGAGCGCCTGGGCGCTAGCGCGATCGGTCTCGCGCGCGATCAGCCGGGCCAGCCGCTCGGAGAACACGAGTCCGCCCAGCGCTTCGAGATTGGCCTTCATCCTCTCGGCGTTCACGACAAGGCCCTGGGCGATACGCTCGATGGCGTCGAGCGCGCCGCCGGCGGCGTCGATCAATTCGGGGATCGTCACGAGCTCGGCCTGCCAGCCGCCCAGCGCGCGCTCGTGCTCGCCGAGCGACCCGGACAGGAGGGTCGCGACGAGCCCGGGCACCCGCGCGGCGGCGGTCAGCGCCTGCAGGCACGCGACGGGGTTGCGCTTGTGAGGCATGGCGCTCGAGCCGCCGACGCCCTTGACCGGCGCGGACTCGAGCATCTCGCCGACCTCGGCCTGCGAGAGCAGGGAGACGTCGCGCGCGATCTTGCCGATCGTCTCGGTGACGATCGCAAGCTCGACCATGAGCCGCAGGAGCTCGTCGCGCTGGTCGTGCCACTGGCGCGCCTCCCGCAGATGCAGGCGCATCGCCACGCCGTTGCGGACCGACGCGCGCTTGCCGCCGAGCGCGTCCAGGGTGCCGACCGCCCCGCCGAGCTGGATGCAGAGCGCCCGCTCGCGCGACTCAGCGAGCCGGAGCCGGCAGCGATGAAGGGCCGCAGCCCAGCGCGCGATCTTCACCCCCGCCGTGATGGGGGTGGCCGGCTGCATGAGAGTGCGGCCGAGCATCACCGCGCCCGCGTGGCGACGGGCGTGGCCGACCAGACCGTTCACCGCCGCCGCCAGTACGCGGTCGGCATCGGCGAGGCAGGGCGCGAGGCAGAGGATCAGCGCGGTGTCGAGGACGTCCTGGCTCGTCGAGCCGTGGTGAACGAACGCCGCCGCGCGGGCGTCGGCGCGGGCGACGTGCTCGGTGAGCGCCTTGACCAGCGGAACCGCCAGCGAGCCCGACCGCTTGCTTTCGGCGGCCAGCGTCTCGGCCGACAGGCTCAGGTCGGTGCAGGTCTTGGCAATGACGCGCGCGGCGTCCTGCGGAATGACGCCGACGTCGCCCTCGGCGAGGGCCAGCGCGCGCTCGAAGTCGAGCATCGCCCGCACGAAGGCGTCGGCGGACAGAGCCCGGGTGAACGCGTCACGCGCGAAGGTGCGGCCGACGAGATTCACGGCGATCGGTGCCCGCGCGCTAGAGCTCGATGAATACCGCTTCGCCGGCCCCGCGCAGGCGGACGTCCCACCGATAGATCTTCGGATCGCGGGGGTCGGGAGTCGCGACGAGCGTGCGGAGCCGCTCGGGATCGCCGATGGCGCGGGCCAGGGGATCGTCCTTCACCAGGTCGAGGGGCGCGAGGAACACGCGCGTGTGCAGAGCCTTCAGGAGCCCGCGGGCGAAGATCGCGATGCTGATCTGCGGCGCGTATGTCTCGCCGTTCGGGCCCTTGTAGGAGCCAGGCTTGACCGTCTCGATCGCGTAGCGGCCCTCGGTGTCCGTCGAGACGCGGCCGTAGCCGTAGGGCCGGGCGCCGTCGTGACCGGACGGGAATTTCCCGGACGGATCGGCCTGCCAGGTCTCGAACAGCGCGTCGAAGATCGGCGCGCCGTTGCCGTCGAAGACGCACCCGGTGAGCGTGATGCGATCACCGCCGCCGCGGAACAGGACGGTGCCGCCGTCCTTCCACAGGAGATCGCGCGCGAAGAACGGGCCGACGGTCTGCGAGGGAGTGGGCTTCGGCATGCTCACACTCCCATCGGCGTCGCGCGCCGCCCGCGCAGCACCATGTCCCAGCGGTATCCCAGTGCCACGCCCTCGATGCCCTGCTCGAGATCGAGATCGGCGATGAGGAGGTTGCGCCCGGCTTCGGGCACGCTCTGGAAGATCGGATCGATCGCCAGCAGGGGATCACCCGGGAAGAACATCTGGGTGATGAGCCGCTGCGCGTAGGCACTGCCGAAGAGCGAGAAGTGGATGTGCGCCGGCCGCCACCCGAACGGATGGTTCTGCCAGGGATAGGCGCCGGGCTTGACGGTGACGATGCGGTAGCGGCCTTCGTCGTCGGTGAGCACCTGGCCCTTGCCGAGGAAGTTGGGATCGAGCGGCGCGTCGTGATCGTCGACCGGGTGCGGATATTTGCCGGACGCGTTGGCCTGCCACACCTCGATGAGCGCGCGCCGCACCGGCCGGCCGTCCTCGTCGAGGAGCCGACCGACGAGCACCATCTTCTCCCCGAGCGGCGCGCTCGTGCCCCAGGTCGTCAGATCGGCCTCGCTCTCCCTGACGAAGTGCTGCGGGAACACGGGCCCCGTCGCCTCGAGCGGACTCGGCGCCACGCGCACCAGCGGCTGCGCCGGCGCTCGGAGTCGCGTGCTCTTGTAGTCCGGGTAGAGATAGGGCGGGTGGACGTCAGTCGCGCGCGTCTCGGCCATGGGCGTCTCCTCCAGGGAGTCTACTCCCTCGCTCGCCTGTCGCCGCTCCGGAAAGCTAGAGCGCGCTGATCGTGTCGGCGGTCAGCCGACAGATGTCGACCATCGCCATCATGAGGTCGTAGGTGGTTCCGAAGCGGGCGATCACGAGCCGCCGGGACGGGACGACGACGACCGTCTGGCCGTAGATGCCCATCGCCATGAACGCCTCGGGCGGCATGCCGTGCTTTCGGCGGAAGACCGCGCCGCGGCTCTCGTCGTTGTTGATCCACCAGCCGGCGCCGTAGCCGATCCAGGCGTCCGGTGTGGGCGTGGTCGAATAGCGCACCCAGCCCTCGGGAAGAATGCGCCGGCCGCCGACCACACCGTCGTCGAGAAACAGTACGCCGAAGCGCGCCCATTCACGCGGTGTCGCGAAGAGGAACGCTCCGGCGATGGGCGTGCCGGTCGAGTCGAGCTCCAGGGTGGCGCGGCGGATCCCGAGCGGCCCGAACAGCTCGCGCCGCGCGAAGCGCAGGACGTCGAGCGCACTGCCGCCGACCTGATCGCGGACAATGCGTGCGAGGATGGCCGGGTTGCCGTTGGTGTACTTCCATTCGGTTCCCGGCTTCGCGCCGAGGTCGGCTTGTTCGGCGAATCCAGCCAGGTCGGGCTCGTAGAAGACCATCCGCGCCGAGCTGTCCCACGCGGTCAGGAGGCTGGCCGAGAGCGAGTTGCCGAGGTCGAGCCCGCTCCGCATGCGCAAGAGGTCGTCCGGCGTGATGGCGCGGCGCGGATCGCCCGGGGCCTGCCAGGCGGCGACCGGCGCCGGATCTTCCATCTTGAGCTTTCCCTGGCGGACCAGAATGCCCAGGAGCGCGTTGTTCACCGACTTGGTCGCCGACCAGCCGTGGACGGGCGTGTCGATACCGAAGCCCGGGGCGTAGCGCTCCGCGATCACGCGCCCGTCGTGGACGATGACGATCGCGTGGGTGTTGCGCACCGGCTTGCCGGCTGGCTCGGAGAAGGCGTCGTCGAGCGCCTTCTTGAGGCCCGGCCTGTCGGGTGCGACGACCTCCGGTCCAGCGATGTCGGGCAGGAGCGCGGCGATCGGCCCGTCGGTCTCGATGTCGGCGCGCGTCGGCGCGACGGGTGGCGGGCTCCCATTCAGGTTCAGGCAGCCGAGCCCGTCTCGATAGACCGCGCGGCTCTCGAAGCCGCCGAGCGTCCTGGCCGTCACCGCACGATCGGCCTGGATCACCTCGTGACGCATCGCCCAGTGGAATCCGTTGAAGACCGGATTACCCGCGATGTCTTCTGCGTCCACGCGCGCCGGATCCAGCCCCGACACGAACACGTAGGAGCAGACGATATGACTCACGTAGGCGGAGGAGAGGCGCGGCGGACTGCCGGATCGCGCCGAGCAACCGGCGACGAACACGAGGGCCAGCGCTCCGGCGATCACGCGTGTTGCGCGCGCTCTTGGCGTCATCTTGTGGGAAGATTCTACGCTCCGTATGCGCGCTGCAGGCCGTCGCGGGGCTGGGGCCCCGCCGGCGGACGCTGCGCCTATGAATCAGGAGGGCTTCATGACCACCGCCCCGTCGGACCTGCGAGGGGTTGCGACCGTCCGGATCGACAACGAGCGTGTGCGCGTGACCGAGTGGCGTTTCGCGCCCGGAGCCAGCACCGGCCCGCACCGTCACGAGATGGCCTACGTCGTGGTGCCGCTCACGACCGGCCGGCTCGCGGCGACCGGGCCCGCCGGCGACGCGGTGAACGAGCTGATCGCGGGCCTGCCGTACTTCCGTCCGGCCGGCGTCGAGCACGACGTGCGAAACGCCAACCCGTTCGAGTTCGCGTTCATCGAGATCGAGCTGAAGGATCGCATTCTTCCCGGGGCTTGACTCCGGCCCCGGGGGGCGCGATCTTAGCCGGGATCTGACGGTAGTCGGCGGCGCAAGGGTTTCTGGAATTCCCATTCTGATAGGAGAGAGCTCATGGCGGAAGTCGACGGCGCAACACTGATAGCGAGAAACCTCAAGAAACAGGGCGTTCAGTACATGTTCGGGATCGTCGGCTTCCCGGTGCAGCCGATCGCCGCGGCCGCGCAGCGAGAGGGCATGACCTACGTCGGCATGCGCAACGAGCAGTCGGCCTCGTACGCGGCGCAGGCCGTCGGCTATCTGACCGGCCGCCCGGGCGCCTGCCTGGTCGTGTCGGGTCCGGGCGTGGTCCATGCCCTCGCCGGCCTCGCCAACGCCCAGCAGAACGGCTGGCCGATGATCCTGATCGGCGGCGCGTCGGAGACCTGGCGTAACGGCATGGGCGCCTTCCAGGAAGAGCGCCAGGTGTACATCGCGACCCCGTTCTCCAAGTTCGCCCACGCCATCGAGCACGTTCATCGCATTCCGTTCTACGTCGAGATGGCCGTCCGGAACGCGATCTACGGTCGCCCGGGCGCGAGCTACCTCGACATCGCCGACGACATCATCACCGGCAAGGTCGACGAGTCACGGGTGGAAGAAGCGGCGCGCTGCCCGGACCCGCCGCGCACCCAGGCCGTCCAGGCTGACGTCGAGAAGGCGCTGGACGCGCTGCGCTCAGCGGAGCGGCCGCTGGTCATCATCGGTAAGGGCATGGCCTACTCCCGCGCCGAGGACGAGGTGCGGGCCTTCATCGAGCGCACCAAGGTGCCGTTCCTGGCCTCCCCGATGGGCAAGGGCGTGATGCCCGACAACCATCCGCTCTCGGTCGGCGCCGCGCGCAGCCACGCGCTGCAGAACGCCGACGTCGTGTTCCTGATGGGCGCCCGGCTCAACTGGATCATGCACTTCGGCCTGCCGCCCCGCTACAACAAGAACGTGCGCTTCATCCAGCTCGACATCGCGGCGGAAACGATCGGCCAGAACGCGCCGACCGAGGTCGCGCTGGTCGGCGACGGCAAGGCGATCGTCGCGCAGATCAACGAGTCGCTCAAGAAGCGCGAGTGGGTCTATCCCTCGGACACGCCGTGGCATACCTCGATCGCCGAGAAGGCGGCGGCGAATGCGGCGCAGATCGCGCCCCAGCTCGCCGATGACCAGGCGCCGGCCAACTACTATCGCGCGCTGAAGGACGTGGCGGCGTGGACGCCGGACGACGCGATCATCATCGGCGAGGGCGCCAGCACGATGGACATCGGCCGCACGCAGCTCTTCAACTCGAGGCCCCGGCACCGGCTCGACGCGGGCAGCTACGGCACGATGGGCATCGGCATGGGCTTCGTCGTTGCCGCCGCGGTGGTGCATCCCGACAAGCCGATCATCTCGGTCTCGGGCGACTCGGCCATCGGCTTCTCCGGCATGGAGATCGA
>Ga0307470_10000964_pt1 | contig 11931 bp, 8 predicted proteins | sample atmos_gasesAM3C__FD_204565 | JGI IMG/M metagenome (GOLD analysis project Ga0307470, IMG submission 204565) | Hardwood forest soil microbial communities from Morgan-Monroe State Forest, Indiana, United States - atmos_gasesAM3C_05 | ecosystem: Environmental > Terrestrial > Soil > Temperate forest... | reverse complement strand
GTTCTTTCTTTCTACGGATTCTGTCATGCTCCTATCAGGGATCTTTCCGCCGATCACTACGCCGTTCTACCCGGACGGTTCCATCTACTGGAAAAAGCTTGAGCATAATGTCGAGCGCTACTCGCGCACACCCATTGCCGGTATCGTCGTGCAGGGAAGCACCGGCGAGGCCATCATGCTCTCCGACCAGGAGAAGCGTGACGTGCTGCGTAGTGCGCGCGAGGCAACCGCCCCGCATAAAGTTCTGATCGCTGGCACAGGGAATGAATCGGCGATCGAAACGTTAAAGCTCACCGAGTACGCCGCTCATCTCGGATACGACGCGGCGATGGTCCGCACCCCACACTACTACAAGATGGCGATGACGCCGACGGCCATGCTGACGTTCTATCGCACGGTTGCGGATCGTTCGCCGCTGCCGATCATTATTTACAACTTTCCGCCGGCGACAGGCTATGACATTCCTGCCGAAGTTGTCATCGAACTCGCGAACCATCCGAATATCCTTTCGATCAAGGAATCCGCCGGCAACCTCGAGAAGATCAGGCAGATTTACGATGGCACAAGCCAGGTGAAGCGTGCCGTTACCGTCACCGATCAGTTTGAGGCTGTCACCAGTCGCATGTTGCACGAGGCGAAGCAATCCGTCGCCGTTGGGGAACTGGTTCCCGTGGGCGCGTTAGGCGGAACGACAAAACCAAGTTCATCGTCGGTCGATACCATGGGCAAACTGCGCACGCGTCAGAAGGAAGTCGGATTCCAGGTGATGGTCGGCGCAGCGCATCAACTGCACGAATCGCTGGATATAGGCGCGGTGGGAGCGATTCTCGCCTTTGCCTGCTGTGCTCCTACGGCGTGCTTTGAAATTTATTTGGCCTGGAAGGAAAGGGCCGTCGATATCGCTCGCGAAAAACAAGATCGCATCGTGGAACCAGCAAAAAAGATTGTCAGTCAAATGAGTATTGCCGGCGTGAAGTACGCCATGGACCTCAATGGCTACTACGGAGGCAATCCTCGACTGCCCCTGTTACCAATCACGGCAGAGCAGAAGGCTGAAGTCGAGCGTTTGATGGCGAACATCAAGAACTAACTTTGTTCCCCATTCATGATCGAGTCATGAGTGGGGATTTGTGTTTCTGTCACCCGTCCGACCTCGCGAGCATCAAACCTACTTCGCATCGTGGCAGAACCGGGAAACAACTCGACCGCAAACTGGCGTTTCGCTTTACGCGCTCTCACTCATCGCAACTATCGTCTCTTCTTTGCCGGACAAACGGTTTCGCTGGTGGGCACATGGATGACGCGTCTGGCCACCAGCTGGCTCGTCTATCGGCTCACCAATTCCGCCTTCCTCCTCGGCTTCATCGGATTTGCCGGCCAGATTCCCACATTTCTTCTCGCCCCATTCGCCGGCGTTTGGGTTGACCGTTGGGACCGCCACAGAGTCTTGATCGTCACGCAAGCGTTGTCGATGATCCAAAGCTTCTGGTTGGCAGCGCTGGCGCTCACGCACCGCACTACTTTCTGGGACATTTTCTGGCTCAGCATTTTTCAGGGCGCCATCAATGCCTTCGACATGCCGGCGCGGCAGGCGTTTGTAACGCAGATGGTGGATTCGCGCGAAGATCTTCCCAACGCGATCGCATTGAACTCGTCGATGGTAAATGCCTCGCGCCTCATCGGCCCGTCAATAGCCGGCGTGGTGATCGCCGCCGTGGGCGAGGGCTGGTGCTTCTTCATCGATGGAGTCAGCTACATCGCGGTCATCATTTCGCTGTTGCTGATGCAAATCATAGCCAGGAAAGCGGGGCGTAAACGTGAAAGCGTCATCGTCGAACTTCGCGAAGGTTGGCGATACGTCTCTCGCTTCAAGCCTGTTCGTGCGATCCTGTTACTCCTCGCGCTGGTGAGCCTGTTCGGTATGCCGTACACGGTTCTGATGCCGATCTTCGCGCGCGACGTTCTTCATGGCGGTCCGCACACGTTAGGCTTCTTGACCGGCGCCACTGGCGTGGGTGCATTGGTGAGCGCCGCTTATCTTGCCACTCGTAAGACGGTGTTGGGGCTAGGGAAGGTAATCCCGATCGTGACGATGATTTTCGGTGCCGCTTTGATCGGGTTTGGATTGTCACGCTGGCTGCCGCCTTCCATGATTCTGTTGCTCTTTGCTGGTTTTGGCATGATGCAGCAGATGGCAGCCAGCAACACCATTCTGCAGACGATAGTGGACGAAGACATGCGCGGCCGAGTGATGGCGTTTTACTCGATGGCCTTTGTCGGAATGGCGCCTTTTGGCAGTTTAGTCGCCGGAGCGCTGGCGGCTCGCATCGGCGCGCCTCTCACCGTAATCATTTCCGGCACCGCATGCGTTGCTGGAGCGTTGGTGTTCCTCACCCAACTGCCAAGTATCCGTGCCCTGGTACGGCCAATCTACGTTCGTCTTGGTATCGTGCCAGAAGTCGCCGCCGGCGTGCAGCACGCCAGCAATCTGCAATCCACGGTAGAGCGGTAGCTAGTAATAATGCGCCTCCCCGGATCTCATGGACCCGGGGCGCTTGATCGGGAATCTACGCGGCGCGGTTCTTTCTGTTTTTGTTGGTGGCTTTTACCGAGTGCTTGCCTCGATCCATTCTCGCTTCGCGATCGTTCTTGCCGATCTCGGTACCCGGGTCTTCAGTCTCGGTCTCGCCAGTGCTCGGATTCACGACGAACAATAGATCCGAGAGGTCGCTGGCATGTTCTTCCTCCTTCTTGAGGATTCCTTCAATCATGATTCGTGTCGTTGGGTCCTTTTCACCGAAATACGTGATCATCTCGCGATAAACATCGATCACCACGCGCTCGGCCACCAGGTCTTCGCGGATCATGTCTGCCAGGTCTTCGCCTTCGACATAGTGCGAGACGGAACGCTCGAGCAGCGACTTAGGGTTGAAGTCGGGTTTGCCGCCGAGTTGCTGAATGCGTTCGGCGATCTCATCGGCATGCCCGCGTTCCTCATCGGCGTGTTCCTTGAATTCGTCGGCAGCGGCTTTGCCATGCACGCCGGTGGCCATGAAGTAATGGTGCATGTAACGCAGCACACAAACGATTTCGGTCGCGAGCGCTTCGTTCAGAATCTCTACCGTTTTGTCTTTATCGAGCGCATAACTGCTGGTGACTGCCCCATCTTCTATCTTCTGTCGAGCGCGTTTTTGAATTTCTTGAATGTCCTTTACGAAGTGCGGCATTGCTTTCTCCGGAGACGATCGCCCCAATGGAATGGAGCCGGGCGGGCAACCCAGCGCGAGGTTAGATTCCAAACCGTAACCGACTGGATGCCCGGTCGCAAATCTTAAGGCTGAAGTTCCGCCGTCCTCAGGAAATCATAATTTCCTGAGGGATTTAGCGTGAGCCCCTTCACGCGCGGCGTATACACGATCACATTGTCGAAGTACCAAAGATTGATGTAGGGCAAATCGACAGCAAGGATCTTCTGCACCTCGGCGTAGATGGCCCGGCGCTTCTCTTGGTCGATTTCCTTGCGACCCTGAGCCAGGAGCTCGTCGATCTGCGGATTGGAGTAGTAGCCGCGGTTCCGCCTCTTGGGTGGAAAACTGTTGGAATCGAAAACATCCTCAAAAATATCCGGATCTTCGTTCCCCCCGATCCAACGCAGCGAAAACAATTGGAATGCGCCCTTCTGCACGTCCGAGAAGAATGTGGCGAATTCGAAGCTGCGAATATCGAGTGCGATCCCAACGGCTCGCAATTGCTGCTGCAGCACCGCCGCCAGTAATCGCGTGGATTCTTCCGTTCCAGTCTTCATCGTTAGATGGAACCGAACCCCATTTCTCTCTGGATAGCCTGCGGCATCGAGAATCGATCGCGCTTGCCTAGGATCGTAATCGTACTTTGCCACTTGATCGCTATAAGCCCAACTCTGGGGAGGAAGCACACTGGCAGCTGGTCGGACCGTGTCTCGCCAGAGATAACGCATTAAAGGACCACGATCGATCGCGTGGGCCAAGGCCTGGCGCACCCTGATATCCCGAAGAATCGGATCGTGGAGATTCATGGCCACGTAAGCGTAGATAGTGCCAGGGCCATGCATCTGCCGGATCGTCGGATCATTTCGCATCGCCTCATACATGTCGGCGTTCAGGGAATTGATAGCTACGTCGGCACTGCCTTTGCGAAGTTCCAAGGCGCGAGTAGTCGTGTCGGGGGTGACAGCGAAGCGTACGCGTCTTAACCTTGGTTTTTCGGCCCAATAGTCGTCGTTCCGCTCGATGACAACTTCCTTGTCCTGCTCGTTGCTAATCAGTTTGAAGGGGCCGCTGCCCACCGGTTTCCGATAAAACTTTTCGTCGGAACCATAGGGAACGACGCCAAACGCACCATCGGATAAGTTCCACAACAACGCGGCGAACGGCTCCTTGAGATGGATTACCAGCGTCGCATCGTCAGGCGCATCGACGTGGTCCACGTACTGGAACGTAGCGGATTTCGTGCTGCGGATCTTTCCCGTGGCGATCGTATCCAGCGTCCATTTGACGTCGCGGGAGGTTAGTGGACGTCCGTCGTTAAACTTCACGCCCTGATGCAGATGAAAGACGTAAGTAAGCGGATCGGGAATCTCCCAGCGTTCCGCCAGCCACGGCGTCAAATTAAAGTGCTCATCCCGACGAACCAGGGCGTCGAATATCAGTTCATCGATCCGCTCGGAATAGGCGTCAACTCCGACGCGCGGGTCGAGATTGGTGGGGCTGCTTTCAATGATCATTACCAGCGTGTCTGCGTCAGGCTTGTGCGAGCACGAGGTCAGCGCAACGCACAGTAGAGCCAACGCGACCATCCGCAATGGGTGACGATAAATCATGGGTACGAGATTTTACCCAGCACGGCGGGATAAACAGCGCCAGTTGCGGACGGAATGGTTGAAGGTAGACGATGCCACGTCTGGTAAGCAAGCACTGCGAATGCGACGGCCTCTTTCGCCTCAGCGGGAACACCGTAGGTATCCGACGTCTTCACTTCCAGTTCGGGCAGTTGCTCGCCGATCATTTTCACTAGCGTGCAATTGCGGCTGCCGCCACCGGAAATGATGACGTCGTGATAGGTCCCTGGCCGACTCGCATTCGGCAGAAGATTATGGATCGCCTGGGCAATACTTCGAGCCGTAAGCGCCGTTGCGGTCGCGACAATATCTTCTTTCTTGGCGCGTCCACAAAGCTTCTGAAACTTCGTTGCGAACTCGCGACCGAATTCTTCGCGGCCTGCAGTCTTCGGCGATGCGGCCATCTTGATCAAAGCGTTTGCCGTAGAGTGTGTCCATCACCGCATCGATCACCATGTTTCCTGGTCCAGTGTCGAAGGCCACCACTCGTTCCGGTCGCGTGCCGCCTCCCGAGGAAGTGCCCGGCGGAATCGCCGTCAGGTTCGCGATGCCTCCAATATTCTGAACGATCCGTCCGCGCTGCGGATTGCGATACAGAATGTAGTCGAGAAAGGGAACCAGTGGAGCACCTTTGCCACCGGCGGCCATGTCAGCCTGGCGAAAATCCGAGACTACCGGTATTCCCGTTCTGGCAGCCACAATTGCACCCTCGCCGGTCTGCCATGTGGTTGCGATCTCGCGTCCGAGAAACTTCTTCTTATCGCCCTGATGATAGATAGTCTGCCCATGGCAGCCGATCAGCGACACGCCTGCCTGAGCGCTGCTTGCCGTCGCCAGTACAGCCTCCGCGTATAGTTCGCCGAGTAGCACGTTCAAGCGCGCCAAGTCGGCGACGCTGGCCTCGGCATTCATCACCGACAACACAAACGTGCGCACCTTCTTGGGATAAGGGAATTCCTGGTGTGCGACCAGATCGAGCTTGGTTTCGAAATCGTGGTCGAGCAGATTAACGATGGCAACATTGATGCCATCGGCCGATGTGCCGCTCATGATGCCGGCAACGATCATCCCTTCCTCACCGCCGCAACATCTAGCCGGATTTCTTCACTGAACTCCCAGATGGCGCGTCGCAATTTGTCGACCACCTTCGGGGATGGCGGCTTCGGTTTCCACCTCAGCTCTTTAGCCTTTTTCTTGAACGACATCACGCGGTCGGCAGCCTCAGCAACGCGCGCAGCGAACTTTTTGTCCTTCTCGGCCGTAGTCAGAACGGTCTCGTAAGATTTCCACACGAACTCTTCGTTGTGGCAGACGAGAAAGATGTCGGAGCCGGCTTTAATCGTTGCGAGTGCCGCCTCCTCCACCGGTACAGCCTTGAGCACGGCGCCCATTTCAAGGTCGTCACAAATGGCAAGACCTTTATAGCCGATCTTCCTTCGCAGTATGTCGTTGATCCACTTCTTCGAGATCGAAGCTGGAATTTCGTCGTCGGTCACATCGGGATAGGCGGCATGCGCGATCATCACGAACGGCATGTCCTTGCGCAGTTCGCGATAGGGAGCGAGATCCTCCTTCCAGAGTTTCTTCCAGGGCTTCTTGATCGTCGTCAATTCGTGGTGCGTGTCGAGCGTTGCCTCGCCGAGGCCCGGGAAGTGCTTGCCGCAGCCGAGCACGCCAGCGTCTTTCAAGCCTCGCAGCAATTCTCGCGCGTAACGCGCAGTTTGCTTTGGATTCGCAGAAACGGTTCGCGAGGTCAGCACCTTCAGCGACGCCTCAAATCGCAGGTCGAGCACCGGCGCGAAGTCGGTATTGAAACCGAACGCCCTCGACTCTTCACCCAGGATGCGACCGTGCTTCCGGAAAAGCTTCTTGCTTTTGGTTGCCACCACGTCAGCCACCGGCGGCGCGGGAGCAACAATGTCGCGCAGTCGATCGACGGTTCCGCCTTCCAAATCGATGCAGGTAAACGCAGGAAACTGGATTGACTTCCGGCATTCCTGCACCAGATCGTATGTCTGCTGGGCCGCTTCGATGTTGCGGCGAAAAAGAATGATGCCGCCGGGTTGCAGGCTGGAGATCATGGTCCGCAGCTTGGGCGACATTTCCGTGCCGTCGAATCCCATGATGAGCAATTGTCCGACTTGTGTGCGCAGGTCGTGCTTCGATTTGTTTGCCATTTATCCGATCTGTTTTTTCAATTCGCTCAACAGATTCAGCGCCTCAAGAGGCGTCAGGTTGTTCACGTCAGTGTCGCGCAGTCGGTCCACGACTTTCTGTGACAACGGCGTAAACATTGTCAGTTGGAAACTCTGTGGCTCAGAAGGCTCGTGCGCCAGATGGTCGCTCGCTCGCCGCTCGGCTTCTTCGTGTTCAGCCAGCACCTCGCGTGCTCGCTCGATGACTGCCAATGGTAAGCCTGCCAACTTAGCGACCTCGATGCCGTAGCTTTTGTCCGCCGAACCCGGCTCCACTTTGCGCAGGAAGACGATTCCTCCCGCGCTCTCTTTCACTGACACGTGGAAATTCTTCACGCCCGACAGTCGATCTGCCAGTTCCGTCAGTTCATGGTAATGCGTCGCAAACAGGGTCTTGCCCCGCGTCCGCTGATGGATGTATTCAACCGCAGCCCACGCAATCGCCAGTCCATCGTAGGTCGCGGTGCCGCGTCCGATCTCGTCGAGCAGAATCAAAGAGCGCGGAGTTGCAGTGTTCAGGATGGCCGCCGTCTCCGTCATTTCGATCATGAATGTTGAACGTCCGCGCGCGAGATTGTCGCTGGCGCCAATACGGGTGAAGATACGATCGACAACGCCCAGCCGGGCTTTTCGCGCGGGAACAAACGATCCCATCTGTGCCATGATCACCGTCAGGGCAGCCTGCCGCAGATAGGTGCTCTTGCCACCCATGTTCGGACCGGTCAGCACCAGGATCGCGTGCGTCGTCGCGTTCAGGAACAGATCGTTGGGGACAAACCGTTCGGCACCCGCCAACTCCTGTACTTCGACGACGGGATGACGGCCTTCGATAATCTCCAGATTGCCGCCGTCGTCAAACGCCGGACGACAATAGTTGCGCTGCACTGCCAGATGGGCGAACGACGCTAGAACATCCACCTCTGCCAACGCCAGCGCCGTGCGACGAATCCGTCGTGCCTCGGCAGCCACAGCCGCACGCAGTTCGCCAAAAATCCGCCGCTCGATCTCGACAATCTTCTCCTGCGCGTCGAGAATCTTCGCTTCGTACTCCTTCAGTTCCGGAGTGGTAAAACGTTCCGCATTCACCAGCGTCTGCTTGCGCTCGTAGTCGTTCGGAACCAAATGCAGGTTGGATTTAGAAATCTCGATGTAGTAGCCGAACACGGAATTAAACTTCACCTTCAACGAACCGATGCCAGTCCGCTGTCGTTCGCGTTCTTCTACACGCGCCAGATATTGTTTACTGTTCCGGCTAAGGGTGCGCAGTTCATCCAGTTCCGCCGACACGCCCGCTTCGATCACGCCACCGTCGTTAAACGTCAGCGGAGGCTCGGGCACGATCGTTCGCTGGATGCGCTCGCGCAAATCGGAGAGATCATCAATGGCATCCAGTCGCGACTTCAACAATTCGGCCACAAATCGTGCCAGCACCGCTCGCAGCGGCGGAAGCTTTCCCAGCGACGCAGCGAGCCCCAGCACGTCGCGAGCATGCGCGGTCTCGAGAGTGACGCGGCTTAGCAAACGTTCAATGTCGAAAATGCCGTCCAGCGCCCGCCGCAGCTCCTCACGATTCATCAAGTTCGCGGTCAGTTCTTGCACCGCGTCGAGCCGACCGGAAATTTCCGTGATCTCGATCGACGGTCGCAGCATCCACGAGCGTAGCAACCGCTTGCCCATTGGTGTAAGAGTTGCGTCAAGACAGCGGAACAGCGTGACAGCATCACCGGTATTCGCGAACAGCGGCTCTACAAGTTCCAGATTCCGGACAGTCACCGCATCCAGCACCAGGCAGTTCTGACGCTCGTAATACCCGATGCGATCAACGTGATCAAGCGTGCCTCGCTGCGTCGAGCGCACGTAATGCAACACGGCGCCGGCTGCCGCTGCAGCCGCAGAACGTCCTGCAAGCCCGAATCCCTCCAGCGACAGCACGCCAAAATGATTCTCCACCAGCGGAATCGAATAATCCGGCGCGAACACCCAATCTTCCAGCGGCGTCTGCGCCCAGGGAACTGTGACCCGGCCTTGAAGGGACGTAGAGACGCGGTCTTGAAGGGGCGAGGAGATGCCATCGTGAAGGGACGTAGTGACCCGGTTTTGAAGGGGCATGGCTTCAGCCACGGCGGACGGAGGCCCCGAATATCCCGGGGCTTTAGCCCCCGAGGCCATCTCGAACAGCGGCAACGACGACGCAAACAGCACTTCCCTTGGCCGCAACTGTTCTAGCTCATCCCATACCCGTCGTTCCGCATCATCACCCGAAAATTCAGTCGCGCGAAATTCACCTGTCGAAAGATCCAGCGCCGCAAATCCCGCAACGGGTATGCCCTTCGACATTCCACGGCTGATCGCCGCTAGGAAGTTATTTTCTTCCGCTCCGAGCGCATTGTCGGCGGCGGTGCCCGGTGTGACAACGCGCGTCACCTCGCGTCGCACCAGTTTCTTCGCCACCTTCGGATCTTCCACCTGCTCACAGATCGCGACCTTGAAACCCTTGCGGATCAGTTTCCCGATATACCCTTCGGCCGCGTGATATGGCACACCGCACATGGGAACCGCGATGCCTTTCTCCTTGTTCCGCGACGTCAGTGTTATCTGCAGTTCCTTGGATGCGACTACCGCATCTTCGAAAAACAATTCATAGAAGTCGCCCAATCGAAAAAAGAGCAGGGAATTGGGATGTTGCTTCTTGATAGAGGCATATTGACGCATCAGCGGAGTACCCGCCGCATCGAGCGAAGTAAGGTGACCCGCCGCTTCCACCTCACCGTTTGGCGAGTGGTCATGCAGCGAATTCTCCGGGGATGAAGGCGGGGTAGAAGGATCGCTCATTGAATAAGGCTGACGCGGATTATAACAAGTACGAACAGGGAAATACGAAGCACGAAGTAGCCCAATGCACGCAATTCTCAAACACTTCAGACTTCGTGCTCGCACCTAGTGACTTCAATTGTTGACGTGCCTCCCACCTAGGTGCTTTCCTGTAACGCATGCAACTCCGCAAGGACCCAATCACGCGCTCCTGGGTTATTACCGGGGACGATCCTGCCGTTTCGTCTAAAGACGACGGCAGTTGCCGTTACTGTCCCGACTCAAAGGCGGCAGCACAGGTGGTTTCGACCCAAACGGCCGTTGAAGGGGGACCGTGGTCGGCGCGAGCAGTGGTGCATCCTACGCCCATCTTTCACGTGGAAGGCGATCCGCAGCGCCGTGGTGAAGGTCTTTACGACAAAATGCAGTCGGTCGGCGCACACGAAATCCTGGTGGAAAATCCCAAACACGACAAACAGCTTTGGGAAGCCTCTGACGCCAGCGTGGAGCAGTTTCTTCATCTCATCGCCAGTCGCATCATCGACCTCAAGCGCGACCGCCGGTTCAAGTACGTTACGGTTTACAAAAACTATGGCGCCGCCGCTGGACAGGATTTCGAGCATCCGGTCTCGGAGTTGACCGCGACCACCTTTGTGCCGCGCCGCATCCTCTACGAATTGCGCGCCGGCAAAGAGTATTTCCAGCAGAAGGAACGCTGCGTGTTCTGCGACATCCTTGACCAGGAGCAACGCCAGGCCTTGCGCATCGTCGAAACCCGTGGCGACTACGTCAGTCTCTGCCCTTACGCTCCCCGCGTTCCTTATGAGACCTGGATCATGTCGCGTATCCACGATGCCTCATTTGAAAGAGGAGTTACGGCGCGTCAGGCGTCGGTAAAAGATCTGGCAGCCCTGCTGCGGCGCACCCTCAAGCGAGTGCTCGGTGTCACCGACGCATTCCATATGGTTCTGCACACCTCGCCCAACACGCTTCATCGCAGTCAGATCCTGAACTATTGGAAGACCATCGACGACGACTACCACTGGCATCTGGAGATCATGCCCATTCTGCCAGGGAAGGCGAAGTCGTACACCTTCAAAGAGGTGTACTACACGCCCGTAACCTCGGAGACAGCTGCCGCCCGGTTACGCGATATTTACGTCGAATAATGGAAGCCGGGACGGGCCGCCGCATTTCTGCGCCAGGAAATTTGCCGGCCGCCTTCCGCTAGAGAGATGATGAACCGGGAACTTTGACCGTACTCGATTCTCGACCCCAGGCGCTTGTTCTGCGACGAAACTAGATTGCGAAGTAGTTGCTGAAGCGAAGTCGAGCAGGTAAAGTAAGTGAGTACTTACTTTTATGAGACTGGCCGCACCCGACCGCAAGAAACAACTCATCGATATCGCTATGAAGCTGTTTTCCGAGCAGGGCTTCGACGGCACCAGCACCCGCGAAATCGCTGAAGCCGCGGGTGTGAACGAAGCGATCATCTTCCGTCATTTCAAAACCAAGGAAGACCTCTATTGGGCAGTGCTTGCCGACCGAGTCGAACGCCGCGGACGTAATCGCCGCATCCGCGAACTGCTGGAGTCCGACGGCGATTTTCGCGAGGTCCTGGTTTCCATCGCGGAGATATTGCTCGATCGCACCGCTGACGACGCGGCCGTAACCAGGTTGCTTTTTTACAGCGCACTGCGCAATCGGGATCTGTCCGACCGTTTCTTTCAGACCTACGCTCACGAGAAGTTCGACCTGCTGGCAGATTTTGTACGACAGGGAATCGAAGGCAGACGTTTTCGCGCTGTCGATCCGCTAGTGGCTGCAAGATCGTTTGTGGGGATGATTATTTACCACTACCTGGTACAGGAGCTTTTCGGCGGCAGTCGGTATCAGACTTTTTCTACCCGTGAACTGGCGGAAGAAGTGACAGACTTATTCCTCGGCGGAATTATGGCTTCGAAGAACGGAAAGACCAGCTCGGCCAAAGTGACGCACAAGCATGGTTCGCTGGTTGCCTTAACGAAGTAGTTATAACGTAAGAATGAT
>Ga0307470_10000963_pt1 | contig 11960 bp, 11 predicted proteins | sample atmos_gasesAM3C__FD_204565 | JGI IMG/M metagenome (GOLD analysis project Ga0307470, IMG submission 204565) | Hardwood forest soil microbial communities from Morgan-Monroe State Forest, Indiana, United States - atmos_gasesAM3C_05 | ecosystem: Environmental > Terrestrial > Soil > Temperate forest... | reverse complement strand
ACTCCGCGCCGCTCACGTGGACGATGCGCATGCTGCGCCTGGGCGCTACCAGCGTCCTGATGGAGCGTTTCGACGCGGCGGAAGCGCTGGCATTGATCGAGAAATACCGGATCACGCATGCGCAGTTCGTGCCGACGATGTTCGTGCGCATGCTGAAGCTCGATCCTGAGGTCCGGGCCGCCCACGACTTGTCTTCCTTGCGGGCGGCGATCCATGCGGCCGCACCGTGTCCGGTCGAGGTCAAACAGAAGATGATCGACTGGTGGGGACCGATCGTCCACGAGTTCTACGGCGCGACCGAAGCGCTGGGAATAACCGCGCTGTCGGCCGGCGAATGGCTGACGCATCGTGGGTCCGTGGGACGGTCAATCATGGGCATTCCGCACATCGTCGGTGAGGAAGGCCGGGAGCTGCCCGTGGGCGAGGTCGGCGAGATCTGGTTCGAGGACGGCGGCAACTGGGACTATGTGGGCGACCCCGAGAAAACCGCGGCATCGATCGACCCGCGCGGCTGGAGAACGGTGGGCGATATTGGACGCTTGGATGTGGACGGCTACCTCTATCTGACGGACCGCAAATCCAACATGATCATCTCAGGGGGAGTGAATATCTATCCGCAGGAGGCCGAGAATCTGATCATTTCGCATCCGAGCGTGCTCGACGTCGCCGTCATCGGCGTACCCGACGAAGAATTTGGCGAGGCCGTGAAGGCCGTGGTGCAACTGATCGATCCGGCGCGAGCAAGCCCCGCACTGGCGGCGGATATCATCGCCTTCTGCCGGGCCTCGCTCTCGTCGATCAAATGCCCGCGGTCGGTCGATTTCGCGGAACAATTGCCGCGCCACCCCAATGGCAAACTCTACAAGCGCAAGCTCCGCGACCAATATTGGCCGGGCCGCGAATCGGCGCTCGTGTGATCCAGACCGTCCCAGATCCGCATCCAGCAATGAATCTGAGAAATGACCGCAATTTATCCTGAGTTCAAGGGCAGAGTGGCGATGGTCAGCGGAGCTGCCAGCGGGATCGGCCGGGCGGCTGCCATCGCATTTGCCCGGAATGGCGCGCGTGTCGTGGTGACCGACATCGACGACGCTGCAGGCAGGGAAACAGTCGCGGTCATCACCGCGGCCGGCGGCGAAGCGTTGTTTCAGCATTGCGATGTCGCAGACGACCGCGAGAACCGCGCGGCCGTGGAATTCGCAATGGCCAAATTTGGCGGCCTCGACTACGCCTACAATAACTGCGGGCTCAGGTCGCCGAAAATGCTCCTGGCGGAGACCGGCGAAGACCTCGTCGATCGCTTGCTGGCCGTCAACACCAAGGCATTGTGGTCGGCGATGCGTCATCAGATTCCGGTGATGCTGGAGCGCGGCGGCGGCGCGATCGTCAATAGTGCATCCACTCTGGCGTTCGTGGCGCTCGAGGGCCGGTCGATCTATTCGGCGAGCAAGGCCGGCGTCGTGGGAATGTCGCGGGCCGCCGCCGTGGAATACGCGGCTCGAAATATTCGAGTGAATGTCATCTGCCCCGGCACGACCGAGACCGCTTTGTTTGGCGGCTTGCTGAAGGAGTACGCCGATCAACCGGAAAAGCTCGAGGCCCTCCGCAGTCAGCAGCCGATCAATCGCTGGGCGCAGCCCAGCGAATTGGCCGAGGCGGCGTTGTTCCTGTTCTCGGAAGGCGCCTCCTATGTGATCGGTGCCGCGCTCATCGTCGACGGCGGCTATACGCTGCGGTGAACGGCGTTCGTTGGTCCATCTGAAACGAGAAATACGTGACGGCGATATATCCCGAGTTCGAGGAAAAGGTGGCGATCGTCAGCGGAGGCGCCGATGGAATCGGCAGGGCAACTGCGATCGCGTTCGCCCGCAACGGCGTGCGGGTCGTCGTCGCCGACATCAACGAGGCGGGCGGTCATGAGACCGTGGCCCTCATCAAGGCCGCCGGCGGCGAGGCTCTGTTTAAGCGCTGCGATGTCGCGGTCGATCGACAGAACGGCGAACTCGTGGCCTTCGCGGTCCAGAAGTTCGGCGGTCTTGACTATGCCTTCAATAACGTCGGGCTCACCTCGCCGAAGATACCTTTGGCGGAGACCGGCGAAGAGCTCGTCGATCGCATGCTGGGCATCAACGTCAAAGGCCTATGGTCGGCGATGCGCCATCAGATTCCGGCGATGCTGGCGCGAGGCGGCGGGGCGATCGTCAATAACGCATCCACCCTGGCGTTCGTGGCGTTGGCGGGCCGGGCCGTCTATTCGGCGAGCAAGGCCGGCGTGGTCGCGATGACCCGAGCGGTCGCGGTGGAATACGCCGCCAAGAATGTCCGGGTGAATGTCATCTGCCCGGGCACGACCGAGACCGGCGAGTTGCGCCCGCTGCTCGAGGAATATGCCGGCCAACCGGAGAAGATCGCATCCATACGGGCTCAACAGCCGATCAATCGTTGGGCGCAGCCCAGCGAACAGGCCGAGCCCGTGCTGTTTCTGTGCTCGGAGGGTGCCTCTTACGTGATCGGCGCCGCGCTCCTGGTCGACGGCGGTTATACCCTGCGCTGAGCGTGAATCGCGGCGTCAACTTAGAGGGGCAAGGCTTTTTCCAGCGGATCAGGTCCAATCAGAGAGGAAGTCCATGATAACCATCATCGCTCGTTTGACCGCAAAGGAAGGCGAATTCGACAATATGCGCGCATGTGCGCTCGAGCTCTCTGCGGCCGTGGCAGCGAATGAGCCGCGCAACGAGCTGTACGCAATTTGCGAAGGCGCCGGGCCGAACATGCTCGTGTTGGTCGAACGCTATGCCGATGAAGCGGCGCTCGAGGCGCACCGCACCAGTGATCATATGAAGAGCATCGGCCGCAAGATCGGTGCGACGCTGGCCGGTAAGCCCGACATACTGTTTCGGCTGACGGACTGCAGATGAACTTCGCGCTGGACGAGGATCAGGAAGCGATTTGCGACGGCGTGCGCCAGGTCTGCAGGCGCTTTCCCGACACGTACTGGCTGGAACGCGACACCGATGGTGAATTCCCGACCGCGTTCCACCGTGCGATGGCCGATGCCGGCTTTCTTGGCATCACCATGCCGGAGGATTACGGCGGCGCGGGGCTGGGCGTGACTGAAGCCGCCCTGATGATGAACATCGTGGCGTCTTCCGGGGGCGGCTTCGCGGCGTCATCGACCATCCACATCAATTTGTTCGGTCCCCATCCGATCGTCGTCTTTGGCACGCCCGAACAGAAGGCCCGCTGGCTGCCGCCGCTGATCGAAGGCCGCGAAAAGACCTGCTTCGGCGTCACCGAACCGGATGCCGGCCTCGACACGACCAGCATCACTACTCGCGCCACGCGCGAGGGCAAGGGATATCGCATCGTAGGCCGCAAAGTGTGGACCTCCACGGCACAGGTCGCCGACAAGATCATGCTGCTCACCCGTACCACGCCGCGCGATCAATCCAAGAAGCCCACCGATGGCATCACTCTGTTTTATACCGATCTCGATCGGGCCAAGGTCGAGGTACGCCGCATCGACAAGATGGGACGCAAGGCGGTGGATTCGAACGCGCTGTTCATCGACGGCCTGTACATCCCCGAGACCGATCGCATCGGCGAGGAGGGCAAAGGTTTCTCCTATCTTCTCCATAGCCTCAATCCCGAGCGCATCCTAATCGGCATGGAGGCAATCGGGATCGGCCAGGACGCGCTCGCCCGCGCCGCGCGCTACGCCGGGGAGCGGGTCGTGTTCGGCCGGCCTATCGGCCAGAATCAGGCCATCCAGCATCCGCTTGCAGAGAATTGGGCGGCGCTCGAGGCGGCCTATCTGATGGGCAAGAAGGCGGCGTGGCTCTACGACAAGGGCAGTCCCTGCGGCCCGGAGGCGAACGCGACCAAATTGCTGGGAGCGCGCGCGGGCTATGATGCCTGCCTGCAATCCGTGCTCACCCATGGCGGCATGGGCTACGCCAAGGAATTCCACGTCGAGCGCCTGCTGCGCGAAGTCATCATCACCCGGTTGGCCCCCGTTTCAGAGCAGATGATTCTCTCGTTCATCGGCGAGAAGGTGCTCAACTTGCCGAGGTCGTACTGATGGCGGGCACCGCTCCCTTGGCGGGCATTCGCGTGGCCGACTTCGGCCACTTCATTGCCGCGCCGCTGTGCGCGGCATTGCTCGGCGACATGGGCGCAGACGTCGTCCGGGTTGAGCGGCCCGGCGGCAATGAGGATCGCGCAGTCACGTCGCTCTTCAAACATGCGGACGGAACGCCGGGCGAGGGTGCGCCCTTCCTGCAGTACAACCACAACAAACGCAGCATCGCGGTGGATCTCGCGGCGCCGGAAGGTGCCGAGGTCATCCGCCGCCTGATCCAGTGGGCGGACATCGTGGTCGCCAACTTTCCGCGCGCCGTCCTCCAGAAGCTGGGACTGGATTTCGATGCCATCCATAAAGTAAATCCGCGAGCGATCCTGGTCGCCAGCTCGGCCTTCGGCAATGAAGGTCCCTACGTCGACCGTGTGGGCTTCGACGGTATCGCCCAGGTCATGTGTGGCGCCGCCTGGTTCGCTGGTACGCCCGAGCAGCCGCAGCGGTTGCAGGCGATGTGGGTCGATTGTGCGACGGGGATGCTGGCGGCCTATGGTGCCGTCGCAGCCCTTCGCGCGCGCGACCAGACGGGGCTGGGTCAAGCCGTCAATACCTCCTTGCTGAGTACCGCCCTGATGGTGAACAGCAGCTTCGTCATGGAACAGGCGGTGACCCGGCCCAACCGCGTGCCGCACGGCAATCGGGCGCATACCGCAGGGCCGGCCGATCTTTTTCGTTGCACCGACGGGTGGATCTTCCTGGCCGTGCAGACCAATTCAATTTTCCGCCGCTGGGCGCGCGTGGTCGCGGCGGAGGACATACTCGACGATCCCCGCTTCGTGGACGATGTCAGCCGCGGTCTCCATGGCGCTGCGTTGAGCGAGCGGATGCAAGCCTGGTGCGAGAGCCGCACCGTCGGGGATGCGATTGCGGCGCTCGAGGCGGGCCGCGTACCCGCAGGCCCGGTCTACAACCTCGATCAAGTGCTGGCCGATCCCCACGTCGTCGCAACGGGGGCATTCGTGCCGATGGTATTTCCCGGCATCGATCGGCCCGCGCCCGTGGCCAGAACCCCACTCTCTCTTTCCCAGTTTGACCCAGGTCCGATGCGACGCGCGCCGCTGGTGGGCGAGAACAACGATGATGTGCTGGCCGAGCTCGGCTTCGACGCGGCCACCATCGCTGATTGGCGCGCGCGCGCCGTGATCTGATCCAGGAGCGCGAGATGAACTTCGATTTTTCAGACGACGAGAAACACCTTCGCGCGGAAGCGCAGCGCTTCCTGCGCGACCAATGCCCCTTAAGCCGGGTCCGGGCCGTACTGGAGAGTGGGGCCGATCACGATGCGGCGCTGTGGCGGTCGATCGCCGCCATGGGGTGGGCCGGCGCGATCATTCCCGAGGCCTATGGCGGCCTCGGCATGAACCATCTCGATGCGTGCATGCTCGCCGAGGAGCTGGGCCGCGCGCTCGCGCCCCTGCCCACCGTTCCGTCGATGTACGTAGTGACGGACGCGCTGGTTCAGTTCGGCAGTGAGGCGCAAAAGCAGCAGTGGCTTCCTCGCCTCGCCGGCGGAGACGTCATCGGCACGCTGGCGTGGGCCGAGGGGGCCGGTGTCCCGAACGGCCGGACCCTCTCGACCATCGCGCTAGGCGGCACCGTGTGCGGCCAGAAGGTTCCTGTCCCTGCCGGCATGATCGCACATCTTGCGATCGTGGTGGCACGCACCAACGAAGGAACGGGGCTTTATCTCGTCGACCTTGGTGGTGTCGGCGCGACGCGTACGCGGATCGAGAGCATTGACCCGACGCGCGGCCATGCGGCCTTGAGCTTCGACGGTGCACCCGCCGAGCGGCTCGGTGACCGCGACGGGATGAGCATGCTCGAGACCATCCTGCAGCGGGCCGCCGTGCCGACCGCATTCGAGCAGGTCGCGGGAGCTGAAGCGGCGTTGGATATGGCGCGGAACTATGCGCTCGAACGCCACGCCTTCGGCCGGCCAATCGGATCGTTCCAGGCGATCAAGCACAAGCTTGCCGATATGTTTGTCGACAATACGCTGGCCCGATCAAATTCCTACTATGCGGCCTGGGCGCTGTCGACCGGCGCGCCCGATCTGCCCGTGGCGGCGGCATGTGCCCGCGTCAGCGCCTGCCGGGCTTTCGATCACGCGGCACAGGAGAATATCCATGTGCATGGGGGTTCCGGCTTCACATGGGAAATGGACTGTCACCTTTATTATCGCCGCGCCCGCGATTTGTCGCTCATCCTCGGCAGCCCCAGGGCGTGGAAGGAGCGAGTCGTCAGCGGACTCGAAAGGCAACACGAGGCGAAGCACCAAGCTGCATGAACTACTTTCCGAGAGGCTGACGTGGACTTCAACGATACTACTGAAGAGGCTGCATTCCGCGCCACGGTGCGCGCCTGGCTCGAGGCGAACGCGCCCGATCACAGCGTTGCCGTAAAACTCCAGACCGCAGGCGTGACCGACCTCGCCCTGGTCGAGAAGGCGCGCGGCTGGCAGCGCGCCAAGGCGGCGGCAGGCTATGGAGCGATCACTTGGCCGACGCGATTCGGCGGCCGCGGAGCCAGCCGGATGGAGGCGGTCATCTTCAAGCAGGAAGAAGCCGGCCTTCCCGTTCCGTTTGGCGTGTTCGCGATCGGCCTCGATCTTTGCCTGCCGACGATCATGGCGTGCGGAACGGAAGCTCAGATTCAACGCTTCACGCGGCCGGCGCTCGAAGGCAAGGAGATTTGGTGCCAGCTCTTTTCCGAGCCCGGCGCCGGGTCTGACGTGGCCGGTGTGCGCATGACCGCCAAGCGCGACGGCGACGACTGGATCCTCAACGGGCAGAAAGTGTGGACCACCGGAGCCCATTATGGCGACTTTGGCCTCATCATCGCCCGGTCGGACCCCAGCGTCCCCAAGCACAAAGGACTCACCTGCTTCATCTTCGACATGCATGCCGCGGGCGTCAAGGTGCGGCCGATCCGGCAGATATCCGGCAGCGCGTCGTTCAACGAAGTCTTCTTCACCGATGTACGCGTTCCCGACGAGTTCCGGATCGGCGCGGTCGATGGAGGCTGGTCCGTTGCCTTGCAAACGCTCACCTTCGAGCGGCTGTCGATCGCCAGCGTCGAGCACGGCAAGGCCTCGGAAATCGACGCGCTGATGGACCTCGCATCGAAAGTCACTCTTGACGGCGCGCCGGCGATACGCGATCGCGCCGTGCGCGAACGCATCGCCGACTGGTACGTCGAAGGCCAGGGTCTGAAATACACCAACTACCGGACGCTGACCGACATCTCGCGCGGCGCGCCCCCGGGTCCCGAGAGCTCGATCAACAAGGTGGTCAAGGGCAAGCGCATGCAGAACATGGCCGCGTACGCGATGGAGCTGGCCGAAATGGGCGGAGTTTCGATGGAAGGCATCGCATCCACCTTCTGCCACGCCTATCTCTACAGCCCCTCGACACGAGTTGCCGGCGGCACCGACGAGATTTTGCGCAACATCATCGCCGAACGCGTTCTCGGACTGCCCGGCGACATCCGCGTCGACAAGACCGTGCCTTTCAGCCAGTTGAAGAGAGGCGCCTAAAGGCATGGCTCCCCGTGCGAACTATTGCCGGATCCTGCATATCGCGCGCCCGGACCGCGAACGGCTCGGCGGTTGGCATCGCTGGTGGCACCGCTGCGGCGTGACGGATCCAATGATTGTCTGCGCCGCATGACCGAGACCTGGCGATCGCTGGTGAACATCAAGGACCTTGGCCGTTGGATGGCCGGGCAGGGGCTTGGCGACGCGCCGATCGTCAATCCGCATGCGCTGACCGGCGGCACGCAGAATGTCCTCGTCGCCTTCGAGCGCGGCGGCGTTTCGATGGTTTTGCGCCGTCCGCCGGCACACGCGCAAACCGACGGCGACGTGGTGATCAAGCGCGAGGCGCGGCTGCTCGCGGCGCTCGGCGCGACCGAGGTGCCGCACCCGCGCTTTATTGCGGGCTGCAGCGATCCCACGGTGCTCGGCGCGTCCTTCTATGTGATGGAAGCGGTCGAGGGCTTCAACGCGCATACCGCTCTCCCGCGGCCGTTCGATGCCGACCCGGCGTTGCGGCGGCACCTGGGACTGGCACTGGCCGACTGCATAGCCTCGCTGGGCCGGCTCGACTACGTTTCCCTTGGCTTGAGCGATTTGGGTAAGCCGCACGGATTTCTCGAGCGCCAGGTGGCTCGCTGGCGCAAGCAGCTCGACGGTTACTCCCGCTACTCCGGATGGCAAGGGCCTGCGGCACTCGGCGACATCGACGGCGTCGGTGACTGGCTCGACAGCAATCGGCCGGCCTATCAGCCGCCCGGCATCATCCATGGCGATGTACACCTCGCCAACGTCCTCTATCGTTTAGATGCCCCGAAGGTTGCGGCGCTGGTGGATTGGGAATTATCGACAGTCGGCGATCCCCTCGTCGATCTCGGATGGTTGCTCTGTCATTGGCCGGACGCGGACGGGCGAGGTGTCGCCAGTACGGGGGCGACGCCGTGGCAAGGGTTCCCGAGCGCCGGCGATCTGATTGCGCGGTACGCCGAAACCTCGGGCCGGGACGTGAGCGCGATCAAGTGGTACGCCGTGCTCGCCTGCTATAAGCGTGCAGTGATCATCGAAGGAACCTATGCGCGCGCGCTCGCCGGATTGGCGGACATGGCGACCGGGCGCTTGCTTCATGATCGCGCCGCGGGACTGATCGATCGCGCCTTCGGTTTCGTCGAGGCGTAGTCTTCTCTCAGTTCATCATATTTCTCCGCGAGAAACGCCGGCCTTCAGGCCGGCGAGGAATAGCGACACGCGTAGCGTGGCGTGCATATCCTCGCGGCGGGACATCGCCGTCTTTCGGATAGGAGAGTTCGCATGGATCTGTACCTGACGGGTAAACGCGCGTTGGTGACCGGCGGTAGCAGCGGACTGGGACGCGCCATCGCTCGGCAACTGGCGCTGGAAGGGTGCCGGGTCACCATCGCCGCCCGGGATCGGCAACGCCTGGCCGCCGCGGCCAAGGAACTGGGAGAGGAGGTGGGTGCCTCGCTATTCACCGCCGCCGTCGACACGAGCAGCGACGCTTCAGTGAAGACGCTGATCAAGACGGTGGTCGATGAAATGGGCGGTCTCGATATCCTGGTCAACGCCGCGGCCAAGCCGGGCGGTCAGGCAGCGGCGCCCGGACTCGCCGGGTTGACCGAGGAGGCGTTCTGGGAAGACATCAACGTCAAGGTGCTGGGCTATCTGCGCACGGCGCGCGAAGCGGCGCCGCACCTGACGGCCGGCGGCTGGGGCCGCATCATCAACATCAGTGGGCTCGCTGCTCGGCAAACGGGTTCGATCATTGGCTCGGTCCGAAATGTCGCGGTCGCCGCCTTGACCAAAAATCTGGCTGACGAGCTGGGACCCAAGGGTGTCAACGTGACCGTGGTGCATCCCGCCTACACCCGCACCGAACGGACGCCGGGGCGGTTGGCCCAGATCGCGGCCCGAGACGGCGTCTCCATTGAGGAGGCTGAACGCCGCCTGGGTGCCAACTCGTCGATCGGCAGGATCGTCGACGCCGCCGAGGTCGCCGACATCGTCGCGTTTCTGGCCTCGCCCCGCAGCGCGGCCATCACCGGGGACGCCATTGCCTGCGGCGGGGGAATTCGAGGCGCCATTTATTACTGAACGGACTTGTCTTTCAGACGCACTGGATGATGAAGGTCTGATAATCGGCGCCGGCGAAGCGGTGGACGACCGCTTCCTGATAGGCAGGGCTATCGTACCAAGCCTCGGCGGCCTCGAAGGTTGCGAATTCCTTGATGATCGCGCCGTCGGTCGCCGGGCCGTCACAGGAGCGGACCTTGCCGTAGAGAGCGAGCACCTTAAACTGATGCCCCGCGATCGCGGCGCGGGCTCGCTTCATGTAGACCTCCATTTCCTTGGGGTCTTTGATGGCGGTACGAACGGCGACGAAATAGGCTGGCATCCTTATTCTCCTGCATTGATTACATCTGTTGGCGGGCCTTCACGCTGCCAGGACGCTGCACGCTCGGAAGCGTAGGCTCCTAGCACACATTTGTAAACATCACTGTTGTTCGATAATGGAAGGATCATTCTCTGCGGTCTGGCCAGCAAGGTCGCGGTCGCGTCGAGCGGCCACTGAAACTTAATCAGGAACCATCTGAAGATATTTCACTTGCTCGCTGCTAGCTGAACTGCGAGCCTCACTCCAACTTGAGAAGGCAAACATGGGGGGTATTCCATGAAAAGGCGCCTTCCAATTTGCTGTCGCGAGTCGACGTGGTAAAAATTCAGGAGATAAAGAATGACCGATGCCGTGCCCGACCGCGCGCCGATTGAACATGCCCAGCGATTTTTCATTGGCGGCAGCTGGGTGCCGCCATCGAGCGATTCAAAGATCAATGTCATCTCAGCATCGACTGAAAAGATCTACATGACGGTGGCGGAGGCGCAGGAAGCCGATATCCAGCGCGCTGTCTCGGCGGCACGCACGGCCTTCGATGAGGGTCCCTGGCCGCGCATGACGCATGCAGAACGGGCGGGCTATGTGCGCGAAATCGGCCAGGGAATCGTCGCGCGGTGGGCTGACATCGCCGACATCTGGTCCAACGAAATGGGCATCGTGCGCAGCTTCAGCGGCGTTCTGGGGCCGTTCGTTAGGAGCATCTACGATTATTACGCCTCGTTGGCCGATACCTTTGCGTTCGAGGAGCGCCATGTGATCATGCAAGGAGTCGGCTTGCACGTGCGCGAGCCGGTCGGCGTGGTGGCGGCCATTGTCCCATGGAATGCCCCGCCTCTCCTCACGGCGCAGAAAGTGGCGCCCGCTTTGCTGGCCGGTTGCACGATCGTGCTCAAGGCATCGCCGGAGGCGCCCGGCTCGATCCACGTGCTCGCGGAGATCATCAAGGAGGTGGGCCTGCCGGACGGCGTGTTCAACTTCGTGACTGCCGACCGGCAGGTGTCGGAACTTCTCGTTCGCCACCCGGGGATCGATAAAGTGACGTTCACCGGCTCGATTACAGCAGGCAAGAAGATCGCTTCGATCTGCGGCGAGCGGATCGCACGCTGCACGCTCGAGCTGGGCGGGAAGTCGGCCGCGGTCATTCTCGACGACTATGATCTGGCCACGGCTGCTCAATCTCTCGCTGCGTCGACGGAGCATATGACCGGGCAGGTTTGCGCGGCGCTCACGAGGGTCATCGTCACGCGCAAGCGGCACGATCAGCTCGTGGAGGCCTTGGCGTCCTCCTTTTCGGCCATCAAGGTCGGAGATCCTTTCGATGCAGCCACACAGATGGGACCGCTCGCAATGTCGCGTCAGCGCGACCGGGTTGAGGGATATATCGCCCGAGGAAAGGCCGAAGGGGCGACACTGGCGGCGGGCGGCGGCAGGCCGCCGCGTCTCAAGCGCGGCTACTATATCGAACCGACGATCTTCGGACGTGTCGACAACAACATGACCATCGCACGCGAGGAAATATTCGGCCCGGTCCTCAGCGTCATTCCCGTCGACAATGAGGCCCAGGCCGTCGACGTCGCCAATGACTCGGTGTTCGGTCTGAGCGCGGCCGTGTTCACCAACGACCCGGACCGAGCCTATTGGGCGGCGCGCCAGCTGCGTTCGGGCACTGTCGGTCATAACGGAGCGAAGGGCGATCTGACGATCGGCTTCGGCGGGTTCAAGCAATCGGGCATTGGCCGCGAAGGCGGCGTGAATGGCCTGTTGCCGTTTCTGGAATCGAAGACCGTCCTTCTCGAAGGTGAGCCGACTCATTTGAAGCCGACTCATTCGAAGCCATCATGATGGCGCCGGCGCATCGGTCAGTCCCCGACGGGCCGATA
>Ga0307470_10000962_pt1 | contig 11962 bp, 9 predicted proteins | sample atmos_gasesAM3C__FD_204565 | JGI IMG/M metagenome (GOLD analysis project Ga0307470, IMG submission 204565) | Hardwood forest soil microbial communities from Morgan-Monroe State Forest, Indiana, United States - atmos_gasesAM3C_05 | ecosystem: Environmental > Terrestrial > Soil > Temperate forest... | reverse complement strand
GGTGCAGCCGTATTACGCCCGCCTGCTCGCGGAGTCCTGCGGATTGACCGTGAGCCTGGCCGTCGACGGCGAGGCGGTGGTGGTCACGGCGGCGTAAAGCGCGCGGGCGCGATTGAAAAGGCGGGCGTTTTCGGCGCGGCGCCGTTTGCTCGCCCAAGCGCGAAGGTTAAGCAATCGTAACTCGCCCGGTATTTTACGGGGACGGCTTATCTCTTTGTTGAGCCCGTTCTTTTCCGTTTACTCAACCAATATTAAACGCTTTGCATAGAAGCTGGCCACACTCGGAAAGCATGCCGAATGCGTGTTGCGTGGGTGAAGGCCAGATTTCATGGACGATCTTTTGAGAGAGTTTTTGACGGAGACCAGCGAAAGCCTGGACACCGTCGACAATCAGTTGGTGCGGTTCGAGCAGGAGCCGAACAACGCCAAGATTTTGGATAACATCTTTCGTCTGGTGCACACCATCAAGGGAACCTGCGGTTTCCTTGGCCTTCCGCGGCTTGAAGCGCTGGCCCATGCCGGCGAAACGCTGATGGGCAAATTCCGCGATGGCATGCCGGTCACCGCCGAGGCGGTGACGCTGATCCTGGGCAGCATCGACCGCATCAAGGAAATCCTCGGCGGGCTGGAGGCGACCGAAGCCGAGCCCGAGGGCAACGATCAGGATCTGATCGTCCAGCTTCACCAGATGGTCGAACGCGGTATGGCCGCGATGGCAGCCGCTCCGGTCGAGACAGCAGCGCCACCGCTTGCGCCGGCCGCACCGGCTCCGATGCCGGCGAACACCGAAGGCTCATTGACCTATCAAGTTTTGGAACGCGAGTTGCGGCCGGGCGAAGTGTCGCTCGACGAGCTCGAGCGCGCGTTCCGCGAGACGGCGACTGAAGCCGCGCCGCCAGCGCCGGCGCCGGTGGCAAAGGCGGCGCCCCCGAAGGCCGAGGCCAGTGCTGCTCCGGCTCTGAAAGCCGAGACCAAGCCGGCCGCTGCGGCCGAAAAGGCCTCGAAGTCTTCCGTCAAGAAAGCCAAGACGGCGGTGGAAGCAGACGCGGGCGAAGGCGACCGCGTCGCCAACCAGTCGATCCGCGTCAATGTCGACACGCTCGAGCACCTGATGACGATGGTGTCCGAGCTCGTGCTGACGCGCAACCAGCTCCTGGAAATCTCGCGCCGCAACGAGGACACCGAATTCAAGGTGCCGTTGCAGCGGCTGTCGAACGTCACCGCCGAACTGCAGGAAGGCGTCATGAAGACGCGCATGCAGCCGATCGGCAATGCGTGGCAGAAGCTGCCGCGTATCGTCCGCGACCTCTCGAGCGAATTGCACAAGCAGATCGAGCTCGAGATGCACGGCGCCGACACCGAGCTCGACCGCCAGGTGCTCGACCTGATCAAGGATCCGCTGACGCACATGGTGCGTAACTCGGCCGACCACGGGCTTGAGACGCCCGCCGAGCGTGCCGCCGCCGGCAAGCCGGAGACCGGGACGATCCGTCTCTCCGCCTATCACGAAGGCGGCCACATCATCATCTGCATCGCCGACAACGGCCGTGGTCTCAACACCGAGAGGATCAAGGGCAAGGCAGTTCAGAACGGTCTCGTTACCGAGGCTGAACTGGAGAAGATGACCGAAGCGCAGATCCACAAATTCATCTTTGCGCCGGGCTTCTCGACCGCTGCCGCCGTCACCAGCGTCTCCGGCCGCGGCGTCGGCATGGACGTGGTGCGCACCAATATCGATCAGATCGGCGGCACCATCGACATCAAGTCGGTTGCCGGCGAAGGCTCGTCCGTCACCATCAAGATTCCGCTGACGCTTGCAATCGTCTCGGCGCTGATCGTCGAAGCCGGCGGTGACCGCTTCGCCATCCCGCAGCTTTCGGTGGTCGAACTGGTGCGCGCGCGCGCCAATTCCGAACATCGCATCGAGCGCATCAAGGACACCGCGGTCCTGCGTCTGCGCAACAAGCTTTTGCCGCTGATGCATCTGAAGAAGCTGCTCAAGATCGACGACGGTTCTTCTTCCGATCCGGAAAACGGCTTCATCGTCGTGACGCAGGTCGGCAGCCAGACCTTCGGCATCGTGGTCGACTGCGTGTTCCACACCGAGGAAATCGTGGTTAAGCCGATGTCGACCAAGCTGCGTCACATCGACATGTTCTCGGGTAACACCATCCTTGGCGATGGCGCCGTCATCATGATCATCGACCCGAACGGCATTGCGAAGGCGCTTGGCGCGGCCGGCAATGCGGCTCACGAGATCGCTGATGAAAATGCGGCACATCGCGCCGCTTCTGCCGAGCAGCTCACTTCGCTGCTGGTGTTCCGCGCCGGCTCGAATCAGCCCAAGGCGGTGCCGCTTGGCCTCGTCACCCGTCTGGAAGAAATCGCCGCCGACAAGATCGAGCTCTCCAACGGCCGTTCGATGGTGCAGTACCGCGATCAGCTGATGCCGCTCGTGCAGATGAGCGGTGTGGCCATTCGCACCTCCGGCTCGCAGCCGATCCTGGTGTTCGCCGACGACGGCCGTTCGATGGGGCTCGTGGTCGACGAAATCATCGATATCGTCGAAGAACGCCTCAACATCGAGGTGGCCGGTTCAAGCGACGGCATTCTCGGCTCCGCCGTGATCAAGGGTCAGGCGACCGAAGTGATCGACGTCGGTCATTTCCTGCCGATGGCGTTTGCCGATTGGTTCTCGCGCAAGGAAATGCGGCCCTCGCTTTCCGCGCAATCGGTTCTGCTGGTCGACGATTCCGCCTTCTTCCGCAACATGCTGGCGCCGGTGCTGAAAGCCGCGGGCTACAAGGTTCGCACCGCTCCAAACGCCCAGGAAGGCCTTGCGGCGTTGCGTTCCGGTCAGGCCTTCGATGCGGTGCTGACCGACATCGAAATGCCCGACATGAACGGCTTCGAATTTGCGGAGACGATCCGGGCCGACGCGCATCTTGCTTCGATGCCGATCATCGCGCTGTCCTCGCTGGTGTCGCCGGCGGCGATCGAGCGCGGACGTCAGGCCGGATTCCACGACTATGTTGCGAAGTTCGACCGTCCCGGGCTGATTGCGGCGCTCAAGGAACAGACTGCCGAAGTGAACCGGCAGGCGGCATGAGTTTGGGCACAGGGATTACAGCATGACCAGCAAGACCGACGTCGTCGAAGGCACCTTCGCAGAATACGTCACCGCCATGATCGGAGGCCAGTTGTTCGGTCTGCCGATCTCGCGGGTGCAGGACGTCTTCATGCCGGAGCGCGTGACCCGCGTTCCCCTGGCTTCGCGCGAGATCGCCGGCGTCCTTAACCTGCGCGGCCGTATCGTCACCGTGATCGACATGCGGGCCCGCCTGGGGATGCCCAAGAACGACGACGGCAAGCCGCCGATGGCGGTCGGCGTCGATCTGCGCGGCGAATCCTATGGCCTGCTCATCGACCAGATCGGCGAAGTGCTGAGGCTTCCCGATGAAAGCCGCGAAGAAAACCCGGTCAACCTCGATCCCCGCATGGCCAAGCTTGCCGGCGGCGTGCACCGCCTCGATGGGCAATTGATGGTCGTTCTGGATGTCGAACGGGTGCTCGAAATTTCGCCCGAGATGATGGCCGCTTGAGACTCTGACGAACGCGTAACTGAAGTACCAATCTGGGTTTGAGAAGGGTAACAACAATGAAAACGTGTCTGGTCGTGGATGACTCGAGCGTCATCCGAAAGGTTGCAAGGCGCATTCTGGAAGGGCTGGATTTCCAGATCGTGGAAGCCGAAGACGGCGAGAAGGCGCTCGAGGTCTGCAAGCGCGGATTGCCGGAAGCCATCCTGCTCGACTGGAACATGCCGGTCATGGACGGCTACGAATTCCTCGGCAATCTCCGCCGCATGCCCGGTGGCGACCAGCCCAAGGTGGTGTTCTGCACCACGGAAAACGATGTGGCTCACATCGCGCGCGCGCTTCACGCCGGCGCCAACGAGTACATCATGAAGCCGTTCGACAAGGACATCGTGACGGCCAAGTTCCAGGAAGTCGGCCTGATCTGATTTCGAATACCCGTCCGGGCGGCTCTCGAGCCCCCGGCGATACCGTGGAAAGCGTGTGTTCGCTTCTCGGCCTGTCGTTGAGTTCGGTTGGTGAGTATGAGCGTTGCGTTGACGAGTCCTGCGGTCCCTAGCGCAGTGAAGCCAGAGCCTTTGCGGGTAATGCTGGTTGACGATTCCGTCGTCATCAGGGGCATGATTTCCCGCTGGCTTGGCGCCGAGCCCGATATCGTTGTCGCGGCTTCGCTGCGCACCGGCCTTGAGGCGGTCAACCAGGTCGAGCGCATCAATCCCGACGTCGCCGTCCTCGACATCGAAATGCCGGAGCTCGACGGCATTTCGGCGCTGCCGCAGCTGCTCGCCAAGAAGCGCAATCTGATCGTCATCATGGCGTCGACGCTGACTCGCCGCAATGCGGAGATCAGCTTCAAGGCGCTGTCGCTGGGTGCATCGGACTATATTCCGAAGCCGGAAAGCACCCGTGAGTCCTCCGCAGCCGAAACCTTCCGCCATGATCTGGTGCAGAAGATCCGGCACCTCGGCGCCAAGGTTCGCCGCTCTGCTCCCGCGACGCATGCTCATCCGCATGCGCCTGTCGCCGATCGCGCGCTTCGTGCGCCGGTCGCGCCGGTTGTTGCCGCACCGATCGCACGGCGCAGCTTCTCGATGCAAAATCCCCGAGCGCTGCTGATCGGCTCGTCGACGGGCGGCCCGCAGGCGCTGATGAGCGTCGTGGCCGAGATCGGCCCGGTGATCGACCGCTTCCCGGTGCTTATCACCCAGCACATGCCGCCGACGTTCACGACGATTCTGGCCGAACATCTGGCGCGCGCCAGCAACCGGCCGGCGCGCGAGGCGATCGACGGCGAAGCCGTCAAGCCGGGCCACATCTACCTCGCGCCGGGCGGTCGCCACATGCGTGTGACGCGTCAGGGCGCCGGCGCGGTGATCGCGCTCGACGACGGGCCGCCGATCAATTTCTGCAAACCGGCCGTGGATCCCTTGTTCACCTCCGCGATCGACGCCTGGCAGGGCTCGATTCTGGCTTTGATCCTGACCGGAATGGGATCGGACGGAATGCGCGGCGGCAAGGACATCGTTGCCGCCGGCGGCAGCGTGATTGCGCAGGACGAAGCTACAAGCGTGGTGTGGGGAATGCCGGGCGCCGCCGCCCATGCCGGCATCTGCTCGGCCGTGCTGCCGCTCAATCAGATCGCACCGAAACTGGTCAGATTGTTTTCAGGAGATCGCTCGTGACGCCGTTGGATTATGAGTTCTTGAGGAAGCTTCTGAAGGAGCGCTCCGGGCTCGATCTGTCTCCGGACAAGCAATATCTGGTCGAGAGCCGGCTGGTGCCGCTCGCGCGCAAGGCAAGCCTGGCCGGCATCACCGAACTCGTGCTGAAGATGAAGGCGGGCGGCGCGGAGCCGTTGATCGCGGAAGTGGTCGAGGCCATGACCACCAACGAAACCTTCTTCTTCCGCGACAAGACGCCGTTCGATCATCTGAAGGACACGATGCTCCCGGCGGTGTTGCAGGCGCGCGCGGCGCGACGCACGTTGCGCATCTGGTGCGCGGCTTCTTCCACCGGACAGGAGCCATATTCGATTGCGATGTGTCTGAAGGGTTTGGGCGCGACGCTCGCCGGCTGGAAGATCGACATTATCGCGACCGACCTCTCGCAAGGCGTTCTGGAAAAATCCAAGGCCGGCATCTTCAGCCAGTTCGAGGTTCAGCGCGGCCTGCCGATTCAGCTTCTGGTCAAGCATTTCACGCAAGTCGGCGACATGTGGCAGCTCAATGCCGATATCCGCTCCATGGTGCAGCATCGCCAGCTCAACCTGTTGCAGGATTTCGGCCATCTCGGAACGTTCGACATCATCTTCTGCCGCAACGTCCTGATCTATTTCGACCAGGACACCAAGGCGGGTATCTTCGAGCGCATGTCGAGGCTGGTCGAAGGCGACGGCTTCCTGGTGCTCGGTGCGGCCGAATCCGTGGTCGGCATTTCCGACGCCTTCAAGCCCTATCCCGAGCGGCGCGGGCTGTATCGTCCGAACTCGGCGCGGACCACCAAGCCCGGCTTCGCCGGCGCCATGCCGCAGCGGGCGGCTGCGCTCGCGGCGCGATAGACGGGCAGACGGCTGATTCCCTAATCGGCTCTAGTCTTCTATTTGACGCGTTTTCTTCACGCGAACCGGTTTCCACTTCGCTCGAAAACGCTTTTCAAAGGATCGCGTGCGGCAGAAAGCGCGATGTGTTGCCCGTGATCGGATTTTCGTCCTCGCGGATCGATAGTCCGCACGGCGCGTGATTGACGAGCCAGGCCCCTAACACCGGGTATTGGCCGGAAAAATTCGGCAGCGGCGCCAGCGCCTGGCGAATGTAGCCTTCGGCGCCGTATGGCCCCTGTTGTGAGGCGACAACATCGCCATGACGCACGATCGCGACATTGGCGCCCTCGCGCGAGTACAGCGGCTTGCGCACGTAGGAGGAACTGAGGTTCTTGGCGTTCGGTTCGTCCTCGAAGAAGGCGGGCAGCAGATTGGGATGGCCCGGAAACATCTCCCACAGCAACGCCAGCACACCCTTGTTGGAAAGGATCGCCTTCCATGGCGGTTCGATCCAGCGGGTCAAGGTGGGACCAAGTCTTGCGCCGAAGGCTTCCTGAAACATCCATTCCCAGGGATAGAGCTTGAAGGCCAGCCTGATCTTCTCATCGTCGAGATCGACGAAGCCGCGGCCGTCGCGCCAGCCGATGCTTTCTATGGCAAGCACGGTGGTCGCAAGGCCGGCCTGTCTTGCCGTGTCCTCGAGATAGGCAAGCGTGGTGGCGTCTTCCGGATTGTCGAGAACTCCCGCCAGATGCAGACGGCCGGCCAATGCAAACTTCTTCCAGGCTTCGATCAGCCGCTCGTGCAGAGAGTTGAACTGGTCGGCGCCCGAAGGGAGCAGACGCCGCTCGATGCCCTGCTCCAGCCAGGTCCATTGAAAGACGGCGGCCTCGAAAATCGAGGTCGGGGTGTCCGCATTATATTCCAGGAGCTTTGCATCGCCGCTGCCGCCATAACTGAGATCGAGCCGGCCGTAGAGGCTCTGATCGCCGCGCCGCCAGGAGTCACGGATCAGCTGCCAGAACGCCTGCGGAATCCGGAGCCGTTTCAGCTGCCGTTCGTCTTCGATCACGTGGCTTAAGAGCTGGCGGCACATCTCCTCGATTTCGCCGGTTGGCGTCTCGATCCGGTCCTCGATTTCAGAAAGCGTGAAGGCGTAATAGGCGCGCTCGTCCCAGTAGCGTTCGCCGTCGATGGTATGAAAATCGAAACCGCAGGCCTGCGCGGTCGCCTGCCAGTCGTCGCGCTCGTTGCAGGGGATGCGCTGCATGGAATAATGTTAGCCGCCGCCGGAGAAAAGATGCGCAAAGCCGCCGAAGCCTCCGCGCGTCGTTGTGGTCGAGCCCGCGCCGGCCGACGATCCCGACGAAGAGCTGCCGCCGTAGAAATTGCTGTGCGACCACCAGCTTCCAGAGCCGCCGCCATGGCCGCCGCTTGAAGAACGTGACCCGCAGGTGGTGACCGGTGTCGGCGACGGCTGTGTGGTCATCCCCGATATTGGTGGCGACGGCCCGGCCACCGCCGCCGGGCTCGCGGGCTCGCAATTCTGGCGCGGCATCACCGCATAGGCGGTGCCGCCGACCGCGAACGTGCCCATCATCAGCAGCGCGACATGGTGAGAGCGCTTCACCGGCGGCGACGCCATCGTTGGCGTTGCGGGCTTGCGCTTGCCGAAGTCTGCGGGCGGGCTTGTCATGTCAGCCGGCCACGCTTCAGTAGATCATCGAGGCGGCGTTGAGCGCGCCGGCGGCGAGCGAGGATAACCCCAGCCAGATTGCGGGGGCCATTTCGCCTGCGGCAATCTTGGCCGACAGGTTCGGCACCGGAATCTTGATGACGTAATAGACCACGATCTGAACGATCAGCGCGACCAGGCTCCAGACGAGGCAGTCCACGACGTTGGCGGAATGAGCGATGGCGCTCACCACCGGCAGCGTGAAGCCGAGCAGGCTCAAGCCCAAGGCAATCGCGGCCGCCGGATCGTTGTCGCGAATCAGCTTGAACTCGTCATGCGGCGTGATGCGCGTATAGACGAAGAGATAGACGACGACGCAGAAGACCGCCGTGCAGAAGTAGACCAGAAACGCCGGAAGCCCGGCGAGCGATTGCAGGATCATCGTCAGTTTGCCTCGCTGATTTCATGCTGCCGACATTCTCGCTCAATATAAAATTCCGAATCCGGCGAGCGTTCGTATTTTAGTACAGCTTTAAAATGGTCGCCCCGCACAAGGAGATTTCAAATGCCCGAGGTCGCGGTTGCCTTTTCAAACAATGACATCGCCGTCGTCGCCTGGACATTCGACCGGCATCTCGACGGCTGTCTCGGCTTTGCCATCCACCAGATCGATATCGACAACAACAACAAGGAAACAATTCTGCCGGCAATGGCGCGCTTCGCGGGCCAGACTGGCTCGGACCTGACCACCGCGCAAGCGCCGATCCAGAAGTTCTGGTGGAAAGACCTGTATGCCGAGCGCGGCGGCACCTACGAATATCTCATCGTTCCGATGGGTGGCACCCCTGGCCAGGCGTTGACGCCGTTGGCCGATGCTCAGCCCTTGCGCAGCAACCGGGTGACGCTGACGCCGGACCGGGCGCCGTTCGAGGTCTATTTCAATCGCGGCATCGTCGCGACACAGGCGCTGGCGCATGCGCTGGGCGACCATCCCAGCGTCGATGCGCTGACGCCCCATATCCAGAATCCAACCGATCCGATCCGCATCAATCTGATGGGCCAGTTGCAGGACGGCGTGACCTCGCTGCTTTCCCGCGCCGACAAGAATGGCGGCACCATTCATGCCGCGCTGTACGAACTGAACGACCCCGACGGGTTGGAAAAACAGCTTCACGCCAATGCCAAAAGCCGCAACGTGATCCTGGGCAACGAAGTAGGGCCCAAGAGCGACGACGCCGACGCCGCCAACCGCGCGGCCTTGAAGGCCGCCGGCGCCAATGTGATCGACCGCATCCTCGGCAAGGGCGACATCCCGCACAACAAGTTCATGGTGCTGACGGAGAACGACCAGCCCACGGCGGTGTTGTCGGGCTCGACCAATTGGACCAGCACCGGGCTCTGCACGCAGTCCAACAACGCCCTCGTCATCGAGTCGAAGGACGTGGCCCAGCGCTATATCGACTACTGGAACGCGCTGAAGGCCGATACCGAGGCCGCAGACGGCGACCAGCACAAGCTGCAATCGCAAACCTTGCGCACCACTTTCGACCACGGCAATAACGACAACGCCATTCAGCACCCGATCGACCTCGGAGGCGGCGTCAAGGTCGAACTGATGTTCTCGCCCAACACGCCGGGCAAGTTGGCTAAGAACCCGGACAAGCCCAACGACATGGGGCGCGTGTTCGAACTGATGGACGGCGCCAAACAGGCGATCCTTTTTCTCGCCTTCGACCCCGGCAACAACTCCATCCTGGATGAGGCCGGCAGCTTGCTTGCGAAAAAGCCCGATCTGTTCGTTCGCGGCGCGCTGACCAACGCGCAGCGCGCGACCAATTTCTCCGCGGCCCTGCATGCGGGCGGCTCAGCCGAGGCCGACGATGGCGCCGAGCCCGCCGGCCAGAAAAGAGGGGCGGGGACCGTGACCGTCGTCGGCGATCAGGGCAAGCCCAAGCAGGCGGGCGAGGCGAACGGCATCGACTACCGCGCCATTCCTGCTGGCGCCGTGACGGCGAAGGATGCGCCCGGCGGCTGGGAAGCCGAGCTCGCGAAATACGGCTTTGCCATCATTCACAGCAAGATCGTCGTGATCGATCCGTTCAGCGACGACTGCGTGGTCGTGACCGGCTCGCACAATCTCGGCTACCGCGCTTCCCACAACAATGACGAGAACATGGTCATCATCCACGGCCATCGCGCCCTGGCGGAAGCCTATGCCTGCAACGTGCTCGATGTTTACGACCACTACGCCTGGCGCTTCATGTTGCAACAACACCCGAACGACTTCGGCAAGCCGCTGGAAGGCGACGACAAGTGGCAGGAGCGCTATATCACGGGACCAACGGTCAAATCGGCCGAGATGCGCTTCTGGCTGGCCGCTGGCGGGCACACAGCGTCGCCCGCCGCAAGCACGCCGCCTCAGCCGGTTGTATCCAACTCGCCGCCGACGGCGCCTGAAGCGCCTTCCGACGGCGCCCCGGCGGCAAAGCAGGCCCCCACGAAGAAGCCAGCCGCGAAGCCGGCCGGCAAGAAGGCTGCCGCAAAATCTTCAGCCGGGAATGTCGCGAAGAAAGTGGCCAAGAAGGCCGTAAAGACGAGCGGCAAGAAGAGCGCAAAGGCCTCAGGCAAAAAGGCCGTGAAGAAAGCTGCCAAAGCCAAGGTCAGCAAGAAGGCGGCTGGAAAAAAGAAGGCCGGCAAGGCGGCCAAGAAGCAAGCCGGCAAGAAGCGCTAAGCTGTTTCCCCAAATAAAAACCCCGCCATTTGCGGCGGGGTCCAGTTTTCGGGAGGATGAGCCTACGGGCTCGCTACGTAAACATCAGGCGGGAATGCGCTCTTCATGCTCGTGCGGCTCGCGCAGCACGTAACCGCGGCCCCACACGGTTTCGATGAAGTTGCGGCCTTCCGAAGCGTTCGCAAGCTTCTTGCGCAGCTTGCAGATGAAGACGTCGATGATCTTCAGCTCCGGCTCGTCCATACCGCCGTAGAGGTGGTTGAGGAACATTTCCTTGGTGAGCGTGGTGCCCTTGCGGAGCGAAAGCAGCTCCAGCATCTGGTATTCCTTGCCCGTCAGGTGCACGCGCTGGCCGCCGACCTCGACCGTCTTGGTGTCGAGATTGACCACGAGATCGCCGGTCTGGATGACCGACTGGGCGTGACCCTTGGAACGGCGCACGATCGCATGGATGCGGGCAACCAGTTCGTCCTTGTGGAAAGGCTTGGTCATGTAGTCGTCGGCGCCGACGCCGAGACCTTTGACCTTGTCCTCGATGCCGGCGAGGCCGGAGAGGATCAGAATGGGTGTCTTGATCTTGGAGACCCGGAGCTGCTTGAGCACGTCGTAACCGGACATGTCGGGCAGGTTGAGGTCGAGAAGAATAATGTCGTAGTCATAAAGCTTGCCGAGATCGACGCCTTCTTCCCCGAGATCCGTCGTATAGACGTTAAAACTCTCGGATTTCAGCATCAACTCGATCGACTGCGCGACGGCGCTGTCATCTTCTATCAGCAAAACGCGCATGCCAGTCCCCTATAGTCGCCGCTCCGGGCGTCAGGTCGGCCGCACTTGCGGCACTCAAAACGCCTTTGAACAACTGATTCGGATCCTGACGGGATATGGTTAACAAAATCTGATTCTGATCCGCAAGGCCCTTAGATGCAATTTTTTACGAATCGCTCTAAGATACTGCGTCGAAGCAGTTTTTCGTATCCGATCCCGTTCAAGCTCAACATTAAGAGTCGAACTTATCCGACTCTCTAGATTCGCCCTTCCTGAAGGTCAGGTCGAACGCGTTCTCAGTCACCAAAGACAGTGACGTAATGATTAACGATGCGGGTAAACACCAAGTTAAGGGCCGAGCCCTCCACTTAAGGTTTTCGCAATGAAGGCGCTTGCCGAACAGATCGGCGATATCGACGGCATCAACATCTACGGCCGCGTGGTCGGTGTTCGCGGCCTGATGGTTGAGATCGCGGGCCCCATTCACGCGATGAGCGTCGGCGCGCGCATCGTGATCGACACCGGCGGCAACCGCTTCATCCCCTGCGAGGTGATCGGCTTCACCGGGAACAATGCAGTCGTGATGCCGTTCGCCGATCTCGACGGGGTGAGGCGCGGCTGCCGCGCCGTGATCGGCAATGCCGGCAATCAGGTGC
>Ga0307470_10000961_pt1 | contig 11966 bp, 8 predicted proteins | sample atmos_gasesAM3C__FD_204565 | JGI IMG/M metagenome (GOLD analysis project Ga0307470, IMG submission 204565) | Hardwood forest soil microbial communities from Morgan-Monroe State Forest, Indiana, United States - atmos_gasesAM3C_05 | ecosystem: Environmental > Terrestrial > Soil > Temperate forest... | reverse complement strand
CAGCCGGCGGCGGAGCGTCGCGGCGTCCGCCGTCTCGACCTCCAGACGGTCGCGGGCCTGGGCGAGCTCGGTGCGCACCCGCTCGACCTCGGCGATCAGCCGGCGCAGCTCGCGGTGCTCGGTGCCGAGCCGCGCCTCGGCGCGGTCGAGCCACTCGCGGGGGAGGCCCAGGCGGCGGGCGAGGGCGAGCGCCTCGCTGCCGCCCGGCGGCCCCGGCACCAGGCGGAAGGTGGGGCGGCCGGTCGCGGGGTCGAACTCCATCGCCGCGCAGGTGGCGCCGGGAAGCTCCAGGGCGGCCGCGGCGAGCTGGGTCAGGTGGGTGGTGAGGATCCCCAGGGAGCCGCGCTCGAGGAGGCCCTCGAGGAGCGCCACGGCGAGCGCCGCCCCCTCCTCGGGGTCGGTGCCCGAGCCCAGCTCGTCGACGAGGACCAGGCTGTCCGGGCCCGCCTCCTCCCAGGCCTCCTTGAGGCGCAGGAGGCGGCCGCTGAAGGTCGAGCGGTCGGCGAGGAGATCCTGCTCGTCGCCGACCGTCGCCACCAGGCGCGCGAGCCACGGCACGCGGCTGCCGGCCGCGGCGGGGATGGGCAGGCCGCACTGGGCGGCGAGGGCGAGGAGGCCCATGGTCTTCAACGACACGGTCTTGCCGCCGGCGTTGGGGCCGGTGACCACCAGGATGCGGCGGTCGGGGCCGAGCTCGAGGTCGAGGGGCACGATCTCGCCGCCGTGGCCGGCCTGGCCGAGCGCCGCCGAGCGGAGCTCCGCCAGGCGAGGGTCGATGAGCGGGTGGCGCGCCGCCTGGAGCCGGAGCTCGCCGCGCGGGGCGATCTCCGCCAGGTGACCCTGCGACAGCTCGGCGAAGCGCCCCGCGGCCTGGAGCAGGTCGAGCTCGCCCAGGAAGCCGGCGTGCTCTCCGATCGCGGCGAGCGACTCGCGGACGAGCGCGATCAGCTCGGCCAGGATCCGCCGGCGCTCGGCCTCCTCGTCCTCGACCGACTGCTGGAGGGTGTTGTTCGACTCGACCACGCCGAGGGGCTCGAAGTAGAAGCTCTTGCCGGTGCCCGAGCGGCCGTGGACGAGGCCGCGGCTGCGGCCGCGGGAGCCGGCCTGGAGCACCAGCACCAGGCGCCCGCCGCGCATCGGGATGGTCTCCTCGGAGAGCTCGTCCTTGTGCTGGCTGACGAAGTCGCCGAGCTCGCGGTAGAGCTGGTCGCGGACGCGGCGGATCTGGCCGCGCAGGGCGGCGAGGCGGGGGGAGGCGTCCTCGCGCACCTCGCCCCGCCGGTCGAGCGTGCGGTCGATCCGCCGCACCAGCTCGCCGAGGTCGGCGAGGCCGGCGGCGAGGCCGGCGAGCTCGGGGGCGGCCGGATCGGCGGCGCGGATCCGCAGGGCGGCCGCGCGGCTCGCCTTGAGGAGGTCGGCCAGATGGACGAGATCGATCCCCTCGAGCGGCGGCCGGCCGGTCTCGATCCCGGTGAGGAGCGCCCCCACCGCCACCTCGAAGTCGGGGACGAGCGCCTGTCCGAACGCCCCTGTGCCAGCGAGCCGGCTCGCCTCCTCGAAGCGCCGGCGGCGATGGATGAGGTCGTCCTCGTCCGCCGCGGGCGAGAGCGCCAGGACGCGGTCCCGCCCGAGGTCGCTCGCCGCGAGCTGGGCGATGACCGCCAGCAGGCTGGGGAGCTCCAGCGCCTCGGCGGAAGAGGCGGAGAGGATGGACGAGGTGGCGGGGTGCGGCGGCGACGCGTCCATGGAGGTCTCGGCGGAATGAAAAACGGGAGCGCGGCCGAGGCCTCGCTCCCGTAGGGGTCGTCGAAGGAGAGGGGAGGACCGCGCGAGCCGCGCGGCTACAGGCCCTGGCGCCGCTCTTCGACCAGCTTGCGCAGCATCTTCTTGCGCGCCTGCACGGCCTTGCGCTTGCGCTTGACGGATGGCTTCTCGAAATGCTGCCGCTTGCGCAGCTCGGTCAAGATCCCCGACTTCTCGACCTTGCGCTTGAAACGGCGCAAGGCGTTCTCGAAGCTCTCCTCCTCGCGCACATGCACTACCGGCATCAGGCTCACCTCTTTTCCGTTGCGGATTGTCCTTGCGGACTTGAGGGCGGCTACGCCTGAAAGACCCACCGGCGCGCCGCTCGCAGCCGGTAAATATGCCGCAACAGCACGCCTGCCGTCAAGCGGCGGGGTAGCTCGGTTTTGGTCCCGAGGCCGGCCGCAAGTCTCTCCGAAACCAAAGTTTGCGTGCTAATATTCGCCTCCGCACATACGAGGAGTTGGTCCGCGTGCCCTCCGCGAAGGCAAAAAGCCCGCGCAAGGATTGGTACAGCATCTCCGTCGACACCCTCCGCGGCTGGGGATTCCTCCTCCTCACCGTGGTCGTGCTGGCCGCTGCGTACCTGGGGTATCAGGTCTGGGAGAGGAAGGCCCTCGAGCACGAGGCGGCGCAGGTGATCGAAGAGGTCGGCCAGCTCATCCAGCGGGTCAAGGGCGGGGCGGCGGCGGGGAGCTCGAAGAGCGACTATGACGTCGCTTATCAGAGCTACGAGGAGGCGTACACCGCCTATGGGCGGGGCGCTTTCCGGGCGGCGCTGGCGAGCGCGCGGCACAGCCGGGACCTGTTGCGCTCGCTCCTCGACGCCCGCGAGGCGCCCGGCGCCGCCGCACAGGCGAGCTTCATGACGATCCAGGGCGACGTCGAGTACCGCCGCCGCGAGGGGGGCGAGTGGGAGGAGGCGAAGAGCCACACCCCGCTCCACGTCGGCGACTACGTCCGCACCTCGGCAGGCGCCTCGGCCGAGATCCTGTTCGGCGACCGGTCGGTCTACACCGTCCGCCCCCACACCCAGTTCCTCGTCTCCGGATCGGGGACCGGGGCGCCCGGCGCCGAGCAGACGATCGAGATGGAGTACGGCTGGGTCGATCTCGCCACCAACGCGCGGCCGAACAACGTCAAGACCCCGGGCGCCGAGGCGCGGGTCCAGCGCGATTCCGAGGGGTTCGTCACCTTCGACAAGATCTCGAAGCGTGGGCGCTACGGGGCGCTGCGCGGCGGCATGGACGTCGAGTCGAAGGGCGGCATGAAGCGCACGGTCGACACCTTCCACCAGGTGGTGCAGACCGGCGACCTGCTCTCCGAGCCGCAGTCGCTGCCGGGCCGGCCGCAGCCGCTCGAGCCGGCGGACAACCTCGAGGTCGATCCCACCAAGGTGCCGCGGCTGGTGCTCGCCTGGCGGCCGGTCGCCGGCGTCTCGCGCTATGCCCTCCAGGTTTCGCGCAATCACCTCTTCGTCGACAACGTGATCGACGTCGAGAACCGCGCCAAGACCCACGCGACGCTCGGGCTGCGCGGCGAGGGGACCTTCCAGTGGCGGGTGGCGGCCTACGACAAGGGCGGCTCGCCCGGCCCGTGGAGCCCGGCGCGCAAGTTCCGGGTGGCCGCGCTGCGCACCGGCGGCGGCGAAAAGAACGCCAACCCGCCGCAGCTTGACCTCGAAGACGTCAAATCCTACGGTAGTATCTTCATCGTCCGCGGCAAGAGCGATCCCGGCGTCCGCGTCGAGATCAACGGCGAGCCGGTCAAGGTCAGCGCGGACGGGTCTTTCCAAAAAACCGTGCAGTTCACCAAGGAAGGTTGGAGCTTCATCGAGATCAAGGCGCGCGACGGCTGGGGCAAGGAGACCGTCCAGCGCCACCGCGTCTTCGTCGAAAATTCCTGAGCCCATCCGAGCGCGACGAACCATTTCGATGGGATGTCGGTCGACCACCCCTAACCCGCGCGCCCCCGGCCGCACTCCGCTCCCCGTGTGGGGCGGAAGAGAGGACCACGAAGGCTGATGCTCCTCGCGTCGTTCTTGCGTTATTTCTCGAAGGACCTGGCGATCGATCTCGGCACCGCCAACACCCTGGTCTTCGCCAGGAACCAGGGGATCGTGGTGCGCGAGCCGTCGGTCGTCGTCATCAACAAGCTGACCAACCGCATCGAGGCGGTGGGGAGCGAGGCCAAGGAGATGCTCGGCCGCACGCCGGGCAACATCGAGTCCATCCGGCCGATGAAGGACGGCGTGATCGCCGATTTCGAGGTCACCGAGCGGATGCTCGAGTACTTCATCAAGAAGGCGCACGGGCGCAAGATGTACGTCCACCCGCGCATCGTCATCGGCGTCCCGTCGGAGATCACCCAGGTCGAGAAGCGGGCGGTCAAGGACTCGGCGATGCGGGCCGGCGCCTCGGAGGTCTTCCTCGTCGAGCAGGCGATGATGGCGGCGATCGGCGCCGGCCTGCCGATCACCGAGCCGTCGGGCAACATGATCGTCGACATCGGCGGCGGCACCACCGACGTCGCCGTGATCTCGCTCGCCGGCACCGTCTACAGCCGGTCGGTGCGCATCGCCGGCAACGAGATGGACGTCGGCATCATCCAGTACCTCAAGCGCAAGTACAACCTGCTGATCGGCGAGCGCACCGCCGAGCAGATCAAGATCCAGCTCGGCTCCGCCTACCCGCTCAAGGAAGAGATCAAGATGGACATCAAGGGGCGGGACCTGGTCGAGGGCGTGCCGAAGACCCTCACCATCTCCGACGAGGAGATCCGCGAGGCGCTGGCCGAGCCGGTCGCGACGATCGTCGAGGCGGTGCGCATGGCGCTCGAGCGCACCCCCCCCGAGCTCTCCGCCGACATCATGGACAAGGGCATCGTGCTCTCGGGTGGCGGCGCTCTCCTGCGCAACCTGGACCAGCGCCTGCGCGACGAGACCGGCCTCCCGGTGGTCCTCGCCGAGGATCCCCTGGCCTCGGTCGTCCTCGGCACCGGCCGCGTCCTCTCCGACATCGATCTCCTGCGCAAGGTCTCCATCCGGTAGGCCCGGAGCTCGATCCAGGCCGAACCCCCGTGGACGAGCGCCGCACCGGCTGGCTTCTGATCCTGGTCCTCGCCGGGCAGTTCGTGTTCCTCACCCTCCAGGTTCCCGGCACCGGCGGCTCGCGCACCTACCTGGGAGCGGTCGTCCTGCGCCTCGTCGGCCCGGTGGCGCGGGCGGTGGCAGCGGCGGGCTCCACCTTCTCGGTCACCCGCGACGACCTGACCCTGCGCGACCGGCTCATCGCCGAGAACCGCGGGCTGCGCCGCGAGGTCGAGGAGCTCAAGCTCCGCCAGCTGCGCTTCGAGGACCTCGGCGGCGAGATGGCCCGGCTGGGCGACGCCGTCCAGTACGCCGCCTCGCCGATGGGCGACATCCGGGCGGCCGACGTGGTCTACGTCGACCACGCCTCGTGGCTGCGCACCCTGGTGCTCTACTCGGGCAGCGTGCCGGCGCGGGTCAACCAGCCGGTGCTCTCGCCGGCCGGCCTGGTCGGCCGGGTGGTGGTGGTCGCCGGGCCCTACGCCAAGGTGCAGCTCATCACCGACCGCGCCGCCGCGGTGGGGGGGATGGACCTGCGCAACCGGCGCCAGGGGGTGGTGCGCGGCAACGGCGACGCGGCGGACAGCCTGGAGTTCGACTACGTGCCCCTCCAGGCCGACATCCGGTCCGGCGACCGGGTGGTCACCGCCGGCATCGACGGCGTCTACCCGCGCGGCGTGCCGGTGGGGACGGTCGCCGCCGTCGAGCCCGGAGGGCAGCTCTTCCATCGCGTCCGCCTGGTCCCTGCCGTCGACTTCGGGACCCTCGATCAGGTCTACCTGCTCGACCACCTGCCGGTGCCGAGCTCCATCCAGAAAGCGGTCCCCGGTGCACGCCGCCGTTAAGTTTTTCCTCGGCCTGGCCCTCGCCGTGGTCGCCCACTTCGTGGGCGCTCAGCTCTTCCCCGGCTTCCCGCGGGCGGTCGACGTCTTCCTCGTCGTGATCGTCCTCTACTCCCTCTCCGGCGACTCGCTGACCTCGCTCCTGGCAGGGCTCGCCGTCGGCCTCCTTGAGGACACGCTCACCGGCGGCCTCTACGGCCTCTACGGGTTCGCTGATACTATCATCGGTTACGGCGTGGCGCGTCTGGCGCAGCGCCTGGTGATCCAGCGGGCGACCGGCGTCTTCACGGTGGCGTCGCTCGCGTCGCTCGCGCAGCAAGGGATCGTCGTCGGGCTCGCCTGGACGGTGCTTCCCGGTCCGTCCTACCCTCGGCCGCTCTGGGTGGGCGTCAAGGCGGCGGTTTGCGGGGCGTTGGCCATGCTGGTCTATGCCGCGACGGAACGCTTTCGGCGCGCTTACGACGTGCGCCGCCGCAGCCGGATGAGCCGGCTGCGGCTGGGGTGATCGATGAAAGTCGTCCGCGAATACCGAGACGATCTGGTGCAGAGGGTGAGGCTCCTCACCTACGGCGTCGCCGGCCTGCTGGTGCTGATCGCGGCCGGTTTCTGGTTCGTGCAGATCGTCCAGGGCGACTACTACCGCGAGCTCGCCGACAACAACCGGCTGCGCAAGCTTCCCATCCAGGCCCCGCGCGGCCTGATGCTCGACCGCAAGGGGCGGATCCTGGTCGAGAACATCCCGGCCTACAACCTGATGATCGACCGCAGCCGGAGCGCCAACCTCCGCCGCAGCCTGGAGTTCGCCGGCGAGGTCCTCGGCCGGCCGGCGGCGGACATGACCGCGCTGATGGAGCGCTACCGGGGAACCGCCGACTTCAAGCCGGTCCTGGTGGGAGAGAACCTGTCGCTCTCCCAGGTGGCGCGGATCGGCGTCTCCAACCTCGAGCACCCGGAGTTCGAGGTCGAGGTGCAGAACTTCCGCCTCTACCGCCACGGCGCGCAGACGGCGCACGTCCTGGGCTACCTCGGCGAGGCGACCACCGACGAGGTCGAGGCCGCGGGCGGGCGCCTGGCGGGGGGCGACCTGGTGGGCAAGAAGGGTCTCGAGCGGCGCTACGACGCGCAGCTGCGCGGCCGCGACGGCGAGCGGGTGGTGGTCGTCGACAGCCGCGGCCAGCTCCTCGAGGAGTACGGCAAGCAGCCGGCGGTGCCGGGCACCAACCTGACGCTGACCCTCGACCTCGATCTCCAGGAGGAGGCGGCCCACTGGCTCGACGGCCCCGAGAAGGTGGGGGCGATCGTCGCCCTCGACCCCCGGAACGGCGAGATCCTCGCCCTGGTCTCCTCTCCGTCGTTCAACTCCAACCTCTTCTCCCGCCGGCTCCAGGCCGACGACTGGAAAGCCCTCATCGAGGAGCCTTACAACCCGCTCCAGGACCGCGCCCTCCAGAACACCTACTCCCCGGGCTCGACCTTCAAGATGGTGATGGCGACGGCGGGGCTCACCGAAGGGGTGGTCGGCGAGCACGACCGGGTGTTCTGCCCGGGCTACACGGTCATCTACAACCATCCCTTCCGCTGCTGGCGCAAGGAGGGCCACGGCTCGGTCGACCTCCACAGTGCCATCGAGCACTCCTGCGACGTCTACTTCTACCACCTCGGCCAGAAGCTGGGGATCGAGCGCATCGCCCGTTACGCCAGGCTCTTCGGCCTGGGGTCGCCCACCGGTGTCGATGTCGAGGGCGAGAAGCGCGGGGTGGTGCCGGACCAGGCGTGGAGCCTGCTGACGCGCAAGGCGCCCTGGTACCCCGGCGAGACGATCTCGGTCGCCATCGGCCAGGGGCCGGTGCTCTTGACGCCGCTCCAGATGGCGGTGATGACCGCCGTCGTCGCCAACGGCGGCAAGCGCGTCGTGCCGCACCTGGTGCGCGGCGCCGCCGTGCCCCCGCCGCAGCCGGTGGGCGCCGGCGATCCCGAGTTCCGGCAGCGCCTCGAGCGCGCGCTCGGCGTGGTGCGCCAGGGACTCTGGGCGGTGGTCAACGACCAGGGCGGTACCGCCTACGGCACGGTCCATCTCGACGGCGCCGACATCGCCGGCAAGACCGGCTCCGTCCAGGTCGTGGCGCAGAAGGTCCGGACCGAGGCCAAGAACCTACCCTTCCAGTACCGCGACCACGGCTGGTTCACCTCGTTCGCCCCGGTCGCCGATCCCAAGATCGTGCTCGTCGTCTTCGCCGAGCACGGCGGCGGCTCGCACGGCGCGACCCCCATCGCGAAGGCTCTGTATGAGAAGTATCTCGCGCTCGATCGCCGTCCCCAACCTTCCTGAGGAGAAGCCGCGCTTCCGGGCGCTCTCCTCGATCGACGGCGGGCTGGTGCTCGCCGCCCTCTGCCTCGCCTTGATCGGCCTCGCGACGGTGCACAGCGCGAGCTCGGAGATGACGGTCGATTACCTGCCGCGCCAGGCGGCCTGGATCGGCCTCGGGGTCATCCTCCTGGTGCTGGCGATGGCGATCGACTACCACGTCCTGCTCGACTTCTCCCTGGTGCTCTACCTGCTCGGCCTCGCCTCGCTGGTCGCCGTGTTCTTCATCGGGGTCAAGCGCGGCGGCGCCACCTGCTGGATCCAGGTGGGTCCCTGGCAGTTCCAGCCCTCGGAGCTCGCCAAGCTGGCGACCGCGCTCTTCCTGGCGCGCTTCCTGGCGGGGTTGAACCGGCGCATCCTCGACCTGCCGCAGATCGCCGCGGCGATCGGCCTGGTGGCGCTGCCCATGCTCCTCATCGTCGTCGAGCCCGACATGGGCGGCGCGGCGATGTTCGCGCCGCTCCTCGCTGGCATGCTGCTGGTCGCCGGGGTGCGCTGGCGGCTGCTGTTGATCTCGACCCTCCTCGTCGCCGTCGCCGTCGCCGGCCTCTGGAGCTTCGGGATGAAGCCCTACCAGCGCCAGCGGGTGATCACCTTCCTGCAGCCGGAGAGCGATCCCCTGGGCGCCGGCTACCAGGTGCGGCAGAGCAAGATCGCGGTGGGCTCGGGCGAGCTCATGGGCAAGGGCTACATGCAGGGCACCCAGAGCCAGCTCCGCTTCCTGCCGGCGCGCCACACCGACTTCATCATGGCCGTGCTCGCCGAGGAGTGGGGATTCCTGGGGGTGGCGACGGTGATCGGCTTCTACATCCTCTTCATCGTCAGCGGCGCCCGCATCGCCATGCGGGCCCGCGACCGCGCCGGCATCCTCCTCGTCGTCGGGCTCCTCTCCGTCTTCTGCTTCCACGTCCTCTACAACAGCGCCATGGTGGTGGGGTTCCTCCCCATCACCGGCATCCCCATCCCCTTCCTGTCCTACGGCGGCACGTTCATCCTGTTCAACTTCGTCGCCACCGGGCTGATTCTCGGCGTCGACCTACGGCGTTACGTCAACCGCTGAGACGACCGCCCCAGTGGCGGCGCCCGGCGCGGTTCTGATCTACTGGGCGCCCGAGATCCGACCGCGGCGACCCTCCGATGACGACGAAGATGCTCCTCGAGAGCGATCCGCACCAGACCCGCATCGCGGTGCTGGAAGACGACCGCCTGACCGAGATCTTCGTCGAGCGGCACCGGCACCGCGGCCTCGTCGGCAACGTCTACAAGGGGCGGGTCACCCGCGTGCTGCCGGGCATGCAGGCGGCCTTCGTCGACATCGGCCTTGACCGCGACGCCTTCCTCTACGTGAGCGACGTGGCGGGAGACGTCGAGGCGATCGAGGAGCTCGAGATCGAGGAGACCAGGAATGGCACCGGCAACGGCAATGGCGACGCCGCGGGCGGCCACGACGAGCCGACGTCCTCGCCGCAGATGGCGCCCGCGCCGCCCGCGCACGGCCCGGCGCCGTCGATCGGCGATCTCCTCAAGCAGGGCCAGGAGATCATCGTCCAGGTGGTCAAGGACCCGCTGCCCAACAAGGGGGCGCGGATCTCGACCCACGTGACGCTCCCCGGCCGCTACCTCGTCCTCCTCCCCACCGTCCGCCACTTCGGGGTGTCGCGCCGCATCGAGGACGACGCCGAGCGCGAGCGGCTGCTGGGGATCCTCACCCAGCTCCCGGTCACCGGCGGCCTGATCGTGCGCACGGTGGGCGAGGGCAAGGGGCGCGAGGCGTTCGAGACCGATCTCGGCTACCTGGTCCGCCTGTGGGAGAAGATCCGCCAGCGCGCGGGGAAGGTCTCGGCGCCGACGCTCCTGCACCAAGACCTCGACCTCGCCCTGCGGGTGGTGCGCGACCTCCTGTCGTCGGAGTTCAGCGTCCTCTGGGTGGACGGCGAGGAGACCTACGAGCGGATCGTCGAGTTCTTGGACCAGGTGCAGCCGGCGCTGGTCGCCAAGGTCCGCCTCTTCCGCCAGAGCGCCACCCTCTTCGAGCAGTTCGGCATCGAGGACCAGATCGAGGCGGCGCTGAAGAGCAAGGTGTGGTTGAAGTCGGGCGGCTACATCGTCATCAACCCTACCGAGGCCCTGGTCGCGATCGACGTCAACACCGGCCGTTTCGTGGGCCAGAGCAACCTCGAGGACACGGTGCTGCAGACCAACCTCGAGGCGGTTTCCGAGATCGTCCGCCAGATCCGCCTGCGGGACCTGGGCGGCATCATCGTCATCGACCTCATCGACATGATCGAGCAGGCGCACCGCGAGCAGGTCTTCGCCAAGCTCGAGGGTGAGATCCGCAAGGACCGCGCGAAGACCAAGCTGCTCAACATCTCCGAGTTCGGCCTGGTCGAGATCACCCGCAAGCGGAGCCGCGCCAACCTCGAGCGCCTGCTCACCCAGCCCTGTCCCTACTGCAGCGGCCGCGGGCGCATCCAGGCGATCACCACGATCTGTTTGAACCTGCGCAAGGAGCTGCTGCGCCTGCGCGGCCGCGCGGTGCCCGGCGAGCTCCTGCTGCGCGTCCATCCCGAGGTGGCGCGCGCCCTCCAGCAGGAGGAGCGCGCGATCCTCGACGAGCTCGAGCGCTCGCTCGGGGTGACCATCCTCCTCCAGGGCGACCCCGAGCTGCACCACGAGCGCTTCGACGTCCTCGAGGTCTAGGGTTGACGATCGAGCGCGCGCGGCCGGCCGGCGCCGAGGCGGAGGGGTTCGCGCTGCCCGGCTGGAGCGGCCGGATCGCCCCGCGCTTCCGTCCGGCCGACCCGGCGGTCTTCGCCACCGAGCTCGCCCGCCTGGCCGATCCCGCCGCCGCTCAGAAGACTCTCCACTGGGGGCGCAACTACCTCTACGTCGCGCGCTTCGGGCGCGCCGAGGGGCCGCTCGAGGTCGTCGTCAAGCAGTTCCGGCGCGACGGCATGCGCGACCGCCACCGGCGGGTGAGCAAGGCGGCGCGGAGCTTCGCGGCGGCGCTCGCCCTGGCCCGCGCCGGCATTGCCACCCCGGAGCCCGTGCTGGTCGCCGAGGCGGCCGACCCGCGCGGGCCCTGCCTCTATGTCTGCCGGCTCCTGCCGGGGGCGATCGAGGCACGCTATCTCTTCCGCGCCCGCAAGGCCGGCACGCTTGCCGAGGACTTTCCGGGCGTCGACTTCCCCGCCTTCGTCGCGGCGCTGGGTATCACGCTACGGCGTCTCCACGACGCCGGGATCTGGCACCGCGACGTCTCGGGCGGGAACGTCCTCCTGCCGGAGAGCCAGGGCCGCGAGCCGCGCGACCTCTACCTGCTCGATCTGAACCGCGCCCGCGTCGGCCGCCGGGTGACAGCGAGCGAGCGGAGCCGCGACCTCTGTCGGCTCGCCCTCTTCCTCCCCGAGGACCACCAGCGGCTGCTCGCCGCCTACTGGGGCGAGGGGCGAGTGACCCCGCTGCGCCACGCCCTCTACGAGACCTATCGCCGCGCCTTCCTGGCGAAGAACCAGGTCAAGCCGCGCCTGCGGGGCGCCCGCGACGGCCTCGGCGCCCTCTTCGGACGGCGGCGGCCCCACGCCCACATCCCGGCGGCCCCGGCCGGGGCGGCGGCGCGCGACAAAGCGGTCTGGGACGCGCTCTCCGATCAGCCCCACCAGCACGCCGGGCGACTCGAGAAGCTGGGGGTGCGCCTGGCGGATGCGCCGGCGCACGCGGCGGAGCTGGCGCGGGTGGCCGGGGCGCTCCCCCGCATCTGGGGCCGCTATCGGCAGATCGCCCGCGAGCTGGCGCGCCCGGACCGTCCGCCGGTGCCGTTCGCCGGCGCCGGCGTCGGCGTGCGGCCCGACCCCGACGATCCGGAGTC
>Ga0307470_10000960_pt1 | contig 11966 bp, 9 predicted proteins | sample atmos_gasesAM3C__FD_204565 | JGI IMG/M metagenome (GOLD analysis project Ga0307470, IMG submission 204565) | Hardwood forest soil microbial communities from Morgan-Monroe State Forest, Indiana, United States - atmos_gasesAM3C_05 | ecosystem: Environmental > Terrestrial > Soil > Temperate forest... | reverse complement strand
TTTGCGCGTTCCCTCGGGGCAGTTTGGGCGGGTGGCTCCGAGGAGGCACCCCCCGAACTCTTGGATGCCGTCATCCTATTTGCGCCCGTCGGCGCACTCGTCCCCACGGGACTCAAAGCCGTGAAGAAAGGCGGAAGAGTCGTCTGCGGCGGCATTCATATGAGCGATATCCCGTCATTCCCTTATCGCATCTTATGGGAGGAGCGGCAGCTCGTTTCGGTGGCCAATCTCACGAGGCGCGATGCCGTGACGTTTTTGCCGGTGGCGCGAGAGGCCCGGATACAGACCTTCACGACGCGCTATCCGCTGCACTCTGCGAATGAGGCAGTCCAGGACGTGCGCGACGGCCGCATTCAAGGGGCGGCCGTTCTCGTGGTGAGGTGAAATTGCAGCTGGATATGATTTTGGGGTGACCACCGCTGTCATGGGCGCGGCGGCGGGGAGGATGTGAACCCGCGGCGGGGAGGGTGTAACCCGGGTTAGTGAAACGGTCACACGGTGCGCCTATACTCGGCCGCGGATCGCTTTCACCGCATGGACGCCATCGAAACCCACTGTTCGCGGAGGTTTTCATGAGCATCAGCGATACGACCTTGGAGCGCCGCATCACGGCGCCACCCCATGAACTCAGCGTCATGACTCGCGCCGGTGAGCTCAAGCGGCAGCCGTCGATCGGTCTCCTCGGCAAGGTGGCGTCGTACGCCGTGCCGCATGTCGTCGAAGACCGCCGGAGTTCGATCGCGAAGACTGCCTACCTCAAGGCCGCTCGGCGTGGATTCGCCGCCGGTCACGACCTCGAGGACTGGCTGGAGGCGGAAAACGAAGTGGACCAACGCCTCGCCGGCGAGGGCCGCGTTTTCTAGGCCGCCGGCGGCGAGCGCGTCGGGCTGGTGGGCTTCAGGCCGCCGCCCGTTGCGCCGGAGGCGCATCCCCCAACGCCCGGGCGAGGACGTCGTCGATCTTTTCCGCCCAGACGAACTCGAGCTTCGCGCGCACGCTCTCCGGAATGTCCTCGAGATCACGGCGATTGCGTGCCGGCAGGATCACGGTGCGAATGCCGGCGCGCGCCGCGGCCACGCATTTTTCCTTGATGCCGCCGACGGGCATCACCACTCCCCGCAGGCTGATCTCTCCGGTCATGGCCACGTCCGCCCGCACGGTGCGCTGCGATAGGAGCGACGCCAACGAGGTGGCAATGGCGACGCCGGCGCTCGGACCGTCCTTCGGGATGGCGCCGGCCGGGACGTGAATGTGCAAGTCGCTGTCGTCCAAGAGGGCAGGATCGATATTCAATCGATCTGCCTGGGACTTCACCCATGTGACCGCAGCCTGAGCGCTTTCCTTCATGACGTCGCCCAGCTGTCCCGTCAGAATGAGTTTGCCGGTGCCTCTCACGCGGCTGGACTCGATGAAGAGGATATCGCCGCCCGCCGGGGTCCACGCGAGGCCGGTGGCCACGCCCGGGACGCTGGTGCGCAAGGCAACGTCGCTCTCAAAGCGCGCGGCGCCCAAGATGCGCGCGACGTCCTCCACGCCGATCGAGACGCTTTGCGCCCCGCCGGAGGCAATGGTCACCGCCGCGTTGCGCAGCAGCGCACCGATCTGCCGCTCCAGGCTCCTCACGCCCGCTTCGCGGGTATAGTCGACGATGACGCGGCGCAGAGCCTCTTCGGAGACTTCGATCTGTTCCGCTTTGAGGCCATTGGCCGTCAGCTGCCGGGTGAGCAGGTAGCGCCTGGCGATCTGCAGCTTCTCTTCCTCGGTATAGCCGGTCAGTTCGATGATTTCCATCCGATCGCGCAGCGGCGGCGGTATGGCATCCAGAACATTGGCGGTTCCGATGAACAGCACCTTCGACAAATCGAATGGTACGGCGAGGTAGTTGTCGCGGAAGGTGTTGTTCTGCTCCGGATCCAGCACCTCGAGCAACGCAGAAAACGGATCGCCCTGATGGCTGGCCGAGAGCTTGTCGACTTCGTCGAGCATGAGCACCGGATTGCGGCGGCCGGCTTTGCGCACGGCCTGCACGATGTTGCCGGGCAGCGACCCAATGTAAGTGCGCCGATGACCGCGAATTTCCGCCTCATCGTGCACGCCGCCCAGGCTCACACGCCCGAACTTGAGTCCCATCGCCTTGGCAATGCTTTGGCCGAGCGAGGTCTTGCCCACTCCCGGCGGACCGACGAAGCAGAGAATGGGACTGCGGCCCTCCGGATTGAGTTTGCGAACGGCGAGGAATTCCAATATTCGGCGTTTGACCTTCTCGAGCCCATAGTGGTCCTGATCGAGTATCGCGCGCGCCTGCTCGATGTCGACCGTCTCCGGATCGACTTTGGCCCAGGGCATGGCCAGCAGCCAATCGAGGTAGTTTCGGGTCATGGAATATTCGGCGGACGAGTCCGGCATACGCTCCAGACGCTTGAGTTCGCGCTCCGCCTGCTCGGCGACCTCCGCCGGCATGCCGGCGTCCTTGATCGCCTGCCTCAACTCTCCGAGTTCCGTCGACGAGCTGTCGGTGTCGCCCAGTTCTTTTTGAATTTGCCTCAGCCGCTCGCGCAGCACGGCTTCCTTTTGCCGTTCGTCGAACGCCTCCCGCGTCCGCTCATCGATTTGGCGCGACACCTTGAGTACTTCGATGCGCCGGCCGAGCAGCGCCAGCACCCGGTCGAGCCGAGCCCTCAAATCGAAGGTGGCCAAGATTTCCTGCTTCTCCGCAGCCTTCAGGTCCATGAAGCTCGCCACCATGTCGGCGAGCAGCGGAATCGACTCGATGCTGCGAATGGCGTTGACGAGTTCCCCCGGCGCCTGCGGCAGCAACTGCACAGCCTCGAGGGCCCTGTCGCGTAAATTGAGTCCGCGGGCTTCGATTTCCTTATCCAACACGACGGTCTCTTTGTGCGCGTCTATTCGCGCCACCAGGAAGGGCTCGCGGCTGACGTAATCCAGCACCGTGAAGCGCTCTTCGCCTTGACAAATCAAATGGTGGGTACCGTCCGCCGCGGTGATGAAACGCACGATGCTGGCGGCAGTGCCGACCCGATGAAGATTCTCGGGATCGGGCGCCGGGCCCGGCGCCGCGGCGTCCGGCGTTTCGGCGCCCGGATCAGCCTGCAGCAATAACCCCACGCGGCGCTGCGTGCGCACCGCCTCCTGTGCCGCCGCCAAAGCTGCTTTGCCGGTAATGGCGATCGGCAGCACCACTCCGGGGAAGAGCACCGTGCTGCTGACGGGTAGAATGATGAGTATGTCTTCGGCGTTCATGGCGCCTCCCGGGTGAGCCGCAGAAATAGGCAACCTCGATCCAGCTGACGCTCGACCAGCACATAGTGTCCGGGCGGCAGATCGATGCGCCGGCGCATCCGGCCATACGGGATTTCCAGGCGCACCACGTCCATGCGGGCCCGCAACGAGGGCGGCGGCACGGTGGTTTCGATCTGCAATCCGGTAGGCGTTATTTGCACGGCCACTTCGTCGGCGCGGGCGCCGGGCAAGGCAACCACCACCTGAAGTTCGGCGCCGTCCGCGAAGATGTCGGCCGGCGGCTCCCACACGGGCTGCGTCGCGGGCACGGCCAGCAACTCGAAAAAGCGTCGATGCTTGCGCTCGGCCTCATCGAGGAGAGCGCAGGCCTCCGCCCACATCCAGGATCTTCTGCGATTGGTGTTCATTGCTTCACCTAATGCGGCCACGTCGGCCGAAGTTCAAGTGTGGAATTCCGCAATGCAACGCAAAACGCGGGGGTACGCGTTCGCGCGGGAGCCGCCGTCTAGATTACACGCGCCTGCGGCCGATCCGCCACCCGCACCGTGTAGCCGCCCGACTTCTCGTCTGCGCGCAGGGAGAGCAGACCGCGCTTCTCGCCGTCGGCCAAGAGGTCGTTGAACGACCTGAATCCGTAGGCCCGTTCGTTGAAGCCTGGATGCCGGCGCTTGATCGCCTGTTTGATCATCGAGCCCCAGATGGGCTCACTTCCACCGCGTTCCTCGGCCAAGGCCTCCAGGGTTTCGACGATCAGCTCGAGCGCATCGTTGAGGTCCGGACCCTTGTTCTCGTGGGCCGCCGCTTCGGCGGCCGGGACCTCCGCGGTCGGGGTTTCGCTCGATACGGCCGGGCTGCGGGCGGCTGCCGGACTGCGGCGGCGAGACTTGGACGGCTCCTTGCGCACCAGATCATCGTAGTAGATGAATTCATCGCAGTTGTTGATGAAGAGGTCCGAAGTCGAGTTCTTCACGCCCACGCCGATGACGGTCTTGGCGTTTTCGCGCAACTTGCTGACCAGCGGAGAGAAGTCGGAATCGCCGCTCAGGATGACGAAGGTATCGACGTGTCCCTTGGTGTAGCAGAGATCGAGCGCGTCGACGACCATGCGAATGTCCGCCGAGTTCTTACCGGACTGACGCACGTGCGGGATTTCGATGAGCTCGAACGCCGCTTCGTGCAGGCCGCGCTTGAAGTCCTTGTAGCGATCGAAGTCGCAATAGGCTTTTTTGACGACGATGTGGCCCTTGAGCAGCAGGCGCTCGAGCACTTTCTCGATGTCGAAACTCGGATACTTGGCATCGCGCGCGCCGAGGGCGATGTTTTCCAGATCGAGAAAAACCGCCATGGTGGCGTCGGACGTAGGGGTTGTCATTGCGGATGAGTTTACCCCAAGAACGGCGGCAGCGGCGCCCAGCCTAGAACCAATTGTAATTGAAGCTGATGCTGACCCGTTCGGCATCGACGCGGTTCGGTACCACTTCATGCCGCAGCCAACTCTCGAACAGCACCAAGCGGCCCGCCTCCGCGGGAAATGTTCCCCAAGGCCGCGTCTCGCGCGCCGCCGTCGCCTTGCGCGGCGGCGCCGCCATGAATCGATCCAGCCGCGGATCCTCGAATTTGATTCCGGGAGTGCCCGCCGGGACGCGCACGTAGTAGGTGCCGCTCAAAGTCGACAACGGATGCAGATGCAAGCCGTGCACCACGTGCTTGGGCATGATGTTGATCCAGCAATCCGTCATCTTGAGCTCACGCCCCTCGAGATCCCACTCGACCGCATCGGCGAACGCCATGACATGCCGCTCCAGCTTGACTTGCAGGGCCTTGAAGGTCGGCGAAATGCGCTGCAGCCAGTGCACCGAGCCGTACGACGTGTAGCCTCCCGGATAATTCTCGGCGGACCATCGGCGGCCGGCCGCATCGTCGTGGCGAAGCTGCCGGCATTCCCTGAGGAGCTGGCGGTTGAATTCCGTGCCGCCGCGCTTTTGCAGGGTGCTCGAGTACACGAATGTGGGAAATAGCCGGTGTATCGTCATCGAACAAGCGTAACGGGCATCGCGCCCGGTGGCAAAATAACGGCACGATGCCCGCACCGCTCCCCCGTTCCGCGACCGCCATTCCATGGCGGGTCGCGCCGCCGCTGATCGGCACGGCGCTGATCATGCTCGGCGCCGGCTTTTTGGGCACGCTGCTGCCGCTGCGCTTCTCCGCCCTGGGATTGTCGGACGGAGTGATCGGACTCATCGCCACCGCCGAAGCCCTTGGATTTCTGGCGGGGTGCCTGTACGCACACCGGGTAATCGCGCCGGTGGGCCTCGATCGCGCGTACGCGGCCTTTGCCGGCTTGAAATCGGTCGCAATCCTGTGTCTCTACTTCGCGGACGGCGTCCCCGCCTTGGCGCTGCTGCGGTTCCTGATCGGCGTCAATGCCGCGGGACTGGCCATCATCGTCGAGAGCTGGCTGAACGCCTTGGCGCCGAACGAGCAGCGCGGCCGCGTTCTCACGATCTACGTGCTGGTGTACGGCTTGTTCTTCGGAGTGGGCCAGCTGTTCAGCCAATCCCTCAACATCAGGGGTCCGGAGCTGCTGCTGATTGCCGCCATTGCGACCACGTTGGCACTCGTCCCGATGGTCGCCATCGACGTGCGGGCACCGGTCCTGCCGCGTCGGGTGAAGCTGGAGATTCTCAAGGCGCTGCGCACCTCGCCGGTGAGCGTCACCGCCTGCCTGCTCAACGGTCTCATTCTGACCGCCTTCACCACCGTGGGGCCTCTGTTCGGCGCACGCATCGGTTTCGACCAGCAGCACATCGTCCTGTTGATGGCCTGTGTGTCGCTGGGCGGGCTCTTTCTGCAGTGGCCGATCGGTTACTTCTCCGACAAAGTCGACCGCCTGCATGCCCTGATCGGTTTGGGACTCGGCATCCTCGCCGTGGCCGCTGCGCTTGCGTGGGCGCATCAACAGATGCCGTTTGCCTTGTTGGCGCTGCTGTTCGGCGTCTTCGGCGGCCTCGCGGAAAGTCTCTACGCGGTAGGCGTCGCGCACGCCAATGACCGCGCCGTCGCCACCGACTACGTGGCATTGTCTTCGACCTTGCTGTTCGTCTGGGCGCTCGGTTCGTCCGTGGGTCCGACCGTCGGGACTTACGCAATACAACTCATCGCGCCGAGAGCGTTCTTCGTCTATGTCGTGGGGCTCACGCTCGCCTTCACGGTATTCGCCGCGTGGCGGCTGTCGCGCCGCAAGTCCGATCGCATCGTGGAGTCGCGCGAGGAGTTTCTCGCCTACCCGCAGACTTCGCCGGAAATCTATGCCTGGTTGCCCTATCATCGGGACGCGGCAGCCGAGCCTGAGGGCGCGCACGACGCGCTGGATGCGCCGACGATCGATTCGAAACTCCCTTGAACGGAATTTGCAATTCCAAAGGTGCCCACAATGGCCAGTCGATATGCCTCCGCTTCCCGTTTCGACTTTCACGCGCTCATTGGCGCCGCCGTGCTCTGCGCGGCCATGCCGGCGGGCGCCGCACCCAATTACGTGCCCATCGCACCGACCATGAGCGGCCGGACCGTGACTCTGAATGGCCGCGACCTGACCATCGATCAGATCGTCATGGTCGCGCGCCACGGCGCCAAGGTCGAATTGAGCGCGGAGGCGCGGCAACATCAGGCCGACAGCTACGGATTGCTGCTCGAAGCGGCGGCCGAAGGCATACCCGTGTATTGGTTCAATCGGGGCGCGGGCGACCAGCGTGAAACCGTCATGTTCGAGGGCGATCCCTTGTCGCCGAAGAATCATGCGCTGATCGAAAAGACCCAAGCACAGCGATTCGCCTCCGGCGCGCAGTGGGGCACGGGACCTGAAATCGACCATGAGGAAATCGTGCGCGCGATGATGGTGGTGCGCGCCAACGCCATGGTCCACAACGCACCCAGTCCGCAGCTCTCGCAGATGCTGCTCGATCTCCTCAACAAGCGGATCACTCCCGTGGTGCAGTCTCGCGGCACGCTGGGGGAGGGCGACCTGCAGCAATTAGGCAACGTCGGAGCGGCCATGGTGGGCGCCGGCGAGGCGTACTATCGGGGTGTCCGCATGAAAGCCGATCAGGCGCTGAAGAGCGCGGGCCTGACGCCCATTCAGCCCTTTGCCGCGGACGACAACGCGCTGACCAGCAGCAACGCCTACGCCACCGGACAAAGCGCGCTCCTGGTCCACGATGCCCGAGAAGCGCTCGAATGGTCCGACCTCATCTATGCGATCGATCTCAACGGCATGAACAGCAGCATCACGCCCTTGAGCCTGGTCGTGCAGCACGACCGTCCCGAGAAATGGCTGAACTGGCACGCGGCCCGTATTCTCGACATGATCAAAGGCAGCTACCTGTTCGAGAAGGACGCGAAGCGCATCATCCAGGATCCGGAGAGTCTGCGCGCGTCGTCGATTCGCCAGGCTTCGACGTGGGAGGCATGGGCGGCGCTGCGCGACGCCGTGCTGTTTCAAGCCAATTCCTCCGATCATAATCCGGCGGTGAATGTGGGCATGAGTCCCCAGGATTCGTGGGAACTGTCGACTCCCCAGCTGATGCGCTTCTACGTCAAGGGCGGGCCGCGCAGTCACGGTCAGCACGGCTACATCGTGTCCAATGCGAATTGGGATCCGTACCCGCTGGCCAACCAGATCGAGAGCTTCGTCATCGCGCTGGCCAACATGGACATCGCCGTCATGCTGCGCATCGAGCGGTTGAGGAATCCCTTTTTCACCGGCGTGGCCGCTTCGGACGTGTTGCCCGGCGTGAGCACCGGCTTCGTCGATTTTGCTCCCGTCGATCTGCAGCAGGAAATCCAGAGTCTGATGAATCCGGTCGCACCCTTCGGCAGCGCCATCGTGGGCACCGTCGAAGATCTGCAGGCGCAAACGCGCATCAAGACACAACGGGCACGGCAGGCCGTCGAGACCACGTTCGACCTGCTGAGCTTCGATTTGCTCGAGGGGAGCTTCTGGATGGACGCGCGCAAAGCCCAGGGTCCGGAGCGGAGCTTCGGCGCCGCGCCGACGGCGGCGTGGGCGGCCTTTCGCCAACGCGTGCCTTTGCGGCCGGGTGCCGCACCACAGGGTACCGCCGAGCAGAGTTCGCAATCGGCCGCGCTGACGGCTGCCGAGTTCTTGAAGACGACGGCGGCCTCGACGTTTTATCGGGGCGGCGGGGAGCCTTAGGCGGCGCACGTTTCCGCGGAAACGCCGGAATGACCGGCCAGCGGATGACACTGGTGTTTCCGCGGGGTTTCCGCGGAAACGCGCGCCGGCGCAACGTTAGACGGATAGCTTCAGTTCGTTGAATTGAATGACGGGCGCCACGTCGGTATATCGCGAGATGTCGGCCTGGAGCTCCTTGGCGGCGGAACCCCATACTTCGGCAAAGGCCTCGATGCTGTCGAAATAGAACTGGCATCCGCCGTGGAACGCGGGCGGCTCGGCCGGCGCAGTGCCTTGAATGCCGGCATCGACCTCGGTCTTGCGCAAGCCCTTGCTGAGCAGACGCATGGCCAGCGGCATGTGCTTGGCAACATAGTAGTTCATATCGAAGTGCGAACCGGGCTTGTTCGGATAGAGCACACTGACTTTGATCATGGGCATGACCTCGCGTGGATTCTCGGAAAGACCAAATATACTCCAGCAGCGGCCAGGGCAGCAGCGGCTATGGCGCCGCCGCGGAACCGGCCGGGGCGCGCGAGTCGCTCGCTCCATAGAAGAGTCCCGGGCGGGGGAATCCCAGCGCCTTGGCCGCGGCCGCGTCAGCGGGCGCGATGCCGATGACTTCGGCGGCATTGCCGGCTCCCCAGACTTCCAAGGGCACGACGTGGTAGCCCATGTGGGTCAAGGATTTGGCGGTGTCGGCGGAGAACGCGAACGGTTCGCCTGCCAGGGTGTCCGGCAGCCATTGATGATGGATTCGCGGGGCATCGACGGCCTCCTGCAGAGTCATCCCGTGGTCGATGACGTTGACGATGATTTCCAGGACCGTGGTGATGATGCGCGATCCGCCCGGCGTGCCCACCACCAGTACCGGTTTACCGTCTTTGAGCACGATCGTGGGAGTCATGGAACTCAAAGGCCGCTTGCCCGGTGCGATCGCGTTCGCCTTGCCCTGCACCAGGCCAAACAGGTTAGCCACGCCCGGCTTCGCGGTGAAGTCGTCCATTTCGTCGTTCAAGAGGAAGCCGGTGCCGCCGGCGATGACCTTGGCACCGAAGTCGTCGTTGATGGTGTAAGTGACCGATACGGCGTTTCCCTTGGCATCGACGACGGAGTAGTGCGTCGTGGTGGCCTTCTCGTCGGCGGCTGCGTCATCGCCGAGCGCCGACGACGGTGTCGCGCGGTGCGGCCGGATGCGCGCCCGGATCGCCTCGGCGTGGTGCGTCGACAGCAACCGCGCGACCGGATTCTCGATAAACGCGGGATCGCCCAGGTACGTGTTGCGGTCGCGATAGGCGTAACGCATCGCCTCCGTCATCAGATGCACCGATTCGCCGGAATGAAAACCGAGCGCCTCGAGAGGATAGGCCTCCAACACTTGCAGCATCTCGCAAACGGCGACTCCACCCGAGCTCGGCGGAGGCGCCGACAGAATGGTGTAGCCGCGGTAACGGCAGGAAATCGGTGCGGATTCCGTGACTTCATAGGCGGCGAAATCCTGCGCGGTCAACAGGCCGCCGTTGGCGCGGGAGGCGGCCGCCACGGCCTCGGCGATCGCGCCGTGATAAAACACCGCGGCGCCGTCCGCGCTGATGGCGCGCAATGTGGCGGCCAGATCACGTTGCACCAGGCGCTCTCCGGGTTTGAACGGCGCTCCTTGATGCAGGAATATGGCGGCGACGTTCGGCTGCGTGCGGAATTCGGCGGTGCCGGAGTCGAGTTCATCGACGTCGCCGCGCGTCAAGACGAATCCTTCTCCGGCGAGACGAATCGACGGAGCCATCAGTGCCGGCCGCGGCAAGGTGCCATATTCGCGGCGCGCGGTTTCGAGCCCCAACACGGTCCCGGGCACGCCGGCCGCGAGATAGCCGTTCAGGCTCTTGTCGCCGACGGGATTCCCCTGCGCGTCGAGAAACATGTCGGCGCGCGCCGCGAGCGGCGCCTTCTCGCGAAAGTTGATGAAGGTGTTCCTGCCGTCGGCCAGGTGAATCGTCATGAATCCGCCGCCGCCAAGATTGCCGCAGCAGGGATGCGTCACGGCCAGCGCGTAGCCCACGGCAACGGCCGCGTCGACGGCGTTCCCACCCTGGCGCAGTATCGCGGCGCCCACATCGGAGGCCAGGTGCTGTGCGGTCACCACCATGCCGTCGGCCGATTCCACGGCCGCCGGAGCGGCGGCCTGCGCGGGCGCGAAAGTGCCCGATAGCGCCGCGGTCAGGGCGATGGATGAAAACCGGGCGGCGTGAGCGGGCATTCCAAGACGACCTCATGAGAGTAAACTGACACGGCACGGCGGCCATGATGCCGCCGCGCCGGCGCGGATTGCATTCGACAGAGTAGCGCAGTGCGGCCTTAGGAGCCATGTCATGACGGGGACGGCGACGGCACTCGGTCTCGCGCGCGCAATTTGCGCCGAGTGTCGATCTGGGATGCCGCCGCGCCAAAGAGCGGCCAGTTGAAAGCGGACCCGCCAGGCCCACTCTACAAGCGGCTCCTCTGGATGCTCGCCATCTGCTCGGCGAGCGTCCTCACACTCGCGATCGTCGCGATGTTGATCCGAACGCTGATCGAGCACTAACTCGGGGGCGGTGTCCCCGCGGGCGGGGCCGGCAGCGTCCCGAGCGCGCGTTCGGCGCTCAATCCGATCGCGAGGAGTGCACGGTCGGCTCCGGCGGGCGCGTCGAACTCGATCGCCACCGGAAGGCCGGTGCGGGTGAGTCCGACCGGCAGAACGAGTCCTGGGACGCCCGCCGTGCTACCGGGCGCAATGTTGCGGGCAACCGCCGTATCGAAGGGCAGGGAACGGCTACCGACCTTCACGCTGGTCTCCTCGCCGATGCGCGGCGCTGGAACCAGGGTCGTCGGGAAAACCATCGCCGCCACGCCTGTGCGGGCGAAGTAGTCGCTGTACAGCCGGCGCAGCGCCGGCAGGTGTTGGTCCCGCGCCGCCGCGTACGTCTGTTCGGTGACGAAATTCGCCCCGCCCGGCAGGACATCGCTGCGGAACAACCGCTGAATGTCGGGGCTGGCTTGCGCGACCACCGTGTCGAAGTCGACGCCGGCGCCGTATTCCTTCAAGTAAGCAGCGAGCGCCGTGCGGACGTCGTGGTTCTGGACGGCGTCGGTGGTGAGCTCGATGAGCGACGCGAGCCCCGGCAGCTGCGTCTCGACGATCAGCACGCCGGCTTCCTCGAGCCTTGCCAGCGCCAGTTCAATCTGGCGCTCGACCTCCGGATCGAGATCGGTAAACCAATAATCGCGAACGATGCCGAGGCGCAGGCCCGAAAGGTGCGCCGCTTCCAGCCGCCGCCAATCGTTGGCCGCGACCGAATCGAACAACGCGAGATCGGCGACGCTGCGTGCGTGCGGTCCGACCTGATCGAACAGCGGCGAGATCGGCACGCACCCACGCGTGGAGTATCGCCCGGTGGTCGGCCGAAAACCGGCAATGCCGCAGAAGGCCGCGGGCACGCGGATGGAGCCTTCGGTATCCTCGGCAATGCCGAGCGGAGCG